>Ga0335073_10007335_pt1 | contig 15456 bp, 15 predicted proteins | sample Lox_Sample_22_FD_207093 | JGI IMG/M metagenome (GOLD analysis project Ga0335073, IMG submission 207093) | Soil microbial communities from Loxahatchee National Wildlife Refuge, Florida, United States - Lox_Sample_2.2 | ecosystem: Environmental > Terrestrial > Soil > Wetlands | place: USA... | reverse complement strand
CACCGGTCGACGGCTAGGACCACCCAGCCCTGCGCGGCCAGGCCGCGGACGGTCGCCGCGCCGATGCCCCGGGCCGCCCCGGTGACCAGCGCGACCCGGCTCATTTTCCCGCTCGCCGGGAAACCACTGGCTCGCTCAGGCGCCCAGCGTGCGGGTGAAGCCGGGCGGGATCACGATGTCGTCCCGGGTCAGGTCGCCGATCACGGAGTGGCCGAGGGCGAGCAGGGCCGAGTCGATGCCCCCGCGCAGGATGTCGAGCACGTTCTCCACGCCGGCCTGGCCGTTGGCGGCCAGCCCCCACAGGTAGGCGCGGCCGATCATCACGGCCCGGGCGCCGAGCGCCACGGCCTTGACCACGTCACCGCCGCGCCGGACGCCGCCGTCGAGCAGCACCTCCACCTGGTCGCCGACGGCGTCGGCGACCGCCGGCAGGGCCCGGATCGTGGCGGGCGTGCCGTCCAGGTTGTTGCCGCCGTGGTTCGACACCGAGATCGCGGTCACCCCGGCGTCCACCGCCCGCCTGGCGTCGTCGACCCGGATCACGCCCTTGAGCATGAACGGCCCGTCCCACTGCTCCCGCAGCCAGCGCACATCGTCCCAGGTCGGCAGCGGCGTGCCCATCCACTGCCCGTACGCGCCGAAGAACGTCGGCGCATCCTGGCCCGGGTCCGCCATGTTCGGCACGGTCAGGCCGGGCAGGCGACTGGTCCTGGCCCAGTCCAGCAGCCAGCGCGGGCGCGACAGGCCCTGGGGAGCCAGCCGGATCATCGTCCGCAGGTCCAGCCGTTCCGGGATCAGCGGGCTCCCCCAGTCCCGGCCGTTGGCGAACGACCAGTCCAGCGTGACGATCAGGCCGGCGACCCGGGCGGCCCGGGCCCGGGCGAGGCGCTCCAGCATCTGGTCGCGTGTCCCGGCCCAGTAGAGCTGGAAGAACGTCTGCGGGTTGGCCGCGACGACCTCCTCGACCGGCCTGCTGGCGAACGAGCTCAGCCCCATCGCCGTGCCCCGGGCCGCGGCGGCGCGGGCCACCGCCACCTCGCCGTCCGGGTGCACGGCCTGCACGCCGGTCGGCGACATGATCACCGGCAGGGATACCGGCTGGCCCATGACCGTCGTGGACAGGTCGCGCTTGGCGGAAAGCCCGGCCACGTGCGGGGCGAAGCCGAGCTCGCTGAACGCCGCAACGTTGTCGCGGACCGTGGTCCCCTTCTCGGAGCCCGCGACCAGCGCCGCGTACACCGACGAGGGCAGTCGCCTCCTGGCGCGCCGCTGCGCCTCGGCGACGGTCTCGAACCAGGCATTGCTCATCGCTCTATCCTCTCCTGTCACTCAGCAGGTGAACAGGCCGGACACCACCGGGGCCACGTCGCGGTACCCGCGGATCATGGCCAGCCGGCCGCGGCCGAGCCGGGCCAGGTCGCGGGCGAGCTCCAGGTCGTGCTCGCCCGAGGCGTCCAGCAGCACGTCGAGGCGGGCCAGCCGGGCAGCGGCCGACCGGGGATCCGGCCCGGCGTTGTGCACGCAGTCGGACAGCAACAGCACCCGCGCGTCGAGAGCCGGGATCCGGGCCAGCTGCCGCCGCGCGACCTGCAGCGGGAACGCGATGTTCGTGAGCCCGCGCGCGGGGATGCGCAGCAGCATGCCGAGCAGGATCCCGGCCGGGACGTGCTGGCCGAGCCGCTCGAGCACGGCGGCGTCCGACCAGAACGCGATGACCGCCAGGTCGTCGCGGGCCAGCTCGGCGGCCAGGGCGCCGACCGTGGCCGCCGCGGTGCGCACCCGCTCGCCGCGCATGGAGCCCGAGACGTCCACGGCGAGCACCACGGACCTGCGGGTCCGCACCCGCTCGCGGACGATGACGTCCTCGGCCTCGGGCACCGGGTGCGCGACCAGGTTCTCGAGCGTGGCGTCCAGGTCGATGTCGTCCGAGCCGCCCTGGTAGCGGACGCTGGCCAGCTCGCCGGCGCCGCGGCGCGCGGTGACGTCACGGCGCGGGCGCGGCACGGCCAGCCGCGCGGCGATCCGCCTGGCCCGGCGCGCGGTCTCCGGGTCTGGCTCGCCGTCGAGCGGGGGGGCGCCCAGCAGCTGCGCGGTCTCGTCGGTGCTGGCCGGAGCGCCGCTGCCCGGCCGCGGCCCGGCCAGGGCGGCCGCGCCCCGGCCCGCGGTGGTGAGCACCAGCCCACCCGCGCCGCCCGCGCTCGCCTCCAGCAGCACCGGCTCCGCGTCCAGCTCCTTGGGCCGGCGCCGCAGCGGCCTGAGCGACGCCGGGTTCGCGGCGCGCCCGGTGCTGCGGCGGACCGGCGAGTCGGCCGGTACCGCTCTTCAACCCGGCGCGGCCGTGGCCGGGACGAGGATGAAGTGGTTCTCCCAGATCTCGCGCAGCACGTCCTCGGGCGTGGCCTCCGCCGTCTCATCAAGGTGGATGCGCCCGGAAAGCGCCACGACCATCGCGTCGAACACCGTGTTCGCGTAGGCCCACCGGGCCGGGTCCTCGGCCAGGCTGGCACCCAGCGCGGGATCGCGGATGCCGCGCAGCGCCAGCAACTCCCCCGCGATCAGCGTCAGGTCGATCGCGCCGCGCACGCTGCTGCCCTGCCGCACGTCCGGATGCTCCCGGGTGGCCCGGGTCACCGCGACCGCGTCGGCGATGAGCGCGGTGGCTAGCTCGGAGGGGACGTCGCCTTCCGGCAGCGGGGCGCGCAGCGCGACGATGCCCCGCTCGGATTCGGAGTCCTGGTAAGTCACCGCCAGGCGGCACAGCCGGTCGTGCACGCTGGTGGACAGCCGGGTGGTGCCGACGTTGTCGTACGGGTTCATGGTCGCGATGACCCGGAACGTGGGCCCCGCGGTCACCCGCCCGACCCTCGGCACCGCGACCTCGCGCTCGGCCATCGCGGTCAGCAGCGTGTTCAGCGTGTCCTCGGGCGCGCGGTTGAACTCCTCGATGTAAAGGAACCCGCCCTCCCGCATGGCCTCGAGCAGCGGGCCGTCGACGAAGTTGTCCGCGCTGTAGTCCTCGCGCAGCACCCGGGCCGGGTTGTGATGGCCGATCAGCTTGGCCGGGGTGAGGTCGGCGTTGCCCTCGACGAACACCAGCGGCACGCCCCACTCCGCGGTGATCGCGCGCAGCAGCGTGCTCTTGGAGGTACCGGGCGGTCCCTCGAGCAGCAGGTCCCGGCCCGCGGCCACCGCCGCCAGGATCAGCTCAAGCTCGCGCTCCCGCCCCACGACCCGGGCGGCGATCCGGGCCCGGGTCGGCCCCAGCCGGCCTAGATCCGCCCGCTCCGGCATGCGCACTCCTGTCCTGGTCTTCGGCCGGTTACCGGATGGTATTGCCGGCGTCGACGGTGAACTCGAGCCCGGTCACGTACTGGGCCTCGTCGGAGGCCAGGAACAAGACCGCGTGGCTGATGTCGCGCGCCTCGACGCTCTCCACCGGGAGCGTGTTCATGAAGATCGGCCCGAGGTTGGCGTCGCGCCCGATCAGCGGCTCCAGCCCGCCGAGGCCCTCCGCCATCGGCGTGTTTACCCCGGTGGGGTGGACGGTGTTGACCCGGATCTTGTGCGCGGCCAGCTCGTTGGCCATCGTCCTCGCGATCCCCACCATGCCGTGCTTGGCCGCCACGTACGGTGCCAGGTACGGCAGGCCCTTGATGCCCGCGGTGGAGCTCGTGCAGATGATCGACCCTCCGCCCGCCGCGATCAGGTGCGGAGCCGACACCACCATCGTGTTCCACACGCCGGTCAGGTTGGTGTCGAGCGTGTCCTGCCACACCTGCGGCGTCACCTCGTCCCAGCTCTGCACGGTGCAGATCCCGGCGTTGGCGCAGACGATGTCGAGGCGCCCGAGCTGCGCCACCCCGTCGTCCACGGCCGACTTCAGCGCCGCGGCGTCGCGGACGTCCGCCTGGCGGGCCACGATCCGGCGGTCCAGCGCCTCGACGGCCTTGACCGTCTGGTCCAGGTCCGCCTCGGTGGCCATCCCGTAGCCCACCGACGGATAGTCGCGGCAGATGTCGACCGCGATGATGTCCGCGCCCTCCTCGGCCAGCCTGATCGCGTGGCTGCGGCCCTGCCCGCGCCCCGCGCCGGTGATGAAGGCGACCTTGCCTGCTACTCGCCCGGTCATCGCGCTCCTCACTTCTTGTTGGTGAATCCGGCGTCGACCGGCAGCGTCACGCCGGTGATGTACCTGGCGTCGTCCGAGACCAGCCAGACGATGGCGTTGGAGACGTCGACCGGCTCGACCATGTCGACCGGCAGCGCGTTGGCCATCGAGTCCGACAGCGTGGGATCGGCGGCGAGGAACTCCGCCATCACCTCGTTCACGATCATCGGTGTGCGGACGCCGGTCGGGTGCACCGAGTTCACCCGGATGCTGTACTGCGCCAGGTTGTTGGCGTAGGAGCGCATGAGCCCGACCACGCCGTGCTTGGCGGCCGTGTAGCCCAGGCCGCCGTGGGTCGGGCCGCCGATGCCGGTGATGCCCGCGGTCGAGCTGGTGAGCACGATCGCGCCGCCCCGGCCGCGTGCGATCATGGACGGGATCGCGGTCTGGACGGTGTTGAACACGCCGGTCAGGTTGACGTCGATGACGTCCTGCCAGGCGTCGTGCTCATCCTGCAGCGACAGGGGCGCGATGCCGGCGTTGGCCAGCACGATGTCGACCGGGCCGAGCTCGGCCACGCCCGCGTCGAACGCGGCCTTGAGCCCCGCCTCGTCGCGCACGTCGGCCTGGCGCGCGAAGATCCGGCGGTCCAGCTCCTCGACCCCCTTGACCGTCTGGGCCAGGTCTTCCAGGGTGGCCATCGGATAGGGGACGGTGGCGATCTGCGCGCAGATGTCGACCGCGATGATGTCCGCGCCCTCCTCGGCCAGCCTGATCGCGTGGCTGCGGCCCTGGCCTCGTGCCGCTCCGGTGATGAAGGCCACCTTGCCTTCGAGCTTTCCGGTCACGTCAGTCCGTCCCTTCGAGTCGATCGCGTGATGTCAGTGGGCGTCCGGGGCACGAAGCCGGCCAGCGGGCTCTCGTCGCAGCCCCGGGCCGGCCTGGTCGCCGGCCGGAGGTCGGGAGGGCGGAGGGCGGCAGGGCGGGCGGATATGGTGACCGGGACTGGGCCGGCCGCCCGGCCGCGCACCGGACCGTTATGGGAGTGGTCGAGCGCCGGTCGCGGGGCGGCCGCCGGATCCACGGACTGCAGGGCGGCGGCGCCGAAGCCCCGCACGCACTCGGGGTCGGGGCCGTCCAGGGGCAGCCCGGTGAAGAACTTGGCGGCCATGCAGCCGCCCCGGCACGAGTCGTAGAACTGGCAGGGCCGGCACGCCCCCCCACCCGCCTCCCCTTCCCCCTTCACCGGGCGGCGCAGCTCGGCGAACAGCTCCGAGTCGCGCCACACGGCGGCGAACCCGCCGGGCTGGCGGACGCTGCCCGCCAGGAACTCTTCGTGGATGGCGAACGGGCAGGCGTAGACGTCGCCGACCGGGTCGATCAGGCAGACCACGCGGCCCGCACCGCACAGGTTGAGCCCCGGCAGCGGACCGCCGTACGGGGCCAGGTGGAAGAACGAGTCGCCGGTCAGCACCTGCTCGCCGTGGGCGACCAGCCAGTCGTAGAGCTGGCGCTGCTGCGCGGCGGTGGGGTGCAGCTCGGGCCAGCTGTCGGCGCCGCGGCCCGACGGGCGCAGCCGGGTCAGCCGCAGCTGCGCGCCATAGCCGTCGGCCAGCGCCTTCAGCTCGTCGAGCTGCCCCACGTTGTGCCGGGTCATCACGACCGACAGCTTGAAGCCCTCGAACCCGGCCGCCCTGAGGTTTTCCATGGCGCGGACCGCGGTCGCGTACGACCCGGGGCCCCGGACCGCGTCGTTCACCTCGGCGGTCGCGCCGTCCAGCGAGATCTGCGCGTCGACGTAGTCGCTGGCGGCCAGGCGCCGGGCCACCGCGGGATCGATCTTGATGCCGTTGGTGGAGAACTTCACGCCCACGTGGTGGGCGGTGGCGTAGTCGACCAGTTCCCAGAAGTCCGGCCGGACCGTCGGCTCCCCGCCGCCGATGTTGACGTAGAAGACCTGCATCCGCTCCAGCGTGTCGATCACGGCCCGGCACTCGGCGGTGGTCAGCTCGCGCGGGTCGCGGCGGCCGGAGCTGGACAGGCAGTGGACGCACGCGAGGTTGCACGCGTAGGTCAGCTCCCAGGTCAGGCAGATCGGCGCGGCCAGCCCGCGCTCGAACTGCTCGACCAGCCGCGGCACCGGCCCGGCCGGGCGCTCCGGCCCGGGGGCCGCCGGGCGCTCCGGCGCCAGCGCGGCCGCCGTCACGGCCCCGTGCTTTCTGGTCGGGCGCGTTCCCTGATCATCTGTGATTCGGCGAGGGTCGCCAGGGCCCGCTCGTAGGCGGGCAGCGCCGCGGCGGTGATGCCCGCGGCCGCGCAGGCCGCGCGGGCGCTCGGGTGCTCGGCCAGCGACCGCACCACCGTGAGCACGGTCGCGTTCTTCAGGAACGACAGCCGCCGGGTGCCGAAGTGGTACAGCAGCGCGCCGAACGGCTCCGGGCGCACCGCCACCCGGTCGTCGATGCGCCACGAGCGGTCCAGGTCGAACCGGGGTGACGCCGCGGTGCCGGCCGTGGCGGACGACGATCCCGCGCAGGCCCGCGGATTAGTAGACACCGCACATCCCGTCGATCGACACCTCCTCGACCAAGAGCTCCTCGGCGACCAGCGCCTCCTGGTCGGCGCGATCGCTCGCGTGGCCGGGGCCGGCCGACTCGTCGTCGATCAGCCCGGGCTGGGCCGGTGTCGTCTCGATTACCGCCTGCTGGGTCATTGCCTGCCTCCCGGGTCGGTTGTGGCCGGCGGCCGCGCCGCCGACGGCGGCTGCCAATAATGGCACCTGGTGCCGATAGTAAAGGCACCGAGTGCCACAGCACAATGGCGGTGCCGGGCGCAGCCGTGCCTGCGGCGGCGGTTCAGCGGCGGGACCGGCCGTGCGTGCTACACTAACGACACTTAGTGCCAAAAACCCCGGCCCGGCATCCGGGCCCACCACATCCGGGGGCGGAAGCCGATGAATCACCCCGGTGAGCTCGCCGACGCGGCGGAGCTCGCGCCGCACCTGCCCGGCCCCGGCCGGCCGCCGAGCACCACGCGGCACCAGTTGCAGGAGATCGCCGTCAAGATGTTCTGCGCCCGCGGCTACGACGGGGTCACGATCGAGGCGCTGGCCGCGGCGGCCGGGATCAGCAGGCGCACCTTCTTCCGCTATTTCAACTCCAAGGCGGACGCGCTGATGGCCGACTTCGACCAGGACGTGGAGCGGCTGCGGTCCGCGCTGGCCAGCAGCGACCCGGACCTGCCGGTGCTGGACGCGATACGGCGGGCCGTCGTCGCGGTCAACAGCTACCACGCCGAGGATCTCGCCCAGCTGCGGCAGCGACTGCAGCTGCAGCACGCCAACCCGGCTCTGCTGGCGAACGGCATCCTGCACTACGAGCGGTGGCAGGCGGTCGTGGCCGAGTTCGCGGCAAGCCGCCTCGGCCAGGCGCCAGACGACCTGTTGCCTCAGGTCATCGCGCGCTCGGTGTTCGGCGCCGCCTACGCCGGCTTCATGTCCTGGCTCTCGGACGACTCCGGTGACCTCAGCCCGAGGCTGGACGCGGCGCTCGGCGCGATGGCCGAGGCGGCTCAGGCCCGATAGCCGGTACCCGCGGGACGGCGGGCCTGGCACACTACCGGTCATGCAGACGCTGGTGGCCGATCACCCGCTCGTCGCGCACAAGCTGACCGCGCTGCGGGATGTGCGTACCGAGACCCCGATCTTCCGCAGGCTCACCGACGAACTGGTGACCCTGCTCGCCTACGAGGCGACCCGCTACATCAAGGTGGAGCCGGTCTCGGTGACCACCCCGGTCGCCGCGGCCACCGGGGTCAAGCTGGCCCGGCCGAACCCGCTGGTGGTCCCCGTGCTGCGGGCGGGCATCGGCATGCTCGACGGCATGGCGCGGCTGCTGCCCAACGCCGACGTCGGCTTCGTCGGGCTGGCCCGCGACGAGGACACGCTGGTCGCCACGACCTACGCCGCCCGGCTGCCCGAGGACCTCACCGGGCGCGACGTGTTCGTGCTGGACCCCATGCTGGCCACCGGCGGTACCCTGGAAACCGTGATCGCGATGCTGGTGTCGCGGGGCGCGGTGGCGGTCACGGCCATCTGCCTGCTGTCCGCGCCAGAAGGCGTGGCCCGCCTGGAGCGGGCGTTCCCCGTCGACGACCCGGTACCGGTCCGGGTGGTGACGGCGGGCATGGACGAGCGGCTGAACGAGCGCGGGTACATCGTGCCCGGGCTCGGCGACGCCGGGGACCGGCTGTTCGGCGCGATCTAGATCCCCGTCGGGTGCCAGACGGTCTTGGTCTCCAGGAACGCCAGCATCCGCCGGGTGCCCGGCGCGGCGGCCCAGTCCTCATCGCCCGCGAACACCCGCTTGACGTTCTCCGCGGCCAGCCGCTCCAGCCCGGCCCGGTCGCCGGGCGCCACGCCGGTCAGGTCGATCGCGTTGACGTCCATGTGCCCGGCCAGCACCGGCGCCAGCTCCGCGGTGAACCCGGTGAGCACGTTGACCACGCCGGCCGGCACGTCCGAGGTAGCCAGCACCTCGGTGAGCGTCACCGCGGGCAGCGGCCGCCGCTCGCTGGCCACGACCACCGCCGCGTTGCCGGTGGCGATCACCGGCGCGAGCACGCTGACCAGCCCGAGCAGGCTGGACTCGGCGGGGGCTATGACCGCCACCACGCCGGTAGGCTCCGGGACGCTGAAGTTGAAGTACGGCCCGGCCACCGGGTTCGCCGCGCCGGCCACCTGAGCCACCTTGTCCGGCCACCCCGCGTACCAGACCCAGCGATCGATCGCCGCCGCCACGGCCCGCTCGGCGTCACCGCGATCCAGGCCCTCACCCTGGACGAGCTGGTCGGCAAACTGGCTGCCCCGGCCCTCGAGCATCTCGGCGACCCGGTACAAGACCTGGCCCCGGTTGTAGGCCGTCGCGCCGGACCACTTGCCGAACGCGGCCCGGGCGGTGGTGACCGCGTCCCGGGCGTCCTTGCGTGACCCCTGCGCGGCCAGGGCCGCCACCGCGCCGTCGGCCCCGGTGACGGGGTAGGACCGGCCGGACTCCGACCGCGGGAACGCGCCGCCGATGAACAGCTTGTAGGTCTTGCGGACGTCCAGGCGCGCTGTGCTAGCCCGGGGGGACGACCCCCCCAGACCCCCCCGATTAGGCATCGAGGTACGCGGCCAGGCCGTGCCGGCCGCCCTCCCGCCCGAAGCCGGACTCCCGGTACCCGCCGAACGGGCTCGCGGGGTCGAATCGGTTGTAGGTGTTGGCCCACACCACGCCGGCCCGCAGCCGCTGCGCCAGCCACAGGATCCGGCTGCCCTTGTCGGTCCAGACCCCGGCGGACAGACCGTACGGGGTGTTGTTGGCCTTGGTCACCGCCTCTTCCGGGGTCCGGAACGTGAGCACCGACAGCACCGGCCCGAAGATCTCCTCCCGGGCGATTCGGTGTGACTGGCTGACCCCGGTGAACACCGTGGGCGGGAACCAGTAGCCCCGTTCCGGTAGCTCGCAGGGCGGGGACCAGCGCTCCGCGCCCTCGGCCTCCCCGGCCTCGGACAGCTCGCGGATCTTGTCCAGTTGCTGCCGCGAGTTGATCGCGCCGATGTCGGTGTTCTTGTCCAGCGGGTCGCCCAGCCGGAGCGTGCCGAGCCGGTCGCGCAGCCGATCGACCACCGCGTCCGCGACCGACTCCTGCACCAGCAGCCGCGATCCCGCGCAGCACACGTGGCCCTGGTTGAAGAAGATCCCGTTCACGATCCCCTCGACCGCCGCCTCGACCGGCGCGTCGTCGAAGACCACGTTCGCCGCTTTCCCGCCGAGCTCCAGGGTCAGCCGCTTTCCCGTGCCCGCGACCGTCCGCTGGATCTGCTTGCCGACCTCGGTCGACCCGGTGAACGCGACCTTGTCCACGCCCGGGTGGGCCACCAGCGCGGCGCCGGTCTCCCCCGCGCCGGTCAGCACGTTCACCACCCCGGGCGGCAGCCCCGCTTGCTGGCACACCTCGGCCAGCCGCAGCGCGGTCAGCGGGGTGGTCTCGGCCGGCTTGAGCACGCAGGTGTTCCCGGCCGCCAGCGCGGGGGCCAGCTTCCACGCGGCCATGAGCAGCGGGAAGTTCCACGGGATCACCTGCCCGGCCACGCCGAGCGGGCGCGGCGACGGCCCGAACCCGGCGTGCTCCAGCTTGTCCGCCCAGCCCGCGTGGTAGAAGAAGTGCGCCGCGGCCAGCGGGATGTCCACGTCCCGCGACTCCCGGATCGGCTTACCGTTGTCCAGGCTCTCCAGCACCGCGAACTCGCGCGACCGCTCCTGCAGGATCCGGGCGATCCGGTACAGGTACTTGGCCCGCTCGGCGGGCGGCATCGGCCCCCAGACCTGCTCGTACGCGGCGCGGGCGGCGGCCACGCCGCGGTCCACATCGGCCGGGCCGGCCTCGGCCACCTGCGCGAGCGGCTCCTCGGTGGCCGGGTTCACCGTGCCGAACAGCTGCCCGCTGGCGGCCGGCGCGAACTCGCCGCCGATGAACAGGCCGTACTCGGGCGCGATCGCCGCGATCTCCCGCGACTCGGGCGCGGGCGCGTAGTCCCAGTCCGCTGCGGCGGCGGGTGCCGTCTCGGCGCGCGCCGCGGCCAGCTCGGCGGTCGGCGCGGCCCGGTCGCCGACAGCGCCTGGGCCGCCCTGCCCGCCCCTGCCGCCCTTCCCGTCCTTCGTGCCCTTCCCGGCCTGCATCAGCCGCCTTCCTGCTGCCCCGGCGTCCTGGCCCGGGGCTCATTCTCGCACGCCAGTGCGTCACGGGGCCTACGCTGGCCGGGGAGCCGGCCGCCGGCGCCGGGCGCGCGATGTTAGCCGCGGGCGCCCGGCGGGTAGTCGTGGCCGGTTGTCACGTCAGGCCGACGCGGGAAGGCAGGAGGGCGGGGTCGTGCTAGCTGCGCTCGTGCTGGCGGGCATCATCGCGGCTCCGATCGGCACCGCCGCGCTGCTCATCGGCCGCGGGCATCCCCGCCGCACGACCGGGGCCTGGGCGGTCACCCGCAGGCTGGCGTTCAAGGTGGGCGGGACGCTGGTGCTGGCCGCGCTGGTGGCGGTGGCGATGCGGCTGCTCGGGGTGACCGAGGCCAACACGATCGCCGGCGTGGTCGGGCTGATCGCCGGGAGCCTGGTCTGGCTGCCGGTGACCCGCCGCTGGAACGCGCGCGGCCACCTGTGCTGGGCGACCAGCATCTTCCTGTTCGCGGTCTACCTGGCCTACGTCCTGGACTGGACCTTCTACAGCGACCTGGGCCCGGCGAGCACGGCCGGCGGGCTGCTGCTGTGGTTCTTCGAGCTGTTCGCCGCGATCCTGGCCAGCGCCTACCTGTGGGAGATCTGCGACGCGATCGGTTCGGAGAAATGGGACCGGCGGATCACGCCGCCCACCACGGCGCAGCTGCCCGCGGCCGGCGAACTCCCGTTCGTCAGCCTGCACGTCCCGGCGCACAACGAGCCGCCGGACATGGTCATCGACACGCTCCGCACGCTGGTGCGCCTTGACTACCCGCGCTACGAGGTCATCCTCATCGACGACAACACCGACGACGAGAGCCTGTGGCGCCCGGTCGAGGCGTGGTGCAAGCGGCACAACGTGAAGTTCGCGCACCTGGAGGACTGGCCGGGCTACAAGTCGGGAGCGCTGAACTACGCGCTGACCAAGATGACCGACGAGCGGGCCGAGGTCATCGGCGTGGTCGACTCCGACTACCAGCTGGAACCCGGGTTCCTACGCCGCTGCGCGCCGTTGTTCGCCGAGAGCTGGGTCGGCTTCACCCAGGCCCCGCAGGACTACCGCGGCTGGGAGCGGGCCCGGTACTACCGGCGGCTGTACTACTCCTACTCGTATTTCTTCGCGGTCTCCCAGCCGTCGCGCAACGAGCGGGACGGGGCCATCTTCGCGGGCACGATGGGCCTGATCCGGCGGGTCGCCCTCGACCAGCTGGGCGGCTGGGACGAGTGGTGCATCACCGAGGACGCCGAGCTGTCCCTGCGGCTGTTGCGGGCGGGCTGGACCGGCTACAGCATCGACCAGTCCTACGGCAAGGGCATCATGCCGCTGACCTTCGAGGCACTCAAGGGCCAGCGCTACCGGTGGTGCTTCGGCGGCATCCAGATCCTGCGGATGCACTGGCGCTCGCTGCTGCCCGGCCCCGTGTCCAAGCAGAACCGGCTCACCACCGGCCAGCGGTGGGCGTACCTGTCCGGCGCAGTGCAGTGGTACGGGGACCTGCTCGGCCTGATATTCCTGGTCTTCCTGCTGGCCGGGGCGCTGAACCTAGCCACCGGGGGCGGCGAGCTGTTCCGCAAGCTCACCGCGTTCCTGGTGGCCACGGTCCCGGTGCTGGTGCTGCTCGGGCTGGTGCGGGCGGTCGCGCTGCTGCGCCGCGGCACCGGCGCGTCGTGGCGGGACTCGCTCGGCGCGTTCTTCATCTGGCAGTCCACCTCCCTGGTGGTGGCGCGGGCCTCGGTGGTCGGCTTGTTCGCCAAGAAGGCGGTGTTCCTGCGCACGCCGAAGACCAGCGAGAAGGCCAAGTGGTGGGAGGCGCTGCGGGCAAACTGGGCCGAGACGTCGCTGGCGCTGCTCGGGATGGCGGGCATCGCGGGCGCGCTGACCAAGGCCACGGAGCTGGCCGGGCCGCTGCTGGCCGGCCTGCTGCTGTTCCCCACGCTCGGCATGGCCGCGGCGCCGTTCAACAGCTGGGCCGCGCAGCGCGCCGCGCTGCCGCCGGACCTCGTCGAGGTCCGCACGATGGAGTGGAAGCGCAGCCAGCGGCGCCAGGCCTTCGTCCGCGGCGCGACGATCGGCGGGCTGGTCACGGTCCTGGGCGTGATCGCCGCGGCCGTGGCGCTGTTCCTGATCCCGGGCCGTCACCCGGTGCAGACGCCGAACCTGGTCGCGCCCGCCCAGCCGACGCACACCGCGACCCCGACCCCCTCGCCGACCACGCCGAGCCCGACCCCGAGCAGCACGACGCCCTCCCCCACGCCGAGCCCCACGCCGTCGCCCACGCCAACCCCCACTCCGGCGCCGACCTCCACGCCGAGCCCGACCCCGACCTCGTCCCCGACCGCCTCGCCGTAGCCGAACGCTAGAGGGGCCGGTTGGGCCGTCCGCCCGCGTCTTTCGCCTGCTGCTCCGCCCGGGTCGGCGTTTGGGGGCGGAACTGGACGTTCCCCCAGCGGCGGTGCCGTCCACTGCCCCCGCACTCCGGGCACTGCCGGTGGGCGTAAAGGAAGATCGTCCCCCGGTGGCGGCCCGTGCCGTTGCATTTCCGGCAGGACCGGAACGGCCTGCGGCCCAGTGAGAACGCGTAGAGGACCACGCCCAGCACGACGGTCAGCGCTAAAGACGCCGGCCAGCTCTTGGTGATCAGTAATAAGGCTAGAAAGGCCAAAACAAACGGCGACACGCGCATGCGCGATCACTTCCCCCAGCCTGGGATTATAACATGCGGGAAGCGATAAGCAGCGCTGACCTTACGAATTACTGGCTGCGACTTTAATATGACCTTACTCGTCTCGGCGGTCGAACCTAGCGGCGATGTATCCGCATGCACGCCATGACGGCGCGCACAGATTCCTCGCGGTCAGTCGACGGTGAAGTAGTCGGGACCGGCGTAGCGCCCAGTGAGCTGCTTGCTGCGCTGCATCAGCAGGTCGTTGAGCAGGCTGGAGGCGCCGATGCGGAACAGCGCGGGGGTCAGCCAGGCCGGCCCGGCGGTCTCGCGCACCAGCACCAGGTAGCGGATGGCGTCCTTGGCAGTGCGCACCCCGCCCGCCGCCTTGACCCCCACCCGGCGCCCGGTCGCCGCCGCGTAGTCGCGCACGGCGGCCAGCATGACCAGGGTGACCGGCGGCGTCGCGGCGGGCGTGATCTTGCCGGTGGAGGTCTTGATGAAGTCCGCGCCGGCCATCATGGCCAGCCAGGACGCCCGGGACACGTTGTCCGGCGTGGCCAGCTCGCCGGTCTCCAGGATCACCTTGAGGCACGCGTGGCCGCAGACCTCGCGCACCTGCCGCATCTCCTCGTAGACCTGGCCGTACCGCCCGGCCAGGAAGGCTCCCCGGTCGATGACCATGTCCACCTCGTCGGCACCCGCCTGGACGGCGTCGCGCACGTCGGCCAGCTTCACCGCCAGCGAGGCCCGGCCGGACGGGAACGCCGTGGCCACGGACGCGACCGCGACCGGGCTGCCGGCCAGCTCGGCGCGGGCCACGCCGACCAGGTCCGGGTAGACGCACACCGCGGCGACCGGCGGCACCGCCGGGTCGGCCGGGTCGGGGCGAAGGGCCTTGGCGCACAGCGCCCGGACCTTCCCCGGCGTGTCCGCGCCCTCCAGCGTGGTCAGGTCGACCATGCGGACCGCCATGTCCAGCGCCGCCAGCTTGGCTTCCCGCTTGATGGACCGGGTCGCCAGCCCGGCGGCCCGCGCCTCGGTGCCCACCTGGTCCACGGCGGGCAGCCCGTGCAGGACCTGCCGCAGCGCCGCGTCCGAGGCGGCCAGGTCGGCGACGGCGCCCGCCCACCGGGCCGCGTGCTGCTCGGTTACCGTTTCAATCCCCACGCGGCCGACGCTACCTCCGCCGGCGCGTACGGTCACCTGCACGGTCAGCGGACGGCGGCGAAGCCCGGCTTGACGATGGTGTTGATGATCGACAGCCGCTCGTCGAAGGGCGCGAACGCGCTCTTCATCGCGTTGATGGTGAGCCACTGGATGTCGCCCCAGCCGTAGCCGAACGCCTCGGTCAGCGCGTGGAACTCCGACGACAGGCTGACCCCGCTCATCAGCCGGTTGTCGGTGTTGACCGTGACCCGGAACTGCAGCTCGCGCAGCAGCCCGATCGGGTGGTCCTTGATCGAGGCCACCGCGCCGGTCTGCACGTTCGAGGTCGGGCACATCTCCAGCGGGATCCTGCGGTCCCGCACGTAGCTGGCCAGCCGGCCCAGCGCGGCGTGGCCGCCGGCCGCCCCCTGGATATCGTCGATGATCCGGACGCCGTGCCCGAGGCGCTCCGCGCCGCACCACTGCAGCGCCTCCCAGATGGACGGGAGCCCGAACCCCTCGCCCGCGTGGATGGTGTTGTGGAAGTTCTCCCGCGCCACGTACTGGAACGCGTCCAGGTGCCGGCTGGGCGGGCTGCCCGCCTCGGCGCCGGCGATGTCGAACCCGACGACGCCCGCGTCCCGGTGCCGGACGGCGAGCTCGGCGATCTCCAGCGACCTGGCGGCCGTCCGCATCGCGGTCAGCAGCGCGTAGACGGTGATGCCCCGTCCGCGGCTGCCGCGCCGGAAGCCCTCCAGCACCGCCTCGACCACCTGGTCCA
>Ga0335073_10007333_pt1 | contig 15458 bp, 15 predicted proteins | sample Lox_Sample_22_FD_207093 | JGI IMG/M metagenome (GOLD analysis project Ga0335073, IMG submission 207093) | Soil microbial communities from Loxahatchee National Wildlife Refuge, Florida, United States - Lox_Sample_2.2 | ecosystem: Environmental > Terrestrial > Soil > Wetlands | place: USA... | reverse complement strand
AAACAATTTGGCCCGATCGATATCTTGGTGAACAATGCCGGAGTCACCAAATGGCAGCCTTTCGTGGAAATCACGGAAGCCGATTGGGACCGGGTGCTTGATATCAATTTGAAAGGGCAATTTCTTGCAGCGCGCGCGATCGTGCCTGGAATGATCGAACGCCGCCGCGGGCGGATCATCAATCTCGGATCGGTGACGTCGAAGAAGGGATACGCAAATGCCATCCCTTATTGCATCTCAAAATTCGGCGTGATGGGATTCACGCAAGGGCTTGCCATGGAGCTTGCGCCCTATGACATCACGGTCAATACGGTGTGTCCGGGAATTGTAATGACGCCCTTGCATGACGGCCTCGTCGAGGACATGGCCAAGCAGCGGGGTGTCTCGTTCAATCAGGCAAAAGAAGACTTCGTCAACTGGATTCCGCTGAAGCGCCCGCAGCAGCCCGTGGACGTCGCGAACATGGTCGCTTATCTCGCATCAGACTATGGGCACAATCTGACTGGCGGCACGTATCACGTCGACGGCGGCATGGTTATGGACTAAGCGGGCGTGGCGTTCGAGATGCGGATAGGCCCGAGAATATGAGGAAGTTACTATGACCAGCTCGCGGACTGCATCGTGCGCATGCGGGCAGCTACGAGTGAATGTAGTCGGCGAGCCAGCGCGTGTTGGCATCTGCAATTGCACGCAATGCCAGAAGCGGACCGGCGCCGCCTTCGCCGTGGGTGCTTTTTTCCCAAGACGTCAGGTTTCGCCCGTTCAGGGTGTGCACAAAGCTTTCGGCCGTTTGTCGGATGCCGGCCGCAATCTCGAATATCACTTCTGTCCGCAATGCGGCTCGACCGTTTTTTGGTATCTGGACGCGGCACCTGAGCTTACTGCCGTCTCGGTTGGTTGTTTTACTGATCCGACGTTTCCTGCGCCGACGCGAGCAATCTGGGCAGCACACAAGCTCGAATGGGTTGAGTTTCCTTCCGGTATCTCGGTTGCGGACGATCAGCCCGGATAAGAAGTGTTTTAAGGCCTAAACGAACGCCGGCTTGACTGGTCATTGGCGGAGCCAGGAAATCCGGCGAATGGGACAAGCGAACTGAGGAGGAAGCCTTGCCTGGATTCGTCGAGGGAAAGTCGATCATCGTCACCGGCGGCGGCGGTGGCATCGGCGAAGGAATCGCCCGCGATCTCGCCGCGGAGGGAGGACGCCTGACGGTCGCCGATATCGATTTGGCCGCGGCCGAACGCGTCGCCGCCGCAATTCACAAAGATGGTGGCGAAGCGATCGCGGTAGCGGTCGACGTCGTAGATCGCTCCAGCGTGCAGGCCATGATCAAGGCGGCGGTTCGCGCTTATGGCCGGCTCGACGTGATGTTCAACAACGCCGGTGTCAGCAAGGCCGGTTTGTTTCTGCAAGCAACGGAAGCGGACTGGGCGCGGATCATGGGCATCAATGGCCTCGGCGTGCTGATCGGCATGCAGGAAGCCGCCAAGCAAATGATCGCGCAAAACAGCGGCGGCAAGATCATCAACACGGCGTCGATCGCCGGCAAGGTGGGCGAACAAATCGCTACGATCTATTGCGCGAGCAAAGCCTGCGTCATCTCGCTGTCGCAGGCCGGCGCCGAGGCGCTCGGCAAGTACAACATTACCGTGAACTGCTTCAGCCCCGGTTTTGTGAAAACCCAGATGTGGGACGGCTTGGACAAGGATCTCATGAGTGCCGGTTACCGGGACGAACCTAACGCCGTCGATGAGCTCGCCAAGACGCGGGCGATCCTGGGCCGCGTCTCCACGCCGCGAGATCTGGTCGGCGCCACCACGTTTCTCGCCTCGGAAAAATCCGACTACATCACCGGCCAGAACCTCATGGTGGATGGAGGGGTCAGGTTGGTGTAGTTCGCTGGTCGCCATTTCGGCGGCTAAGAGACAGTGGAGGTGAAGATCGTGTACCTGGCCGTTGCAGACGATGCCGCCCGTTCTAGTTTTACCATCGGCGGCGACAACGTATCGGCTCATTGGTTGATCGACGGCGACCACGGCGGGGTCCGCAATGGCAAAGTCGGCTTGATCGAAATCGCGTCGGGTGGCTCGGCGAAGCTGCCGTCAGACGCGCGGCGCGAGGAGATGGTGTTCGTCCTGCGTGGCCGTGGCGTCGCCCGCGCAGAGCCGCTTTCCACCGAGATCCGCGAAGGGTCCGTGGTCTTCCTGTCGGGAAGCGTGATGCTCGACGTGCACGCACACGACGACGGCTTGCGGTTGTTGCTCATTCAAGGCGATGTTGCCGGCGGCGGTGCAAAAACAAAGATCACGCACTTGGAACAAGTGGAGAATGTTCCTTTTCATCGTCCCGAGCTTGGATTTCTCCACGTTGCCGCCCGCTGGCTGGTGAACTCCAGCGCCGTGAAAGCTCAATCGTTCGTGGTCGGGCAAAGCACGTTCGTGCCGGGCGGCGCGCATCTGCTGCACAAGCACCATCGCGGCGATGAATTTTTCTACGTTTTCGACGGCCGCGGCGCGCATCTCGTCGAAGGAGATGAGCTGCCAATGGGGCCCGGTGACGTGGTGTTTGCGCCGCGCGACGAGTGGCATGGTTTTCGTAATACCGGCGATCGCGCGGTGCGTGCCATTTTCGGCTATTTCGGCGTCGCTTCCCTCGAAGAGGCTGGCTACGAGGTCCATCAAGACGGCAAGGTCGACAATACCGCGTAGAGCATGATCCGGAAAGTTGGAAGCCGGCTTTGCGTCTCTTACGCCATCTCCAACATGATGCCGCGAAGCCACGAGAACGCCGCGTCGTAGGTGAATCTGGAGTGCCAGATCAGATGTTCGGTGAAACGCGGCATTTCAAATGCAACGTCGAGCTTGCGTAGACGCGACCGCTCCGGCGCCACCCGCAACATCCGGTTCGGCAGGATGCCGATCGTATTGGTGCCACAGACCAAGCTGGGAATGACGTGGAAGCTCGGAACGCTAACCGATGGGCTCGAGCCGTCTCGCCGGATTCTCGCCCGCAGTTCGCCGGTCTGCATCGTCACGCCCAGAAACTGCGCCATCACGTGCGGAAATTCGAACAGTTGGTCGAGCGTGACGGTGCCGCGCAACGGGTGGGCTTTATCCACGACGCAGCAATACACTTCGGAAAACAGCGTATCCGAGCGCAGCAAATGATCGGCAAGCGCCTGCTCGTGAGCATACGGATTGCCGGTCACGCACATTTCGACCGTGCCGTCGCGAATGTGATCGAGCGGCGAATTGATCGGCACGATGTTATAGCTGAGATGCGGCGCCTGTCTTCGCACCCGCCGGAAAACCGCCGACAGATACACCATGGTGTTGTAGTCGGAAGCCATGATGCGAAATCTGCGGCGGTCTTGCTTCGGATCGAACAGCGGCTTGGCGGAAATCGTCGAATCGATTTGCAGAATCGTTTGGCGGACGGATGTCGCCAGCGACTGGGCAAACGATGACAGTTCGTAACGACGTCCGATTCGAACGAGCAGTTCGTCGTCGAATTGATCGCGCAGCCGACGCAATATGCCGCTCATCGTCGACTGCGTGACGTGCATCTTTTGCGCAGCTCGCGTGACATTTTTCTCCACGAGCAGTGCGTCGAGCGACGCCAGCAAGTTTAGATCGAAATGCTGCATGTGCCCGGCCGGATCAAAGCAACCGGCGGCCGCTCGATCGGCACCCGGTAGCAACTATCGGCCCAGCCGATAGTTCAGGTTGAAAAATACAATTTGTCAATGTCGCGCCGCGCAGCCAGCCTCGTTACACTCACAAGTAGAAGACGTTCGCGCCCCAGGGGAGAGAAGAATGCAGACCGAAGCCACGTTCCAGGCCGCCAACCGCAAGACAGCCGCACGACCCGAATTCGCAGAGATCCTCGATCGGGTACGCAAGCTGCGCCCCGAGATCGCATCCCGGGCGCTTGCGGCGGAAAAGGCCAAACACGTGCCCGCCGAGACCATGGCGGCGCTTCGCGATGCGGATGTGTTCCGCGTTATGCAGCCCAAGCGCTTCGGTGGGTATGAATACGGTCCGGCCGAACTCGCGCAAATCGGCTTCGAACTCGGTCGTGCCTGTGGCAGCACCGGATGGTGCGGAACACTTGCGGTTTGCTTCGGCTGGATGACGGCATTCTTTCCGCTCGAAGCGCAGCAGGAGGTCTGGGACAATCCGGACAATCTTCTCGCCGTCTCGTACGTGCCGACGCCCAAGGTCGAGGTAGTCGACGGCGGTTTCAAGATTTCCGGCAGCTGGCCCTGGGCCAGTGGTGTCGACAGCGCAGCTTGGCTCATCCTCTCCGCGTTGCTTCCCAGCGCGGACGGCCCACCATCCCTTGCATGGTGCCTCGTCCCGGTCAGCGATGTGATCGTCGACCACAACAGTTGGAACGTAAGCGGTCTTGAGGGTACCGGGTCTAAGACCGTCGCCATCAATGATCCCGTATTCGTGCCGGATCATCGTGTGCTGCCGCTCGGCCGCATCTTTTCCGGAAAAGTGCCGGGGGTTGAAATACCGGGCAACTGCCAGGCTCGCTTTGGCTATCCCACTTTCGGGCCGACGGCGCTGGTAGCCCCAATCGTTGGCATGGCCCAAGGCGCGCTCGACGCCTTCACCGAGACGGCCCGCGGCGCTCGGCGAATGGCGCGGCCCGGCGTCTTCGAGAAGGTCGCCGAATCCGCGCTTATTCAAAGTTTGGTCGGTCAGGCTGCGGCCCGCATTGATGCCGCACGGACGCTGATGCTGACCAGCCTGCAGGAAGGGCAAGAGGTGGTTCGGTCCGGCGGGACGCTCGAGATCGAACAGCGTGTGCGTATCCGCCGCAATCACGGCTTTGCGTCGCGGACCTCGTCCGAGGTCGTCAACGATATATTCGCCAAGTCCGGCGCCGCCGCAGCAGACGAGAACAACCGCGTCCAAAGGTTCTGGCGCGATGCCAACACGGCGGCGCTGCACGCCAGCATCGATTGGGACACTCTCTCGGCGCTCTATGGTGCGCAGCAATTAGGGCTGCAGCCGCAAGGAATATTCTGAAATTCAATGCCGGATCTTATCATGGCGGAACGATTAGAGTGCGAACCGCTGATTGCCGAGGCCAAGCTTGCGCTCCGGCGTCTCGCCAGCTCGGTCAGCGTTGTCACCTGCCGTCACGCCGGACGCAATTATGCGATGACGGCGACCGCAGTAAGCGCGCTCAGCATGGCGCCGCCTTCCATGCTGGTTTGCGTCAATCGCGCCGCCGGATTTCACGACGCGCTCAGTCGGGCTGACGCGTTCGCGGTTAACATCCTCAGCCGCGCTCACGTCGATATTTCCAGGCTCTGCAGCGGTGGCGCCAGCGGCGAAGGCCGCTTCGAGGTCGGCATTTGGGACACCCGCGTGGCGGCGCCGGTCCTGATCGACGCCCAGGCTGCCATTATCTGCCGCAAGGAAGAAAAAGAGCTGCAATACGGAACGCACACCGTCTTCATGGGGCGCATCGTTTCCGTATCCATGAACGGCGATGTCGATCCGCTCATTTATGTCGACGGCCAGTACACCGGCCGGGCGGCGTGATGATCCGCAGTTGACGAACATGAACGTCGCTCTCGAACACCGCGTCGCCGGGCGACGGGAGCGAAACGTGGTTGCGCCGGCAAAGCAAGCGGATGTAGACAGATTGCGTCGAAAGGCCGACCGGGCGACGAAACCATGTCGTTGTCCAAGGGAGGAATTGCGGGGATGAGTGTGGACGAGCGCATTGCCGCGCTTACCGCGAAAATGCTGCGGCGCAAACTTTACGTTGTATTGTCGCAGCCCTCACCGACGCCGGAGAAGCTGAAAGCGCTTTTGCCGGCGCATCTCGAATACATGATCGGTCTTGAAAAGCGTGGCATCTTGTTCGCGTCTGGGCCGCTGGCCGACGGCGCGGAACCGCCGAGTGGAGCCGGATTGACAATCTTGCGGGCGGCGAGCGCGGGCGAGGCGCAGGAGATCGCCGAAGCCGATCCCCTTGTGGCGAACGGGGTGCGTACCTTTCATCTCAAGGAATGGACGATCATGGAGGGTTCGCTCGGCTTGCGCGTTAATCTTTCGGATCAGTCGATCGACGTCGCGTAGAGGAATGCAGATGGAAACGGTTGGTTTTGTCGGTGTCGGCAAGATCGGAATGCCGATCTCGCAAAACCTGATCAAGAGCGGCTATCGCGTGGTTGGGTACCGCCGTAGCTCACTTGCGGAGTTCGAGAAGATCGGTGGCGTGCCGGCACGCTCGCCGGCCGATGTCGGCGCCCAGGCCGATGTCGTCTTTTCTTGTCTGTCGTCGGATGCTGCACTCGAAGAGGTCGTGCAAGGACCCAAGGGGCTCGTCCATTCGGCGCGGCCGGGTCAGGTTGTGGTCGAACTCGGCTCTTACCCGGTTCCGGTCAAAGCGCGTCAGATCGCGCCGCTGGCGGAAAAGGGTGCGGCTTTCATCGACGGCGAAGTCGCCGGCACGCCGGGCATGGTATCCGCGCGTAAGGGCGTGGTCTATCTCGCCGGCGATGCCCAGGCTTGCAAGAGGGTCGAGCCGGTGATCGCCGGGTTTGCGGATTCTTGCATCTATTTCGGCGCCTTCGGCGCCGCCAGTCGCGTCAAGCTCATCAACAATCTGTTGGTTGCAATCCACATCGCCGCCACATCGGAGGCTATGGCGCTCGGGCTCAAGGCCGGCGTCGACGTCGATCTGATGATCAAGGCGATCGCCACCGGAAGCGGCGGCTCGACCCAGTTCGGCATCCGCGCGCCGTGGATGGCTGAACGGCGCTTCAAGCCGCAGCAAGGCAGCGTCCAAGGCTTGCAGCACTATATCGAAATGATCGGCGAATTCGCCGACGAGGTCGGTATTGCGACGCCGCTACTCGATCGCACGGCGGTACTATTTGATCGCTTCATGGCGATGGGCCTCGGCGATTGCGACAACGCGGCCATGATCGACGTTATTCGTTCGCTGCCACGAGAAAAATCCGCCCCCGACAAGGGGACAAAAACAGGTGATAAAGGAGAATACGCATGATCCGCGTCAGCAAGATCGCTCACGCCAGCTACGAGACACCCGATCTCGATCAGCAAATCCAATACTACACCGATATAATCGGGCTTACGCTTGCCGCCAAGGAAAAGGACAAGGCGTATCTCGCTTCCACCGTAGACCACCATTCCGTGGTGTTGCAGCGCGGGTCGAAAGCGGAATGCCTGCGGCTTGGTTTCCAGATCGCGACCGACGCCGATCTCGACGCGTTCGAGAAGCAGGTTGCGGCTCACGGCATCAAGACGACGCGCAAGAAGGATCCGGAGCCGTCGATCGCCGACATGGTCACCTTTTCCGATCCGAAGGGCACGATCATGGAGGTGTTCAAGCGCGACGCCTTCTCACACCAGAAGTTTACGCGAAAGGGCATCGTACCGTTCAAGCTCGGCCACGTAGCCTTCCACGTCACCGACGTGAAACATGTCACCAAGTTCTATTGCGACGTGCTCGGCTTTCGTGAATCCGACTGGATGGCCGACTTTTTCTCATTCCTGCGCTGCGGTCCCGATCACCATTCCATCAACCTGATGGAGACCGGTTCGAACCGCCACTTCCATACCGCCTTCGAGCTGCGCGATTGGGCTCACATGCACGAGGCCTGCGACTTTCTTAGCCTCAACGGCTACAAGTTGCTCTGGGGACCGGGTCGCCACGGCATTGGCCACAATCTGTTCGCCTATCACCGGGCGCCCAACGGGCTCATCACCGAAACCTTCGCCGAACTCGATCAGGTCAATGAGGAGCTTGGCTATTTCGAGCCGAGGCCGTGGCACCGCGACAATCCCCAGCGACCGAAAGTGTGGACTAAAGACCCGTCGGCCTCCAATCTTTGGGGAGTCATGCCCGGCGATGAAATGATGAAATAAAACTCGCTTTCGGCAATGCGGAGGACTGGGAGGTCGTGCATGCGGTCCGTTGGGGGCGCAGCTGGGGCGGCTGCCGCGATTCTATGGCTGTTAGCCTGCGGGTCCGCCACGGCCGCCGAGCCGATCAAGGTCGGATTCAGCATGGCGATGACCGGCGGCGTCGCGCAGAACGGTAAGCAGCTTCTGATCGCGTTGCAGCTCTGGCGCGACGACGTCAACAGCAAAGGCGGATTGCTCGGTCGGCCGGTCAAGCTGATTTATTACGACGACCAGAGCAATCCGAGCAACGTTCCCGCGATTTACACCAAGCTTATTACCGTCGATAAGGTCGATTTACTGCTCGGTCCATACGCGACCAACATGGCCGCGGCGGCAATGCCTGTTATCGTCGAAAACAACAAGCTGACCATCAGTATGCTGGCGGTCAGCGTCAACCGACATTTCCACTATCCGAAATATTTCTCCATGCTGTCGCTCGGGCCGGACGGGGTGAGGGCGTTCTCAAAGGGCTTTTTCGACCTCGCGGCGCAACAAAAGCCGAAGCCGCAGACCGTCGCGATCCTTTCGGGTGACGCGGAATTCTCGCGAACCTCCGCCGACGGAGCGCGGGCGAACGCCGCTGCAGATGGTTTCAAGATTGTCTACGACAAGAGCTACCCGCCTGCGACCACGGATTTTGCGCCGACCATACGCGCGATCCAGGCGGTGAATCCGGATCTCCTATTTGTCGCCGCCTATCCGCCTGACACGGTCGGTATCGTGCGCGCGGCGCATGAGATCGGGCTCACGCCGAAAATGTTCGGCGGTACCATGATCGGATTGCTGATCACCCCGATCAAGATGCAGCTTGGCCCGATCCTCGACGGCCTTGTCATCATGGAAAGCTTCGTGCCGGCGCCGACATTCAATTTTCCCGGCGTTGCCGGCGTACTCAAGCGCTATCGCGCCGCGGCCGCCGGCGAGAAAATCGATCCGCTCGGCTACGGGTTTGTGCCGTTCGGCTATGCGGCGGGGCAAGTGTTGGCGCAGGCCGTCGAGGGCACGCAAAGCCTCGATCAAAACAAGCTGGGCAAATACATGCACAGCCACAAATTTACAACGGTAGTTGGCGATATCCAGTTCGCTGCCGACGGCGAGTGGACGCAGGGGCGCACCGTTTTCACGCAATTCCAACACGTGGCGCCGAATGATTTCGAGCAGTTCGCGAGCGGCAAGGTCCAGCCGGTGCTCTGGCCGCCGGCATACAAGACCGGCGACATCATCTACCCCTACGCCGCCGCCAAGAAGTAGACTCGATCGATGATCATTCGCCTTTGCCGCCGAGCTGCTTGAGTTTGGCAAACACAGCTTCGACGTTGAGCTCGTCGGACTTTTTTTCGTCGGCGGGTTCCGGCTCCTCTTTCGGAGCAGTTGTCACCGAAGCGGGCAGCAGCGTCGCGCCCTGCGCCTCGACCGGCACCGGCTTTTCTTTGGCGGCGCGCTGAACCTCGAGATCGAGATCGATCTGCGAGCAAAGCCCGAGCGTCACCGGGTCGAGCGGCGTCAGGTTGGCCGAATTCCAGTGCGTGCGCTCGCGGATCGCCTGAATGGTCGATTTCGTGGTGCCGACGAGACGCATGATCTGGCTGTCCTTCAATTCCGGATGATTACGCACCAACCAGAGGATGGCGTTCGGTCGATCCTGGCGGCGTGATACCGGTGTGTAGCGCGGGCCTTTCTTTTGTTTGGCCTCGGGTAGGCGGACCTTGGGGTCGGCGATATGCAGCCGGTGGTGCGGGTCGGCTTCGGCCTCGGCAATTTCTTCGCGCGTAAGCTGTCCGGTCAGGATCGGGTCCAATCCCTTGATTCCCTGCGCCGCATCGCCGTCGGCGATCGCCTTTACTTCCAGCGGATGCAGGTTGCAGAATTGCGCGATCTGGTCGAACGAAAGGCCCGTATTTTCGACCAGCCACACCGCCGTTGCTTTCGGCATCAAGGGCGCGATAGCCATGAGCAAATCTCCTTTGTGCTCCGCCCGCCCGTCCGGGCGAAGCCACTGACACGTCATCGGGGATGACTGAAAAAAGCGAAATGAATATAGGCGCCGCGTTCGCCCCGCGCAACCGGCCGATCTTGCCATCCGCGCATGCCCCCATTGCGAAAAACCCTAGATTTGGCACAAAGGAAGCGGCGAACGCGGTGGCCGGGCCCGCATGAGCTAAAGCGCCAACACGGAGCCTTATGTGACCGAAACGGTCGCTGAAATCCTCAACGCGTATCGCAGCGGAGCCGTCAAGCCCGAGGACATTGTCGCTCGCAGCTTCGCGCGCAGCCGCGCCCATAACGATCCGGCGATCTTCATCACGCTGCGCGAGGAGGCTGACGTCATCGCCGACGCGCGCGCGTTGGCGCAGCGCGCCGACAAGGCGCTGCCGCTCTACGGCATTCCGGTTGCGGTCAAGGACAATATCGACGTCAAGGGCTTGCCGACGACCGCCGCGTGTCCCGCCTACCTCTATCGCCCGCACCACGATGCGGCCTGCGTCGCCCGGTTGCGCGAGGCTGGCGCGCTCATTGTCGGCAAGACCAACCTCGACCAGTTCGCGACCGGCCTTGTCGGCGTGCGTACGCCCTACGGCGTCGGCCGCAACCTGTTCAATCCGAAACTCGTTCCCGGCGGGTCGAGCACCGGTTCCGCGCTTGCAGTCGCGGCCGGGCTCGTGCCGCTCGCGCTCGGCACCGATACCGCCGGATCGGGCCGCGTCCCGGCCGGTTTCAACAACATCGTCGGCCTCAAACCGACCCGTGGTCTTGTTTCCACGGCCGGCGTCGTCCCCGCCTGCCGGACCCTCGATTGCGTCTCGATGTTGGCGCTCACGGTCGACGATGCAATGGCGATGCTGCGGGTGACGGCAGCGTCCGAGCCGGGCGATCACTTTTCGCGTCCGCCGACGGTGCGTTCGGTTGGGCCGTTGCCGCAGGGGTTCAAAGTTGGCGTACCGCTCAAGGGCCAGTTGCTGTTCTTCGGCGATCGTGCGTCGGAAGCCGCCTATGAGGCGGCGTTGGCGCGCTTAAGCGGGCTCGGTGCAAAAATCGTGGAGATCGACATCGAGCCGTTTTACGCAACCGCGCGGCTTCTTTACGAGGGACCGTGGGTCGCCGAGCGCTATCTCACCGTGCGGGACCTTGTCGCTTCCTCGCCCGAATCCATGCATCCGGTGACCCGGCAGGTGATTCTCGCCGGCGCCCACGGCACCGCGGCCGACGCCTTTGCCGCCCTCTATCGGCTTGAGGCATTGCAGCGCGTGCGCGACCACACGTTCCGCACCATCGACGCCATGGTGCTGCCGACGACGCCGACGATCTATTCGGTCGAGCAGGTGCTCGCCGATCCGATCGATCTAAACAGCCGTCTCGGCACCTATACCAACTTCGTCAATCTGCTCGACATGTGCGGCCTCGCCGTGCCCGCCGCGATGCATCCCGACGGCACGCCATTCGGCGTGACGCTGCTGGCGCCTGCGGGCGAAGATGCATTGCTGGCAGCGATCGGCCGCGAATTCCATGCCGCGACCGGCTTGCCGCTCGGCGCGCTCAATTATCCGCAGCCGCCGCCGGCGTCGCCGACCGATACGCCGGCGGAAAACGAAATTCCGATCGCCGTCGTAGGCGCACATCTCTCGGGCATGCCGCTCAACGGCGAATTGCGCGCCGTCGGCGCTCGATTGATCGAACGCACCACGACGGCGCCGCATTATCGGCTCTACGCGCTCGCCGGTACACGGCCGCCGAAGCCGGGGCTGCTGCGGGTCAAGAACGGCGCCGGCGCCGCCATCGAGATCGAAGTGTGGGCGTTGTCGGAGAACGCGTTCGGCCGCTTCGTCGCTGCAGTACCGCCACCGTTGTCGATTGGCACGCTGGAAATCCATGACGGCCGTTCGGTCAAGGGCTTTTTGGTCGAAGCCGAGGCCGTCGCGGGGGCGAGCGATATTTCAAGCTTCGGCGGTTGGCGCAGCTTCATGGCGCAGGAGAGGGCAACGGTGTGACGCAAAGCGTCAACGCTCGTCGATCATGCTCACGTGCGCCGCGACAACCCGCCAGCCCTCGGCAAAACGCACCCAGGTTTGCATCTGCCGGCCGACCTTGCCCGGCGTGGTCGGGCGATGAAACAGCGTCGAGGCGACGGCGTGGTCGCGGCCATAAGCGGTGATCACGGTCTTTGAAATCGTGCGCGCGCCGGGCGGCGTGCGCGCGACGCGAAATCCCTCGATTGCCGCATAGCCGTAGAGATTTTCCGTGCCGCCATAGCGGATCGTGCGCGGATCGCTGCGGAATAGCGAATTGAGCGTCGCGACGTCGTTGGCGCCGAGCGCCTGCTCATAACGATCGAATGCGGCTTGCACTTCGGCGACGACCTCGGGCAGGTCGATCTCCATTGCTTTCTCCCAAGTCTGAGCGGACTACAAGGACGGCCGCATTGCCGCGGCGACACCTTCGGCTTCGAGCGTGTGCGCGATGCGCAGCGCTACGTCCTCGCGCCACGGCGCAGCGATCACCTGCACCCCGATCGGCAATGGCGTATGCGGTATCGGCACCGCGGCCACCGGCAGACCGATAAAAGATATTGGCTGCGTATACAGACCGAGATTGGGCCGCACCGGCAACGCGGTATCGCCGAACATAAAAGTCTGCTGCCCGATCAGTGGAGCCGTGCACGGCGTCGCCGGCGCCACAATGGCATCGACTTCGGCGAACAACTTGAGCACTTCGCCGCGATACCAGCGGCGAAATTTTTGCGCCTTCGCCACCAGCGAGGTCGGCAGCATGGCGCCGGCGATCAGTCGGTCGCGCACGGCGGGATCGAAATCGCGGGCGCGAGTGCGCAGGCGGTTGAGATGCAGGCTCGCGGCTTCGCTTGCGGTGATGATAAAAGCGGCCGAGCGTGCCCGCTCGGCTTCCGGAATCTCGACGTCGCGATTGGCACCGAGCGCCGCCGCGACGCGGTCGACGGCGTAAACCGCTTCCGCCGACCGGCACTTGAAATAACCGGTCGCGACCGCGATGCGCAATCCGTCGGCCCCGTTTCGCAATAGCGCCGTGACCGGTTCGGCGGCGCGATCGGCGCAGACAGGATCGCGCTGGTCATAGCCCTGCATAGCATCATAAGCGAGCGCCAGATCGCGCGTACTGCGCGCCAGTGGACCCACATGATCAAGACTCGTGACAAATGGAAAAGTGCCGGCGCAACTGAGCCGCCCGTAGGTCGGCTTGAGTCCGAACAGGCCGCACAGCGACGCCGGCACACGGATCGAGCCATTGGTGTCCGAGGCGAGCGTGAGCGGCAGCAAGCCGCCGGCGACGGCCGCGGCGGAGCCGCCGGACGATCCGCCGCTCATGCGGTTAAGATCGTGCGGATTGCGCGACGGGCCATCGTGCACGTTCTCGCCGGTGAAATCATAGGCGTATTCGCCCATGTTGAGTGCGCCGACTAGGATGGCGCCGGCCGCTTCAAGCCGTTCGATTAATGTTGCGTCGCGGCTCGCCGGCGCTGCATCGCGGTTGATTTTGGAACCGGCGATTGTCGCAAGGCCGGCGACATTGAACAGGTTCTTTACGGCGAACGGCACCCCCGCGAGCGGCGGCAATTGCTCGCCGCGTGCATGCGCGGCGTCGAGCGCTTGCGCGCGCAAAAGCGCGCGCTGCTCGGTGATCGCGGTAAAGGAATTAAGCAGCGGATCACGGTTGCGGACATGCGCGAGCGTTGCTTCGATGATACTCAGCGCGCTGGTGCGGCCGGCGCCGATAGCCGCGACGATGTCGGCCGCTGTGCTCCAGGTGAAATCGAGCGCCGCCGTCTCAAGCACGGAACACCGGCGCCGGCTCGATCTCGTCGGGCAGCGGGAATTCATCGACGAGTGCCGCGTGCTTGAACAGCAATTGCAAATTGAGCGTCACGCCGGTCTGCCAGGCAGGATCGATCGATAATGCCAGCGCCTGCGCGCTCGCTGCGACAAGCGTCGCGGCGGCGCTGGGCTTTCGGGTTCGGACCGGGCGTGCCGGCGTCGTTGCCTGTCGCGCATTTTTCGGTTTGCGGGCGTTTAATCGGCGCGTCATGCGACTTAAGCTCTTTCCGGCGACCCATCTAAGCCTTTGATTTACGGGCATTGTTGCACGTGCCCCGGTGAGCGCCAAGGGTCGCAAAAGCCGCGCCCCACATTGGCGAATGCGCCGCCGCCCAATAGTTAGGCAGGCGCCGAGTTTGGCCCTGTTCTTGCACATATTGGGCGGTTGCGATGCAAGGGGAGCCGAAATGTCAAAGGTGAATTTTGACGCCGAACCGGCGCCGCTTTCGGTCGATATCGACCATGCCGCGTTGGTGATCATAGACATGCAGCGCGATTTCCTTGAGCCTGGCGGCTTTGGCGAAGCGCTTGGTAACGACGTGTCACGTCTGCAAGCGGCGGTGGCGCCGTTGCAGGAAGTTCTCGCCGCTGTCCGCCGTGTCGGCATGCTGGTAATTCATACGCGCGAGGGACACCGCCCCGATCTTTCCGACGCGCCGCCGCATAAGGTCATCCGCGGTGATCCCTCCACCCGCATCGGTGCGCCCGGACCGATGGGCCGCATTCTGGTGCGCGGCGAACCCGGTCACGACATTATTGCCGAGCTTTATCCGCTGCCGGACGAGCCCGTGATCGACAAGCCCGGCAAAGGCGCCTTCTATCAGACCGACCTCGAACTCATGCTGCGCAATCGCGGTATAGACACGTTGTTTGTATGCGGCGTCACAACGGAAGTGTGCGTCAACACCACGGTGCGGGAGGCCAACGATCGCGGCTTCCGCTGCATCGTGCTCTCGGACTGCTGTGGCTCCTATTTCCCGGAATTCCATGCCGCCGGGCTTGCCATGATCAAGGCGCAAGGCGGTATTTTCGGCTCGGTCGCCGCCTCGAAGCCGTTGCTCAAATCGCTGGCAGCCAGCGGCCTGATCGCGGCCTGAGGACGTCTTAAGCAAAAGGTATGCACGCCCAGGCAGTGTGCCAATGCTGCTTTTTTAGCAAGCTTATGACCGTTATTTGATCGTCGAAATATATTTGGCGATCCGGTCGTCCCCGCGCCGCGAGGGCGCCGGTATCAGCAAGCGGCGCCGCGCAAATCCGATTCCACAGCCGTTTCATCGCCTTCGCCTTGCCGTTTATCGCCCGCGCCCGCTCGACACCAATTGGCACGCCGCTTGCGAGGTTGCGGCTGGGCGGGGCGTTCATACCCAAAATCCATATTTGCCGAGCGGCGCCGCTTGAATAGCTGGCGTCCATTGCTTGGCGCTTTTGGATGCGGCTCGCCACGAAGAGGAGCCTGCAATGACCACCACTACGTCGACTTCGACGTTTCGACCAACTCTGTGGACTACCGGTGACTTGAACGCTTTTTTCGGCTTCGGCACCAACATCCTTGTCAACATGCTGGTGCTCACCGGCCTCTTGCGGTTCGTGATCAAGATGCCGGACGCAATCGTGTTCGGCCGCATCCTGCCGGCGCTCGGCCTAATGCTTTGCCTG
>Ga0335073_10007332_pt1 | contig 15462 bp, 13 predicted proteins | sample Lox_Sample_22_FD_207093 | JGI IMG/M metagenome (GOLD analysis project Ga0335073, IMG submission 207093) | Soil microbial communities from Loxahatchee National Wildlife Refuge, Florida, United States - Lox_Sample_2.2 | ecosystem: Environmental > Terrestrial > Soil > Wetlands | place: USA... | reverse complement strand
CGCTGACCCCGCTACCGGCTACCCAATCACTCCCCGCTTTCGCAGCGTCTCCACCGTCGATTCGATCGGCAGCGCTTCAATCGTGCGGCCGTTTCCGGTCATGGTCACGGCTTTGAATAATGAATTGTAGATGGCTTCCTCGGTGGCTTCGATCACGGCGGGAAATAAGGCGGACACGGCGTCGTTGGAAAGAAGCTTCAGTTCATGAGAGGTGGTGAAGGCGATGGCGTAATCGCCGCTGCCGTTCGATCCGGCCGATCCGGTGCGGCCCAGGCCCATCATGGTTCGCGCGCCCAGGCGATGCAGGTTGCGATGATCGACCGGCGCGTCCGTGGCGACGATCATCATGATGGATCCGTCAACCGCGGCCGGACGGGCGGGACGCGGCCGTTCGATGGGAACGCCGCAGATGGTCAGATGCCCGCCGAAATTCGTCTGCACCAGAACGCCGACGGTGTATCCGCCCGCTTTTCGCGACGAGGTTCCGATGCCGCCCTTCCATCCGAACGCGATGGTGCCGGTGCCCGCGCCCACGGCGCCTTCCTCCACCGCGCCCGATTTCGCGCCTTGAATCGCGCCGAAAACTTCATCATGGCCGGAGTAACGGCCTTGAATGTCGTTCAAAACCCCGTCATTGGTTTCGCCCACCAGCGGATTGATGGAGCGCACGTCGTGATTGCCGTCGAGCGTCAGCATGTAATCGATCAGGCAATCGGCCACGCGAAAAGTATTGAGGGTCGAAGTGAGCAGGATGGGCGTTTCGATTTCGCCCAGCTCGTTCACCTGGGTGGATCCCACCAGCTTGCCGAAGGCGTTGCCGACGAACACCGCGCCGGAGACTTTGTCGCGGAACAAATTCCCGTCATGCGGCAGAATCGCGGTGACGCCGGTGCGGATTTTTTCGCCGCGAATCAGCGTGGTGTGACCCACTTTCACGCCGGCGACGTCGGTGATGGAATTGAGCGGTCCGGTGGGCAGAATTCCTACCATGACACCCAAATCGCGGGCGCGCGGACGATCGGCCATGAACTTCAGTGTAAACCGCCGCGCACCGGGGCACGTACTTAACATATGCCGGTGCTTACCGTGCTTCAATGAAAGTAACGTGTCCTAAGAAAGGTGCGCGCAGGGTCTGCGTCGTATTTTCATTATGAAATCCTGGATTTGCTGGTCTTTGGCGGCGATGGCCGCGTCCCATTTCGTTTTCGCCCAGACGGCGGAGCGGGTGACGAGCCCGCATCGGCGCCTGGAAAACGCCCGGAATTTGCGCCGCGCGCGGCAAAATCAGAATCGCAGCGTGATGTTCGCGCGCAGCGGATCGCGCGCGGTCGAGCCGCGCCAGAATTTCGACAACAGCGGCAACGGAATGCTCAAAGGCGCGTATTTCGTGCGCCAGGTGTTCACCGAACTGGACGAGACAACCAGCGACATTATCCAGGCCGTCAGCCTGACCGGAACCATGACCTTCGACGGCAATGGCAATTATTCGTTCAGCGGCCAACAGCTCAACTCCGCCAACCAGACGGCTGCCTCCAGCTACACCATCAGCGGCGCCTACGCGGTTTCCTCGAGCGGCCAGGTGCAGATCCAGACACCGGTCAGCGTGGACAGCGGGGACGTCGAGTATGGCGGCGTCGGCTCGGGCGGCGAAGTGATCGCCAGTGCGACCGAGGGCGGCTACTCGGATGTTTTCGTCGCGATTCCGGAAGGCCCGGCCAGCGGCGTCACCGGATCGTACCAGGTCGGCTTTATCGATTTCCTCCAGGCCAATGCGTCCGACGTGCGCAACGGATATTTCACCATGACGGCGAACGGAACCAGCAGCTTCGGAAATGTAACCGTGAATGGCGAGATGGCCAACCAGGGCAGCACGGCTACAACGCAGTCGCTCAGCGGAGTGACTTATTCGTTCAGCGGGAACGTCGGGACGGTCACCTTCCCCACCGCGTCGAGTCCGCTGACCGCGCTGGTGAGCGGAGCAAAAACCTTCGCCGTTTCGCCTGACGGAAATATTCTGGTGGGCGGAAATCCCAACGGCTACGATCTGTTCGTCGCGGTGAAGACTCCGTCTTCGGTCACCAACGCGACTTACGTCAACACGTACTATCAGGGCGGCCTTGAAAATCCCATCGATATCTGCGGAACCGGGCAGGCCAACTGCATGGACGCGTTCTACGGATCGGTGCTGCCCAACACGCTGGGCGCGGGTACGGAGCATTTGCGCGACGCCGGTTATGACTACTCCGCCTACGATTACACCACCGATATGTTTTACGCCTTCCCCTCGACCGGCGCTTACAGCGACGGCGAATTCGAGTGGCTGGTGGGGCCGAACGGCGAAGCGGTGCTGCAAGTCGGCCTGAGCGGTTATTACACCCTGATCACGCAATTCCAGACAGCGCCGCTTTCCGGCAGCGGGGCGTTCATTAATCCCGACGGAATTTTGAATGCGGCGAGTTTCGCGCCGATCACCAACGACACCGCGCCGGGCGAGTACGTGGTGATGTTCGGCAGCGGGCTCGGCTCGACGCAGTCGGCCACTTCGCTGCCGCTGCCGATATCGCTCGGCGGGGCGGGCGTCATGGTGGACAGCGTTTCGGCGCCGCTGCTGGCCAATGTCACTTCTCCGTATGCATTAATGAACGTCTTCGTTCCGAATGAGACCGAGAGCGCCAATGGCGGCTACGGCTATGCTGTTTTTCAGGCGTCGGTGAGCGGCGCCATGTCGAATTCGGTGACGCTCTACACGGCCAGCACCGCGCCGGGCGTGTTTACTTCGACGGCGAACGGCATCGGGACCGCCGACGCGTTCCACGTCAGCTCTACCGGCGCGTTCACACTGGTAACCCAAAGCAGTCCGGCGGCGATCGGGGAAACCATCGTATTCTACGCGACCGGCCTGGGTGCGACCTCGCCTTCCGTTGCCGATGGAGCCGCCGCGCCGGGCGGTCCGCTGGCGACGGTCACCGATCCTTATTTCGAGGTCGACATTTACGATTCCGAGGGGAACGACACGCTGGTCAACAACTACACCGCGGTTCTGGCGCCGGGACTGGCCGGAGTTTACCAGGTCAACATCACCATTCCAACCGGAGTCGCCGGCGGCGAATGCTATCTGGACGTCGGAACCACGGATGGATATACGTCGGAAGCGAAACTCTACGTGCAGTAAAACAGGATCTCAGAGCGGTGCTGGTCCCTGACCTGCCAGGAACCCGCGATCGCGGACGCTCAAAATGTGCGCGACGTGATGCCGGCCGTGCCAGGCATACAGCGCGAGATTCTGATCGAGCCGCACCAATCCCATTTCGGGATGGCGAAACGCGCGGGCAAACGCCGCGTCGTCCAGCGATTCGAGCAGCCGCACCCAGCGATCGTGCAGCGCTTCGAGCATCGCGAGCGACGTTTCGACCGGCGTCACCGCGCTGTCGCGCAATTCCGCCCAGCGCGATTCGTCGTAGGGTTTGACCACCGGCTCGTCTTCGGTCAACGCCAGCTTGAAGCGCACGTAGGAATTGAGATGACTGTCGGGAAGGTGGTGCACCACCTGGCGCACCGTCCATCCGCCCTCACGATAAGGAGTATTGAGCTGCGCCCCGCTCATTCCCGCGACGGCCGCGCGCAGATTCGCCGGCGCCGCGGCGATCTCATCGATCCATCGCCGCCGTTCGCCCGCCGTCACTGATTGCGGGAACGAAAATTTGCCGATCGGGTACCGCAGGTCCGTTGCCGTGCGTTCCGTTGCCATGAATTTCCTGGTCCTTATATTGAAGTTGGTACAGCATCCAATAAGTTCCGCGAGCGGCCAGCAGTTCCTGATGGGTTCCCGATTCGCGCAACTGGCCTTTGTGCATCACCAGAATACGGTCGGAGCGCTGGATGGTCGAGAGCCGGTGCGCGATCACTAAAGACGTGCGGCCCTCCACCATGTGCGCCAGCGCCTCGCGGACGCGAAATTCGGTTTCGGTATCGACGCTGGAAGTCGCTTCATCGAGAATCAAAAATCGCGGATTGTGCGCCAGCGCGCGGGCGAAACTGATCAGCTGTTTCTGCCCGGTCGAAAATCCATTGCCGCGCTCGCGAACCGGGTGCGCGAATTCCTGCGGCAGCGTGCGCACGAAATCGAGCAGATTCACCTGCCCGGCCGCGGCCGCGATGGCTTCGTCGGTGACGTGCTCCGATCCCAATCGAATATTCGAATCGAGCGTGCCGGTGAACAGGTGCGGGTCCTGCAAAACGACGCTGAAATATTTCCGCAAATCGTCGAGCGAATATTCGCGAATATCGATTCCGCCGATTTTAATCGACCCGCGCTGGAGGTCATAAAAGCGCAGCAATAAACTCGCCAGCGTCGTTTTTCCAGCGCCGGTGTGGCCCACCACGGCGATGGTTTCGCCCGGCTCGACGCGGAAAGTCACGTCGCGCAGCACCCAGTCCTCCTCTTTATAAGCGAACCAGACGTGATCGAACTCCACTGCCGCGGCGTGCTCCGGAAATTTGTGCGGCTGTGCCGGCGAAACGATCGACGGGGGCGTATCGAGCAGCTTAAATACGCGTTCGCTTGCCGCCATGGCCGCCTGTAAAATATTATATTTTTCGCTTAAATCCTGAATTGGCCGGAAAAATCGCATGCCATATTGGAAAAATGCGACCATCACGCCCAGCGAAAGATATCCGAAGCGGATGCGGAATCCGCCATAGGCGAGCAGCGCGGCCAGCGCCAGCATGCTCAGAAATTCGATGACGGGATAAAACCATCCGTAGGCCTGAATCGCTTCTTTATAGGCGTCCAGATGATCGCGATTGATGCGCGTGAACTCTTCGCGGCTGCGCTGCTCGCGATTGAAAAGCTGCAACACCGCCATCCCGTTCACGTGTTCCTGAAGATAGGCGTTGATGCGCGCGATGGCCACGCGAATCCGCCGGTAGCTCTGCTGCACCGCGCGGCGGAAGCGAGCCGTGACCAAGATCACCAGCGGCATCACTAGCAGCAGCAGCGCGGTCAGCCCGGGACTCATGCGCAGCATGACGATCACGGCCAGCGCCAGCCCCAGAATATCGCCGGAAATTTCCACCAGTCCTGACGACCACAATTCGTTCAACGCGTCGACGTCGGTGGTGACTCGCGTGAGCATTCGCCCCACGGGATTGCGGTCGTAATAGGAAACGTCCAGCCGCTGAAGGTGCGACATCAGCTCCCGCCGCAGGTCGAACATGGCGTATTGGCCGGTGCGCTGCATCAAAAACGTTTGCGTAAATTCGCAGCCAAACGCGATCAGCACGGCGGCCAGATAGAACGCCGAAATCTGCGTCAGCCCGGTCCAGGTATTGGGCGACAACCAGCGGTCCAGCAGCGACGTCACCGGATGGTCCGGCCGCGCCAGATATTTATCGATCGCCAGTTGCGTCAGCAGCGGTCCGCACACCTGGGCGAGCGACTGCACCACCAGAAACGCCAGCGACACCGCGACCACTCCGCGATACGGACGCAGATAGCGCACCAGCCGCCGCATCAGCCGGCCATCGTAAGCTTTGCCTAAAATTTCTTCTTCCACCGGGTGCTGTTTCCAGCGTATCGCAGTGGGTCGTTTCGCGACGGGATTCCCCGGTACCAGAGTGGTACGGGATTATCCGGTAACGTTTCCTTCGAGAAAATCTTGCGGCTTTCGCTACCAATTTGGAAAGAGCCATTTTCCTAAGTCGGCTCAGTCGCTTAGGAATACCCATGCCCCGTCGAGGGTGAGGTGTGTCCCGGTGCGGGACAGAAAGGGTTGTTGAAAAAATGAATTTTGGAAAATCAATGATTTTCATCTTGGGATTAGCGGGGATCGTGGCGCCGGCGAGGGCGAGCCTGTCGTTCAACATCGGGAGCAGCGGCCAGACCACCTTCAATTCTTCGACCGCTGGCCTGACGGCCACGGAGATCGATCTCTTGACCCTGGCCACCACCGCGGACGGATTCGAAGACAGCGGCACCGGAGTTCTTTTCCAGGGTCAGAATGGCGACACCACCGGACTGGAAGTGCTCAGCAGTTGCACGTCAACGTGCTCCGAGGGAGGGTTGGAGGACGACGGGAACCTCACGCTCAGCATAATTATTCCGTCGAACTACATCGCAGTTTCGTTCAACGTGCTGACCAGCAGCGGCGAGCCGGGCGGGGGCTATAGCCTGACAGTGTCAGCCACCGGGTTCAACAGCCAGGGGATGACGACCGAGGGAGGCGACCCGCAGTTTGTGGGCGCGGTGACCACCGGCGGGATTTCTAATCTTCAGATCATCGCGGAGCCCGGCCTCTACGCCATCGACGATGTCACCGTTTACAGCCAGAGCAGCGAAGGCGGCGGAGACGCGCCCGACGCGCCGACGCTGTTGCTGCTCGGCACCGGCCTCATCCTGCTGGGCGCGTTCCGCCTCCGCCGCCGGCGAAGTGCAACGCTGTCCTGACGACCCGCGTTTTTGAGAACGCGCCGGGTTTACGTCAATCGATTTCCGCCGCGGCCGCTTCATCCACGAAAAGATTGAGGCTCGCGGCGTTGCGCACCACCACCTGCGCGGGAAATTGCTTGGGGTCGTAGCGGCCGTCGAGCACGGCCTTCAAGGGCTCGGCTTTATCCGCGCCGGTGATCAGCATTACCACGTTGCGCGCAGCCAGCAGCACGCCGGGCAGCAGCGTGATGCGCCATTGTTTGAATTTTTCCACGTAGGTCGCACTGGCGATGCCGCGGCGATTGTCAATCAGCGGCTCGCCCGGAAAAAGACTGGCGGTGTGCGCGTCGGGGCCCATGCCGAGATGAATCACGTCGAAGCGCGGCTGATCGCCGGACGTGAGCGCGAACGAATCGGTGATTTCCTGCGTGTAAATCCGCGCAGCCTGGTGCGGATCGAGCTCGGCCTGAATGCGATGAATATTGGTTGCGGGAAATTTTCCCGGCGCCAGCCAGGTTTCGTTGGCGAATTTGAAATTGCTTTGCGAGTCCTCCGGCGGCACGCCGCGTTCGTCGACCCAGAACAATTGCACGCGATCCCAGTCGAACTTCGTCACCGCGAATTTTTCAAACATGGGACGGGGCGAGGAACCGCCGGAAATGGCGATACGTGCGACGCCGGCGGCGCGGATGGCGGCGTCCAGTAATTCAAGAATTCGATCCCCGCACGAGCCGGCCGCGTCCGGCGCACGGTCATGCCGCGAAATTTTCATGCTCACTTGAGTTTCCTAAAAGGTCCAGCGGTCGCGGTTCAATCGCGGCCCGCAGCCCTCAAACGAACCGCGATCACCGGAAGCGGCGAACGTTCGGGCGTTATCGTGCCCATCGTATCGCAGATCAGCGGCCCACCGATTTTTTCACTCGCGCCTGGTATTCCGCGGCTTTGGCTAGCACCGCTGTACGGTTAAGCGTCAACATTTTCCGGTCGCGCACGATCATCCGGCCGTTGACCATTACATCGGAGACGTCCGACCCTTTGAGCGAGTACACAAGCTGCGAATAGACGTTATAAAGCGGCGCAGCGTGCGCGGAATCGAGACTGATTTCGATCAGGTCCGCGCGCTTTCCCGGCTCGATGGAGCCGATCATCCGGTCCAGCCCGATCGCCCGCGCGCCGATGATGGTTGCCATGGCAAACGCCTGCTCGGCGGGTAGCGCGCGCGGATCGCCGGTGGCGATTTTTTGCAGTTTCGCGGCCAGATCGATTTCGCGCATCATATCCTGATCGTTGTTCGAAGCTGCACCGTCAGTGCCGATGCCCATCGGGATGCCGAGCGCGAGAATTTTGACCACGGGCGCGATGCCGCTGGCCAGTTTCATGTTGCTCGAAGGATTGTGCGCCAGACCCACGCCGCGCTCCTTGATGATTTTCAGATCAGCATCGTCGAGCCACACGCCGTGCGCGGCGATGGTCCAGTTCTTCAGCACGCCCATCGAATCGAGCGCGGCGGTTGCGGTCATTTTATATTTGGCGAGCGCGTCTTCGTTTTCTTTTTTTGTTTCGGCCAGATGAAGGATCAGCGGCCGATGATAACGGTCCGCCAGGGCGCGCGCGGCCTGGAGGGTCGCTTCGGAATTGGTGTAGATCGCGTGCGGCGCGACGGCGGGAATAATCAAGGGGTCGCTCGAAAATTCACGAAAGAATTTCTCGGTCGCGGCCAGCGTTTGCTGTGGAGTTTTATAATCCGGCGCGGGAAAATTAATCACCGTTTCGCCGGCAATTCCACGTAATCCAGCCTCTTTTGCCGTAGTGGCGACGGTATCTTCAAAATAATACATGTCGACGAAAGTGGTGGTTCCGGATAAAGCCATTTCCAGGCAGGACAGGCGCGTGCCCCAGCGCACGAAATCGGCGTCGACGTTTTTCGCTTCGGCGGGAAAAATGTAGTGCTCCAGCCAATCCTGTAAATTGAGGTCGTCGGCCAGGCCGCGGAACAGCGACATCGGAAGGTGCGTGTGAGTGTTGATCAGACCCGGTGTGAGAATCGCGCCGGGACGGTCCAGGCGCTGCTTCGGTTGCCAGTCGCGATCGATCTCCGCGCGCGTTCCGACCGCGGCGATGTGGTCGCCGACAATCGCTACCGCGCCGTTTTCAATCACGCGGCGCTGCGCATCCATGGTGACGAGGTAGCGCGCGCTCCAGATCCAGTCGGCGGGCGCGGCGTGGGCGGCCGCGGCAAGGAGCAGGAGCAGCCCAAGCACGGCGGCGCCGACCGGTTTAAGGTTCAATAAACGACGCATCGAAGGGCCGGGGAAACAAATCGGCGAGCCTTAATCGCTCGCGCAATCCTTGTATATTCATCAGAATAATTTCAATATCTCCGCAGAATTCCCATAAAATCTGGCGGCACGCGCCGCAGGGAGGGGTCAAAATTCCGGTATCGGCCGCGATCGCGATTCTGCGGAATTGCCGCGCCCCTTCGGAAATCGCCTTAAAAACGGCCACCCGCTCGGCGCAGATGGTCAACCCGTAGGTCGCGTTTTCGACGTTACAACCGGTGTAAATGCGTCCCGAAGAATCTTCGAGCGCGGCGCCGACCCGGAACTGCGAAAACGGCGCGTGGGCGTTCTCGCGAGCGGCCAGCGCGGCGTCGGACAAAGCGTCGGTCATGTTCTTTGCTGCAGGACGATCACGATGATGGCGAAGAGAATCAGCAGCACCAATCCCACTCCGGTCGAGATCATCATCCCGCGTTCTGGAGCAGGGGCAAACGGGACCGGCCGCGGCACGCCCGCGCGGCCAGTGCCGTTCTCCATAGCGCGAAAGGTTTTGATTTCTCCGCCGGAGATCAGGCGCTCCAGCTCATATTTCTGATAGAAGCTCATTTTTCTCTATAAACGCGCGCCGAGGTGACGTTTGTCGATCAAATCTATCGCTGTAGTATCATGATGCCAATTTGTGGACGGAAGTCAAATAAGCTCGAGAGTGGTTTGGCCGGAGGTCGCGCGGCGCCAGGGACCGGCCTCGACCTGGTTTTTGCGCCTCTACACAGCCTTCAGCAGCTTTGCAATCAGATCGGCCAGCATCTTCGGCGCGTAGGGTTTCAGCAGGAACTGGGTTGCGCGCGTTCGCGGCTCGTAAGGGTACCCGCTCGAAACGATGGCCCGCAGCGAGGGATTGAGCGCGCGCATCCGCTCGATCATTTCTTCCCCGCTCATTCCTTCGAGCGTCAAATCGGTCAGCACCAGCGCGTACCGGGCCGGGTCGGCCGAAAATAACGCCAGCGCACTTTCCGGACTCGCGCAGCCATCCACCGCGTAACCGAGCCGTCCCAGATAACGTTGCAGCAAATCGAGCAGCGACGGTTCATCGTCCACCAGCAGCAGGCGGCCTTCTACCACAGCGACAAGGGGACGTCGCCCGGACTCCAGGCCAGACCCGCGGTCACGCGCGACGCGTCCCGGCGAAAGCCGACCGCGACAATGTCCTGGCGGCGGTAATCATAACGGGCCACAACGTGGAAGGCTCGCGCCAGGTTGTAGGTGAAGCCTGCGCCTCCGCCGTAGGTGGAGTACGGGGCCAGGGACTGACCGAGCGAGTTCAGCCGATAATAGTTCCCGCTGGCGCCGAAATTCCACTTACGGATTCCGGTATAGCTATACGAAGCGCCGGCCGTATCCTCCCGCGAAGTGAGATAAATTCCATTGCCTGGGGCGACGAACTTCATGTACGAGAACGTCAGCTCCGACGTCTTGAACTTGCCGGTGAGCCGGACGTTGCCGCTGGGATAATAATCGGTTACCTGGAAGGTCTGATATCCGAACGATTGGCCCAGCAGCGCGGCAATCACCGGGTTCAGCGAAATCTGCTGGATTCCCTGAACCTGCGATTGAAAAGCGCCGGCGTTGAGGGCCAGCGTCCATCGCTTGCCGAGCGCCGTGGCATAAAACAGTTGCGCCACATTCAGGCTGGAGTAACCGTAGGATTTTACAAAGTCGAACTGCATCCGCTGATAGGTCGCTCCCACCGTGGTCCGGCGCGTAAGGCGGTGCTGCAGCGTGGCGCTCAAGTTGTATCCGTAGACTCCGATCAGAGCCGCGGCCTGATATTGCGACGTAAAACCCTGGCCGCCGACGGTCAGGGAGGTTCGCGGAGAAAACAGATAGGTCATCTGGGCGCCGCCTTGCAGATAGAAGATGCGATTATTGAAAAGAAGCGCGCTCTGCTGGCCGACCAGCTGGCCCGGTACCGGACCCTCATAATAGCCGCCCTCGCCGTAGCCGTAGGTGGAGGTTCCGGCAGTTCCCCGCAGAGTGAATAACAGCCGCCGCGATTTCTGGTAGGTATATCCGAGACCCAGGTAGGCGCTGCTGCTGTCAAACTGCGAGTCGTTGTCGTAATGATAATAATTACCGGAAATATCGAGGCCGAGCAGGGCCTGCTTCCAGGTGTGCTGTCCGTAGATGCCGGCGCTCACCTGTTCGCCGTATAGCCCGTTAACCGTGTAGAGCTGGCCGTCTTTAAGCGCAAACGGCTCGATCCCGTTATCGTAGACGCCCATGGCGGCGGCGTAAAAGCGCAGATCCAGCTGCTCACCGCTACGCTGCCCGATGGTCCCGGCGCCGTTGCTCATGACCCCCGGTCCCATGTAATCCCCGATTTGCGCCATCGCGGTGCAGGCGAATCCACACACGAACGCCGCCACAGTTTTATTCAAAGCTGATTACTCCGATAACTGGACTCGAAACGTACAACTTTACCGAGTCTGACGCCTGCGATGGAGTCGTGTCAAGCCGGAGCGGTGTCTAAAGGCGTGTGCGAGAAACGACGATGGGAGCGCAAGGATTCCCCGGCGCGCGGCATTTCCCGTAGCAGGAGGTGATTGTGCTGAAAACGCAATTCTGGTTTCCCGCGGCGATTTTGGCGATCAACGGATTCGCCGCCGATCTGCCCGTCCGCGAGGTGGTGATTTTCAAGAACGGCGTGGCCTATTTCGAGCGGGCCGGCGAGCTGAAGCCGGGCGAGACGGCGCGCCTCGATTTCAAAGCCGAGGATATGAACGATGTGTTGAAATCGCTGACCATTACCGATCGCAGCGGCGCGAAAATCAACAGCGTCCGCTATGACGCGAGCGAATCGGTGGAAAAACGTTTAGAGAATTTTCCGTTCACCGTCGGCCCGGAAACCTCGCTCGCGAAGTTTCTGGACCAGATGAAGGGCGCCACGCTCAATCTGACGCTCGGTAACCAGAATGTTGCGGGCGCGATCGTCAGCGCGCGCCTCATCAAAGCGGATAAGGACACGCCGGAGCGCGAAGTGATCGTCCTGCTGATGGATTCCGGCGAAATTCGAAGCTTCGACCTGGGCGCGGCAAGCGCGGTGAAGTTCGCCGATCCCAAGCTCGATACGCAGCTCAAGGATTATCTCGCCGTGCTCAGCCAGGCGCGATCGAAGGATCGCCGCAGCATTTACATCGACGCGACTTCATCGGCCGCCGGTGAAATGATCGCGCGATATACGACGCCCTCGCCGGTATGGAAGTCAAGTTATCGCTTAATCTTCAGTTCCGATGCTCAACCAACGCTTGAAGGATGGGCCATTGTCGACAACACTACCGGAGACGATTGGAACAACGTCCATTTGTCGGTGGTTTCGGGCAAACCGGTTTCCTTTATCACGCGCTTGTACGAGCCGCGTTACGTCGATCGGCCGGAAGCGGAGCTGGCCGAGAATCGCCCCGTCGCGCCGGTGGTTTCCGAAGGCGTGATCGGCGGCGTGGCCATGGCACCCGCGCCCCCGATGGCCAGAATAGCGAAAAAATCGGCAATGCTGAGCGCCGCCGAGACGGTCGAGTTGAGTCCGGAATCGTCCCTCGCAGCGACGGCGGAAGGCCGCGAAGAAGGCGAGCTGTTCTCCTACAGTTTCGCTTCGCCGGTGACGGTGAAAAAGGGCGAATCGGCGATGCTGCCGTTCCTGCAACAAAAGATCACCGCGCGCAAACTGCTGATCTACTCCGAAAATTTCGGCCTGCACGCCAGGAACGCCGCGGAGCTGACCAACTCCACCGGCAAAACGCTCGACGGCGGTCCCATCACGGTTTATGACGCGGGATCGTACGCCGGCGAAGCGCTGGCGGAGACGATCAAGGCCGGCGACAAGCGCCTGGTCAGCTATGGCGTCGACCTGGGGACGCGCATCACCACCGCGTTCGACAGCTTGCGCGACCTGGTTCGGGAAATTCACCTAAGCCGCGGTATGCTGACCACGCGCAGCGCGATTCAGGAGACCAGAACCTACTCGATCCGCAACGTGGACGCGCAGCCGAAGACGTTGATCATCGAGCACGCAGAGCGGCCGGGGTATCGGCTGCTCGATCAAAAGCCTTTTGAAACCACCGCGAATGCGTACCGATTTGAAGTTAAACTGGCGCCATCGGCCACGCAAACTTTTGCGGTTCGAGAAGAGCGGGTGTACGACCAGACCTTCGCGGTGAGCAACGCGTCGCCGGATCAACTGGTCACCTGGACGCAGAACAAATCGCTGAGCGACGCCGCGCGGCGGCAGCTCGCGGCCATGGCGCAGAAGAAGCGCGATATCGCCGCCAACGACGCGGCGGCCGCGCAGACCGGCGCCGAACTGAAGGATCTGACCCAGGATGAGACGCGTCTCCGGGAGAACATCGCCAGCTTAAGCAAGGTGAGCGGCCAGCAGGAACAGGTTCAATCCTATGCGCGGGAACTGGCGGGAGCCGAGACGAAAATCGCGGCGCTGCGCGACCGGCAATCGCAGTTGCGGCGCGCGCGGTCGGCGATGCAGACGGAACTGGACACGCTGATCGAAAATGCCGACTTTTAGTAAGTGACGTGGTCCCTGCCAGGCATGCTATTCTGAAGACCGAAAGCGTCGTTTTCATGCGTTTCCGCACCGCGTTTTGGGCGGGCCTTTTGGCCTTCGTAGTTTGCCTTGGCCTGCTCAAAGCTCAAAGACCCTTCAAGGAATATCCGGCGATCGAGTACGAAAATTTTCCGCTCCCGCCGGATTATAAGGACACCAACCACGAATGGGTTCGCGCGCGCCTGCGCTATCCCGACATCTACGGCTATCCCGACCATTCGCGCCTGCGCCTGATGGGCGGAAAAGCGTGGCCGGGGCAATGGACCATGGATTATCCGCGCTCGGACCGGCATCTGCTGCAAGGCATCCGCCGGTTGACGCGCATCGATACGCGATCCGTTGAGCAGGTGGTGGACCTGGACGGCACCGACGACATTTATAATTGGCCCTGCCTGTACGCGGTCGAAGTGGGCCACTGGCTGTTGCCGCCCGAAGAAGCCAAACAGTTGCGGGAATACCTGCTGCGCGGCGGATTTTTGATGGTCGACGATTTTCACGGGTCCGCGCCGTACGATGACTTTCTCGGTCCGCTGAACGAGTGGGCGACGTTCACCGCCAGCATGAGCCGCGTTTTCCCCAACCGTCCCATCGAGGACATTCCCGACAACGATCCGATTTTTCATACCGTCTCTGACTTGCAAAACCGCTTTCAGGTTCCGGGCGCCCAGGTCTTTGAATCCGGCATCACCTATGAAAAAGGCCCGACCGGGAAAGTGCCGCATTGGCGCTGCATCCGCGACGACAGGGGCCGGATCATGGTCGCGATCTGCCACAACATGGACCTGGGCGACGCCTGGGAGTGGTCGGACGACCCGAAATATCAGGAGAAATGGGCATCGCTGGCGTACCGGATCGCGGTGAACTATTTCATTTACGATCTGACGCACTAACAGGGTGCTGAAAAAGGGGGACAGACTACTCTGTCCCCGCCCGTAAGTTATTCATGCCGCGTGCGACCATGGCCGTGGACAGAGCGGTCTGTCCCCTTTTTCAGCACCCTGCTAAGGAGAGCGCGTTGGGCCTGGCAGGGCTGAAGCCCTGCGCGGACTAAAGTCCGCCCTCCCTCGCGGTCACCACACCCTGCACGGATCTTTCGAAACCATCGGGTCCGTCCGCTTGCAGGCGAAGGCCTTCTGAAATTCCGGCAGATTCTGCACCACGCCGTTGACTCGAAACTCGCCGGGCGAGTGGGGATTGGTCTGCGCGCTCAACCGCGCCGCCGCTTCCGAGGTGTTCTCGCACCAGACCTGCGCGTAGCCCAGGAAGAATTGCTGCTCGGTGGTGAATCCGTCTTTTTTCGGCAAAACCTTCCCGGCCAGAGTGTCCATCAGCGCCATGTACGCCAGATGAATCCCTCCGTTATCGGCCGAATTCTCGCCCAGCGTCAGGCGACCGTTCAAATGCACGCCGGGCACCGGACTGAATCCCGAATACTCCTTCGCTACGCAATCCGCGCGCTGCTCGAAAGCCTTGGCGTCCGCCGCCGTCCACCAGTCGCGCAGATTGCCTTCGCCATCGAAACGGCGGCCCTGATCGTCGAAGCCGTGCGTCAACTCATGGCCGATCACCACGCCGATGGCGCCATAATTCACCGCGTCGTCGGCTTTCGGATTATAAAACGGCGGCTGCAAAATTCCCGCCGGGAAATTGATGTTATTCTCCGGCGGCTCATAATAGGCGTTGACGGTCGGCGGCGTCATCTCCCACTCGGTTTTATCCACCGGCTTGCCGAGCTTGGAAAGGTTTCGCTGAATTTCGAACTCGCGCGCGTGCAGGGTGTTGGCGAAATAGGCATCCGGCTCGATGTGCACGCTCGAATAGTCGCGCCACTTATCCGGGTAGCCGATTTTATTGGTCACCTGGCGCAGCTTGGTGAACGCCTGGTCCTTGGTCGCGGGCGACATCCAAGTGGCCGATTGAATATCGTTCGCCATTTCGTGCTCGATCTCGTTGACCAGTTGCAGGGTCTTCGTCTTGCTCTCGGCGCTGAAGGCGACCTTCACGAATTCCTGGCCCAGCGCATCGCCCAGCGCGCGATCGGTCTGCTGAACGCACTGTTTCCATCGCGCCGGCTGCTCCCGCACGCCGCGCAGCGCGCGCCCCGTGAATTCGAACGAGGCGTCTCGGAACGGAGCCGGCAG
>Ga0335073_10007331_pt1 | contig 15463 bp, 13 predicted proteins | sample Lox_Sample_22_FD_207093 | JGI IMG/M metagenome (GOLD analysis project Ga0335073, IMG submission 207093) | Soil microbial communities from Loxahatchee National Wildlife Refuge, Florida, United States - Lox_Sample_2.2 | ecosystem: Environmental > Terrestrial > Soil > Wetlands | place: USA... | reverse complement strand
TTGCGTCATGGCGTGTGCGCTCGGCCGTCGGGTATCATGGATGCCCCCCTGGACTCCTCGGCGTGTGGTCATCCCCGCCAATGACATCAGCGATCTTGGGCCCGGGAGAGCATTGGAATGCATTGCGGGAAGCACGTGATCACATGGCTGTTGGCAACGCTGGCGGTTGCTGGCGCCCGTGCGCAGGATTACAGCCCCAACCTTCAGCAATTGAATCACCGGGGCTACACCCGATTGGAGGGTGCCCCTATAAATGCATACGCCCTCGCTCAAACCACGGATGGCATGCTTTGGCTCGGAACTTCTACAGGGCTCACCCGTTTCGATGGCACGAAGTTCGTGAGGTATCCGGAGCAGTCGGATGAACCGCTGCCAGCCGGCAATGTTTCGGCGTTGATGCGCTCACCCGATGGTGGACTGTGGATCGGTTTTCGGCTTGGCGGTGTCTGCTTCCTTAATAACGGGCGCCTGACTCGATACAAAGCATTTGAGGAATTGCATCTAGGAACCGTCTATCGCTTTGCCTATGACCGCGATGGCTCGCTCTTCGTAGCCACTACGGGGGGACTAGTGCAACTTCGCGGGCAAATGGTCGAAAGAATTGCCCCTGACCTGATTCAGAAAGCTGATGATGTGCTGGTCGGTCGTTCTGGCACGTTGTGGGTGTCCACGGGCGAGAGTGTCGTTGCACGAATGAAAAGCGACATGCAGTTTCGCGAACTTGGTAAGCTCAAGCAGCCATTCGATGCCTTCACGCAGGTGCTCGCAGAGGCACCGGACGGGCGGGTCTGGGCATTAGGCGCCGGCCTATTGACCCGACTCGACCCGACCACCGAAGTCTTGCCAATGCGTGCTACCGACGCCTACAACGGCCGGCTGTTCATCGATAGTAGCGGCGATTTTTGGTTTAACGGTGTCGACTCGGTTAGCCGGTGGCCGGCGGACAACGTCGCAGCAGATACTCAGTCTCCAGAACGCGTGGTACACACCGAAGTCTTCTCGAAGGCTGACGGACTGACTGGCAAGCCCGTATCGATATTGGAGGATCGAGAACACAACATCTGGATCAGCACGCTGCTTGGCCTGGATCGCTTTAGTCCCAGCAGGGTCGTGCGTGGTGCGGTGCCATGGTGCCGCGGGTTGGGCTATGCGTTCGCCGCTGGAGGTGGAGGCGACCTGTGGGCGGCATGCGCCGGTTTGATGGAACCGGAACGCAGCTCGCTTTGGCAGATCCGGGATGGAAAAATCATTGCGGAACAACCAGCTGGACGATTCACGGCGGCCTATCGGGACAGCGGTGGCACGTTGTGGTTCGGAGGACCGGACCAGGTCGCATCTTTTGATGGTCACGCGTTCAGTATCACACCGCTCCCTGACGACCTACGCGGCCGCGATGTGCAGGCGTTGGCAAAGGATGGGGGCGGCACGCTTTGGGTCTCGGTCGTCCGTCACGGTGTCTATCGTCTCGTCGCAGGGCAGTGGGTACCGTACGGGGCGATCGGTTTACCTCGCGGACCGGCGATCGTCGAGACCTCGGACGATGACGGCGGCGTTTGGTTTGGTTATCCCGATAATCGAATTGCCCGGCTACTAGGTCAATCGCTTCAACAGTTCAGCGCCGCAGACGGGCTCGCCGTCGGGAATGTCACGGCGATTCATCGTGCCGGTGGGCAAGTTTGGATCGGCGGCGAGGTCGGCTTCTCTCAATTGCATGATGGCCGTTTTTATTCCATACGTACCGCGTCCGGCACTCCGATCAAGGGCATCTCTGGGATCGCCAGCACAAAGAACGGCGACCTTTGGCTGAACGCCACTGAGGGAATCGTCCGCATTGGAGCTGAGGACGTCCAGCGACTCATCCGTGAACCGAACTACCCGATTCAACCGGAGACTTTCGACAACCTCGATGGTGTGCCCGGCGACGCCATCCAACTGCGTCCCACTCCCTCGGCCATAGCGACGACGGACGGGCGCGTGTGGTTTTCGACGACCGGTGGCTTGGTGTGGATCGACGGAGCGGGCTCGAACAGAAACAATCTCGCCCCGCCGATTACGTTGTGGGCCTTGTACACTGGGGGACAGCGATACCCGAACAGGGGGCAGACTGTCCATCTGCCGGCCCACACGAGGAGCCTGCAGTTCGAATACGCCGACGGCAGTCTGATGGTTCCAGAGCACGTGCGCTTCCGTTACAAACTCACAGGCTTGGATCGCGATTGGCAGGATGGGGGTGGGCGAAGGGAGGCTTACTATACGAACCTCGGGCCCGGCAACTATACCTTTCACGTGATCGGGTCCAACAACGATGGCGTCTGGAATGAAACCGGCGCATCGATGGTCTTTACGATCGCGCCAGCCTTTTATCAGGCAGAATGGTTTTACGTGTTGTGCGCGGCGGCGGTTCTGGTAGTGATCTGGATGCTTTACCAACTGCGACTGCAGCAATTACATAGGCATCACGAAGCGCAAAATCAGGCCCGGTTGGAGTTGGCGCATGTGGCGCGGCTTGCAACGCTCAGCACGATGACCGCCTCCATTACGCACGAAGTGAGTCAGCCTATCTCTGGGATCCTTACCAATGCAAACACCTGCGCGCGGATGTTGGCGGCGGACCCACCTAACGTCGCGGGAGCCGCCGAGACGGTTCGGCGGAGCATCCGGGACGCCAATCGTGCCAATGAGGTGATCAAGCGTCTTCGAGCGATGTTCGCAAAGAAGGAGCCGAGGATAGAGTCGGTCGACCTTAACGATGCGGCGCGGGAGGTGATCGCCTTGTGTTCGGCCGAACTACGACGGAGCGGCTCGGTTTTGCAGACGGACTTCGCGGAACCTCTGCCGGCTATTAGCGGCGATCGGATACAACTGCAGCAGGTCATACTGAACCTATTGCTGAATGCGGCTGATGCGATGGCCGGCATCGATGATCGGCCGAGAACGCTCCGAATCCAGACGGAGATTCAAGGCAACGACACCGTCAAACTGCTGGTTCGAGACTCTGGCGTCGGCCTGGATCCGCGCGGCATCGACAAGCTGTTTGAAGCGTTCTACACGACCAAAGCGCATGGCTTGGGCATAGGGCTTGCCATCAGCCGTTCGATCATCGAGAGTCACAAGGGAAAGCTGTGGGCGATGGCCAACGACGGACCGGGCGCGACCTTCGGATTCTCCATCCCTTGTGCCTCCAGCGCCGTGACCGACACTGCCGCCACGAAGTGAAGCAAATCGAGCGCTATTGGAAATTCATGGTCGATCGAATGCTACGGTTGTCGCGAGTTCCGTAGACACAAGTCCGTTTGATGGGGGCAGCTGATCTTATTCCATCTGGCGATTGGCGAGTCGGCTGGGCTAACGGATCATGTGCCGGAATTGACGAAATCGGACTTCGCATGTACGAGTTGCGCCGGAATTGTGTTGTTTATTTCTGGGATATATCTATACCCCCCAAGCCTGAGTTCGAGCGAACCTGATGGAACAACGCTGGTGGCAAATCTGGTGGGAAATGCGGGGATTCAGGGGGATGGCGGGGAATGAAGTGCCTTATAAGATCGGCAACATGCTGATTCTCATGGATCGGCCGAAGTGTTCGAATCCCACCCTCTCCGCCAGCATCTCGTACAGGCGAATGCCGAGAACACGCGGACCGCAGCGGAGGCCGAGGCCTTCCGGATCGCGGCCAGCATCAAGGCACTCCAGAGTGCCGATCCGCGGATAATACAGGTCCTGGCTTCCGTCGGGATGGAACCGAGACAGCTGATCGCTCAAGCCTTTGGCGGCATTGCAGAGCGGGCCGAAAAGATCGGACAACTGAATCTGTCTCCCGACCTTCTGCAGACGTTGCTGGCGGCGCCCGCCCGCGGGGAGGCGTCCCGTGCCAAGTGACCGCAAGGTTGTGCTTGTCACGCGACACAGTCGTATCGAAGAACTCATCGCGCGCTTTCATACTCCCGATCAGGCGCGGTTCTATGTCGAACACTTGGGGGCGGACTTCTCGGACTATGTGGCCGAGCACGAGAGATACCTCGTGGCCAGGCGCACAGTGGAGTCTGCCCTCTCTTCCTGCGCCCGCGTGCAGCTGCTCGATCGCGGCTTCCTGCCGACGTATTTGTTCGCCCCAGATGACGTCGTCGTTGCTCTCGGGCAAGACGGTGTCGTTGCAAATACGCTCAAGTATCTCGATGGGCAACCGCTCATCGGTGTGAATCCCGATCCGCGACGGTACGACGGAGTTCTGCTTCCATTCCAGCCTTTGGACGTGGCGAAAGTGCTCCCCGAGGTTCTGGCGAATCGTCGCACTGCCAAAGATGTAACTATGGCAAAGGCCACTCTCTCAGATGGCCAGGTTATGTACGCTGTCAACGATCTTTTCGTTGGGCCCAAGTCTCACACTTCGGCCCGCTACGAGCTCCGCGTTGGATCGCGGTCCGAAATTCAGTCTTCGAGCGGGATTATCGTCTCAACCGGTTTGGGTTCGACTGCTTGGATGAAGAGCATCGTGACTGGTTCTTTGGCCGTGACACAGGAGTTGGGCGGGTCGGCGCCTCCGCTCGCACCAGGACCCATGCCTTGGGATGTGCCCTATCTGTGCTTCGCCGTGCGCGAGCCTTTTCCCAGCGTCGCAACCAAGACAACACTCGTTTTCGGGACGACTGACGTTAAGACGCCTATGAAGGTCACGTCGCTGATGCCTGAGCATGGCGTGATCTTCAGCGACGGTATCGAGAACGACTTCCTCGCCTTCAATTCTGGAATCGAAGCGACGATCTCTGTTTCCGAACGCGTCGGCCATCTGATCCATTAGGCCGTGAACACAACTGAGAATGGAGCGCTAAGGTACCGAGACCAACTTTCCGGTATTGATCAGTTTCCACCTCCCTGGACTCTCCACCTGCAGCAGCAGCCTAGCCGTGATCGCCGGATTGGGGGATGTCCCATCCGGCTGGGTCGATTGCCGGCGAACTCTGTAATATGGCGCTCGAGGGAACACTGGACCGTAACGGGGGCACGATGACCGACGGCGAAGGCGGCCGATACAGCACGGGGGCCGTGTGCCTGCACTGGATCATGGCGCCCCTGATCATCGTGGTTGGAACTCTGGGGCTGTTGCACGACTCCTGGCCGCGCGCCACCCAGAGCTTCTGGATCAACATGCATGCGATCCTCGGACTCGCGGTCTTCACGCTGCTGTGGACTCGAATCGCCTGGCGCCTGACACATCGTGTGCCGCCATTACCTGCGGAATCAGGAGCGCTGGCGCAGCGTGTCTCCTATCCGGTTCACGTCCTGATGTACGTGCTTCTCACGGTCATTCCCATTCTCGGCATCGTCACGTTCATCTGGCACGGCCGCGTATTCGATTTCGGCCTGTTCCACGTCGACTTCGGGGTTACCAAGAACCGCGCGGTCTTTCACCCGACCGAGGACTGGCATGGCTATCTTGCATATGCGCTTTTCACCTTGATCGGAGTTCACGCGCTCGCGGCCCTGTGGCATCAGTTCGTGCGGCGCGATGGGACCCTCGAACGGATGTGGTTCGCCGGTCGCAGATCGGCGCCGATGCCGTAGCGCGAGCCACGCTGTGACGAGCCTGGCCGGGGATCGCGCCGGGCAGAGTTCCAGCGCGAACGGAGTCCCGCTCGCCGCCATGATTCCCACCGGTTATACTTTGCCATGCAGAGTTACGGCGATCTATTGATAATCGCTTGAGGGGTTCGTTGATGCCGATCGAGTGGGTGCCTCGTTTGCTTGCCGCGCCGATCCGCCTGTGCGCGGTTCTCCTGGGACCTCTGGCGGTGGCGTTCGCCGGTTCCGCGCATGCCGACGATTGGATGAGCGTGCGGGGCGCGCTCGAGGATGTCGGACACTACTACACGGCTCCGTTGCGCTGGGACGGCGCCGACTGGCTCGCCTTCGGCGGCACTCTGGCGGCGGTCGCGGCCGCGCACTCCTTCGACGCGCGCGTCCGCTCGGATCTCGCGACCGGCCCGGGGGCTCTCAACGGAGGTCAAGACAAGAACAGCCTGCGCGATGCCCTGCCGGTCGCCGCGATCGTCGGCGGCACCTGGGCGTACGCCGGATTTCTCGGCGATCGCGATGGCTACCGCGAGACCTGGGGGCTCATCGAGGCCGGAGTGCTGAGCACCGCCACCGGTGAATTGCTCGCGCTCGGCGTCGGCCGTGAACGACCCGATGCCACCACCTCACCGAACGCTTGGGGCAAGAGTGGAGATTCGTTCCCCTCGGTGCACGTCAGCGCGGCATTCGCGGTGGGCACGGTGTTCGCCGAATCCGGCAACGACGAGTACCGGTGGGTGCGGCGCATTCTGGGTTACGGCATCGCCGCGGGCACGGGCTATCTGCGGATGCACGAAAACGTTCACTGGCTTTCGGATACCGTGGCGGGATCCGCGCTGGGCATCGCGACCGCTCGCTTCGTGCTCAATCGAGAAGAGGGCAAGGAGCCCACCGCGGCGCTCTCCTTCCAACCGACCAAGGATGGCTGGATGATCGCCTACACGAAGCGATTTTATTGACGAGGCGATCTATCGAGCGGCGGGGCCCCTGCTGTCCCAGCCGCAGCATGGACCAGACGGATGCGCGTGATCTCGGAAGGTACCCCGAAGCGGTTGGGGGGACCCCAGTAACCCGTTCCACGACTGACGTAGACCCATAGATCTTTCAACCGGTGCAGTCCGGCCGTGAAGGGCTGAAAAAAGCGCACGAAGTGATTCCACGGCCAGAACTGCCCGCCGTGCGTATGCCCTGAGATCTGCAAGTCGAATCCCGCGCGTGCCGCCGCCGCGGCGGAGCTCGGCTGGTGAGCAAGCAAGATCCGCGCGCCCGCCCCGGCGGGTGCCCCGTGAAGAGCCCCGGCCGGATCGCTGCGCTGCTCGGGATGGAAACGGGGAGCGCCGGGATCGTCCACCCCGGCAACCACGAGTAGCGCGCCGTCGTGGTGCAATACCACGTGCCGGTTCTTGAGCACCGTCATGCCGAGACGCTGGATTTCCAGGGTCCATGCGGGCTCGCCCGAGTAGTACTCATGATTGCCTGTGACGAAGTAGCAGCCGTGGCGCGCGTTGAGCTTCGCAAGCGGTGCCGCGTGCTCGGACAGATGCTGAACCGAGCCGTCGACGAGATCACCCGTGACGGCAATGAGATCGGCCTCGAGATCGTTGACCCGGCTCACCAGTCGTTCGACGAAGCCGCGGCGAATCGTCGAGCCGATGTGCACGTCCGTGATCTGCGCGATCGAGAAGCCCCAGAGCGGCTCGGGAAGATCGGGGATCGGAACATCGACTTCGACCAGCCGCGGACGCCGAGCGATGAGAAGCCCGACAATCGTGATCAGCGCCGCGAGGGCGAGCGCGCATCGGGCCGAGGCCTGGATGAGCGTGGCCAACGGCGCAGGGTCGAGGAAAGGCGCGGCCAGCCCCAGCAGCAAATCCCGCAGCACCGTCATGACGAGAAGCGTCGACAAGAACCCAAGTCCGGTGAGTCCCGCCCAGGCAAGCCGGTCGCTGCGGCGCACCGAGATCGGCACGAGGATCGAGATGCCGGCGAGCAGTGCGGCCGCGCCCAGCGATCCCAGAGGCCCGAGCATGAGCGGCGGGATCAGTCGCCAGCCCATGTAGAGCGGCAGCGAGACGAGGAGCCAGAGGGGATGAAATAAACGGCGGCGCCGGGGCATGCCGAGTTCTATGGGGGTGTCACCGGCGCGCTTCAAGCGCCGGGGCGCGCAGCGGTGCGCGCAGGGGCTCCATGCCCTTGAACTCCACGAACTGTGTGGTCGTGGACCAAAGGTAATCGCCGTAGAAGAACGGCGCAAAGGAGTCGGGAGCGTCGAAGGGCAGAGGCCGAATTTCCGCCTCGGCGCGCGCCTCGTAGAAGAATGGCACCGACATGCGCTCGAGCCCTGCGCCGATCACCCGATGCTCGGTCGCCTTGATGCGTCCCGCGCTCCAGCGCTCCAGCACCTTGCCGAAATTCACTGCTAGAGTTCCCTCCAGCGGAGGTACGTCCATCCACCGTCCATTGCGATGCCGGGCCTGCAGACCCTCGACGCCGTCCTGGGCGAGCAATGTCAAGAATCCGGAATCGACATGGGGCGCGCCGGTCACATAGTAGCGGCGACCGCCGTGAATGACCCACAGGTTGGGATCCGCTGCGGCAGCCTCCTCGGTATCGGTGCGCGGCGGGTAGCGCAGCAATCGCAGCGTCGAGAGTCCTCGATCGAAATCCGCGTCGAAGAACCGCTCCGGCAGTGCGAGGCTGCGCGCCACCGAGCGCATGAGAGCTTGGCTCACCTCGACCATCCCCAGGTAGTACCGCCTGATCGCTGCGGCCCAGCCGGGGAGGGCGGCTTCCGCCGGGAGGGGAGTCGCCTCTCGCAGCGGGTCGCCGGCCTGGACGACCGAGGGCCCATAGGCCACATCCGGTCCGAGATCGATCCCTTCCTTGCTCGTCAGGAAACCGCGCTGGCGTGGAAACCAGCCGCGGTAGACGTTGCCATGCGACGGATCGAATTTTTGCCGCCATAACGGTCGCGTCTCGCGTTCGGGCAGCTCGAAGACCCGCAACACCGTGACGCGCGACTCGCGATCGACCGGCAGCGCTTTCGGAAAATCCCGGGCGACGAGAAAGCCGGCGTCCGCGGCAGCTCGGGCGATGGCCTGATCGGTGCGGTCACGGGCCGCCGAAGGGCCTGCGAACAGCGCGGAGACGTCGATGGCCGGGATCGAAGGTGCTGTGGTCATGTCACGCTCGAAAGTATAATGGCACGTTTAACTGCGAGAGGTCTCATGGGCCCTTACGTCGACTCGGTCACACCCGATGAGGTGATGCCGCGCTCCGCGAGCGTTGCGGTCATCGGTGGCGGAATCATCGGCTCCTCGGCCGCCCTGGCGCTTGCGGCACGCGGGATTTCCGTCGTCCTGTGCGAGAAAGCCCATATCGCCTGCGAGCAATCGAGCCGCAACTGGGGATGGTGCCGCCAGGCGGGGAGGGACGAGCGCGAAATGCCGCTGATCGTCGAGAGCCTGCGGCTGTGGCGCGACATGGACCGCCTCACGAGCAGCGCGACCGGGTTTCGCGAGTGCGGGGTCATGTACGTGGGGGAGTCGGAAGCCGACGAGACCAGTTTCGGTGCCTGGCTCGCAATGGCCCGCCCGTACGAGATCGGCGCGCGCCTGGTACGCGGTGAGGAGCTCAAGAAACTGATGCCCGGCGCTCGACGCGAATATCGCTGCGCTCTCTATGTCCCCTCGGACGGTTGCGCCGAGCCGCAAAAGGCGGCTCCTGCCATCGCGCGCGCGGCGCAGCGCATGGGTGCCGTCGTACTCGCACACTGCGCGGTGCGTGGGCTCGACCGGGGCGCCGGACGCGTGAGCGGGGTCGTGACCGAGCGCGGCACGATCGCTTGCGATGCGGTCATCCTCGCGGCCGGCGCGTGGACCAGCCTGTTCTGCGCCAATCTTGGCCTGCGCTTGCCGCAGCTCAAGGTGCTGTCGTCGGTGATGCGCAGCGCGCCGCTCGAGGGCGGGCCCGATACCTGCACCTACCTGGATGATTTTGCCTATCGCAAGCGCGCCGACGGCGGCTATACCATCGCGCGCGGCAGCGGATACGTAGTTCCCTTGGTCCCCGACTCGCTGCGCTACCTGCGCGAGTACCTGCCGACGATCCGCAAGGAGGCCTCGGCCATGAAGCCACGGTTCAATGCGCAATCGTGGCGCGAGCTCGCGGGGTCGCGCCGCTGGGCGCTCGATCGGGTAAGTCCGTTCGAGAAAACGCGGGTGCTCGATCCCGAGCCGAACCGGTCCCTGAACCGCAAGGCCTGGGAAGCCCTGGTGCAGCTTTACCCCGAGTTCAGCGCCGTTCCCATCGTGCAACAGTGGGCCGGCTACATCGACGTCACGCCCGATGTGGTGCCCTACATAGGCGCGGTGGGTGCCATCCCCGGTCTCACGGTCGCCAGCGGGTTCTCGGGACACGGATTCGGCATCGGTCCAGCGGCGGGACGCCTCGCGGCAGATCTCGCGACGGGCCAGAGGACCTCGGTCGATCCGACACCGTTCCGCATCTCGCGGTTCAGCGACGGGTCGCCGATCGTGATCGGCCCGGAGGTCTAGCCTTTTAGCGGCAGACCGAGCGCGTCGCGGCTCAGGAAATGGGTTTGCGGAACTTGAGCACGAAGTTGTCGGCCTCGCCGATCGCCACATACTTGGCGCGATCCTTCTCTCCTTGCGACAAGGTCGGCGGCAGCGTCCACACCCCATCGACCCAGTCCTTCGTATCCTTGGGATTGGCATCGATCTCCGATTTGCCATCGAGCACGAAGCCGGCCTTCTTGATCAGCGCGATTGCATAGTCCTCGCGCACGTAGCCGTTCGCCGCCTTGGGGTCCTGCGGTTTGTCGGTGCGGCCGCGATGGTCCTCGATCCCCAGCACGCCACCCGGCTTCAGTGCCTTGAAGATCGCCGCGAGCACCTGGTCCACGTCCCCTGCATCCATCCAGTTGTGAAAATTGCGGAACGTCAACACCAGGTCCGCCGACCCGGGCGGCGCGATGTCATAGTGGCCGCCGCCGAGCGCGGTCTCGTGCAGCGTGCCCATCCGCTCCTTCTCCGCGGCGACGCGTGCGCGCCAGTGCGCGACCGATTGAGTGCTCTCATCGTCCTTGGTGGCTTGGAGCGCGACATAGTAGGTGCCGCTCTTCGCGAGGTAAGGTCCCAGGATCTCGGTCCAGTAGCCCCCGCCCGGCCATAGCTCGACCACGGTCATGTTGGGCTTCAGCCCGAAGAACGTCAGTTCCTCCACGGGATGGCGTGCCTTGTCGCGTGCGACGAGGCTTGCGGTGCGCCCCGGATCGGTCACCGCGGCGACCAATTTGGGATCGGGCGCCAACGCCAGCGCGCCAAAGGACACCGACAGCAGCGTGAGCGCGGCGGCCATGCCGCCGTATCGAGAGAAGTGGTTCATGAGAGAGATCCTTTTATGTCGTCAGCCAGGCCCATCGCCCGTGAATCTTACCGCCGTTGCGCCAACTACGGCACCGATCGTAGCGCGGTCGCTGACAAAGAGCCGCACCGGACGCTCGAACCTCAGGTCACCCTCGATACGGCTTCCCGCACCGATCACGATGCGCGGCACTTCGTTGCCCCAATGGAGGAATGAGTGCTCGGCTTTCTGCACCAGAATTCCGCGCTCCACGCGCGAGGTGCCCCGGATGTCGATGTTGCCGTCGACGGTCGTGATGCCCCCGGCGACGTGGGCGGAGGTCAGCTCGATCGCACCGTTCACGTTCTCCAGATCGCCCGCGACATCCGCGCCATTGCGCAGGGTGATGGTACCGTTCACGGTCTCCACCGATCCGCCAACCCGCGCGCCGCTATCCACCGTCACGCCGCCATTGACGGTGTCGAGCGAGTCCGCAGTCGCATGCGCGCCCAAGCGAATGCCGCCATTGACGGTCTTGGCGGCGGTCACGACGGCGTCCGCGTCGATATCGACGGCGCCGTTGACGGTCTCGGCAACTCCCGGGGGCCTGCCGGCGGAGATGTGCACCGAGCCGTTGACGCGGCTGGAGGCGCCGTCTCCTCCGGATGCATCGCAGCCGGTCAGCACCGCAACGATGAGTACCAGCAGGAATCGAAGTCGCATCATGCCGCCTCCTTCTGCCATGGCTCGCAGCAACGGTCGCTCAATGCACCTTCGCCATCGATCGTCCGGCCGAGCGCACGGGCTGATCGGCCATGCCGAAGGCGCGCAGCACGAAAGCGAACATGTCGACCGTCTGCTCGATTTGCTTCGATGTCGGCAAGCCCTGCCCGTGTCCGGCGCGACTCTCCACCCGCAACAGGATCGGGCGGCCTTGCGGGTCGGCATGTTGCATGGCCGCTGCGAATTTGAAGCTATGGGCCGGAAACACCCGGTCATCATGGTCGCCCGTCATGATCAGGGTCGAGGGGTAGTCCACGCCCTTGCGCACGTTGTGATAAGGCGAGTATGCGTACAAAGCGCGGAATTCCTCCGGGTCGCTGACCGACCCGTAGTCCGATTCCCACGCCCTGCCGACCGTGAACTCGCGAAATCTCAACATGTCCATGACGCCCACCTGCGCCACGGCGGCCGCCGCGATGTCGGGGCGCTCCTCCTCGACCGCACCGATGAGCAGCCCGCCGTTGGAGCGGCCGAAGATCGCCAGCCGCTTGGGATTCGTCCAGCGGGTCGCGCTCAGGTACTCGCCGCCGGCGATGAAATCATCGAACACGTTCTGTTTGTGCGTCTTCATGCCGGCCTCGTGCCAGGGACGGCCGTACTCGCCGCCGCCGCGCAGGTTCGCGACGGCATAGACACCTCCCATCTGTGCCCAGGCCGCGATGCCGGGAGAGAACCCGGGGGTGATCGGCGCATTGAAGCCGCCATAGCCGTAAAGAATCGTCGGATTCTGCCCGGACAGCCTGGTTCCCTTGCGCGCCGTGATGAAGAGCGGCACGCGCGTGCCGTCCTTGCTCCGGTAAAAGACCTGTTGCGTCTCGAAGTCGGCCGGGGCAAATCCGTGGAGTGTGGGCGCGCGCCACAGCGCTACCTGGCCGGTCGCGAGATCGAGGCGATAGACCGAAGGCGGGGTGCTGAAGCTTGCATACTGATAGTAGACCTGCCGATCGTCCGCGTGCCCCACGAATCCCGACGCGGTGCCGATCCCCGGCAACTCGACATCGCCGAGCGGGCGCCCTTCCGGCGTATAGCGCTGGACCGCGCTGTGCGCATCCTTGAGCCGATGCACGATCAGCTCGCCGCCCACCAGAGTGGCGGAGTCGAGCGTGTCGGTGCCTTCGGGCACGATCACGCGCCAGTGAGCCGGGTCGGGGCGGCCGAGATCGATGGCGACGATACGATAGCGGGGCGCCGAATCGTCGGTGCGCACGAGCAGCGTGGTGCCGACATTGCCGATCACATCATAGGTGGCCGCGGGCGTCGGGATGACCGGCACGACCGTCGAGTTCGGCTGCGACAGGTCCTGAATCGACATCAAATTGCGCTCGTCGGTTCCGAGCGATGCCTGGATGACGAGATAACGGCCATCGTCGGTGACTGCGCTCGCGATGAACCAGTCGGGGTTGTCGTTGCGCGTGTAGATCAGCGTGTCAGCGCTCTGCGGCGCTCCCAGACGGTGAAAATACAGCTTGAGGTACTGGTTGGCACTCTTGAGCCCGAGTCCCGGCTTGGGCGGATCGTAGCGGGTGTAGTAAAAGCCCGAGCCATCCTTGCGCCAGCTGGCACCGCCGAACTTCGACCACTCGAGCTCATCGGGCAGATCCTTGCCGGTCGCCACGTCGCGTACGTGCCACACCTGCCAATCGGATCCCGCGTCCGAGAGCGCATACGCGAGCAGGCTGCCGTCGGCGCTCATCGCCGTCTCGCGCAACGCCACGGTACCGTCCGTCGACAGGCGATTCGGGTCGATGAGCACGCGGCCCGCGGCCGACAGATCGGTGTTCACGAACACGACGGCCTGGTTCTGTAGACCGTCGTTGTGGGTGTACACCCAGGTCTTGCCGAAGCGCACGGGCGCGCTCCAGCGCTCGAAGTTCCACACGCTACGCAAGCGCTCCGTGAGCGCCTGGCGTCCGGATATCGAATCGAGGAATTCGCGGCTCAGGCGTTCCTCGGCCGCCACCCAGCGGCGTGCATCGCTCGAGTCGATGTTCTCGAGCCATCGATAGGGATCGGCCACCTTGGTGCCGTGATAGTCGTCGATCTGGGTCCCGCGGTGCGCTTGCGGATAGGCGAGCGGTGCAGCGTCGCCGCAGACGGCGAGCAGACCCGAGAGCGCGACAGCACAGAGGGCATGGCTTGCATGAATCATTCGTTGTCGCTGCATGGTCGCTTCCAGCGGTCGATCGCGCTAGTCTCCTTCAGCGAAATACATGGCGCAAGCGGACGGTCCACGCATCCTCGATGCGAAGCGACCCGCCGGCGGAGTGCGCAACCGACACCAGCAGCATGAGGGCGGCCAAGGATCCCGCGCTGCTCAAAGCTGCAAACCGAAACGCTGCTTGAGTTGTCGCCGGCCGAGCGGAGTCAGCGTGAGCGCGCGGCTGTCGAGATCTTGAACGAACCATCTTCGACTCAGCGCAGCGCTCAGGATTGCGTGACCCAGCGCGCCGCCGATGTGCGGGCAGCGCTCGCTCCAGTCGACGCACGCGTAGGCGAAGCGCCGCCGGAGGCCGCGAACGGATTCGACGTCGATGCCGATTTCTCCGAGCGCCTCGCTGCCCGAGCGAGTGACCTCGTAACTGGTCGCATCGCTCGGGCTCGGCGCCAGCCACTGCATCTGCTCCAGGCGCTCTCGCAACTCCACCGCCGTTCGGCCTGCCATGTGGTCGTAGCAGGTGCGCGCCGAGCGCAGATGGGATGGGGTGCTCGGCACGAAATCGCTGCGCGCTCCGGCCGCGGCGAACGTCAGCGCTTCCATGGCTCGTGCGATGCTCGGTCCCGCCAGGCTGTAATAGCGATGTCTGCCTTGCGACAGCACCTGCACCAGCCGCTGCGCGGCGAGACGGGCAAGGTGCACGCTGGCGGTCGATGGACTCACCTCGGCCACGATGGCGAGCTCGGTGCTGGTGCGCGCGTGACCATCCAGCAAGCTGTAGAGCATGCGCGCACGCGCCGGCTCGCCGATGGCGGCAGCCATCCTGGCGACACCGATTTCCACGCTCGCTTCTGCAGCCACACTTTCATGCTAGACGAATCGACGATGCGCGGCAAACGGCCGGCCGCATCGCGCAATGGTCGCGTTGCGAAATGCGTGCGGTTTCCGCGCTCTGCGGGTCTTCCATCCCGCGATCCGAGGCAGAACCGACCCGGTCATCCTCAAAGTTTCGAAAGCCGCTACCTACGAGTTCGAATATCGGCGTATCCTCGCGTGAGTGAGACTGAGCGACGCCGGAGGTTGGATTCACCGTGCTCACAGCCATGCTTACGATACTCGTCCTGGGCGTCATTGGCTTTTGCCTTTATTTTTTGCCGACGATCATCGCGTTCAACCGCGATCGCCACAATAAGTGGGCGATTTTTCTGCTTAATTTCTTCCTCGGCTGGTCCGTCATCGCCTGGGTGGTCGCGCTCGTGTGGGCGGTGAGCTCGAGCCAGCCGCCGGTGATCGTCGTGCAGGGACAGGAGCCGCCGAAGCCGTCTTGATGGTCCTCTGTTTAGAGTGATCCTTCTGATGGCCCTATCCGTCGCGGATGACAGCGAAATCGAGCAGGTCGCCGAGCTCGTGAACGCCAGCTATCGCGGTGAGGGCGGCTGGACCAATGAAATTGGCAATGTCGACGGTGTGCGTACGAGCGCACGTGCGTTGCGCGCGGAGCTTGCGGCTCAACCCAATTCACGCTTGCTCGTGCTGCGCGTTGAAGCAAAGGGACCCATTCAGTGCTGCGTGTGGCTAGAGCCCTCCGAG
>Ga0335073_10007330_pt1 | contig 15463 bp, 8 predicted proteins | sample Lox_Sample_22_FD_207093 | JGI IMG/M metagenome (GOLD analysis project Ga0335073, IMG submission 207093) | Soil microbial communities from Loxahatchee National Wildlife Refuge, Florida, United States - Lox_Sample_2.2 | ecosystem: Environmental > Terrestrial > Soil > Wetlands | place: USA: Florida... | reverse complement strand
ACCCCGATACGAGTAGATTTCTGCAGCAGTCCATTGGAATCGAGAAACTTCTGCCCTATGCCGCTGTACTGGATTTTTACGGGCGTCAGATATGCGTCCGAGACGGCCGAGTCATCGTTCCAGGTGGACAAGAAGCAGAGGCAGCGTGGAAGAATCTGGTAGGAGCCAGCCCGTCATCTCCCGAGAGCTTTGTCGTACGACTGCTGGCTCGGGACAAGGGTTGGCTGGCTGCTTATTTCGACGCGCTCTCCCGAACGAGCGGGATTCGCACCGCGTATTTCACCGATCCCGAGCGCCTCACGCTGTTCTACGAGAGTCTGCGGGCGCCTGATCCGGGCGTATCAGCCACGAGGGGTTCCTTCAGGCCCGCGCCTGAATTATTGCGACTCGTAACCCGGCTTCACCTGGATAAGAATGGCAAGCCGCTGGTGCCCGGCAATCTTGACGTTTGGAAAGACATCTTATTTCGAGAGCGCGACAGTCAACGTCTGCGCAAGTGGGCTGGGCGGAGTCGCTTCCTCAACAATCCCGACCAACTTGTTGAAATCATGTTCGGGCTCTCCCGAGCGCCAATCGATAGCGAGCAACTACAAATCTACATGGTCCTCAGTGAGATCGACGCCAGGCGGCCCGATGGACACCATCTCGCGCCGGTTACAGTTCGCCTTCTCGCCAGAAGATTTTCGGAGTATGGCGATCAGTATAGGACTTTCACGGAGTTCCCGGAGTTGAGTGATGCCTCGATCGCTCTGTTTTTCGATGTCGCAGACAGAATGACTAACACCACGGGCGCGATGCGAGCCAATGCTCTTGGCCTGTTTCAAGCCAACCTTGGAATTTGGGAAATTCTCGCTCGTCAGGAAGAGATCTCCAACTTGCAATTGGACGACTCGTGGCAACAGGTCATTAAGCCATTCGCCATGGTTAAGTCTGCAGCGGACTTGTTCGATGCCGGCCGAACTTCGCTCGATGAGCTTTGCCAGTATTCAGCGGCCAAATCAAGAGCTTCGCAGGATTTGATCATCGATCTGCTTGCCGGGCCCACACAGGAGAATGTTGCGGGAAAAAAGATACATACGGAACTGGCCGATCAAATTCGGTCGGTAATGGATGACCAGCGGTTGGTCTCTCTCGACACGCTTTTGACGGTCGGTAATGCGTTGGCGGATAAAGCGAACGGCAGACAGCCACTCGAATACGCAACCGCCCTGGCCAGTCAGACCCGCGAATTCCAAATGCCCAGGCCCATTTTCAGCAATGGTGAGCGGTCGGAGTGGGCGGCGGGAATCTATAACAACCGTCACACCGACCTGCAAATGCGGTCCGACATTCCCAGGATTCTGAAAACACCGTCCGCCACTCGCGCCCAGATCGACGAAGCGCGCGCTCAGCTCGCGTCGTTTCTGCGAGACACTTTGGTTGGTCTGAACTACGCTTATTACGAGCCCCCGGGGGCACAGGCTCTGCACAACAACCCGCTGTTTGTCCGGTCCCATGACTTTGCGGGTGAAACGCTTGCGGGCGTGAAATCTCTGTGGCAGGCGCCGGTGATTCTCGGCCAGGGAACCCCGGCTGGCGGAGGCGCTCACTTTGTCGGTTCACTGGCCGATCTGCCCTACGCATTAGCTGACCTCGAGCAGGATTTCATTTCGCCAGAAAACACCCAGGCGCTGATTTGGCGGGAACTGGTCCCCACGGTGCTCACAGCAGCCGTTGTTCCTCGCTGGTGGAACGTCACTCCGGTCGAACTCCATGCTGTCGCCCTCTATCAACGTGCGGGGGAGGAACTCCTTACTGCCGCAGAAAAAGACGAGGGAGTGCGCGGTCGAGTTATTTCGATTTTGTCGCAACGCATGCTCCCCCCTCAAACCTGGAGCGTGGACCGAGCGCTGCGCTCGGACCGAGTCGCACAGATGCTTCCGCAGATGATGCCCGCGGATACTTTCTATCTCGCAGCTGAGTATCAACGGGAGTATCCCGGCCAATTTGCGGCGACTGGAAGCGCCGCGAAGGAATTAGCAGAAGTATGTCGAGATCATTCAAAGGAAGTGAATTGGGCTCGGATATCTCACGATTTCGGCATCCCCCATCCAAGCATGGCGGATGATTACGGGCTTGAGTTACTGAACATGAAACCGATGCCGCCGATGGCGGGAGATGCGAGCCGCTTTTTAGCCGAATCCTGGGACTCACCGAACCTATATTGGGCTCGTTTGGCCGATGAAGCGGAAGACGCTCCCGTAATGCTGACGACTCTCGCACCCGAACTCACGCGTGAAATGGTGCGAAAAATCTTCGCTACGGATCTTGAGGACTGGCCGGCTCTGGATCGCGCGATGCGGGAAACTGGTAACGAGTTCCAGCACGGCAAGCTAGGTTCCACATCAGCCGTCGCCGCGATTCGGCAGTAAAAGCCGTAAGCGGCCCCGGATGCAGTGGTGTAAATGCAAATGCGCACTGCGGACAGGAATTCTGACATCATGTCACGAAATTTGTTTCTTGCGATTGTCTCGGCGCTGAGCCTGGTCCTGGCAAACGGAATTACGGCCGCCGCCCAAAACCCCAGCATCCACGTTGTCGTCAACATGGTCCAACTCAACGTGGCAGTAACCGACAAGAACGGCAACTACGTTACTGGCCTGACGCCTCAGGATTTTTCAATCCGCGAAGACGGAATCACCGAGAAGCCCGCCACGTTTGCGGAAGGAAATCAGCCTGCCCGTAGTCTGAGCGACCCGGCACATCCAGTCGCTCCCACGACACCTTCGAACGATGTCGGGAACCAGATCGCTGAGCCCGGCCCGCCAGATTTGGAGTCGCTGGTGAATGGAGCTCTGGTGTACATCCTGTTCGACACCAGCAACTACATGTACCACGGTTTCGTTTTTGCCCAGGACGCGATCAGCGACTTCGTTCGCTCTCTGGAGAATGCCGACAAGATTGCTTTCTATTCGTACAGCCGCGATCTGAGCCGCGCTTCCCTTCTCACTGAGGATCGATCGCAAGTCTTGCGGGCGGTTCGGTCCACCGTAGCTGGCGATGAGGCGGCGCTGTACAATGCCCTTTTACTCACTCTAAAGGATGCCGCGAAAAACAAGGGAAGGAAAGTTGTCGTAGTCTTTTCGAACGGTCCCGATAACTCCAGCGTTGTGCCGCCTGAGGATGTTGCGGAATTTGCCCAGGATGCCGGCGTATCGATTTACATGATCAGCACACAGTCGGCAAAACTGGAGCCCGTCTCGACCGCGGTTTTTGAGCGCATGACCGCTGCAACCGGCGGAAAGGCCTATTTCGCCAAGGATTGGAAAGATGAACAGCAGGCCTTCGCCTCGATTCGCGACGATTTAGATCACCTCTACTCGCTAAGCTACTATCCCAAACCGAATCCGAACGACGGATGGCGCGCCATCACAGTCGAGCTGGTGGGTAATCGGTTCAAAAGATGCAAGGTGCGGACGCGCAAAGGGTATCGGCCGCGTCCGTCTCGCTTTCTCACGGATAACAACGCAACTATCAGTAACTTGCTTCCTCAATAGAGGGTTATTCAGCAAATTCATAGAATAGAGTAAAAGTTCGTAAAACTCCGCCTATGGCCAGAACTCTCGGCGGATAATCAGGTTTAGATTGTCAGTCCGTAAAAATGCACGAGGAGGAGAGTTCTTATGTTGAAGCATTTTCTACTTGCCCTGAGTCTAGCCGCCCTTACCTACGCAGCCACACCGTTGGCTCTCGCTCAGGACAATGGGAACACCCAAGAACAGTCTGCACCCGAGCACGGGCGGCGTCATTTCGATCCCGCGAAGCGGGCCGAGATGCTAGGCAAGCAGCTCAATCTCACTTCTGATCAGCAAGGCAAAGTTCTGGACATCCTGAAATCGGAGCAGTCGCAAATGGAGAGCCTACACTCCGACACTTCTCTGTCGCAGGACGATCGCCACTCAAAGATGATGGACATTCACAAGACTTCGAATGACCAGATTCGCGCGCTGCTGACACCTGATCAGCAGAAGAAGTTCGATGAAATGCAAAGCCGGCACCAGCACTGGGGACATCAAGGAGAACAGGGTTCCCAGGGATCGCAAGCGCCTCAGCAATAGCGTGTGTTCAGAGCGAACGACAGAGTGGCTCCTCGCCAACATGGGGGGAGCCATTTCCGCGTATGGACACCCCGCAACATCGAGGAAGGCGTTCCAGGATCAACCTGTCGCTTGTCTGATCTGAAGCCGACGTCCTTAAATCGAGTGGGAACAGCACGGTTCTTCAGCGAACACATCGCCGGAAATTGCATACGCTCGGGCGCGCGATCCTTCCGCAAACATCCGGCCCGCCGCAGACTCCGCATTTGCCCTGGAGATTAGAGGTGTCTCGTAAGGAGGTAAACAAAGAGGACTCGCGAAACAACTCCGCCAAAGGCTCTACGGTAAGATTCCCCGCGGCGGTCGGCAAATGGCGGCTGGGAAAAGCTTCGCCGCGATAACGACGATCCAAATCACTTCCCTTTCCATTTTCTGCTCGCGCAGTTACGATGTCGGGTCCGGCATTTGTGTGTTCCTGTGGGCGGGCGCGGACAAATTTTCCTCGGGACTAGGCTATGTCGAAAACAGCTGCGGTTTTCAGTAACCTCTTGTTCGCCATCTTTTTTGCTGTTTTTATCCAAGCGCAAACCGCGCAAAAACAAGTTGTGCCTTTGGATTCCGGCTGGGAATTCCGTCAGATGCCAGAAACCGGGGGAACGCAGACAACATGGCGTCCGGCGCAGGTTCCGGGAGACGTTCATCTGGACCTGCTGCGGAACAAACTGATTCCGGATCCGTTCTATCGCGACAACGAAGCCAAGCTGCAATGGATTGAAGACGCCAGTTGGGAGTATCGCACCACATTCCAAGCGACTTCTGCTTTGCTCGCGCATAAAAATGTCGAGCTTGTCTTCGAGGGACTGGACGCTTATGCGGAGATCTACCTCAACGGCAAACAGTTGTTCTTTCCGGATGCCGATCCCGCGTTCCGCACTCCGAACAACATGTTCCGCGAATGGCGGATCGATCTGAAATCACTTTTGCAGCCCGGGTCCAACCAGTTGCGCGTGGCTTTCCCTTCGCCCATCCAAGCCGCGCAGATGGTCGCCGCAGGCGACAAATGGCGCGAGTACACCCATACCGAAGAAAAGACCTATATTCGCAAAGCTGCCTACGAATATGGATGGGATTGGGGTCCGCGTTTTGTTACGAGCGGTATCTGGCGGCCGGCGAAAATTGAAGCGTGGAACGATGCGAGAATTTCGAACCTGCACATTGCGCAGCGCGACGTTACTCCGAAGGTCGCTCACATGGTCGCGCAGGTCGAAATCATGGGATCGCCCACTGCCACCGCGGACGTTACCGGTAAGCTGACGCTCGATTACGCCCATAAAGGCAAGAAATATCAACAGTCGCAAGACGTCGTCGTCCATTCTGGCCTGAATCATTTCGAGTTTCCCTTGCAGATCGAAAACCCCGATCTCTGGTATCCGGCGGGGTACGGCGGCCAGCCACGATACGAATTCGTGACGCAATTGAAAATCGGCAAAGCGATCGAGGATCAAGCCTCGGTTCGCACTGGGTTGCGTTCGGTCGTTTTGCGGCGCGAACTCGATCAATGGGGACGTTCTTTTGAGTTCATCATTAACGGCATTCCCGTGTTCGCAAAAGGTGCTGACGTGATTCCGTTCGACAGTTTTCCCAATCGCGTCACCACGGCGCAGTATCGCCGCATTCTCGAATCCGCGCGCGATGCCAACATGAACATGATCCGCCATTGGGGCGGCGGCTATTACGAAACCGACGAGTTCTATGACATCTGTGACGAACTCGGCATCATGATCTGGCAGGATTTCATGTTCGGCAATGACTGGCAGCCCGGCACGTATGCTTTTAAGCAGAACGTCGAAAAAGAAGCTGAGTATCAGGTCAGGCGGCTACGCGATCATCCGAGCATCATCATTTTCTGCGGGAATAACGAAACCGAAGAAGCCTTTCACTGGGACGATCGTGACCAACTCGGCACGCGTGCCCGTATGCAGATGTGGCAGGACTATTTGACGGTTTTCAGCGGAATTCTGGATCGCGTTGTGAATCGGCTGGCTCCGGAAACGCCGTACTGGCCGAGTTCTCCGAGTTCCGATTACGAGGAAACTTCTCCTACGTTCCAGTCTGGCGATTTTCACGATTGGAGCGTGTGGCACGGGCGGGTTCCGTTCAGCGAATACGAAAAACATTTCCCGCGCTTCATGACCGAGTTCGGTTTCCAGTCTTTCCCAGAAATGGCGACCGTCGAGGCGTTCACCGCTCCCGAGGATCGCACCAGCATCTTCACGACCGTGATGCTGGCGCATCAGAAGAACAATGAAGGCAACTCGCTCATTCAGGATTACATGCTGAAGGATTACCCCGAGCCCAAGGATTTCGCTTCCTTCCTGTACGCGAGCCAAGTACTGCAGGCCGAAGGCATAAAGATCGGGGCGGAACATCTGCGCCGCAATCGTCCACGCACCATGGGATCGATTTATTGGCAGTTGAACGATTGCTGGCCGGTCGCTTCGTGGTCGAGCATCGACTACTACGGACGCTGGAAGGCGCTGCAATATTACGCCCGGCGCTTCTACGCTCCACTGCTGGTCTCGCCGCACGTGGAAGACGGCAGCTTCAACGTGTACGTCGTCTCCGATAAGACAACTCCGACAAATGCACAACTCCGCGTGCGGATCATGACGCTCGACGGTGCAACCGTCAGTGAAAACACGCAGACAATTCAAGTTCCGGAACTTTCCAGCAAGATTTATTTGCAGCGTCCGCTGTCGGAGTTCGTGAATGCGAACGGGATGGACGCGGCGAAAATCTTTGCCATCACCGATCTGAGCGTCGATGGCAAGACGGTTTCGAGCAACCTTCTGTATTTCGTCCCAAAGAAAGAAATCCATCTTCCCGCGGCGCAGATCGAAACCGAACTGAGCAGCGACGAAACGGGATATCGTCTTCGTCTTACCTCGAAAGTGCTGGCGCGCAGCGTGTACGTGACGTTCGGCAATCTTGACGTTCAACTTTCGGACAATTATTTCGACCTGATTCCGAACCAGCCGGTTGAGATCACGATTCAGAGTAAGGCCGGTCTCGAGCAGTTGAAACAAGCAATGAAAGTCATTTCGCTGGTGGATGCGTTCGCGCCTCCGACGGCCGCAGCGCCGACGCAAAATATCAGCGCCCAATGAGCGGCATATGAAGGTTGGCCTGGGACTTTATCGGCACATGTTGACGCGCGAGTATTATGATTTCGCGCGACAAGCCGGGTGTACACACGTCATCGTGCACCTGGTGGATTACTTCAAGCAGGGCGCCAACAATCCACGGCAGAATCAGCCCACAGGCGGCAAATATCAACCGTGGGGAGTCGCGGGCGATCCAGAAAAACTTTGGACGACGGCCGAACTAAAGCAGCTGCGCAAAGACATCGAAGATGCGGGCCTGACTCTTGCCGGAATTGAAAATCTGGACCCGGCGCATTGGCATGACGTTCTTCTCGACGGACCGCAGAGGCCGCGCCACATTGAAAATGTGAAAACCATCATTCGACGGATGGGAGAAGCCGGCATTCCCGTCCTCGGCTACAACTTCAGCATTGCCGGTGTTTGCGGGCGAGTCACGATGCCTTCGGGTCGCGGAGGCGCGCTGATCGTTGGCATGGATGGCCCGGCCGACGACGAACCGCTGCCTAACGGCGTGGCATGGAATATGATCTACGATCCGAATGCCGCGCCGGGCACGCAGTCGGCCATCACGCATGAAGAATTGTGGCGGCGGCTGCAGCGCTTTCTCGAAGATGTCATTCCGGTCGCGGAGCAATCGGGAGTGCGTTTGGCAGCACATCCCGACGACCCTCCGATGCCAACAATGCGTGGACAGCCGCGACTTGTGTACCAGCCGCATATGTATCAGCGGCTGATCGATTCGCTTCCGAGTTCCAGCAACGCGCTGGAGCTTTGCGTCGGAACCATTGCGGAAATGACCGAAGGAAGCGCGTACGATGCCGTCGACCAATACAGCCGGCAAGGAAAAATTGCGTACCTTCATCTGAGAAACGTAGTCGGCAAAGTTCCCTACTATCGCGAAACCTTCATCGATGAGGGCGATGTCGACATGGTCCGCATTCTCTCGATTTTGCACCGCAACCATTTCGACGGCGTCATCATTCCCGATCACACACCGCAAATGTCGTGCGCGGCTCCGTGGCACGCAGGCATGGCGCATACGCTCGGGTTCGTTCTGGGGGTGAAGGCGATGTTGCAGTCCCCCATATCTGCGGAATCGATTCCCACGGCTGGGTAGGTCTGACTTCTCGCGGTTGTCGCCTCCAAGCCCAGGTCCGAATTCCCAGCAAGGATCGAGTGAGATCTAGTCCGACTGCAATTCCGGAAGCGCGTACTTCAGCCCTTCTATCACGCCGCGCAACTCAGCCAATCCTTTTAGCCTGCCGATCAGAGAATATCCAGGATTCGTCGCCCGCAGGATATCGTCGGCCAGAAGCTGGCCGTGATCCGGTCGCATGGGAATTTCATGGTCGTGCCGGTCCTGTTTCCGGCGGCGCGCTTCCTCGCGCAAGATTGCACAGACGACCCCAATCATGTCAGAGCTTCCGTTGAGATGCTCGGCTTCATAGAACGATCCATCGGGCTCGCGCATAACCTGCCTGAGGTGAACAAAGTGAATGCGCGGTGCGAACTCCGTAACCATAGCGACAAGATCGTTGTCGGAACGCGCTCCATACGAACCGACGCACAAGGTCAGCCCATTCGCCTCTGAATCCACACCAGCCAGGATGGCCCGCGCATCCTGCGCCGTCGAAACCACGCGGGGCAATCCGAACAAAGTCCAGGGCGGGTCATCGGGATGGATGGCCAGGCGTACGCCGAGTTCTTCCGCCACCGGCACGACTTCCTTCAGAAAGGAGATCAAATGAGCCCGCAGGTCGTCCGGCTTCATTCCTGCGTATGCTGAAATCAGCCTCTGTAGGCTTGTGCGATCGTACGATCCTTCTCCGCCGGGCAATCCCGCGATGATGGTTCGCTCCAATTCACCGCGGCGATCCGATGGCATTTGATCGTAACGCGAGCGCGCTACGCCGATTTGTGTCTCGGTATATGCCTGCGCGGCGCATGGGCGGCGAAGAATGAACAGGTCGTAGACCGCGAAATCCGTCACATCGAAGCGCAACGCGTATCCGGTGCTCGGAAGCTGCCAGCGCAAGTCCGTGCGCGTCCAGTCGAGCACGGGCATGAAGTTGTAGCAGACCACCTTGATTCCCGCTTTTGCAATCGCCCGTAGTGAATCCTTCCAGGCATCGGTGAACTGCCGAAACGGACCCGCCTGCAGCTTAATCGAGTTGTGGATAGGGATGCTTTCGACCACAGACCAGGTAAGTCCAGCTGCTTTGATCTGAGCTTTTCGCTTGAGAACTTCGTCGAGCGGCCAAGCGTCTCCGCAATAAAGATGGTGCAATGCGGAAACGATCCCGGCCGCACCCGCCTGCTTGATGTGATCAAGCGTGACCGGATCTTGTGGTCCAAACCATCGCCAAGTCTGCTGCACGGCGCTATTGTAAAGGGGACGCGAAAAAACGCGCATCTCTTCCTGAAAGCTGCGCTCAACAGTCCAGAGAAAGCACTACGTCATTTCGTAATGCCAGAACTTTATCGTCTGGAAATCCGTCTGCACTCTATGCGGGCGAGCGCCTCGCACTATTAAGGCTTTCTCACAGTTGGCTCGCGTCATCTCGCCTTTCGGGCAGCACGAAGTTGCTGAAACGACAGTTTGAAGACGAGTCACGCACAGCCGATAGAGTTTATGTACGGAACCGAATCGGAGTGGACCGAAGCCATGCGGCAGTGAGCCAGCACAAGGAACGTCGCGCGAACGCGGGATCAAGGTGCCTTCATGGGCGATACGGAAATCATTAAGGAATTCCTGATTGAGAGTTACGAAAACCTGGACCGTCTCGATCAGGATCTGATCACTCTCGAGAAAGAACCCGCCAACCGCGATACCCTGGCAAGCATTTTCCGCACGATTCATACCATCAAAGGCACTTCGGGATTTCTGGCTTTCAATCAGTTAGAAGCGGTAACGCACGCCGGGGAAAGCTTGCTGGCGCGCTTGCGCGATGGCCAGCTTGTGCTCACGCCCGAAATCACCACCGCCTTGCTTTCCATGGTCGATGCGGTTCGCCAGATGCTATCAAGTATTGAAAATGGCGGGAATGAAGGCACGCGCGACGATCGGGAACTGATCGCCGGGCTGACCGCTCTCCTCGATGCCAGGACTCCAGCCGCTGCTCGAGGATCCGAACAGAAACACAAGAAATCAGATCCGGCGACAGTTGCCGCTCTAGAAAAGCCGGTCCCGAGCCTGGGCGACATCCTGGTGGAGGAAGGCAAGGCGAAGCCCGCCGATATTCACGAAGCGCTGCAACAGCAGAACCAAGGCGATCCGCGGCATGTGGGAGAGATCCTCGTCGAAAAAGGAGCGGTCAAGCCGCAGGACGTATTGGAAGCCCTGAACACCCAGCAACAGGCCCGTGGCCAGAGTGCCAGTGACAGCACCATTCGCGTCGACGTCGGACTGTTGGACCGGCTTATGAACCGCGTCGGAGAGCTGGTGCTGCTGCGCAATCAGATCGTGCAATACACCAACACCATCGAAGACGGGGAACTACTCAGCACCAGCCAGCGCCTGAACCTGCTTACAACCGAGCTGCAGGAAAGCGTGATGAAAACGCGCATGCAGCCGATCGGCAATGTCTGGAGCAAGTTTCCGCGTACGGTGCGCGACGTCGCCATGGCCTGCGGCAAACAGGTGCGCATCGAGATGGAGGGCAAGGAAACCGAACTCGATAAAACGATCATCGAGGCGATCAAAGATCCGCTCACGCACCTCGTACGCAATGCAGTCGATCACGGGATTGAGGCGCCGCAGATTCGGCAAGACGCAGGGAAAAATCCCGAAGGAATATTGCTTCTGCGGGCGTTTCACGAGGGCGGCCAAGTCAACATTGAGATTTCCGATGACGGAGCAGGACTGAATTACGAAAAAATCCGCAACAAGGCTCGCCAGAAGGGTGCCATCACCGCGGATCAGGCTGCGCGTATGACGGAGCGCGAGATCGCCAATCTTATTTTCCTCGCCGGGCTGTCTACGGCGGAAAAAGTAAGCAATGTTTCCGGGCGCGGTGTCGGCATGGATGTGGTCAAGACCAACATCGAAAAGATCGGCGGGACTGTGGATGTACAGTCGAAGTCGGGACAGGGAACAACCGTGCGCATGAAGATTCCACTGACCCTGGCCATTATCCCCGCGCTGATCGTGACCAGCGCCGGCGACCGCTACGCCATCCCTCAGGTCAGTTTGCTCGAACTGGTGCGTCTGGAGGGCGAACAGATCCGCAAGAACATAGAACTGGTGAACGGCGCGCCGGTGCACCGGCTGAGAGGCAGCCTGCTGCCGCTGGTTTACCTGAATAAGGAACTTGGCGTCGACTCCGACGTGCCGGGGGATAGCGGTTCTTCATCGGCGTCCACCACTGGTTCTGCGCCCGCAGAACCCTCCGTTGGCGGCAATCTAAGCGTCAACATGGTCGTGCTGCGCGCCGACGATCGCCAATTCGGCCTCGTCGTCGATGAGATCAACGATACCGAAGAAATCGTGGTCAAGCCTTTGAGCAAGCAACTGAAGAGCATCAACACGTACGCGGGCGCCACGATCATGGGAGACGGAAAAGTTGCGCTCATTCTGGACGTACTTGGCCTGGCGCAGCGCGCGAACGTGGTCGGCGAAGTCCGTGAGTCGGTCGTCGAACAAGACGGAGCCGGAGCGGGCCCGAAGGCGGAGCAGGGCGAAAGCGAGGCAGTCCTGCTGTTCCAGTACGGCGAGAATGGACGGATCGCCATCGACCTTTCCCTAGTGGCCCGCCTGGAAGAATTCGCTCCCGAGAGCGTGGAAATGGCAGCGGATCAGGAAGTGGTGCAGTACCGGGGACAGATCATGCCCTTGCTGCGGGTTTCCGAAGTACTCGGAAGCCAACGAGCGACCGCGCCCCAGAAAGACAAGGAGAAAGAAGCGCTGCATGTCGTGGTCTACGCCGATAAGGGGCGCTCCGTGGGACTGGTCGTCGATCGCATTCTGGACATCGTCGACGAATCATTTGTGATGCAGCGGCAGAGTGGCCGCCGCGGAATTGTCGGATCGGCGGTGATCCAGAAGCGAGTGACCGATATTCTCGATGTCCCTGGCCTCGTTGCCGCCGCCAATCTCGAGACAGACGGGAGCCGTGCTTCGGCCGTAGTGCGGGAGTAAAAGGGAGCGAATCTTGGCGAACAAACAACAATTCTGCACATTTTTTTTGAACGACCAGTTCCTGGGCGTGCCGGTCGAGCAGGTGCAGGAAGTGATCCGGTACCAGCAGATGACGCGCGTGCCCCTGGTTCCCTCCGTCATTCGCGGGCTGATCAATCTGCGCGGGCAGATTGTGATGGCCATCGATCTGCGCCGGCGTTTTGGAATGGAAGAGCGCCCAGAATCCCAGCTTCCCATGAACGTTGTGGTGCGCACGGATGATGGCGCGGTCAGCTTTCTGGTCGATGAGATCGGCGACGTTCTCGAAGTTGAGGAAGAAAGCTTCGAGCCTCCTCCGGAGACGCTGCAGGGGCCGAGCCGCAACCTGGTGCGGGGAGTTTACAGGCTGCAGGAGCGTCTCATGCTGGTTCTCGATGCGGAGCAGGCCGTGGCCGCTCCGGATGGCCGGGGAATCAGCGTCCACTAGAGCTTTGGGTTTCTGAAGTTATGTTTTCCGGATCAAATTGAGCGGCCGAGCCGCGAAAAAGGAGCAACCGAATGCCACCAACGGCAGCAACACGAGCAAAGGTGAGCCAAAGTGCGTCCAAGAATAGGCGGCAGGGCCGCCACCTGCAGGCAAGCACAGCACAGATGTCAGTCGAGCTGGCCGCAATTTACGACCTGATTCCAGGAATGGTCGTGGTGATGGACGTCGACCATACTATCCTGGACCTCAATCAGCCTGCCGCTCAAGCCGCGGGACGGAAAAAACAAGACTGCATCGGCCTGAAGTTCTGGGACCTGTTCGACAACCCAGGCTGCCGCGCGGGAACGTGTCCGGCCTCAGAGGCCGTGAAAACGGGAAAGTTCTCCGAAGGGGAGGCGCTCCCCACGGTCCAAGGCAAAGAGGCGCCGATGCTGGTTGCGGCCAATCCGATTTTCGGTGAAGGTGGTCGTGTGGTGGGCGTTGTCGAACTTGTTTTCCCCGCGGCAGGCGATGTCGGATTGGCGAATGAAGTCAGCCGCGTGGCCGCTGCGGCTCGAGATGGACAGATTGGAAATCGCATTGATGAGAGCAGGTTTCAAGGGCATCACCTTCAGAGGGCTAGAAATTTCAATGCAATGCTGGATGCCATCAATATGAATTTTTCCGGCCGTCTCGCAGCGATTGACAAATCCCGGCAAGTCGTCGAATTCGCGATGGATGGAACGATAACCACAGCGAATGAGAAGTTTCTGAAGGAATTCGGCTACGGTTTGGACGAAATCAAAGGAAAGCATCACAGCATATTTCTCACTGAGCGACAACGGCGAAGCCTTGAAGATAAGGAATTCTGGGCCAAGTTGAATCGCGGTGAATACCAATCCGGCGAGTACGTGCGGCTCGGCAAGGGCGGAAAGGAGTTCTGGGTTACCGCCATTTATAACCCCGTTATCGATGCCAATGGCAAGCCGTTTAAGGTTGTGCAGTACGCGACGGACATCACCGAGCAAAAGCTGAAGGACGCCGATTACGCGGGCCAGATTGAGTCCATCAACCGTGCGCGGCCCGTTGGGGAATACACCCTCGGGGGAATCTTCACCAATGTCAATGAGAACTTTGAAAAGCTCGTGGGGTGCAGCCGGGCCGAACTTATTGGCAAGCCTGCCGACATGTTTGTGGATGAGACGACCAGACAAAGTACTAGCTACAGAGCGGCCAACAACGAACTCTGGGAACGACTCAGGCGCGGCGAGCCACAACATGGAGAAGCTAAGAGAACCGTGAAGGGAAGGGAGATATGGATTCGATACTCGTATAACCCCATATTGGACCATAACGGCAAGCCTTTTAAGGTGATCAACTATTTTGAGGACATCACGCAAGAGAAAGAGATCGGGCAGAAGGTCGCCCAAATTGCTGAGTCGCTGGCCAGCGCTTCGGAAGAGCTGACGGCAACGAGCCAGCAGATGAGCGCCAATGCGGAAGAAACCTCGGCGCAGGCGAGCGTGGTATCGGCGAATTCTGAACAGGTCAACCGCAACCTGCAAACCGTCGCCACCGGCAGCGAAGAGATGAGCGCCAGTATTAAAGAGATCGCCAAGAACGCGCACGAATCGGCCAAAGTTGCGATTGGCGCAGTAAAAGTGGCGGACGATACCAACCAGATCGTGACCAAGCTCGGCGATTCCTCGACCGAGATCGGCCAGGTGATCAAGGTCATTACGTCGATCGCGCAACAGACCAACCTGCTCGCTTTGAATGCCACTATCGAGGCGGCCCGCGCGGGCGAGGCGGGCAAGGGATTTGCGGTCGTGGCTAACGAAGTCAAGGAACTGGCCAAGCAGACGGCAAAGGCGACCGAAGACATCAGCCGCAAGATCGAAGCCATCCAGGGCGACACGAAAAATGCAGTGGGCGCTATCGGCCAGATCAGCGGAGTAATCAAGCAAGTCAACGACATCGCCAACACCATCGCGACGGCAGTCGAAGAACAGAACGCCACCACGAACGAAATGGCGCGAAATGTAGGCGAGGCTGCCAAGGGATCGAGCGAGATCACGAAAAACATCAGCGGCGTGGCCGACGCGGCTAAGAGCACGACCCAAGGTGCCAATGATTCCCTCAAGGCGGCTCAGGCACTGACGAAGATGGCGGCTGATCTGCGCAGTCTTGTGCAGCAGCTCAACAACAATTAGCGCACAGCACTTGCGGCGCCCGCCGATCAACCACGCGGGTCCGCTCGGGCGAGCGGCACGTGTGGTCAGAAAAGGATTATGCTTCCGATTCGCGTTCTGGTTGTCGATGACTCCGTTGTCGTCCGTAAGTTGCTCTGCGACGTTCTGGCTTCGAGCCCCGAAGTACAGGTTGCGGGCACCGCCTCCAATGGGGCGATAGCGCTGGCTAAGATTCCTCAGCTCAATCCCGATGTCATTACCCTCGACATCGAAATGCCCGGTCTGAACGGGATCGAGACGCTGGTTCAGATCCGAAAACTGTATCCCAAAATTCCGGTCATCATGTTCAGCACTCTCACTGAGCAGGGTGCGGCCATAACGCTCGAAGCGCTGTCGCGTGGCGCATCCGATTACATGACGAAGCCGAGTAATTCGGGAAGCCTCGCCGG
>Ga0335073_10007329_pt1 | contig 15464 bp, 11 predicted proteins | sample Lox_Sample_22_FD_207093 | JGI IMG/M metagenome (GOLD analysis project Ga0335073, IMG submission 207093) | Soil microbial communities from Loxahatchee National Wildlife Refuge, Florida, United States - Lox_Sample_2.2 | ecosystem: Environmental > Terrestrial > Soil > Wetlands | place: USA... | reverse complement strand
GATGGGCACAATCCGGACATATCATCCCAGGAAATGGCTGAAACGCGTGAAAAGTGCCTGATGATCATGAAAACGCGGGCCGGCTGGGCGCCCTGGTTTGGGCCGGCTGAGGGCTCTGGTTGGGCCGGCTGGGCGTTCCAGTTTGGGCCGGCTGGGGGCTCTGGTTGGGCCGGCTGGGTGGCCCGGTCGGTCGGCCGGGCGCTCCGCCCGGCCGGGCGCGAGGGGGTACATGTCCCCGCAGGTCAACCGTTGTCACGCGTGAAACGTCAGAACATCACGTAACCCCTGCCCCGCAGCCGAGGACAGCGCTCGATGACAGCTATCAGGCACGCCGTAGGCGTGCTCAGCCTGCCCACGCCGCTCGCACGGCTGTACGGCCTGGCGCTCGAGACGGGCATGCGCGTGACCGACGGATGCCCGCAGCTCTGGGACGCACGCGACGAAGAGAATTTCAGCGACGCGGCCGCGATCGTGTCGTTCCCGGACACCATCTGCCTGAACCCCTGGCTGGACGATGACGACCTGCGCGCCGACGTGCTCGCGATGGCGCTGTCGGTGGCCGCCATGATGGTCTGCGACGAGAGCGCCGCCCTGCCCGGCGACGTCGTGGCGCCCGGTGGTTTCGTGGTCATCACCCCGGACCGGGTGCGCGAGCCGGACAACCCGGCGGGCCGGTTCGCGACCATGGTGGCCCAGCGGTGCGGCCGCGACACCGCCTCGGCCGCGTTCGACTGCTATCTTCCGGTCTTCCCCGGCGAACCCGGCCTGTTAGGGCCGGTGGCGGGGTCACCCCCTCAGCCGGCGGCCGGCGCCGTGAAGGCCCGGCCGGTGAGGATGTCTTCCGGCTCCAGGCGCATGAGGTCATCCCGGTTCCAGCGGTGGTCCTCATCGGTGGCCAGGCGGTGCGCGTGCCGGAGCCGGGCCCGCTCCAGCTCGTTGCGGACGCTGCGCGCATTGGCGAACAGCGGCTGCTGCATCCGGATCCTGAGGTATTCGCGGAACGCGACCTCCGCTTCCTCACAGAGGTAATAGCTGGCCCGATCCAGCATGAGCCGCCCGATCGCGACCAGCTCATCCAGGTCGTAATCGGCGAAGTCGAGATGGTGAGCCACCCGGGATCTCAGGCCGGGGTTCGAATCGAAAAAGGTGTCCATGCGGTCCTTGTAGCCCGCGAGGATCACGATGAACTTGTCGCGCTCGTTCTCCATGACCTGAAGCAGGATCTCGATGGCCTCCTGGCCGAAGTCCTTGCTGTTGTCCGGCTGGTAGAGCGCGGACGCCTCGTCGATGAACAGCACCCCGCCCATGGCCCGGTCAAGGACCCGCCGGGTCTTCGGCGCCGTCTGCCCGACGTACTCGCCGACCAGGTCGTCCCGCATCGCGTGCACCAGCTGTCCCTGCTCCAGGTAGCCGAGCTGGTGCAGCAGGTCAGCCATGAGCAGGCCCACGGTGGTCTTCCCGGTACCGGGTGCGCCGGTGAAGCACATGTGCAGGTTAGGCCGGGGGGCCATGAGGCCGAATCGCTGCCGCACCCGGTCGACCAGCAGCAGCGATCCGATCTCCTGGACCTGCTTCTTCACCGGCACCAGGCCGACCAGCTCACGGTCGAGAGCGGCGAAGACGTCATCGATGGCCGCGGCCCGCCGCTCGTCAGCGAAGGTGACCAGAGCCTCCGGCGGGAGCAGCCCCGACCCGCGCCGCCGCTCGGCCCGGCTGGCTTTCGCCGGCGCCGGGTTGACCGCGGGCGCCGGCTTGATCGTGGGCAGCTTTCCCAGTCCCGACTGGGTCGGCGGTCCCGCGCCTGCGGTCACCATGCGTGCCGGGTTCGGCGGCATCGCGTCCAGACTCACCTCTTTCGCGCGCCCCGGACGGCCACCCGCCCGGCGGGCTTGGCGATCGGCCTTGGAGCGAGGAAAACCGCGCAGCAGCAGCACGCACCCCGTCGCGAACGCCGCCGCGACGACCGCGGCGCCGATGGCCACGATCATGAGCCCGCCCCGTTCCTCCTGCTGCCCACCAGGCCATACTGACAGCAGGCGGACGTTCCGCCAACCGGCAGCCGCTTGATCGCGCCGGCTGGGCGGTTCGGCCGCGGCCCGTTGGGCATGATTGGCCGAATCTGGCGTAGAGCCCTCCGGCGTCGCCTTAAGCTGGCTTAAGACGTGCCAGCAGGGCCAGCTGAGAAGTAAATGACAGCATCCGGGACCCTAAATCCCGGGCAGCGCGGCGATACCCTGCGCCGACGGTGACCGCGCAGGTTCGCTTATGGAGGCATGGCCCACGTGACACGGGTGTCCACCCACTCGCCGGATCCGCCCGGATCGGCGATACCGGTCGGCCGGTCCCGGACGTACGGCCCGGCCGAGGGACACGGCCCGATCGAGTGGGTCATGAGCACGGTGATCCGCAAGCTGGCCTGGAGCAGGCTGTCGGATCCCAAGGTCGCGCTCTCGGTTTCCGGGGCCGGCCTGCTGCTGGGGATGCTCGTCGGGGCGACGGCACCGAACACCATGACGCTGCCGATCAGGCTCCCGCTGTCATACCTGCTGCCGTCGCTGAGCAACAACGACGTGCTCGCGACCGCGATGCTCTACACCGGGGACGTCCTGGCCTGCCTGGGCCTGGCCGGGCTGCTCTGGGCGCACAGCCAGGGATGGCGCCCCGACCCGCGCCGCCTGCTGCTGGCCAGCGCGGCCGTCGTCGCGGTCATGGTCTTCCTCACCCCGGTCGGGTCATCGGACACCGCGAGCTACGCCGCCTACGGCCGCATCGCCGCGCTGGGCGGGAACCCGTACGTCACCAGCCCGCTCGCCGCGCTCGGCCCGCACTCGCCGTACGTCCACGTCGTCGGGGCCGTGTGGAAGAACCAGGTCACCGTCTACGGGCCCATCGCCACCCTGATCCAGTGGTTCGCGGCCCTGATCGGCGGCCCCAGCGTCGCGACCACGATCTGGGCCCTGATGATCCTCAACGGCGCCGTGTTCATCGGGGTCGGGTTCCTGCTGCTCAAGACCTCCGACGATCCGGTACGGGCCACGCTGTTCTGGACGGCCAACGTGGTCCTGCTGCAGCAACTCGTCAGCGGCGGCCAGCTCGACACGTTCGTGGCGGCGGCGGCCCTGTGCGCGATCCAGGTGGCGCGCCGGGTCTACGGCGTCTGGGGCGACGCGCTCGTCGGCGTGCTGCTGGGCCTGGCTTTCGGGATCAAGGTCAGCGCGGCGCTGGTAGCGATCGGGCTCGCCTGGCCGCTGCTGCGGCGCCGCGAGTGGCTGCGGGTCACCCGGATGGCACTGATCGCCCTGGCCACCGCGCTCGTGGAGTACAGCTTCTACGGGCTGAACGCCATGAAGTCGACCTTCGACGGCCTGAAGTGGGTCATCATGCCGTCGCCGTGGCGGCTGTTCCAGATGGCCGGAGAGGCGCTGGGCTTCGGCACGATGACCACGGTCATCAACATCCTCTGGCCGATCGCCTTGTTCGTGGTCGCCTGGTTCATCTACCGGCGCATCTCCTCGGACCAGCCGCGCGAGGTCGTCGCGCCGTTCGCCCTGACCTTCGCCTGGGTCCTGGTCGCCCCCTGGGTCTTCGCGTGGTACACCGCGATCGCCTGGGCCACGCTGACGCTGGTGCCCCGCAACCGGATGACCCGGTGGCTGGCGTTGGTCACGGTCTTCCTCGCGCTCTGGCTTTCCACCGGCGGGCAGGCCGCGCCGGGCCGATTATGATTTCGCGGATGAGCAGCCAGGTGACGCCCGCGGGCGTGGACCGCCGGTCCCGCGCGCCCGGGCCGGACCTCGCGGGCCAGGCCGCCCGCTGGCAGGCGGCGGGCGCCGTTGTGCGGCGGCACTGGCTGGCCGCGGTGCTGCTGGCCGCCGGGCTGGTGCTCCGGGTGCTCGCCCTGCTCGCCTACCGCCCCGCGCTGTTCTATATCGACTCGACCAGGTACCTGTACAACGCCCAGGGCATGGATCCGGTCGGCTACAAAGGACCGCTGCGCGCGATCTTGCTGGTGGCCAACTTCGACGCGGTCGCCGCCGTCCAGCACCTGCTCGGCCTGGCCATGGCGGTGGTCATCTACGTGCTGCTGCTGCGGCGCGGGGTGCCCCGCTGGCTGGCCGCGCTGGCCATCGCGCCGGTCCTGCTGGACGCCTACCAGCTGCAGATCGAGCAGACGATCATGCCGGACGTCTGGTTCGAGGCGCTGATCGTGGCCGGGCTGGCCATCTTGCTCTGGCGGCCGGGAACCAGCTGGCGCCGGGTCGTCGCGGGCGGCGTCGTGCTGGGCACCTCGGCCACCGTGGCCCAGGTCGGCGAGGCACTGCTGCTGCCCGCGGTGATCTACGTGCTCGCCGCGGGCGGCGGCTGGCGGCAGGCCATCGGCAAGGCCGCCGCGCTGTGCGCGGCGTTCGCGCTGCCGATCGTGGCCTACTGCACCGGTTCCTACCTGCTCACCGGAGACTTCTTCCTGTCTCACTCCGGCGTCACGTCCTTTTACGGCCGGATGGCGGCGGCCGCGGACTGCGCCACCCTCAGGCTGCCGCCCGACGAGCGGGGCATGTGCCCGACCCCGGCGCAGCAGGCCCAGGGGCCCGACTGGCTCGAGTACAGCGACGGCTCCCCGATCCGGCCGTATTACTCGGGCCTGCCGCGCCCCGAGGTGGACAGCCTGATCTCCGACTTCAACCACCGGGTGCTGACCCAGCAGCCGCTGCGGGTGCTCGGCGCTTACGCCCGCGACGCGGCGAAGCTGTTCGCGCTGACCCGCGACGGCAGCCCGGGGGACACGCCCATCGCCCGCTGGCAGTTCCAGGCGAAGTTCCCGTACTACCCGCCGCACGCCTCGGAGGCGGTCGTCAAGGACGCGGCCGCCGCTTACGGTGGCGGCGCCCCGGCCGTCTGGGTCTCCGTCGCCGCGTTCCTGCGCTCTTACCAGCTCGACGGCGGGTACACCCCCGGCCCGCTGCTGGCCGGGTTTGCCCTGGCCGGCCTGGCGGGCTGCGCGCCGCTGCTGCGCCGCCGGCCAGATCCCCGGGTCCGGCAGCTGGCCCTGGCCTGCCTGCTGTTCTTCACCTCGGCGGCAGCCGTGACGCTGGTATCCGACACGTTCGAGTTCTCCTGGCGCTACCAGCTGCCTGCGCTGGTCACGCTGGCGCCGGCCGGAGCGCTCGGGATCAGCGTCATCATCCGCCTGGCCCGTAACCGGCGCGGGGTACAGTCTGGGCATGCAGGGTAACGATCGCGTCCGGGGGTAACCCGTGACCAGCGATCGGGAAGAGCCACAGCGGGTCCTCGGCATTCCGTTGGGGGCATTCTCCCGGGACCCGGACGCCGAAGAGCCGCAGCGGGTGCTCGGCTTCCCGGTCGACTGGCTCGACTCGGCCAGACGCGAGGTGCTGCGGTCCCTGAAACGTCCCGCCCGGGAGCGGCGGCGATGGACGTGGCGCCGCCGTCCGGGGCCCTGACGGCGTGGCCGAATCCGTCCTCGTGCGGCGAGCCGCCCGGGTCATCCTGCTCGACCCGGATGATCGCGTTCTGCTCATGCGGTACGACGACGGCCCGCCGAACGGCCGCCACTGGTCCACGCCCGGCGGCGGCCTGAACGACGGCGAGGACTACCCGGCCGCCGCCCTGCGGGAGCTGGAGGAGGAGACCGGCTGGGGTGACGTGCAGCTGCTCGGCGAGGTGCTGCGGCGCAGCTTTGACATGGAATACGACGGCCGGGTAGTCCGCCAGCGCGAGCGCCTGTACCTGGCCCGGACCGACCAGGCGCGCCGCGCCATCCGCGGCGTCGAGGCGATGCACGCCGCCGACGGGATCGCGGCCTGGCGCTGGTGGACACTGGACGAGCTGGACTCCACGGAAGAGCAGATCTGGCCTTCCGACCTGCCGCACGTGATCAGGCGGTCCGCCTGACCCGGCCGCCACGGGCGGAGCGGCGCAGACCGGGCCGAGGCTGAGGAGGAGAGATCATGGCGTACAAGGACATGTTCACGGTCCTCGTGGTCGACTCGCGCATCAAGCGCTCCCGGTCCCTCAACGACGCGTTCGAGCGCATCCTCGGATGCCTCCGGGACCGCCATCACCTGCGCACCGACCTCATCGGTACCACCCATGACGCCGTCGTCCGGCTGCGCAACGACGCCTCGGTGGGCTGCCTGCTGCTCGAGTGGGGCGACAAGGGCGGCGACAGCATCGACGGGAAGCGGGTGGTGGAGGTCCTCGAGGACGTCGGCCTGCACATCCCGGTGTTCCTGGTGGTGGCGGCCGACGATCTCGAGCGTCATCAGCAGGGGCTGCTGGTCGGCGTCGTGCGTGGCCTGATCTACCCTGAGGAGGACACCCCGGACTTCGTGGCCAAGTACATCAACCGGCACTTCGAGGATTACATCGAGGCCCTCAAGCCGCCGTTCTTCGGGCGCGTCATCGAGTTCACCGAGGCCAGCAACGAGGTGTGGACGTGCCCCGGCCACAACGGCGGCATGTTCTACCGTAAGAGCCCGGTCGGGCACATCTTCTACGAGTACCTGGGTGAGCCGATCTTCCGCACCGACCTCGACAACTCGGTGGTCGAGCTCGGCGACCTGCTGCTGCACGAGGGTCCCGCCCGCGACGCCGAGGATGCCGCGGCCGAGATCTTCGGCGCCGACCGCACGTACTTCGTGCTCAACGGCACCTCCACCTCCAACCAGATCGTCACCGGCGCGCTCGTCTCCCGGGGCGACCTGGTGCTGTTCGACCGCAACAACCATAAGTCCAACCACCACGGCGCCCTGGTGCTCGGGGGCGGCATCCCCGTCTATCTGCCCACCGACCGTAACCCGCAGGGCCTGGTCGGGCCGATCCACCACGACGCGCTGGACGAGGGGCGCATCCGCGCGGCCATCCGCGGCAACCCGCTGGTCACCGACCCGGACCGGTGGCAGGCCGAGCGGCCGTTCCGGCTGGCCATCATCGAGCAGTGCACCTACGACGGCACCATCTACAACGCCCAGATGATCTGCGACCGCATCGGCCACCTGTGCGACTACATCCTGTTCGACGAGGCGTGGGGCGGCTTCATGAAGTTCCACCCGCTGTTCGCCGGGCACTACGCCATGGGCCTGAATGGCCTCGGGCCGGACGCCCCCGGCATCGTCGCCACCCAGTCCACGCACAAGCAGCTGGCCGGCTTCTCGCAGGCCTCGCAGATCCACCTGAAGGGCCGGCACATCGCGGGCCAGCCCCGGCACGTGACCGATCAGCGCTTCAACGAGACCTTCCTGCTGCACGCCTCCACCTCGCCGTTCTATCCGCTGTTCTCATCGCTGGACGTGGGGGCCCAGATGATGAAGGGGCGCAACGGTTATCACCTGTGGAACGACGCCACCCGGCTGGCGGTGGACATGCGCAAGACCATCCGCGCCCTGCGGCACCGGTACGAGGCAGAGGCCGGCGACCTCGGCGCGCCGCAGGCCTGGTTCTTCGACCCGTTCGTCCCCGACGTGGTCACGGTGACCGGCTCCCCGCACACCGCCGACCTGCACGACGAGCCCTGGGAGAACGTGCCCACCGCGGTCCTGCTGGCCGAACAGCAGTGCTGGCTGCTGCGCCCCGGCGCGCGCTGGCACGGGTTCACGCACCTGACCGACGGCTACGTGATGACCGATCCCAACAAGCTCACGCTGGTCACGCCCGGCTTCGACCGCGAAACCGGCGGGTACCTCGACTGGGGCGTTCCGGCGCCGGTGCTCGCCGAGTTCCTGCGCGAACGCGGCATCGTCCCGGAGAAGAACGACCTCAACACGATCCTGTTCCTCATAACGCCGGGCATCGAGGTCAGCAAGGCCGGGACGCTCATCGCCGCGCTCGACGACTTCAAGCGGTCCTTCGACCGCAACGCCTCGCTGGCCGAGGTGCTGCCCGCCTTCGTCGCGGCCCGGCCGAAGGTCTACGGGCAGGAGCGGCTGCGCGACCTGTGCCTGCGCATGCACGACTTCTACCGGAAGGGCCACACATCGAAGCTGCAGCGCGAGCAGTTCCAGGCCGAGCACTTCCCGCAGATGGCGCTGTCGCCGCAAGAGGCCACCCGGCTGTTCACCGCCAACCAGATCGACTACGTGCCCATCGACGAGGTGAGCGGACGGGTGGCGGCGACACTGGCCCTGGTGTACCCGCCGGGCATCGGCATCGTGGTACCCGGCGAGCGCTGGGACGAGCGCGCCGCACCCATGATCGCCTATCTCAAGCTGTTCGAGGAGAGCTACGCTCAGTTCCCCGGGTTCGCGAACGAGGTCCAGGGTGTGTACCCGGAGGAAGGCGAGGACGGCCGCGTCCGCCTGTTCACCTACGTCCTGAAGTAGCGGCGAGGGCTGAGCCGATCAGATGACCGAATCCGAGTCGCCTGCCTGGCAGTCCTCGCTGAGCACGGCGTGGGAATGGAGCCGGCAGACCCCGCTGCGCCAGTACCTGCAGACCGAGACCGGCAGCGCGGCGGTCCTGCTGGCCGCGACGATCGCCGCGCTGGTCTGGGCGAACGTGAACCCGTCGTCCTACACGGCGTGGTGGGGCACGGAGCTGTCGGTGCACTTCGGCACGGCCGGGCTGGCCGCCGATCTGCAGGAGTGGATCAACTCCGGACTGATGGCGTTCTTCTTCCTGGTGGCGGGGCTGGAAGCGCGCCGCGAGTTCGATATGGGCGAACTGCGCGAGCGCCAGCGGCTGGTGCTGCCGGTGGTCATCGGGCTCGGCGGCATGATCGTGCCGATCGGGATCTACCTGGCCTTCAACGCCGGCCGCCCGACGGTGGGAGGCTGGGGCGCCGCCATGTCCACCGACACCGCGTTCGCGCTGGGCATCCTGGCCCTGGTCGGCTCGGGCGTCCCCGACCGGGTGCGCACCTACCTGCTCACGTTCGCGATCGTCGATGACGTGGCCGGGATCGTGATCATCGCGGTGGTGTACAGCGGCCGTATCGACCTGGCCGCCCTGACGGTCGGGCTGGTCCTGCTCGGCCTGGTCGCGCTGGCCCGGGTGCTCGACGTCCGCCGGGCCGGCGCGTACGTGCTGCTCGGCGTGGCCGCCTGGGTCGCGTTCTTCAAGTCCGGCGTGGACCCGGTCGTGGTCGGCCTGGTGATGGGCCTGCTCGCGGTCGCCTACCCGCCGGAGCGCGGCGACCTGGAACGCGCATCCGAGGTGTACCGGGCGTTCCGGGAGCAGCCGACGCCGGAGCTGGCCCGCTCGGCGCGGGAGGGCGTGCGGACGGCCATCTCGCCCAACGACCACATGCAGCAGATCTTCCACCCCTGGACGAGTTACCTGATCGTGCCGTTGTTCGCCCTGGCCAACGCGGGAGTCACGGTCAGCGCCAGCTTCCTGGCCCACGCCTACACCACGCCGGTCACCCTGGGCATCCTGGTCGGCTACGTGGTCGGCAAGCCGGTGGGCACCGTGGGCACCGCCTGGCTGCTCGCCCGGCTGTCCCGAGGCCGCATCCGCCCGCCGATCGGCTGGGCCTCGGTCACCGGCGCCGGGACCGTCGCGGGCATCGGCCTCATCGTGTCCCTGCTGATCGCCTCGCTCGCCTTCCACGGCGCCGAGCTGGCCGAGGCCAAGATCGGCGTCCTGTCCGCCGCGCTCTGTGCCTCCGCGCTCACCTGGGTCGTCTTCCGCGGGACCGCGATGCTGCCGAAGCGGCTGCGGCTGCGCATGCTGCTCGGCGCGGCGCAGACCATCGTCGACCTCGCGGTGCCGGTCGACCCGCGCCGCGACCACATCCGCGGCCCGGCCAAGGCCCCGGTCACGGTCGTCGAGTACGGCGACTTCGAGTGCCCGCCCTGCGGCCAGGCCGAGCCGGCGGTCCGGGAACTGCTCGCCGACGAAGGCGAGCTCCGGTACGTGTGGCGGCACCTGCCGCTGACCGACGTCCACCCGCACGCGCGGCTCGCCGCCGAGGGCGCCGAGGCCGCGGCCAAGCAGGGCAAGTTCTGGGAGATGCACGACCAGCTGCTGAGCCACCAGGGCGCGCTCACCGCCCGGGACCTGATCCGGTACGCCGGCGATCTCGGCCTGGGCGTCGAGCGGTTCGCCGACGATCTCGCCCGGCACGCCGGCTCGGCCAGGATCGCCGAAGACGTGGACTCCGCCGACATCAGCGGCGTCTCCGGCACGCCGACCTTCTTCATCAACGGCCGTCGCCACTACGGGGCCTACGACCTCGGCTCCCTCATCGACGCGGTGCGCGTCGCCCGGGCGCGCACGTTGATCAGCCGGGTCAAGCCGGCCGAGCACTAGGCGCTCACCGCGGGCTGCGAGACTGGGGGGGAGGCGGACAAACCAGGAGGATTAATCATGACCGGTTCAGGCAGCGCGGCCGCGGCGGGCACCATCGAGATCGGCGGTGACCTGGTGGTGCGCCGGATGGGCTTCGGCGCGATGCGGATCACCGGCGACGGCGTCTGGGGCGATCCGCCGGACATCGACCGGGCCAAGGCGACGCTGCGGCGGGTGGTCGAGCTCGGCGTCACCTTCATCGACACCGCGGATTCCTACGGCCCCGAGGTCAGCGAGCGGCTGATCGCCGAGACCCTGTATCCGTACCCGGACGACCTGGTCATCGCCACCAAGGGCGGCCTGGTGCGGCCGGGCCCGGGCCGGTGGGACGCCAACGGCCGGCCCGAGCACCTGCGCGAGGCCTGCGAGGGCAGCCTGCGGCGGCTGCGGCTGGACCAGATTCCGCTCTACCAGTTCCACCGGCCCGACCCGCGGGTGCCGCTGGCCGAGTCGCTGGGCGCGCTCGCAGCGCTCAAGGACGAGGGGAAGATCCGGCACATCGGGATCTCCAACGTGTCCGAGGCCCAGCTGCAGGCGGCCCAGCAGGTCACCCCGGTCGTTTCGGTGCAGAACCGGTACAACGCGGCCGACCGCAAGTCGGAGTCCATGGTGGATCTGTGCGAGCAGGAGCAGCTCGCGTTCCTGCCGTGGGCGCCGATTCAGCAGGCCACCGGGAACCCCGCGGTGGTGCGGGCGGCCAAGCAGCACGACGCCAGCCCACGGCAGATCGTGCTGGCCTGGCTGCTGGCCCGGTCACCGCAGATGCTGCCGATCCCCGGCAGCGGCTCGCCGCAGCACGTCGAGGCCAACGTCGCTGCGGCCTCCATTGAGCTGAGCGCGGACGAGGTCGCGGCGATCACCGCCGCAGGCTAGCGGACGCACCGGCCCACGACCACTGGTCGTTCGAGGTACCCAGGCAGGTCCACAGCTGCAGCGGGCTGCCGTTCGTGGTGCCGTAGGCGGTCACGTTCAGGCACAGGCCGGACCCGATCCCGATGATCGAGCCGTTGAGGCTGAAGCTCCACTGTTCGTTCGTGGTGCCGTGGCACGTCCAGATCTGGATCGGGGTCCCGTCGGTGGTCCCGTAGCCCCGGGCGTCGAGGCAGTACTGGCCGCCGTCGAGGGTGAGCTCGCCGGAGGAGTTGTAGGTCAAGCTCTGGGCGCCGGTGCCGTTGCAGGTGTAGATCTGCGCCCGGGCGCCGTCGGTGAAGTTGGAGCCCGGGATGTTGACGCACTTGCCGGACCCGGCACCGACGATGCCGTCGGCGTTGTGCGTGGCGTTGGTGACCTGCCAGTCGCTGTTTGCGGTCGGCAGGGCGTACCCCGTGGTGTCACAGCCCATGTTCCCCCCGGTGGGGTAGGCCAGGTTCATGCTGGAGTAGGCGCCGCTCGCCGGGGTCCACGTGCCGCCGCTGCTGAGCTGGTACATCAGCCCGGTGCTCTCCCACAGCGCCCCGGCGGTGTCGGTGCAGTAGCCGCCTTCCCCGGTGGTCGGGTCGTAGTTGCTGTAAACCTCGTTCATGTCCCAGCCGCCGCCGCTGCTGCCTAGCGGGCTGGTGCTCGCGCTGGTGTAGAAGGTGTCCCAGTCGCCGGTGGTGTAGTTGTACAGGTACGCGGTCCAGGAGTTGGCGGTCGGGTCGGTCTGCACGTCCTGGACCGTGTAGTAGGGCTGCCCGTTGACGGTCTGGCTGTAGGTGGCCAGGAAGTCGGAGTCCACCGCCACGGTCTTGGCGAAACCCGGAGTGGAGGCGCACCAGTCCCAAGCGCCCACGTAGTCCCCGCCGCCGTCGTAGATCGTCGAGATCTCGATGCAGCCGATGCCGCTCGGGTCCAGGGTGGGGCTGTAGATGTAGTCAGAGTCGGTCGACGAGAACGCGACGTTCGGGTTCAGGCTCTGGGTGGCCTGGGCGCCGTAGATCGTCTGGCTCGGGAACGTGCCCCAGTAGCCGTGAAACGTCCCGGTCCAGGAGGACACGTTGGGGGAGGGGCTCGGCGCCCCGGACATGTCGTCGGCCCGTGCCCTGGCCGCGGCGCGGTGGCTTGCGGCGTTGAGCTCGGTGAAACGCCGGGAGGCCGAGATGGGAGGATCTGCCTTCCGGGCGGCGGCGCCGGTCACGATCGCCGTGCTGTGCGGGGCCTCGGGATTGGGAATGGCCGGCCGGAGCGCCGACGTGCGGGCGGGACCGTCCGGAACCGCCGGATGTGCCGTCGTGGCCACGGCCGGCGCGGCCAGGGCGAGTAGCAACGCACAGAGCCCGGCGGGTATCAGGTAGCGGCGTGAAAGTGATGAGCGCATCTGAGCATCCGCCTCGTCAGGACCATGACCCTGTTCGATCCACGTGCCCTGGCAGGCATGGATGGTCAGCTGCCGTAAACGGTGGTGCTCCCCGGACACGTTCCGGCCCTTGCCGGACTGTGTTCCGACGATAGAGCCCCGGAGAGCCGAAGGTGCGCTTCTCGCGGAATCCGACGGGAAACTGAACCCGCGGGTCAGGCCCTGGCGGCCTGCGGCGCCCGGCTCTCCGCGGATCCCGTGGTCGCCCCGGACCAGCAGCGCACGATGTCGCGCATGGACAGCAGCCCGATGACCCCGTCGTCCTCGACGACCACGAGGTGGCGGAAGTTCCCGCGGACCATCGCGGCCGCGGCCTGCTCGAGCGTCCACCCCGGTGAGGCGAACACGACATCGTCGGTACGGTGATCCGCGACGAGCTCGGTGTCTGGGTCCTGCCCCGCGCCGATGGAGTCAAGGATGTCACGTTCGGTGAGGATGCCGATCCCGGCGTGCTCCGGGTCGGTCACGACCGCGGCGCCCACCCGGCGCGCTGACATCAGGCGGGAGGCCTCGCGTAACGTGTGCGCGGGGCCGACGGTAAGGACCAGGCTGGTCATCCCGTCGCGTACGTTCATAATGAACGCTCCCTCCGTGCTTGTGCGCTTGTGACACTATGCAGACCAGCATCCGTGAAGTCGCGCCGCGGAGCAAGACCCGCAGGGGCTGTCCGTGGCCACCGGGGCCGGTAGCAGGCCGCCGCTATCGCCCGGCGAGCAAGCCGAGTACCTCGCCGTGCAGGCGGCCGTTGGTGCACACCACGCTGCCGCCGTCGGGCGTGGGCTTTCCGGCCAGGTCGGTGAACGTGCCGCCCGCCTCTTCCACGATGACCTGGAGCGCGGCGAGGTCCCAGAGCAAGACCTCTGGTTCGGCGGACACGTCGACCGCGCCCTCGGCGACCAGCATGTGCGACCAGAAGTCGCCGTACGCGCGGCTCCGCCAGACCGAGCGGGCCAGGCTGAGGAAGCCGTCCAGCCGGCCTTGGTCCTCCCAGCCGGACAGGCTTGAGTACGACAGCGAGGCGTCCTGCAGGCTGGCCACCTCGGAGACCCGGCAGGCGGTGGCCTTGGTCAGGCTCCGGCCGGTCCAGGCCCCACCGTCCCGTGCCGCCCACCACCGGCGGCCGAGGGCCGGCGCGGAGACCACCCCGACCATGACGTCGCCGCCGACCATCAGCCCGATCAGCGTGGCCCAGACGGGCACGCCCCGGACGAAGTTCTTGGTTCCGTCGATCGGGTCCAGGACCCAGCACCGCTTGCCCACGCCGGACCGGCCGGACTCCTCGCCGAGCACCGCGTCGCGGGGTCTGGCCCGGCCCAGCACGTGCCGCAGCTGCTCCTCGGCGGCCAGGTCGGCATCGGTGACCGGGGTGAGGTCGGGCTTGGACTCGACCCGCAGGTCCAGCGCCCGGAACCGGCGCATGGTGATGTCGTCCGCCGCGTCCGCCAGGACGTGGGCGAAGCGCAGGTCGTCGTTGTATCCCGCCATCGCGCGCAACGGTACCGCCTGCCGGGCCGCCAGGCCACGACCAGGGCGCGCGGGCCGCGGACGGCGGCCGTACCGTGGGCGGATGGACTACACGCATCTTGGGCGCAGCGGGGTCTCGGTCAGCCGGATCTGCCTGGGGACGATGAACTTCGGCTCGTTCACCGGCGCCGCCGACGCACACCAGATCATGGACCACGCGCTCGAGCAGGGGATCAACTTCTTTGACACCGCGAACACCTACGGCCGCCCGCGCGCCGAGGGCGTCACCGAGCAGATCGTAGGGGACTGGCTCGCCGGTGACCCGGGGCGGCGGGACAAGATCATCCTGGCCACGAAGCTGTACGGCGGCAAGGGGGAGTGGCCGAACGACAGCCTCCTGTCCGCCGTCAACATCCGGCAGTCCTGCGAGGCGTCGCTGCGCCGGCTGGGCACCGACCACATCGACCTGTACCAGATGCACCACGTGGACCGGGCCACGCCGTGGGAGGAGATCTGGGAGGCGCTGATGGTCCTGCGTACCCAGGGAAAGATCATCTACGCCGGGTCGTCGAACTTCGCGGGCTGGCACATCGCCCAGGCCCAGGAGGCGGCTCGCCGCCACGGGGCGTTCGGCCTGGTCAGCGAGCAGTCCCTGTACAACCTCGCGGTCCGCACCGTCGAGCTTGAGGTGCTGCCCGCCTGCCGGGGCTACGGCCTGGGCGTCTTGCCCTGGAGCCCGCTGCACGGCGGGCTGCTGGCCGGGATCTTGCGCAAGGAGCCCGGAGCGGGGCGCAGTGGCGGCGGGCGGGCGGCCGAGGCCCTGGCCCGGCTGCGGCCGCAGGTCGAGGCGTACGAGGCGCTGTGCGCGGAGCTGGGCGAGGATCCGGCCCAGGTGGGTGTGGCCTGGTTGCTGCACCAGCCCGCGGTCACCGCGCCGATCGTGGGGCCGAGCAGCCTCGGGCAGCTCGACGGGGCGCTGCGCGCGCTGAAGATCGAGCTGGACGCCGACGCGCTGGGTCGGCTGGACACGATCTTCCCCGGCCCCGGCGGCGCCGCGCCCGAGGCCTACGCGTGGTGAGGCCGCCCGCCCCTCCCGCCGCTTTCACCTCTCCTGCCACTCCCGCCACCCCGCCTCCCGTTGTGTGGAGACTTTTCGGCATAGCGCATGCAACGTTCCACGATCCTGCGGGAGGGCGGCCCGGGGAGCGCGGTCAGGTGTCGTCGTTGCCCTCGCGGCTGCGCAGGAGCCGCCGGAGCGAGTCCAGCCTGGCCACCAGCGCCCCGGTCCGGTCATGCTCGGCGACCCAGTCGTCGAGCGCGCAGTCATCGGTGAGGTGGCTGCAGCCGGGCGGGCAGT
>Ga0335073_10007327_pt1 | contig 15469 bp, 15 predicted proteins | sample Lox_Sample_22_FD_207093 | JGI IMG/M metagenome (GOLD analysis project Ga0335073, IMG submission 207093) | Soil microbial communities from Loxahatchee National Wildlife Refuge, Florida, United States - Lox_Sample_2.2 | ecosystem: Environmental > Terrestrial > Soil > Wetlands | place: USA... | reverse complement strand
TGGCACGGTCGCGCCCTTGCGCTCAACCTTGGGATTGGTGGCGACCAGCTTCTCGTAAAGCTCTAGCGGCGTGGCCATAGTCTCATGTAGCGTAGCAAGACTCGGCAGCCGACGTGCATACGACCACGTCTCAGGACCATGACACCGTCAAAAGCCCTCGCACCACCGGTTGGGAGATTCGACTGGCTATCCAAAGTTAACTGGCGCGAACTGGGCGTGCCGATCGCCGTCCTGGGCGTCGTCATCGCGCTGATTACCCCGCTGCCGCCGTGGATGCTCGACGGCCTTATCGTCACCGACATCATGATGTCGGTGGTGGTGATGATGGTGGCGATGTACATTCGTAAACCCGTGGATTTCAGCGTCTTTCCGACCACTCTGCTGCTGTTGACGCTGTTCCGTCTGGCGCTCAGTATCTCGGCCTCGCGCCTGATCCTGATGAACGGCAATACCGGAACGGGCGCGGCCGGCGACGTCATTCAGGCTTTCGGCAACTTCGTGGTCGGCGGGAATTACATCATCGGCGCGGTGATTTTCCTGGTGCTGATCGCGATTCAATACGTGGTCATCAACCACGGCGCCGTGCGCATTTCGGAGGTGACCGCCCGATTCACCTTGGACGCCTTGCCCGGCAAGCAAATGTCGATCGATTCCGACCTGAGCAGCGGGCTGATCGACGAAACCGAAGCCAAAACACGGCGCAAAAACCTGGCCCGGGAAGCGGAATTCTACGGCGCCATGGATGGGGCTACGCGCTTTACGCAACGCGATGCGGTGGCGGCCATTTTGATCACCGGAATCAACATCGTGGCGGGCTTCCTGATCGGCGTGCTGCAGCACGGCATGGAACTGCAGAAAGCCATCGAAACGTACACGGTTTTGACGATCGGCGACGGCCTGGTGACGGTGATTCCGGCGCTGATGATCTCGATTTCCGGCGGTTTGATCGTCACCCGCGCGAGTTCCGAAGAACGGCTGGGCGCGGATTTCGCGCGGCAGATCTTCGGCAGCCCGCAGCCGCTGTTCCTGGCATCGGGCGTATTGGTCGTTCTGGCCATGTTTCCGGGCATGCCGACGATTCCGTTTCTGGCGATGGGCGGCGGAATCGGGTTCTCGGCCTGGCGGATGAAGAACCGGCAGGCGGCGAAAGCCAGGTCCGAGTCCGCCGCGAAACCGGCGGTGGCCGCCAAGGACGGTGTGGAGAGCCTGCTGCGCGTCGAGCCGCTGGCCATCGAGATGGGCCTGGGGCTCGTCAAATATGTGACAGGGGGGCCGGACTCGCCGCTGATCAAACGCATTGCCAGCATTCGCAAACAGGTGGCCGGCGACATGGGATTCCTGCTGGGACCGGTGCGGGTGGTCGACAACGTCCAGTTGAAGGCGCACGAATACACCGTCTGGCTGAAAGGCGCCGAAATCGCGCGGTACGAACTGCCTGCCGGGTGCGAGCTGGCGATTCCGGTGGGCAAAGCCGAACCGCCCAAGGGAGGAAAGCAGACCCGCGAACCGGCATTCGGCATGACCGGGTACTGGGTGCCCGCGGAACAGGCGGAAGCCGCGCGGCGCAGCGGGTACACCGTGGTCGATCCCGTCAGCGTGATCGGCACCCACCTCGCCGAGCTGGTGCGGCGGTACGCGCCGGAGTTGTTCTCGCGGCAGGACGCCAAAAAGTATCTGGACCGCGTGGCGCTGGAGAATCCCAAGGTCGTGGAAGACCTGGTGCCCAAGCTGTTGCCGCTGGCGACCTTGCAGCGCGTCCTGCAAAACCTGCTCCGCGAGCGGGTCTCCATTCGCGATTCCGTGACCATTCTGGAAGCGCTGGGCGAAGCCGCCGTGACGACGCGCAATCCGGTATTGCTCACCGAATATTGCCGGCAGGCACTGCGGCGGATTCTGGTGAAGCCGTTCCTCAACCCGGGCGGCGATCTTCCGGCGTTCCTGATGGAGCCGGGTCTGGAACAGACGGTGGAGAACAGCGTGCAACACGGGGAACAGAACAGCCATATGACGCTTTCCCCGCCCGCCATTCGCGATCTTCTGCAACGGATCTCGAACCGGATAGGGAATCCGGAGACGCCAACAGCGGTGATCTCCAGCTCGGGCGCGAGGTATTTCCTGCGGCAGATGGTGGAACCCACCATCCGCAACCTGTTTTTCCTTTCGCACAACGAGATTCCGGTAGAGATTCGCATTGTTTCCCAGGGAGTGATTCAGTAGCTTATGTCGAACCAAGAAATGCGCCCGAAGTTCTACGTGAAAAGCTTTTTCGCGGACACGATACAGGAGGCCATGGAACTGGCGCAGCGCGAGATGGGTTCCGATGCCCTCCTGCTGAACAGCCGCCCGGCGCCCCTGGAAGCGCGCCACCTGGGCGCTTGCGAGGTGGTATTCGGCGAGTACGTCGACGAGGAATCGGTGGAGAAGACCGTGGCCGATCTGCCGCCGGCGGCCAATACGCTGGCCGGACTGCGCCGCAGCCTGGAAGATCTGCGCGATCTTCTGGACGCCGACCGCTCAGGCGAAGCGCCCTCCGAGCAGAAGTATCTCGGCCAGCTTATCGACGATCTGGTGGATGAAGGCGTGGAACTGCCTCTGGCTCGCGATATCGCCGACGCGGTGACGGCGCGCATGGACAAACGCGACGTGTTGGACATTTCGCGGCCGCAAACGGCGCCGGCGGGGCGGGGAAGCGATCTGGCGCAGATGATTCGCGAGGAGCTGGCCGGCCGCTGCAAGCTCAGGCCGCAAATCGGAGACATTACCGCGCTGGTGGGACCTCCCGGAACCGGCAAGACCACGACCCTGGTGAAGCTCGCGGTATCGCAAGGACTGGCGAAAGGAAGGCCGGTGCGCATCGCCAGCTTCAATTCCATGCAGGTGGGCGCGGCGTCGCAACTGGAGACCTATGCATCGATTCTGGGCGTGCCGTTCACGGCGGTGGAGACGCCGGCGGCGCTGGGGCAACTGATCGACTACGCGGCCAAGGGAGCGCTGCTGCTGATCGACACTCCCGGTTACAGCGCCAGCCTGTTTCGGGAGATCGGCTGCGACCTGGCAGCCCTCATGGCGCGCCGTCAAGAGATTGACATCCACCTGGTTTTGACAGCTTCCGCGAGGCCCGAGGTGCAGCGGAAAGCCATCGATCTTTACAGCGCCTTCCGGCCGTCGAGCCTGCTGTTCACCCATATGGATGAAGCAACTCCATACGGCTACATGTTTTGCGAGTCGGCGCGGCGGCAGATGCCGCTTTCTTTCTTCGCCACGGGGCAGTCCATCCCTGAGGATATCGAGCCGGCCACGACGCGGCATTTCGTGGGCTCATTGGTACGGGAATTGCCCAAGATGGCTCGGGCAGTTGCGTAACGACGCCAGATATGTCGCCAGGCTCATACGGATATTCGGGAGTAGTCAACGACGAGGCGGCGCAGGAGCGCGAGGCTCTGGTGCTGCAACACCTGCCGCAAGTCAGGCTGATCGCCAAGCGGATTCACGACCGCCTGCCCAGCTACATCAGCCTGGACGACCTGATCTCGTCCGGCGTGGTGGGGTTGCTGGCGGCCATCGACAATTTCGATCCCAGCCTCAACGTCCAGTTGAACACCTATGCGGAACGGAAAATTCGCGGGGCGATCCTGGACGGCCTGCGGGAAATGGACTGGGCGCCGAGGGAAACCCGCAAACGATCGAAACTGATCGAGGCGGCCATCCATAAGGCCAAGCAGCGCATCGGACAGGATCCGCCCGAAGAAGAAATCGCCGCCGAACTGGGCATCCCGCTGGCCGAATATCACAAATGGTTGACGGAAGTGCAGACCATCGGCCTGGAGCGCCTCGAATATGCTCCCAGCGATCATCCCGGCGCCGAATTGCTGAACTTTCTCTCCGACGATCCGGAACAGCAGCCCTCGCGCGTGGTGGAACGGAGCGAACTGGAACGGATTCTCAGCCTGGCCATCGACCGCATGCCCAAGATGGAACGAACGGTCCTTAGCCTGTATTACTTTGAAGAGCTAAACCTGCGCGAGATCGCCGAAGTAGTGGGTATGCATCTTTCCCGAATCGCGCAACTGCGGGCGCAGGCCATTCTGCGTTTGCGCAGCCATCTCGAAAGAGTTTGGCTATCCCAACCGAAGAGAAGAGTATGAGCGCCGCGAGCTCCAAACTGGATGTACTGCTGGACATCGAGCTGCCCGTCACCCTGCGGTTCGGCCGCACGCAAATGTCGTTAGGGGATGTGATGAACCTGGGTACCGGCTCGGTGATCGAATTCGACCGGGGAGTGACGGAACCGGTGGAAGTGCTGGTGAACGGCCGCGTGGTGGCGCGCGGCGAAGCCGTAATGGTGCAGGGAAACTACGGCGTGCGCATCACCGACATCGCCAGCCGTTCGCAGCGCCTGGATTCCTCACAACCCGATTTGAACCCGAAGGAATAGCCGTGCCGATCGATACCGGACTTGTTACTCATGTGATACCCCTGGTGATCGCCTATTCGATCATCGTGGTGCTGTTTCTGAAGAACCGTCGCGACCTGAAACGGTTGCGCGCCGAAGCTCAGGAATCGGCGCGGACTGCCGCCGCCGGCGTGAGCCATCTCTCGCTGCAGATGGAAGGCATCCGCGCCAGTGTCCGCCAGATGGAGGAAGCTCCGGTGGCGGCGCTGCCCGGGCAGGGAATCAACCTGAACAAACGGGCTCAGGCGTTGCGCATGTACAAACGCGGGGAGACGATTCCCAGCATCGCCGCCGCCCTGCGCACTCCCACCCACGAAGTGCAGTTGCTCCTCAAAGTCCACCATCTGCTGAACGGGTAAGGTAAGGCTGTAGGGCAGACTGCTAGTCTGCGGCTGACCGGCGGTCGCCCTGTTTCCTGGTCGAAATCCATTCTGAAGTTGAAGCTGGCGCGGACGTGCAGAGGCGGACTACCAGTCCGCCGCAGACTACCAGTCTGCCCTACAAACCCCTAGCTCACCAGCGCCGCACTCCCCTGCAGGCTGCGCAGTTTCATGATCAAGGTGGTCCGCTTCAGGCCGAGCAATTCGGCGGCGGCGGTCTTGTTTCCGGCGGTCTTGGTCAGCGCGCGCTCGAGCATGCTGCGTTCGAACTGCGTGACGGCGGTTTCGAAATCGAGACACTCCACCGCGTCGGTGATGCTCTCCGGCGGCTCCATCGGAATCACGCGGGAAACCGCGGGCGCAGGCATGCCGAAATCGCTGGCATACAGGACCTGCCGGTTTCCGCTCATGGCGACGGCCATTTCCACGGCGTTCTCCAGCTCGCGGACATTTCCCGGCCACTGGAAGGTCCGAAGGCGTCCCACCACATCGGGCGCCAGTGTCTTTTCCGGAATGTCTTCCAACTGGCAGACTTTCTTTACGAAGTGCTCCACCAGTTGCGGGATGTCGCTGTCGCGGTCGCGCAGGGGCGGCACGGAGACCGGCACCACGTTCAACCGGTAGTAGAGATCTTCGCGGAATTTGCCCTGGCGGACGCGTTCGAAAAGGTTCACATTGGTGGCGGCGATCACGCGCACGTCCACTTTGATGGTGTCGGAACTGCCCAGCCGCTGGATTTCGCGGTCCTGCAGGACGCGCAGCAGCTTGGCTTGCAGTTCCAGCGGCATGTCGGCGATTTCATCCAGAAACAGGGTGCTGCGATTGGCCTGCTCGAAGCGGCCCACTCGCGCATTGATGGCACCGGTGAAGGCGCCCTTCACATGGCCGAAGAGCTCGGCTTCCAACAGATGTTCCGGCAGCGCGCTGCAATTCAACGCCACCATGGGCTGAGCGGCGCGCGGGCTGGCCTGGTGAATGGCCCGCGCCACCATCTCCTTGCCGGTGCCGGTTTCGCCGGTGATCAGAACCGTGCAGCGCCGTGGGCCGATGAGGCGGATGGTCTCGACGACCCGCTCCATTGCCGGACTGTCGCCCACCAGAAACTTTCTCCACGCTTCATGCCCCGACGCGTGATCGTGCGCGCGCCGCCGGCGCTGCTTCTCGTCGGCCGCATTGTGGGCCGACTCCCGCAGGGCGTCGGGCGTGTCTTTGTATCCCACGCAATGGTAGGCGCCGGCGCGAATCAGGCGAACGGCCTCGGTGGCGCGCATCTCGGGATGCCATACGACCACCGGCAAGCTGGGATCGGCCTGATAGAGGATTTCGAGCGCATCCGCGATATCGATATCGTCTTCGACCGACGTCAGCAGGGCACAGTCCACGTCTTCGCGGGAAAGCGTGGCGCGGGCTTCCATCAGATCGGAGACCGGATGCACGCGGAAATCGGATAACGCGTCACTCCAGGAGCTGTCGGCTACCCGGCTACGGTCTTTGACGACCCACAGGAGATTCGGCTTGGGCATGTGTCCCCTGTTATCGCAGTACCTCGGTCAGGATTCTACCGCGAATTTGGGTAGCAACTAGCTGATGCTAAAGGTTAACGGGGGAACGTATATCGGGTGTTTCGGCAGAGTACGTGCATTTGCTACACCGCCCTATGAGTATCCGAATCCAAAATGACGGTCTGAGCGGCTCCGCGGCAGCGGAAACTTCGCGAACACAAGATGTCGTACAGATCGGCAGCCAATCTTCGAACGCGGCTTCGCGTAGCGGCGGACCGGCCGACAGCGTGGAAATATCCTCGCTGTTCAACCGCATCTCGGATGCCTCGAATTCCCTGGAATCGGCTCAGAATAAACGCGTAAGCTATCTGGCCCAGCTCTACCAAAGCGGCCGCTACCAGGTGGATTCGACGGCCGTCAGCCGCGCCCTGGTGTCGCAGGCGCTGGGATCCAGCGGAACGGAGGGCTAAACGGTGCCGGCTGCAACTCAAGTAAGCGCGAAAGAACTGCTGATGCACGCGGTGGATTCCGTCCGTCAAGCTTTGGACACCTGGCAAGCCACCGATCTCGAGCGGGTGGCGCAGGCCGGGGCTTTGCTGCAATCCGCGGCGGAGCATTTGAACACGGCCGCGGTGGCCTTAGGGCGGCATCCGGCCGACCGGCCCGCGGAGTTGCGCGCCCTGGCGGCCGCGTTGCGGCGCGATCTGCTGCGCATCACCAAGGTCGTGGACGCCTGCTCGGCTTTCCAGAATGGGCTGGCGGTGCGGTTGGGGATGGGCGTCAGCTACCTTCCGTCGGGCCAGGCGCAGGACTGGAGAGGGCACGCCGCCGAAGGCCGGCCCTACGAGGCATAACGCCATGTCCAATCTCATTGCCGCCTTCGCCGCCTCGGGAAACGCCCTCGACGTCTTTCAACAAGCCCTGACCACGACGTCGAACAACATCAACAACGCATCCACGCCCGGATACGCCAAACAAACCTTGAACCTGTCGGCGATGCCTTTCGATGTGACAGGCGGCCTGGTGGGAGGTGTTTCCGCGCAGGGCCTGACCGATTCGCGCGATCAGTACGCCGAGGAATCGGTCCAACAGCAAACCTCGACGCTGGGCTTGTACACGGCGCAATCGCAGGCCACCGCGACGCTGCAAAGTCTGTTCGACGTGAGCGGCGCCAGCGGCGTCTCGGCCTCTCTACAGAATCTGTTCCAGGCTTTCTCCGCATGGAGCGTGACGCCCAACGACTCCACCGCGCGCCAGAGCGTCCTGAACGCCGCCGGCTCGGCCGCGCAATCCATCAGCGGCCTGGATGCTTCGCTGGTCCAGGCGGGAGCGGGGCTGGACACGCAGATTTCCAGCACCGTGAACCAGATCAACACGCTGGCGAAGCAGATCCAGCAGTACAACATTTCCTTGCAGCAGCAGCCGCAACCCGATCCGGGCGAGCAGGCGCAATTGTACAGCTCGCTGCAGAGCCTGTCACAGCTTGTCAATTTTTCGACCGTCCAGCAGAGCGACGGCAGCGTCACGGTGATGCTGGCGGGAGGTCAGCCGCTGGTAGTCGGCACGACCGTGAATGCGCTGAACGCGCAGGTTGCAGTGAATCAAAACCCGCCCCCGGCTTTTCCGACGTCGCCGCCGACCGACCAGATCCTGGATTCCCAGGGCAATGACGTCACCAGCGAGATCACCAGCGGGCAGTTGGGCGGTCTGCTGGACGTGCGCAACAACCTCCTGGCCTCGGTGATCGGCGACGGGCAGCAGCAGGGCACCCTGAATCAGCTTGCGCAGGGGCTGGCCGACACCGTGAACAACATTCTGGAATCGGGGACCGTGTCGTCGGCGCCCGGAGCGGCCAACGGCACGGCTTTGTTCACGTACGCCGCCGGAAACCCCACGGGGATCGCCGCCAGCCTGGCCGTCAATCCGGCCATCACCGCGGCGCAACTGGCGCCGGTGGACTCCTCCGGCAACTCCAACGGAAATGCGCAGCAGTTGGCCGCGCTCTCCGATGCCACCAGCGGCCTCGGGACCATCGGAGGACAGAGCTACATCGAGTATTACGGAAATATCGCGGCGGCCGTCGGGCAGGAAAACGCGGACGCGTCGGCCAATGAAACCACCCAGCAGCAGGTGGTTTCGCAGGCCGCCAGCCTGAGAGATCAGGTTTCCGGCGTCTCGCTGAACCAGGAGGCCGTGGCCGTCATGCAGTTTCAGCAAGCCTATCAGGCCACGGCGCAGGTGCTGACCGTCCTGAGCAATCTGACCACCACCCTGGTCAATCTCATCCAGCCATACTGAGGACTCTATGTTTCCCGATATCAGCGGATCCACCATGCAGTATCTGGCGAATCTCAATCGCATCAACAACAATATCAATCAGACGTCTTCGCAGATCTCTTCCGGATCGCGCGTACAGCAGGCTTCGGACGCGCCCGCGGAAATCGGCGAGATTCTGCAGCTTCAGGCCAATATCGGCGCCAATCAGCAGGTGCAGACGAATTTGTCGAATGCCAACGCCGAAGTGAACAGCGCCGATTCAGCTTTGCAGACCGCCATCAGCATCCTGCAGCAGGCGCAATCCCTGGCGTCGGAGGGGGCCAATTCCAGCGCCACGGCGGCGCAGCGCGCGATTCTGGCGCAGCAAGTGTCCGGTCTGCAGTCCGAGTTGATTGCCACCAGCCAGACCCAGCTCAACGGGATGTTTATCTTCAGCGGCGATCAGGACGGAGGGCCGCAGTATCAGGCCGATCCCACGGCGGCGAACGGCGTCCAGCAGTTGTTCACCACCTCGGCGACCCGGACCATCAAGGACACCAGCGGCACGTCGATCGCGGTGGCCCTGACCGCGCAGCAGATTTTCGATCCGCGCAATTCCGACAGTACCCCTGCCACGGGAAATGCCTTTACGGCCATCAATGATCTGCTGACCTCGTTGCAGAATAACGACCAGGCGGGAATCCAGGCGGCGGTTGGCGAGTTAAGTTCGGCTAACACTTATGTCAACCAGCAACTGACGTTTTACGGAGAAGCTGAAAGCCGCATCACCGACGCCACCAATCTGGCGCAGAAATTCCAGACGCAGCAACAGTCCGACCTCAGCCAGCTGCGGGATACCGACGAAGCGTCGGCCGCCGTCACCCTCAGCCAGGAGCAGGTGCAGCAGCAGGCGTCCATCTCGGTCGAATCGAACATCTTACAGATGAGGAATATCTTCTATTACATTGCCTGACGGCAATTGCGGTGAACTGCCAGTAAGTACGGAGACCACTCATGAGTGACGGACCGCAGCTTGTCCCGCCTTCATCGGAATATAGTTCCTACCCGCCGGGATTACTTCCAGCCGAGGCGGTGACCCTCTTCACGGACCTGATGGAGTCCTATCTGCGTGGCCTGGCCCGCGGCTTGAGCGAGTATCTGGAAGCGACCGTCGCCGCGAGCCTGGATGGTCCGGTCCAGCTTTCGCGCGCGGAATTCCTCGCCGATGCGCAAACCGATGTCTGCCGCCTGATCCTCGATCTGGATGGCGGGCGGGGCCAGGCATTCTTCGGATTGTCGCCGGGCCTGGTGACGTGCATTCTCGGCATCCTGCTCGTCATCCCGCAAGACGTGCAGCCGGGCCAGCGCGATTCGGTGACGGACATCGAACTTCATGTCATGCGGAAGTTCTTCGAGATCCTGACGGATGAGTTACGGCGCGCCTGGGATTCCATCCACGTCGGTTTTGACATGCGCCCGGCGGATGAATCGGATGAGAAACCGGCGGATTCGGGGGAAGATCCGCTGCTCGTATTGAATTGCCGTATCAAGTTCGCCGCGGCTGAAGAGACCTTCCGTCTGGCGGTGCCGGCTCTGCTGGTGCGCCTGGTGGTGCTCGACCGGGAGCGCGAAGCCGCCCTCAAACCCGGTATTACCCGCTATCCCGGAATGCTGAACATCCTACGTCAGGCAAGTTTCGAGCTGGAGGCGGTGCTGGCGGGATCGAGCCTGCGGATGAGCGATCTGCTGGCCATGCAGCCGGGAGAGATTCTGATGCTGGAGCAACCCATCGGGGCCCCGGTGGAATGCCGCGTCAACGGCAAGCCGAAATTCCGCGGCGAACTGATTCAGACCGGTGCGCGGCGGGCGCTGCAGCTAGCGTAAATTGCCGGTCGTGACGTTCGGGTCCGAAGCATCTCTCGGCACGAAATCGTGCCACTTGCCGCTTTCTTACACCGTTCTCCGATGGTTCGGAAGGCGGGGAGTGGCTCGGCAGAACTACATTTTGTCGGGCGCCCAGTGACGCGCCACGGGGTGTTTGAGCATTCCCTATCTGTATCGTGATTCTCGACAGATCACCGCAACAAGTCTGAGCGAAAAACGTGCCCACATCCGGGCAGTGGACTGGCTGGTCGTTGTTGTCCGAGGAAATAGTTCCTTAGTCCGGATATGCGGTACGTCCCGCAAGGTGGGCGAGCAAGTCGACGCAAAGATCGAGTCCCGGGTCGGCGGTGCGGGGCGCGAACAGATCCGGACAGTGTTCCATGCGCTGTGCAACGGCCTTAAATAATTGAATTCGTTCGGATTCTTCGCTTCCTTCCGGATCGGTTTCCACAAACCCGCTTCGCCGAAGTTCGGTGTGGACTTTTTCAGCATCCCCGATAATCCAGGCGCGCAAGAGCGATTCGGCCAGGCTGGTCGATAGTGTTCGAGCGTGAATGGTGCGCATCAACAGTCTTATCGGCGCTTGCAACCTGATTTTCTACGGACTTTCGCGATTATCTACGGTAAATGACCTGAAGTTTGCGGACAACTTTCTCGAAAGGCCGGGAGCTTTCACCGATATGTTGTTGGGAGGAGTCGCGCATGATTACGGTCACACGTCTCAATCACTCCCAGATCGTGTTGAATAGCGACCTGATCGAGCAAATTGAACCGACTCCTGATACCGTGATCAGCCTGACAACCGGACAGCGGATCATCGTACGCGAGTCCACCGAAGAAATCCTGCAGCGCATCGTTGATTTTCGGCGGTCCATTGTACACTCCCCGCCGGACCACCTGGTCCGGTCGGATTCCGACGGCACCGAGCCGAGGGGCAAATTACCAGGGAGCGGGAATGGCAGACAAGGCTAAGAAGCCGGGCGTCAAGGTCGATTTTGCATCATTTGCCGGATTGGCAGTAGCGCTGGGCGGAATCCTTGGCGGCATGATGGTCGACGGCGGCAAGCCGCTCGAACTGATGCAGGTAGCCGCGTCGCTGGTGGTGCTCGGTGGAACTTTGGGCGCCACCATGGTCACCACGCCGCTGGCGATTCTGATCCGCGCCGCCAAACGATTTCCGTCGGTCTTTCTCGACCGGGCGCAGCCCATTTCCTCCACCATCGACGACATCATCACGTACGCCACCCAGGCGCGCAAACAGGGCATCGTGTCGCTGGAGCAGCAGGCCGCGAACATCGAGGATCCGTTTCTGAAAAAGGCGTTGAACCTGGCCGTCGACGGCATCGAAATGAGCGAGATCCGCTCCATCATGGAGCTGGATATCGAGCTCATGGAGCATTCCGGCGAGGCCGAAGCCAAAGTCTTCGAAGCCGCCGGCGGTTACGCCCCGACGGTCGGCATCATCGGCGCGGTTCTCGGCCTCATGCAGGTCATGAAGAACCTGGCGAACATCGACGAAGTCGGCAAGGGCATCGCGTCCGCCTTCGTGGCGACGGTATACGGAGTGGGTTCGGCCAACATTTTCTTTCTCCCCGCGGCGGCGAAACTCAAGGCCCGCGTCAAGGAGTCGGTCCGGCTGCGGGAGATGATGCTGGAAGGCGTGCTGTCGATCGTCGAGGGACTCAATCCCAAGCTCATCCGCACCAAGCTGGATGCCTACGCCCACGAGGGCGGGGGCAAGCAAGGCGCCAAGGCGGCCAAGGAAAAAGGCGCGGGCCAACCGGTAGCCGCGGAGGGATGACTTGGCCCGCAAGAAGAATGCCCACGCGGAGCATGAAAACCACGAACGATGGCTGGTGTCCTACGCCGATTTCATCACCCTGCTGTTTGCCTTCTTCGTGGTGATGTTCGCCTCCTCCCAGACCGATAAATCCAAGGCGCAGGCAGTGTCGAATTCCGTCAAAGAGGCCCTCGAAAAAGGCGGCGTGCCGGCGCTGGTGCACGAAGTCCTGGGCGGAACCGTGGATGACAAGGGGCAGGGAAACGCCATGATGAAAGGCCCCGGCGGCACCTCAACCAAAAATGTCAAGGAAACTCCGCCACCGCAGCGGGACACCAAGACGCCGCTCGAAGAACTGGCGCCTTCCATGACCTATCTGTCCAAAGAGCTGCAGCAGGAAATCAAAGACGGAAAAGTCGAAGTGCACATGGAAGCCCGCGGCCTGGTAATCAGCCTGAAGCAGTATACCTTCTTCCCATCGGGCGAAGATGCCATCGATCCGAAGACCTATAACATCGTCGACAAAGTTGGAAAGGTGATCCTGGACAATAAGTCGCCGGTGCGGCTGGAAGGTCACACCGATTCACAGCCCATCCATACCGACCGCTTCCCTTCCAACTGGCAATTGTCCGCCGCCCGCGCCTATGCGATGTTGGACCTTCTGGTGGCGCGATGCCACGTGCCGCAGAATCGCCTGTGCATCGGAGCCTATGCCGACACCGTGCCCGCCGACACCAACGACACACCCGAAGGCCGTATGCACAATCGCCGCGTCGATGTGGTGATTCTGAGCCAGGAGACGGCGCGCGACACGGCCGCGGCCGAACCCGTAAAGAAAGAGATTCCCGCCAAAACCGCCGCCGGAAAGAAGTAGCTGCCTGGTTACTCTCATCCTGGAAAAGTCGGTTTCCATACCTTGCCGAATCACGACTCCGCCAAAAAGATGCGTGCTAATTCGCCGCCCGATACACCATATATAACGGTACCTTTATCTCAATCTGGCTCCTAACATCCGATAACCACCCTATGTTGCCCCCAAAAAAATATTAGAACCACCTGTGTTTACCCCCGATATGAGTCAGTGAAAGGCAGATACCTCGGGCATCCGGAAAACGGAGAACCCGGCCCCGGACGAGACGTCTGGAGACGTATCGCAGAATAGGACGTTAATCAAATGATCTCGTTTCAAACGAACTATGCAGCTATGGTTGGTGAGAACAATCTGAACACCAACAACACCTTCCAGACAAAAACGATCGAGGCCCTGACTTCCGGTTACCGCATCAACTCTTCGGGCGATGACGCGGCCGGCCTGGCCGTTGCCAACGGGTACCGGAACCAGGTAGCTTCATTGACGCAGGGCGTGATCAACGGCAACAGCGCGGTCAGCCAGTTGCAGATCATGGATGGCGGGCTGAACAACATCAGCAACATCCTCGACCGGTTGCAGACTCTGGCCACCGAGTCAGCCTCGTCCACCTTCAGCGGCGACCGTACGATTCTGAACAACGAATATCAGTCGCTGTTGTCGGAAATTAACCGCCAGGCGACCAACATCGGTCTCAACACTGGCGGCGTCTACTCCACCAATCTGACCACATACATCGGTGGCGGCAGCAACCAGGGCAATTCGCAGGTAACCGTGAACCTGTCCGGCTCCGCGGTCGACACCACGGGGCTCGGTTTGATGAACACCAACCTCCTTGGCGCGGGCACCGATTTCACCGGGGCCGTCAATCTCAATACCGCAGGCAACATCCTGGCGGGCGTGGGAACCACCGAAACCTTCACCGTCAACGTCGCCGGCAGCGCCACCCCGATCACTGCCAATGTCACCAGCCAGACGGCCGGCGGCTTGAGCGTGCAGGATGCCATCACCCAATTGAACAATACCCTGACGTCCCACGGCATCACCGCAGCCATCGATTCCGCCACCGGCAAGCTCGAACTCAGCGGCAACGTCGCCTTCACGGCCATCGAGAGCGGCACGTCCGGACTGGTCACCGCCGGCGCCAAGATTGCCGATAACGCGGTCATGTACGCCTCGGACGGGACAGCGGCTGGCACATTTCCTCCCGCTGCCGGAGGCGAAGTCATGAACGTCACCACGGCTGCCGGCCAGACCAAGACCATCACCATGCCGGTTGGCGACACCACTGCCGCCCTCGCCGTGACGGATCTGAACAGCCAGCTTTCTTCGCTGGGCATCAATGCAGTCCTGAACACCGCCGGCACCGGCATCAACTTTGAGAGTACGCAAGGCTTCACGGTTACGAAGCTCGCCGGCAGCAACGCGGGCGTCTTCGCCGCGGGCGCGGGGACCTTCAGCGGAGCCCAAGGCACCGCCAGCGGCACGAACACCCAGAACTCCCTGCAGGCCGTCAGCGCCATTCAGTCCGCGGTTTCCTCTCTCGGACTCGTTCAAGGCGCGGTCGGCGGCGGCGAGAACCGGTTGCAGTATGCCATCAGCCTGGCCACCTCCCAGAGCACCAACATCTCCTCGGCCGAATCGCAATTGCGCGACGCCGATGTGGCCACGGAAGCTGCCAACCTCACCAAGTCTCAGGTGCTGGAACAGTCCTCGGTTGCGGCCCTGGCCCAGGCGAATGCCACTCCGCAAGCCATCCTGAAGCTCCTGTCGTAATGTTCACGGCAATACACTAACTCTGGTTAGCAATGGGCCGGCCCGTTCGGGTTCGGCCCATTTTTTGCATTGAAGGGGACAACTGATATGTCGAGCAGCAGTGGAATCAGCATCGGCGGAATTACCGTCGATACCTTTACCGGCACCAGCACCTATTCCTCGAGCTTCCAACAGGTGCTCACTCGCGCGGTCGGCATCGCATCGCTCCCCATCCAGGAAATGCAGGTGGACGTCAACAATCTGACCAATGAGCAGTCCACGTATGCCGGCTTGGCCGCCACCTTCGGCCAATTGCAGAACGCCCTCCTGGGCATCAACGACGCGCAGACCGGCAACCAGGCCACTTCCTCCAACACCGGTATTCTCACCGCCGGCGCTACCACCAGCGCCCTGCCCGGAACCTATGCCGTGACCGTGGACAATCTCGGCTCGCAGGCCACCGCCCTGAGCAACGCCGGAACCACTCCGGTAACCGACCCCACCACGCAGAGTATCAGCAACTCCACGACGTTTACGCTTAGCGTCAACGGCGTCGCCACAACCATTACGCCCTCTGGAACTTCACTCGAC
>Ga0335073_10007326_pt1 | contig 15469 bp, 16 predicted proteins | sample Lox_Sample_22_FD_207093 | JGI IMG/M metagenome (GOLD analysis project Ga0335073, IMG submission 207093) | Soil microbial communities from Loxahatchee National Wildlife Refuge, Florida, United States - Lox_Sample_2.2 | ecosystem: Environmental > Terrestrial > Soil > Wetlands | place: USA... | reverse complement strand
CTCGTCGTTCATGGACATGTCGGTGTTGGCGATGTCGCTGTTGACCTTGATCGACGCCACTTCGAAGGTGAAAGGCTTGGCGTCTGGATTCTGGGCGGGCGACACCATCGCCAAACATGCAAATCCGGCCATGATGCAAATCACACTTCGCATGTTCGATCTCACCTGCTTGGACTGCCGGCGGATGAAAACGTGAGGCGTCCCGGCTCACAGCTTGACGCCCTCCCACCGCGCCACCACCGCGCTGGCCAGGCAGTTGCCGAGGACGTTAATTCCCGTCCGCGCCATGTCGAGCAGCGCGTCGACGCCCAGCAGCACAGCGGCGCCCTCCATTGGCAGATTGAAAGTCGTCAGTGTCCCCGTCAGGATCACCAGAGCGGCGCGCGGCACTCCCGCCACGCCCTTGCTCGTCAGCATGAGCGTCAGCATCATGAACAACTGCTCGCCGAAGCTCATGCTCCGATTGGCGGCCTGCACCACGAAGATCGAGGCCAGCGAGAGATACAGTGTCGTGCCGACCAGGTTGAAACTGTAGCCGGTCGGAATCACGAAGCCGACAATGTGTTTCGGCACGCCGAACTCCTCCATGTTTTCGAGCGCCAGCGGCAGCGCGGCCTCGCTCGATGCCGTCGAGAAGGCGATGAGGAAGGGCTCGCGGACCGCCCGGTAGAATTTGCCGAACGGTATGCGGAAGAGTGGAATCGCCGGCAGCAGGACAACGGCGATGCAGAGCGCTGACGCAACGTACATCGTCACGATCAGGGTGCTGAGGCCGAACAGCACGTGCAAACCCTTACTCCCGACTGTCACCGCTATCGCCGCGCCGACGCCGAACGGCGCCAGGTACATCACGTAGCGCGTGAAACGGAACATCACCTCCGCAAGCGACGTGCAGAACTGCACCACGGGAGCGGCTTTGGCGCCGATCGCGGCACAGGCGGCGCCGAAGAGAAAAGCGAAAACCACTACCTGCAGCACGTCATTGCGCGCCATCGCGTCGAAAATGCTTGAAGGGAAGATGTGCTCCAGGATAGAAGCGAAAGTGGCCTGCGTTTGCGGAATCGCCGCTTCGGTCGCGGTCTTGGCGATCGGCACGCCCGCCCCGGGCCGCACCAGATTGACGGCCGCCAGTCCGAGAAACAGCGCCGCCGTGGTGACGATTTCGAAATACAGAATCGCTTTGGCGCCGATGCGCCCCATCTGCTTCATTTCTCCGCCCCCGGCAATGCCGGAGACCAACGTGCCGAACAGCAGCGGTGCCACGATGCAGCGGATCAGCCGCAGGAAGACGTTGCTGATCGGCCCGAGCTGTTTGGCGACGTCGGGCACGGTCGCGCCCAGGGCGACGCCCACAGCCATGCCGATGAAGATCCAGGCGGTAAGGGAAATTCGCTTCATGGGGTTATGTGGATGTGTCCGAGGCCGTGGCGCACACACTCGTGTGTGCAGGGCCGGCACTCATGCCGGCGTGCTGGGGCCTGCAGTCGGGTGATCGGTCGATGACATCGCGCGGGTCCCGGATTCCGCCGCAAGCTTCTACCGCGACCGGCTAGGCGGACTGCCAGTCCGCCGCAGGCTGCCAGCCTGCCCCACCTTCTCACCGCTCCCCCCACTTCAGCTTCTGCCGCAGCACATCGAAGAACATCTGGTGCGGCGGACGGATCAGACGCAGGGAATAATCGGAGCTGCGGCAGATAATCGTGTCGCCCTCTTCGATGGGTGTGCCCACCTGTCCGTCGATCGTGAGGAAGACTCCTTCCGCCGGACTCCGCGGCTGGATCCGGATCACCGTATTCTGCGGCACCAGTACCGGACGGTTGGTCAGCATATGCGGGCAGATCGGCGTGATGCAGATGGCTTCCACTTTGGGGAAAATGATCGGTCCACCGGCCGAAAGCGAGTAGGCGGTCGATCCCGTCGGAGTCGAAACGATCAGCCCGTCGGACTTATAGGTACACATCCACTGGTCGTCGATGTACGTATCCAGGTCGATCATCCGAGCCAGCGCGGACTTCGTGATCACGGCGTCGTTGAGCGCCTCATAAGTCGCCAGTCGTTCTCCGTCGCGGATCACTTCCGTATCCAGCAGCCGGCGGTTGGCGATGCGATGCTCTCCACGCAGCGCGCGTTCCAGCTCCGGATAGATTTCGTCCAGAGTGATCGCGGTGAGGAAACCGAGCGCGCCGAGGTTGACCGGGAACAGCGGAATTTCACGGCGGCCGATGGCGCGTGCGGCCGACAGTAGGGTGCCATCGCCGCCCAGCACGATCACGAGGTCGCAGCCTTCCGGAACTTCCGGACGCGGCAGTCCCGGCCCATCGCCGGCGTAGTCGGCGGTTTCGCGGTCCATGCGCGCCGCCAGGCCGCGTGCGCGCAGCCATTCCAAAAGCTTGGGAATCGTCTCTCCGGCGGCGCGGGAATTGGGCTTGGAAACGATGCCGACGGTCTTAATGGTGGGCATGCAGCAGGAACTCCTGGTTTCCTTCGGCGCCCAGAATGGGGCTATCCATCATATTGGTTGCGAATCCGAACTGCCGCACTGCTTTCTCCACCCGATCGCGCGCCGCCTGATGAACCTCGGGGTCGCGCACAATCCCGCCCTTACCTACCTGTCCCTTTCCGGCTTCAAACTGCGGTTTGATCAGTATAACCATTTGCCCGTCCGCCTGTAGCAGGGGCACGATGGCGGGCAGGACCAGCGTCACCGAAATGAAGCTGACGTCACACGCAGCCAGCCGCACCAGCTCGCCGATGTCCGAATAGACCAGCTCGCGCGCATTGATGCCCTCATGCAGGACCACGCGAGGATCGGTGCGAAGCTGCCAGGCGAGTTGCCCCGCGCCGACATCCACCGCATGAACGCGCGCGGCCCCGGCTTGCAGCAACGCGTCCGTGAACCCGCCGGTCGATGAGCCAACATCGAGACAGACCGCGCCGGTAACGTCGATGGCGAAATGCTGGAGCGCCGCAGCCAGCTTCAACCCGCCCCGGCTGACGTATGGAGGCCGCGCCAGAACCTCCAGGGCCGCGTCCGAATCCACGGGTTGTCCGGGCTTGGAAGCCTTCTGGCCGTTCACGCGGACCTCGCCGGCCATGATGAGCGCCTGCGCCTTTTGCCTCGATTCCACAAGACCGCGATCCACCAGCTCGCGGTCCAGACGGTTCTTCATGACTTTCGCAAAACGATGTGGTCGGCGAGCTCGTGCAGGCGCGCGGCGCGATCGCCGAAGGGCGCTAGCACGGCGTGGGCGCGCGCGCATTCCTCTTCGGCCATCTTGTGCGACGCCGGCAGCCCATAGACGGCCGGAAACGTGATCTTGTGCTGGGCCGCATCCTTGCCCGCGGTCTTGCCGAGCGATTCCGAAGATTCTTCGACGTCAAGAATATCGTCCACGATCTGAAACGCCAGGCCCATGCGCTCGCCATAGCAGGAGAGCGCCGTATATTCCTCCGGCTTCGCGCCCGCGTAGATCGCGCCCATCCTCAGGCTGGCCCGCAAGAGTGCGCCGGTCTTGGCGCGGTGAATGGTCTCCAGCAGTTGGGCGTCGGGTGGTTTGCCTTCGCCTTCGAGATCGGCCACCTGCCCGCCGATCATGCCGCCGACGGTGCCGGCAGCGGTGGATAGCTCTTCAATCAGCCTCGTCTTGCGATCGTCCGGCGACTGGAGTTGCGCCAGCACTTGAAAGGCGATGGTCAGCAGAGCGTCGCCGGCCAGAATCGCCATGGCGTCACCGAATACTTTGTGGTTGGTGAGCTTGCCGCGGCGATAGTCGTCATTGTCGAGCGCCGGTAGATCGTCGTGGATCAACGAGTAAGTGTGGATCAGTTCCAGCGAACAGGCGCACGCCACCACGCCATCCACGTCGGCGCGGACGGCGCGCGCAGCCTCGATGCAGAGAATCGGCCGGATGCGCTTTCCTCCGGCGAACAAGCTGTAGCGCATGGCGCGATGAATGGTTTCGGGAGGCGTGGATTCGGGCGGGACCAGGCGGTCGAGCTCGGCATCCACCAGACGCTGCTGCTGGCCCAGGTATTCTCGCAGGCTCATGACGATTCGGATCTATCGGGGCGGAACGGCTCGGCCGTGAGTTTGCCATCCTTGCGGACCAGCATTTCTACGCGCGTTTCAGCCTCTTCCAGTCGCTTGCGGCAGGCCTCGCTCAGGCCCACGCCGCGCTCGAAAAGTTCCAGAGCGCGCTCCAGCGGCAGGTCGCCGCCTTCCAGTTGCTGGACTACTTTTTCGAGTTCGTCGAGCGAGGCCTCGAAGGACTCCACCGGCTTCTCGCCGGGCTGCGATTCCGCCATTGCCTGATTCTAACAGGAGTGGTAGGACAGACGGTCGCAGTTTGCCGTCTGTCGTCCTGACTCTTGAGCCGGGATTGACAGGCGGCACAGGACGACCGCCTGTCCCGTGTCGTCTGCCTTCTACTCTCTCAGGCCTTAGCCGCCTTCGCGGACACCATCATCGACCCCAATATCTGCTCGCTGATTTCGCTCACCGTCCCCGGCGAATGACTCAGGAACAGCGTACTCGTCTTGTCGCTTTCGCCGATCGCCTTGAGCGTATCGAAATATTGCGTGACCATCACCAATTGCATCACTTCCTTGGCGGACGCGCCTTCCACCACCTTTTGGAATTGTTCGATGGACGCCTGCAGACCTTCGATAATGGCCTTCCGCTGATTCGCGATTCCCTGTCCTTGAAGCGCCTTGCTCTCGGCTTCGGCTTCCGCCTTCTTCACCACCAGTATTTTCTCCGCCTCGCCGCGGGCGTTCGCCGCTACCTGCTCGCGCTGCGCGGCGTTGATGTCGTTCATCGCCGATTTCACCTTGGCATCGGGGATGATGTCGGTCACCAGCACGTTCACAATCTCGTAACCGAATGCGGTCATGTCCGAATCCAGCTCTTTCTTCACCGCCGCGGCAATGCTCGACTGGCTGGCGAAGACTTCATCGAGCGTCATGCCCGGCACATGGCCCAGGATTACCTGCTCCACGTACGATTTGATCTGCGCCTGCGGATCGGCCAGCTTGTAATATGCGTCGGCGACATTCTCCGGGCGCACCCGGTTCTGCACGGAAATCGGGATGGTCACAAAGACGTTGTCTTTGGTCTTGGTTTCCACGGTCAGCGTGATCTGATTCACCCGCAGGCTCACGGTGGCAGCCACGGAATCGAAGAGTGGGCTCTTCCAATTCAGCCCGGCCTCGGCAACGCGTAGAAATTTTCCGAAACGAGTAATGATGGCCACCTGCGCCGTGTTCACTGTAAAGAAGCTTCGCAGGATGGTGATCAATACGAAAAACAGAACGACAAGGGCCAGAATCACGATTGGATCGGTCATAATGCCTCCTTCAGATCTCGCGTATTATAACGCCGTGGCGCCGGCATTCGTGCTCTCCTGCCGCGCCGGGACTTCTCCGGGCGCTTGTGGCCGCCGGCGGTACCGGGCAGCCCATCGGCGCGAGCGTCGACGTGGCTGGCAGGAGCGCCCGCACCACGAATGGCCGCTTCGTTGGTGATAGCGTAGAAGCCATATGCCGTCCCGGAAATGCACGACCTCCGGCACTTTGCTCCTGACATTCTGTTTCGTTACGGCCGCGGAACAGCCGCCAGGGACGCAACCACTGGCTTTCGACGCCGCATCCATCAAGACCGAAGTGCCGCTCCAGGCCCAGGTCCTGCCGGGTGGTCGCGGCATAGCCGCGCCCCCTGGTGTGACCTTGCCTTCCGGCCGGCTGCAGTTTTCAACCGGCAGGGTCGCCGGCACGGGAATCACCGCGCGGCGGCTCGTTCAGGACGCGTACCGCCTGCCACCGCTTCAATTGAGCGGCGGACCGTACTGGCTGGATGTTGACCGCTTCGACATCGATGCCAGAGCCCCCGGTCCGGCGGAAGATGCCGACCTGCGGCTCATGCTGCGGACGCTGCTAGCCGAAAGGTTCAAACTGGTTGTCCATCACGAGCAGAAAGTGATCCGTACCGACACATTAGTCGTCGCCAAGGGCGGGCCCAAACTGGAGGAATGGAAAGAGGGGCAGCCGCTGCCGACGCGAACGCAGAAGAAGAATGTAATCGGCGTCTATCGCGACCATGGAACCATGGCTCATCTGGCCGAGGTGCTTTCCGCCGACCCGACGGCGTGGCGTCCGGTAGTCGACAAGACTGGCCTATCGGGAGTTTACGTGCTGCACCTCGAGTGGCAGGAAAACGGGAGCATGCGGTCGGCGCTGCCCGATCTGGGATTGAAGATTCGCGGCGCGCGGGCGACGGTGGACCTTCTGGTGCTGGATCGCATCGAGAAACCGGATGACAACTGACGGGAGAACTGGCAGACGACAAAAAGCGATCGTCTGCCCCACTGCCGCCGTCGTCCGCCCCACTGTCACAAACTTGCCGTCCGCGGTGTTATACCGGGTGTGACCGCCCGCGGCAAGACAATGGAAGCAGTGTCCGTACGGGAATCATTCTCCTTCGAAGCCGTCTTTCACGATCACTATGATCGTATTGCCCGCGCGATTTTCCGTATTGTCCGCGATCCGGCTCGCGCGGAGGAATTAGCCGTCGACGTCTTCTGGAAGTTCTGGCGCACCCCACGAGCCCACGGAGATCGGGCCGGAGGTTGGTTGTATCGTGCCGCCATTCGCACGGCCTTGAACGACCTGCGCCGCCACATCCGCGCCACCCGCAACGAACGCCTCTCCAATGCCATCCCGGCCGCGCTGACGCCCGAACAGGCTCACGTCGCACAGGAAAAGCAGGAACAGGTGCGCGCGGTGTTGGCGGCGCTGAATTCGCGCCAGGCGGAACTGCTGCTGTTGCGCCACAGCGGCCTGAGCTACGACGAAGTGGCGTCGGCGCTCGGGTTGAATCGGGCATCCGTAGGCACGCTTCTCAGTCGCGCCCAGCAGGCGTTCCGGAAGGAGTACATCAACCGATATGGAGAGCAGTGATCGCAAGACGGCGCGCTTTGTGGACGAGCGCCTCGCCGCGCTCGACCCGGCGGCCGATTTTCGCCCCGATCCCGCCAAAGCTCTGTCGCGAGTGGAAGCGCGCGATCGCCGATATCGCACGGTCCGGCGCCGCTGGTTCTGGGCGGTGGCCGCGGCCGCGGCAGTCGGACTGATGGCACTGGCCGCGCCGGTGCCGTGCCGCGCAGCCAGCACGTCCTGTGTGCAGCCTATGGGCGCGAGGCTGTGGGATTCGGTGTTCCGCAAGCCGGTTCCGCCGGTTACTCTGATCGACAACCCGGCCCCCACGCCTGTTCCGGCCACGGTCGCGTCGGCGGCGCAGCCTGGCCCGACGCCTGCGCCGACGTCCGTTCCCGCGCCGCAATTATCCGCCGCCTCTCCGCTCTACAAATGGACCGGATTGCCAGACGCGCCCATCGTGTGCGAGATCTACTCCGATTTCGAATGTCCGCACTGCGCGCTGACGTTCCTCAACGTTCTTCCGCAATTCGAGGCGCAATTCGTGCGGACCGGCAAGGTCCGCCTGCTGCATCGCGACTTTCCGCTACGGGGCCATCGATATTCCATGACGGCCGCGCGCTACGCCAATGCCGCCGGACGTGCCGGAGTCTACGAAACCGTGGTAACTCGGCTCTTCCGCACGCAGGACCAATGGGGGAATGACGGCGATATCGAATCGCGGTTGGCGCCGGTTGTGCCTTCCGCAGTGCTGCGCCAGATCCACGATCTGGTGCAGAACCATGCCGCCGAACTCGACCAGAGCATCGATGCCGACATGGCCATGGGCGCGCAGGATAATATTAGCCGCACGCCCTCCCTGGTGGTGGTCTTCGGCGGCAATCGGCAGGTGATCGCGGGATTTCCGGAACTGGACTTGCTGAAGGGCTATCTGGACGATCTGGTGAAATAGTTCTCAGCTGTCAGATGACCTGAAAGCTAATTGCTCAGACGCAATTGCACCGTGTGTTCCGGCGCGGCCACCCAGGTGCGAGCGGCGCGGTCGTGAATCGCCTGCGACACCGGGCTGCGATGCAGCACTACCAGGTGCGCCGCCAGCCACACCACCGACAGTAGCTGCACTCCGGGAAGCAGCCCGAACAGCAGGAACGGGCCATCCTTCACCAGATTGCGGAAAGCGGCTTGCGACAGCGCGAGGCGGCCACCGTCCGCGTTATAAACCTTCAACCCCATCACACGCTTGCCGATCGTGGCCTGCATCGGCGACGATTCCAGGACCGCGCCGTAGCCGATCCAGAACAATGCGATCAGCACCAGGAGCGCCAGCGTCCCGGCGACCCCCGCAATCGAATCGGGCAGCAGCCGCGAGCCGCCCATCGACGCGATGAAGGCCAGGATGGATAGCAGCATCCCATCCATCAGTCGCGCCATGTAACGCTTGGCCAGCAGCCCTTCGGTGGTCAGGCCGACGGGCACGGCGATGGCTTGATCGGGCATCGAAGGATACCATACTAATTTCGCATGCCCACGATTCAAATTGGAAGGTTCCGCCTGACCGGTATTGTGGCTACGTTGGTTCTGCTCGCAATGGTCGCGGGAATCGCAGCCCTGGTAATGCGGCGCCGGCCATCGCCGGATTCCTGGCCGATCTTTGCTTCCGTAGGGGTCTGGGCAGCATTCACCGTGTACTGGGGACGCGCGGCGCGGAGTGCCGCGCCGGACCAGCGCATGGAATCGGTCAAGTCGCGCCGGGTCCATCAACTGATGGTCAATGGCTCGCTCCTGCTGTTGTTCATTCCCGTCCCGGGATTGCGGCTGCGCGTCCTGCCAAAAGCGCCCTGGCAAATCGTGGCGGGTCTTGCCGTCGAAGTGCTGGGGGCGCTGGTGGCCGTCTGGGCCCGCCGCCATCTGGGACGCAACTGGAGCGGCCGCGTCTCCATCAAAGTGGATCACGAGTTGATCCGCTCGGGACCGTACCGGCTGCTTCGACACCCCATTTATACGGGCTTTCTGCTCATGTTTGTCGGTCCAGCCTTGATCACTTCCGAGTTGCACGGCGTGGTCGCCGTCCTTCTCGCCGTGTATGCCTACTGGCGCAAGATCGGCATTGAGGAAACTGCCCTGCAAGAGGCATTTGGCGAACAGTTTGCCGTATACCGCCGCAAAACCTGGGCACTGCTGCCGGGGATCTACTGACAGCTCCGATTCGGACGATAATGGATTCGTGCAGAACATTCTTCCCGTTTTCTGTTTTATCGCCGGATTCGCCCTGGCGTGGCTGGTGCTGCGCGAGCGGCGGCGCGAGACCGCGGCGCAGTTGCAGTCGATCTCGGCCGACGCCATCGGCCGCAACAGCCGCGCGCTCGAGGACATCCTGACACCCGTGCGGTCGTCGCTCGAGAAAGTCGACGCGCGCATCCTCGACCTGGAGAAGGCTCGCGTGGGCGCTTACGCCGGCTTGCAGGAGCAGGTGCGCGGTCTGACCGATCTGCAGCACCAGCTTCGCTCCGATACCGGCCGCCTGGTGACGGCCCTGCGCCAGCCCGGCGTGCGCGGCAACTGGGGTGAGATGCAACTGCGGCGCGTGGTGGAGATGGCCGGCATGGTGGAACATTGCGATTTCGCTTCGCAGGCCACTATCGCCGGCGATGATGTCCGTATCCGCCCCGACCTGCTGGTGCGCCTGCCGGCGGGCAAGACCATCGTCGTGGACGCCAAAACTCCGCTCGAGGCCTATCTGCGATCCATTGAAGCCGGAGAGACCGGAGGCCGCGCCCGCTTCGCGGAGCATGCGCGGCAGGTTCGAACCCATCTGGCCGCGCTGGGGCGCAAATCCTACTGGGATCAGTTCGACCGCGCGCCGGAATTCGTGGTGATGTTCCTGCCGGGCGAATGTTTTTTTAGCGCCGCGCTGGAGGCCGATCCCTCCCTCATCGAGGCGGGAGTGGAGCAGAACGTGATCCTGGCCACGCCCACCACGCTGATCGCGCTGCTGCGCGCGGTGGCCTACGGCTGGCGGCAGGAGCGGCTGGCGGAGAATGCCGCCGAAATCAGCGCGCTCGGCAAGGAGTTGTTCAAGCGGCTGTCGGACATGGGCGAGCACTGGAACAAGGTCGGGCGAGGGCTGGAACGCGCCGTGGAATCGTACAATGCGGCCGTAGGGTCGTTGGAAAGTCGTGTCATGGTGAGCGCGCGCAAATTCGCGGAGCTGAAAACCGCGCCGATCGGGCTCGAGATTGCGGACCTGGAGCCGGTGGAACGGAGCGTGCGCCCGCCGGGGGTGTTTGGCTAGCGGTTATTGGCCGGCTGCGGTGCCGCCGGGGGCTGGCGCAATGCCAGCATCAAGCTCGACGGGCGGCGATGCGACCCGTATCCGAGTACGAAACCCAGCGTCTTGGCGCGGCCGGGTTCCTTGAATGCCGTATCCAGATCGGGCTGCCACTGGTTCACGAACGGTTTGTCCGGGTGGCTGTACGTCCCGAAGAGTTCCACCTGCCATTCCTTGGGATTGAGCATCTTGAAGGGTACGCCCGTATCGTCCTGCAGGATCAGGTTGCTGTTCTCCAGGATGGTTTTGCGGATGGCGGCGAATTGCTGCCAGTGCAACAGGAATGATGCGGACTTGATGAACGTATCGGCCCGGCCTTGTTTTGCCAGAAACTTCGAAAGCGACGGATCCTTCGCATACGGGCCGGCAAGATCGGCGTACACGTAGTAGAGAATCCTCGATTGCGTCTCCGCGGGCTGGCGATAGTGGATTTCGATGGCGTGGTGACGCGGGGAAAGAATGCTCTCCGGTACGAAATCTCCATCATCCGTGATCTTGCCGTACCGTACGTAGTCGAGAACGTTGCCGTTGCGAACCAGAAAGATCAGCATCAACGGCAGGATCCCGTTGGACACCTCGCCGTGAAACTGCTGATCCATCTCGCTGGTCACAAAAAACGTCCGGTCGAAGATCGACGCTACGCCCTGTCGCCAGCCTTCCAGTTCGTGGGCGATATTCGCCGTCGTATAGAAGTCCGGCGCATGGATGTCGCCTAAATCCTCGCGGGCGACGAAGATCGATAACCTGGCATTGGGGAAGAAGTGCTGGGCGTAAAGGATGTCGGGCCCGCTGAACGGATAAAACATGTAGTTGCTGCCGCTTTTGATGGACGACAGTTCGCGCTTCTGAAAAGAATCCACGGCATCGAACTGCTTCGCCTTGGCGTGCTCCCAGGTTTTGTCCCATTGGTCGGCATACGCCTTCCAGGCGGCGGTGTCCTCGAGCGCGTGGAACGGACCATCGGCGCGTCCCTTGATGCCGCCCAGGAAATTCGCCGTGTCCATGCACAGCTGGGTGGGGACTTCGGTATCATTCGGGCCGGACGCCCACGAGGGCACCGTCTGCGGAGTGTTCAGGCGGTGCTGGCCGGGAGCGGTGGCCGCCAGAGTCATCAGGAGGGCGAGCAGAACTACACCACGCCGGAAATTCTGCAAATGGAAGCTTGGGTGAGACATGTTTCGGGGATCTACTACCCTTCAGGATAGTAAGAGACCGCCCCATCCGTCAAAAGAAATCGTCGAATTAACGGTAGGCAGATGCCGAGGGAGACGGGGAATAACGGGCTAGCCGGGCCTCTCGCGATTTATGCCGCCTGCGGTTGATTCCGGCTTCGTCATCATCCCGGATATCGCGGCGGGGCTGTCCCTGCAAAATGCGTGGTAGGAGCACCAGCATCAGCAACCCCGCCGCGATTGTCCATGAACACATGACGTTTCGTTAATAATCGAATACTAACCCTGGTTAGCCCCAGGCCACAAGTGGTGGATGGTCCAGCTTGGTTCCAGTACCAAATGCCCATATCGAAATGGAATAGAGCGAATGTCGGCAGCTTCCGTTGCCTGCTGGGCGCGGGCGGCAGCACGCCGGCCGGAGTGTCGACGCTGCACACGGAAGCGTGCGCCAACCCCCTACCGGCCCGCTCTCAGTCCCCGGCCCTCGAATTGCGCCACGCCGGCGCGTAACCGGACGGACTCGTCGGCTGTGAACGCGCGGCCGGAGGTAGCGGCATCGAGGTCCTGGGCATTGATGTTCCCGCGCATCACTCCCCCCTTCTCGTGTCCCAACCCCAGAAGGTGGGCCGATTCGTGAACCAGCACACATCCCAGAACCACACCCACCGGGCGCAGTGTCAGGTCCGCGGCACTTTTAGTGACGAAGTAGAAGACGTACGCGCGCGGACGCAGAAAATCCGCGCCCCTGAGGGCCAGACCGGCCGGCTCGCCACGAATCAATTTCGTGTCGAGCGTTCCGGTCCGGCGCGGCATCACCGCCAGTTCCAGATACCGGCCGTCGGTGGGCAGCGGCTGGCTGCAGGCATCCGAGCCGGGTGTGGCGAAGTTGCAGAGCGTCCAGGAAGTTTCGATTCCAGCCGCGCGATATGCCCAGCGCGCTGTGCGGATAGCTCCGGCCATTTCATTGGCGGGCACGCCGGTGTAGTCGAAGACGACGACGGTAAGTCCCTGTGCGCAGGCACACTGCCACGCGGCCGCCGTCCACAGCATGGCTTGGACCAGCGGAGGAATTCGCATGTTTTTCCTCCTGCCCAAAACGCGCCGCGATGCAACATTCCCCGCCAAATTTCGTCTAACCGAAAGAATGACGCCCGGAAATCCAGCCGAAGATGTCACGATGCTGCTGCACCAGATGCGCTCGGGACGCCAGGACGCACTGGAGAAGCTGCTTCCGCTGGTGTATGCGGAGTTGCGGCGTCTGGCCGGCCGCTACCTGCGCGACGAGCGCGCCAATCACACGTTGCAGCCCACGGCATTGGTGCACGAGGCATTTCTGCGCCTGGCCGGTCAGGATCGCGCCAACTGGCGCAATCGGGCGCAATTCATGGGCGTGGCCGGGCAGTTGATGCGCCGCATCCTGGTGGATTACGCTCGCCGGCGGTCGCGAGTAAAGCGCGATGCATCGATTGTCTCGCTGGACGGGGCGGCCGCAGCTGGCGGCTTGCGGAATCCCGAAGAGATTCTCGCCGTACACCTAACTTTGGAGCAGTTGGAACGTATCGACCCTCAGCAGGGAAGATTAGTGGAACTGCGATATTTCGCCGGACTTTCGATGGAGGAAGCCGCCGAGGCCATGGAACTGCCGCTGCGCAGCGCGGAGCGGCAGTGGACGGCCGCGAAAGCGTGGCTGCGCGCGCAACTCGCCCAAGCGCCGCCCAGGCCGGTTACAAATCCGCCGCGGGAGTCCATCGCGCCCCGCCAGGAAGGCCCGCAATGACCGCACGGATCTGGGGCAGGTTTTCCATTTGCAGCCGATTTTCCATCGGTCCGGCGACGCGCCAGAGAAACCCGTCCGAAGGAGGCCGATGACCGCCGAACGCTGGCAGCGTATCCAGGAAGTATTCCACCTGGCCGTATCGTGCGACGAGGCGGCTCGTAACGCTGTGCTCGCCGCCGAAACCACCGGCGACGACGACCTGCGCCGCGAAGTTGAGAAGATGCTGCGGTTCTCCTCCGGTCCCGGTCCGCTCGACCAGCCTGCCTGGGACGGAACTCCTCTCGACGAAGGCCCCTCGGCCGGCGCGCGTTTGGGGCCGTACGAACTGCTGGAACAGGCCGGCGCGGGCGGCATGGGGCGGGTCTTCAAGGCGCGCGACACCCGTCTGGACCGCACCGTCGCCATCAAGGTTTTAAGCGCGGAATTCAGCCATCGGTTCCAGGCCGAGGCGCGGGCGATTTCCGCGCTGAACCATCCCCACGTGTGCGCGCTCTACGATATCGGCGAGCAGGATGGCGCGGCGTACCTGGTGATGGAGTTTGTGGAGGGCGAATCGCTTGCGGCGCGATTGCGCTCCGGGCCGCTTTCCATCGACGAAGTTCTCCTCTACGGCGCGCAGATTGCCGGCGCGCTGGCGGCGGCGCACAGGTTGGGCATCGTCCATCGCGATCTCAAGCCGGCGAACATCATGATCACCGAATCGGGCGCCAAGGTGCTGGATTTCGGCGTGGCGCGGATGGCGGCGGCCGCGGATCCGGCCGGCGCCGCGCCGCAGCCCGTTATGGGAACGCTCGCTTACATGTCGCCTTCTCAACTGAATGGCAATCCGCCGGATGTTCGCAGCGACATTTATTCTCTCGGTCTGGTTCTGTTCGAGATGGCGTCGGGACAGCGGCCGTTCCCGGGGTTGACGCCGCCATTGCAGGCGCCGGCCGCGTTGACCGCATGGATCGGCCGCTGTCTGCGCCAGGATGTCCTCGAGCGGCCGCAGAGCATGGATGAAGTGCGCTTCGCGCTGGAGCGTATGCGATCGGCGGCGCCGCGCGCCAGCTTGCGCCGCATCCAGGCGGCCTGGATGGCGGCCCTTTTGATGACCTTGACGGCCGGCGGCGCGCTGCTTTGGAAACTGGCCCGGCCGGCTCGTCCGGAAGCGGCTGTCCTGACACGCGGGAGCGCTATGCCGGCGCCGCCGCCCGCGCCGCAGAACGATTCCGCGCCGGCGGCCGCGCCACTCCGCAACGTCGCGACAACCGCCTACCAGCCTCCGGCGCCGCCATCGCCGCAACCCTCCCTGCTGACGCTGACGACCTACCGCGGATTCGTTCGCGATCCGAGCCTGTCTCCCGATGGCAAAACCGTGGCGTTCTCGTGGAGCACGCCCGGGCATGCCGGCTATGGACTCTATGTGAGACCGGTATGGACGGACGAGCCGGCGCGGGAACTAACCGATGGAGGAGTGGACGATTGGGGATCCGCATGGTCGCCGGACGGCCACGCCATCGCGTTTCGCCGGTCGGGCCGCCAACCGGGGATTTATCTGGTCCCGCCCGCCGGTGGCCAACCGCAATTGTTGGCGCCCATCGGCCACCAGAACAGCCAGACGCTTCCACAAATGTCCTGGTCGCCCGACGGCAAGTGGATCGCGGCTCCCGATCGCGACGCTTCCGGCGGCACGCAGATCTGTCTTTTCCAATCGCGGTCCGGAGAGAAGCGGCCGATTACCTCAAACCCCGGCGGGATCGATCACGCCCCGGCGTTTTCGCCCAATGGCAAGTCACTGGCGTTTACGAGCTGCGAGGCCGGACCCACTCAATGCGATGTGTATGTGATCGACGTGGCGGCCGGTTCGATTCCCCGCACTCAGCGCCAGGTTACGCACCAGGGCTTCTATACGCGGGGTATCGCCTGGGCGCCGGACGGCCGGAGCCTGGTGTATGCGGCAGGACCCGGAATGGGACAGCCGACCTACCTGTGGCGGGTGTCGGTGAACCCGCCCGGAACACCGGAGCGCATCGACCTTGCCGGCGCCAGGGCCAATCATCCGGCGATTTCGCGCGCCGGCCAGTTGCTGGCATATACCGATTTCAGTCCGGGCAACTGGCGATTGAAGCTCATCGAGAATTTCCGGTAAGCGCGAAAGTTTGTGGGGCAGGTTTGTAATCGTGCGGCCGATTTTCAATCGGCCTGGACGCCACTGCGCCGAAAGTCGCACAACGCAGTCTTCGCGGACGTTTCGGTGCATCGAACTGAGCTCTCGCGTTT
>Ga0335073_10007322_pt1 | contig 15472 bp, 12 predicted proteins | sample Lox_Sample_22_FD_207093 | JGI IMG/M metagenome (GOLD analysis project Ga0335073, IMG submission 207093) | Soil microbial communities from Loxahatchee National Wildlife Refuge, Florida, United States - Lox_Sample_2.2 | ecosystem: Environmental > Terrestrial > Soil > Wetlands | place: USA... | reverse complement strand
TCGCCGGGAGCAGTCGTCAGGACCCGATAACCGCGTCCCCGCGCCGACTGCACCGTCGCTCGCCACAGCGTCGTCTTGCCGATTCCGGGGGTTCCCTCGAGCGCGAGTCCGACAGGTCCCGCGACGACGGAGTCGAGAAGACCCTCGACCTGCGTGCGCTCTACATCTCTTCCGAACATCGGCCCCAAATCTCCGGCACCCGTCGAGGGGGGACTCTAACCGCGGTCTGGATCCGCTGCAAACGTGCGGGTTTCCCGATTTACACGGTTGCGGGGCCGCCGTACTGTAGGCGCATCAAGCAAGTAAGTCGCCCGGCCGGCCAGTACTAGGCGCCGAGCCACCCGACCGGGTCTCTCAATCCTCGCCCCGCGTGGCGAGATCCTCAGGAGGTCGTTCGATGCGTGTTCATCGCTGCATGCCCGTGTTCGCTGCCGTCGTCAGCCTGGCTGGCGGCTCCGCTCCCGTTGCGTACGCCACCGACGCGACAGCGCCGAGCGGCGCCCCGGCTCACCTAGCCGCTCCCGCACCGCACCAAACAGGCTCGAGCGATTGGCTCATCGGTCTCGGGACCGCGACCGGGATCGCGGTGCTCGGAACCGGGGCCATCGTTACCGCCCGCGACCGCCGTTCCTCCCGCCATGTGGATCAACCTGAACGCAGCCTGGTGGCGTGACGCCGGCGAGCGCGAGGCGCGCTCAACTCGAATCGGTAAACCGGGCCGGCTCCTTCATCATGCCGGCCCGCACCGATTCGAGTTGATTGGGCGTCCCGATGAGGCCGAGCTGGATGTCGGCCTCGAGCCGGAGGGTCTCCTCGCGCGAGCCCGTCCAGGACTCGTCGAAGAGGCGCTTCATCCCCCGGACGGCATCGGGTGAGCGGCCGGCGATCTCGTCCGCGAGCGCGCGCGCGGCGGCCAGCGGATCGTCGACAACATGCGTGACCAGCCCGAGCTCGAAGGCCTCCTCACCGCTCACGATACGGCCCGTGAACGCGAGCTCCTTGGCGACGTCGATGCGCACGAGCCGGGGCAGCGTCCGCGTGATCGCCATGTCCGGGATCAGCCCCCACTTGACCTCGAGCACCGAGAGCTTCGCGTCGGGCGAGGCCAAGCGCACATCCGCGGCCAGTGCGATCTGAAGCCCCCCGCCCAGGCAATGGCCGTGGATGGCCGCGATGACCGGCACGGGCACCTCGAGCCAGCGGTGCGCCGTGCGCTGGAACCAGTTGGGGACCGGCTCGCGCAGCGGCGCCATCAGCGCGTCCGACCCCGGTTGGTTGGCCATCACCCCGGCGACGTCGAGGCCGGAGCAGAAGCTTGGCCCCTCGCCGTGCAAAACGACGGCGCGGACGCCGGGCTCGGCGGCCACGCGCTCGGCCGCGGCCGTGATCGCGTCGAACATCGCCACGTCCAGGGCGTTGTGCTTCTCGGGTCGGGTCAGCGTGACCGTCGCCACGTGGTCAGCGATCTCGATCGCGACCCGCTCGCGCGTCTGCACGCTCGCATCAGCTTGGCTCATCGGCTCCGAACACTACCCATCCGCCGGCGCCACCTCGTCGCCGAGCGACACCGCACCGGGCTCGAGCACGCGACCCCAGACCCCGAACGGCAACGGCTCGGTCGACTCGACATCACCGCGGTAGGAGCCCAGCATGTCAAGCGTCGGCAGGTCGACCTGGCCGGTGTCGGGGTCCCGGCTGGTGATCAGGCAACGGCCCACGTGACCGGCGAAGGCGACGACGGCCCCGCCGATACGCACCGAGCCGTTGTCCACCCACCGATCCTCGGCGTGGGCGTCGACCCCGTCGATCTCGACCATCATTCTGAAGCGCCGCGGATCCACTGATTGGACTCCCCCGACCTCAGCCAGTCGGGCGAGCGACGCGCGCGAGATCAGCGAGACCGCCCCGTCGACGCCGCGATCGACGCCGCCCGCGTCGCCCCCCTCGACGACCCGGAGCGTCCGGCCGACGTGCTCGCTGATCGCGGCGGCCCAGGGCCCCTCGACCAGGCGGGCGCTCTGCTCGATCGAGAAGAAGCGCGTGTTGACGGGTTCGCCCAGCCCGATCTCGTCCTCGACCGTGTGGCCGTCGGGGAAGGTCAGCTTCAGGCGTCGATCAGCATCGGAGTAGTCGGCGATCACGGTCTGGAGCGCGCCTTCGATCTTGCTGTTGATCATCCGGTCGCGTTCGTCGATCAGGTAGAAGCGGCGATTCTCACGGACACCCGCGGGCGTCAGGACGAGCCGATCGACCAGGTGCAGGCGCGTGGCCTTCACCGGTGTGATGGCGAGTCCCGTGACGGTGGGCATACCGGTTAGAGCCTACGCAGCTGTCGCCTGTTCGGCCCAGTCGCGGTACAGCCGCCAGTAGCGGCCCTCGGCCTCGAGCAGCTCCTCGTGGGTGCCGTCCTCGACCACCTGGCCGTGTTCCATCACGAGAATCCGGCCGGCGCCCCGGATGGTCGAGAGCCGGTGGGCGATCACGATCGCCGTGCGCCCGGCCACGAGCCGCCGCATCCCGTGCTCGATCAGCGACTCGGTGTGCACGTCCACGTTCGACGTGGCCTCGTCCAGCACCAGGATGCGCGGATCGGCGACCAGCGCCCGGGCGAAGGCGACGAGCTGGCGCTGACCGGCCGAGAGCTGGACACCTCGCTCGCCGATCTCGGAGTCGTAGCCGGCCTCGAGCTCGGAGATGAAGCCATCGGCTCCGACCGCCCGCGCCGCGGCCCGGATCTCCTCGTCCGTCGCGCCCCGCCGGCCGAACGCGATGTTCTCGCGCACGGTGCCGCTGAACAGGAAGGCCTCCTGGGGGACGATCCCCATCTGCGAGCGCAGCGAGTGGGAGCTCACCGACCGCAGGTCGTGCCCGTCGACCAGGACGCGCCCCGAGGTCGGATCGTAGAAACGCCCCACCAGCTTGGCGAACGTCGACTTGCCGGCGCCGGTCTCGCCGACCAGCGCCACCGTCTGGCCGGGTGGGATTACCAGATCAACGTCCCGAAGCGCGTACGCGTCGTCGTCCCCAGAGGCCGAGCCGTACTGGAACGAGACGTCATCGAACCGGAGTTCGCCGCGGAGAGCGGGCAGCTCCACCGCGCCGGGCGGGTCGACCAGGTCCGGCTGCTCGTCGAGCAGCTCGAAGATCTTGTCCAGCGCCGCCATCCCGGACTGGTAGGTCGTGTAGAGCTGTGAGAGCTGCTGGATCGGGTCGAAGAAGTTGTTGAGCGCAGCGATGAACGCGAACACCACGCCGGTCGTGGCGTTGCCTGTGATCGCCTCGATCCCGCCGACCACGAGGATCTCGACTGTCACCAGCGCCGAGAGGAACTCCACCGCGGGGAAGTACGCCGCGTTCAGGTTGACCGTGGTCATGTTCGCGGCCCGGTTCTCCTCGTTCAGGCGCCGGAACTCCTGGATGTGCCGCCGCTCCTGACCGTAGGCGCGCACCACGCGGATGCCCGACAGCGTCTCCTGGAGGGAGCCGGTAATCGCCGCGATCTTCTCGCGGGTCAGACGATACGCGTCGGCCGAGGCGATCCGGAACGCGACGCCTCCCGCGAACAGGATGGGGAGCGCGAGGAAGGTCAGGAGCGCCAGGTGGAAATCGATCACCATCAGGATCACGACCACACCGATCAGCGTCAGCCCTGACTGGAACAGCGTGGCCATCCCGTCCTCAACGAGCTGATCGAGCGCCTCCACGTCGTTGGTGATCCGCGAGATGATCACGCCGGCGCGGTTGCGCGAGTAGAAACCGATCGAGAGACGCTGCAGGTGGGTGAACAGCTGGATGCGGAGGTCCTGCAGGGCCCGCTGCCCGACCCAACCCACCAGATAGGTCTGGGCGTAGGAGGCCGCCGCGTAGACGAGCGCCGAGGCGAGGAAGGCGGCGACGATCAGGTCGAGCGCGCCCGTGTCATGGTGGCGGATGCCGGTGTCAATCGCGACCTTGGCGAGTGGGGCCGGCGCCAGCGCCGCGCCCGTGGCCGCCACCAGCGCCACGAACATCGCCAGCACGCGCCACTTGTAGGGGGTGAGCAGCTGGACGAGCCCACGTAGCTTGCGCGCCCGGCCGCGGCCTAGATGCAGCCCCCCCCTCACAGTCCCACCGCCTCGGCCGCCTTGCGGGTCATGAACACCTGGTCGGGCATGCCCTTCTCGACGATCTCGCGGTACAGGTCGGAGTCCTCGAGGAGCTCCTCGTGGCTGCCGTGGGCCGCCAGTTGGCCGTCCTCGAGCACGACGATCTCGTCGGCCAGCGCGATCGTGGACAGCCGATGGGCGATTACGAACGTGGTCCGGCCTGCCATGACCTCGCGCAGCGCGGTCTTGATCTCCTGCTCGGTGGAGGCGTCGACCGACGAGGTTGCGTCGTCCAGCACGAGGATGCGCGGATCGGCGAGTACGGCTCGCGCGATTGCGATTCGCTGGCGCTGGCCCCCCGAAAGGGTCAGGCCGCGCTCGCCCACGCGCGTCTCGTAGCCCTTTGGGAGCTCGGAGATGAAGCCGTCGGCCTGGGCCACTTCGGCGGCGCGGACGACCTCCTCGCGGGTGGCGTCGGGCCGGCCGTAGGCGATGTTCTCGTGCACGGTGGCGGAGAACAGGAAGGGATCGTCGGTCACCACGGCGATCGCGTGGCGCAGCGAGGCGAGATCGACGTCGCGCACGTCGGCGCCGTCGATCCGCACCGAGCCCGAGGTGGCGTCGTAGAGCCGCGGCAGCAGGGAGACGAGCGCGGTCTTACCCGAGCCCATCGCGCCGACGAGCGCCACCGTGCTCCCGGCCTCGATTTCCAGGTCGATGTCGCGCAGCGCCGCGCGCGTTGTGCCCTCGAAGGTCAGGCTGACGTCTCGCAGCGAAACGCGTCCCGATCCCTCGGGCAGCGGCGGGGCGTCCACGGGTGCGGTGATCCGCGGCTCTCGGTCGAGTACCTGGAAGATGCGCGCGCCCGAGGCGGTGGCGCGCTGGGCGGCGCTCAGCATGTAGCCCAAGGTCCGCATCGGCGAGATCAGCATCAGCAGGTAGGCGTAGAAGGCGGTGAACGCGCCGATGCTCAACGAGCCGTTGATGACGTCGCGGCCGCCGATCAGCAGGATCAGCGCGAGCCCGAGGTTGGGCAGGAAACTGATCATCGGCGTGTACCGGGCCTGAATCTTGGTTGCGTACAGCTGCTGGTCGAAGACGCGCTGCACGGAGTGGCGGAAGCGCTCGAGCTGCCGCTCCTCCTGCGCGAACGCCTTGACCACGCGGACGCCGGAGACATTCTCCTCGGCCTCGGCGGTCAGCTCGGCGATCCGCTGCTGCGCCTCCTGGAGGGCCGGCCGCGAGTGCTTGCCGTAGCGGTTGGCGATCAGTACGACGAAGGGGACCGGCGCCAGCGCGAGCGCCGCCAACTCGGGCTGGAGCACGAACATCGCGACTGCGGCGAGCGCGATCGTGAGCACCGACTGGCCGATGAAGATCAGGCCGTAGCCGAGGAAGAAGCGGACCGACTGGAGGTCGACGGTGGCACGCGACATCAGCTGGCCGGTCTGCTGGCGGTCGAAGAAGCCGAGCTCCAGGCGCTGGAGCTGCTCGTAGAGCATGTTGCGCAGATCGACCTCGACCGCCAGCGACACGCGGCCGGCGACGAGGCGCCGCGCCGCGCTCAGCCCCAGGCGCAGGACGCCCGCGGCGCCGATCGCGATCGCCCACATGATCAATTGGTGGCGGTGATGCGCGCTGACCGAGTTGATCGCCTGCCCCGTCAGGGCCGGGATCAGCACGGTCATGATCATCGCGCCGGCGGCGAGGACGAACGACCAGGCGACGGCTCCCCGATACGGACGCAGGAAGTCTAGGAGTCGCCGGAAGATCTGCACTTCATAAAGTATAGTGAGTCCGTGCTAAGTACCTATCCGCGCGCGGGTCCGAGCCGCTCCGCGATATAGCCCCCGAGGATCAGCTTGCTCTCGGCATCCGCCCCCGCCCAGCCAGCACCTCGTCTTCCTTCAAGTAATCATTTCCATCATGGCAGGGCCATTGCTCACGCGGGAGCGAGAGCGCGTCGCGGCGGCGGCGCTGCGTCTGGCCGAGGACGGGTTGGTGACCGGTACCGCCGGCAACCTCTCCGAGCGGTCCGGCGAGCTGGTGGCGGTGACGCCGACCGGAGCGCGGCTCGACGCGATCACCGCGGCCGACGTCGCCGTCGTCGACCTGACCGGCGAGCAGCGGGACGGCGAGCTGGCCCCGACATCCGAGCTCGGGCTGCACCTCGGCATCTACGCGCGCTACGGCGCGGGCGCGGTGGTGCACACGCACGCGCCGTTCGCGACCGCGCTCGCCTGCGTGGTCGACGAACTGCCGGTCGTCCACTACCAGATGCTGGCCCTGGGGGGACCGGTGCGCGTAGCGCCCTACGCGACCTTCGGCACACCCGAGCTGGCCGAGCTGACGCTCAAGGCACTCGATGGGCGCAGCACCGCGCTGATGGCCAACCACGGCGCGATCGCCCATGGGCCCGACCTCGACGTGGCCATGCAGCAGTCCGAGCTGCTCGAATGGGCGTGCGAGCTGTACTGGCGCGCGGCGGCGGTGGGGATGCCGCGGACGCTGGACGCGGCCCAGCAGCTCGAGTTCGTCGAGGCGGTGGCGCGCCGGGGCTACGGGACCAAGCGCCGGAGCCAGCCGTAAGTGGCGTGACGCTCGGCGGTGACGCTGGCCAAGCTCGGGCGAGCTGAGGCGCTGTGGCCGAGGCGCTCAGACGTGCATGACCGGTCACGCGACGGCGGCCCGCGAGAGCGTGACGGATTAAGCACACCCCGAAGCCGGCCGACGACACCGACAACCCGCCACTCGCCGCCGTCCCCGCGGTGAATGGCGATTCCCCCGGCCCCCACGCCGGCAACCCGCCACCGGCCGCCCGCCGGTCGACGAATGACGAGTTCCCCGACACCGCTCGCTCAACCCCGGCCACGCTCGCGCCGCGCTCTCGACGCCGCCCCCCCGTCGTGACACGTCCACAACCGCCGGCCCCTCCACCGGGTTGTACAACAACCTCCAGAAGGTAGGTCTCTCGATCACCCTCGATTCATGCGACGGTCTCCCCACATGCATCCCTCGTCACCCTCCCGGATCGCGGGGGTCGGGTGACGTGTTTTGCACGGAGTAGGGTGCACCCCCGTGCCGACCATCCTGGCGGACCTCCCGCAGGACTTCACGGATGTGGTCGGCCTACAGGAGGCGGTGGTGGTCGGGATGGCCGACGGGTATGCGCAGGCGAGCGGCAGCCCGACGCACGCGAACCTCCGCGCAGATGACTAATGCCATCCACGACGCCACGCTGGCCCTCGGGGTCCGGCCTTCGTTTTCGATCCCGATGGACGACTGGTACGCCAGCGTCGACGAGGATCGCGCGATGAACGCCCGCCGGCGGGTGGTGACGAGCCGCGCCCTGCCCGATCCCGCCGAGCTGGCCCGAGCTCGCCGCGCTGCCCGAGTCGGCGCGCAATCCGGTGCTGATCGCCGGCCCCGACATCGACGCCAGCGGCGGGTGGCACTCCGCGGTGGCGCTGGCGGAGAAGCAGCGACTTCCGGAATGTGGTTGGGAGTGGTGACTTTTGACGATGGTCGCCGGCGCCTGACGGTCGCGCCGTACGTCAGTGCGGGACGCTGTATGACTGGTGGACCTGCGCCGCCTCCTGGTCCTGCTGCCCGGCCTCGCGCGCCTCGACCCGATTGATCTGATCGCATAGGAGTCCCCACGCGACCCGGTCGTCCTTGCCGCGGTAGCGATCACGTCCCTGGAGGAACGCCCATGCCTCGCTGCGCAGGTACGCGGCGGCAATGCCGCGGCGAGTCGAACGCTGTGCGGGCTTCAGCCACTGGCTGATGCTCTGCAGGAGCCCGACGACGAGACCGCCAACGATCGCGTAGGCCTTGGGAGCGTTGAGGGCGGCGGCGAGCGATGCGCCGACGCCGGCGAGGATCGAGGTCAGGTTCAGGAAGTTGTCCAGGGCCGAATAGCCGCGGAGGCTCCGCTCGTACATCCTCATCGGTTCGATGAACCGGTGCGCGAGGAATGCGCGCTGGATCTCGAGCTGATCGAGCGCATGAGAATGGTCGCCCCAGGCGATCTCGGCGAGCCGACGTTCGATCAAACGCGCGATGTCCTGCGCCTCGCCGCTCAGTTGTGCGCGCATGCCGAGCGCCTCGAGCAGGGCGTCGGCCTCGTCGTTGCCCGCCTGCATCAGCCGGGTGACGATGCTGTCATTCCGGTCGGCCTCGCCGTTTGGCGGCTCGGCCTGCGTCGGATCGGTCATGTGCCCTTCCCTCCCTCCGTGCCGGCGCCCCCGGCTAACCGTATTCGGTTTGTCTACCCCGGGGAACGGCTCAGAGGTTGATCGCGACGTACTTCGTCTCGAGGTACTCCTCGATGCCCTCGTAGCCACCCTCGCGTCCGAAGCCCGACTGCTTGATGCCGCCGAACGGGGCGCCGGCATTGGAGACCATCCCCTGGTTGAGCCCGACCATGCCGGTCTCGAGCCGCTCGACGACGCGCAGCGCGCGCTTGAGGTTGTTCGTGTAGACGTAGGCGACGAGGCCGTACTCCGTGTCGTTGGCCGCGGCGATCGCCTCGTCCTCGTCGGCGAAGCCCTTGACCGGCGCCACCGGGCCGAAGATCTCCTCCTGAAGCAGCTTGGCGTCGTCGGGCACGTCGGTGAGCACGGTCGGGTCGTAGAAGTAGCCGGCGCCATCGCGCGTGTGGCCCCCGACGACGGCCTTGGCGCCGCGGCCGAGCGCGTCCTCGACGAGCTCGGCGACCTTGGCGCGCTGGGCGTCGTCGATCAGCGGCCCGACCTGCACGCCGTCCTCGGTGCCTCGCCCGACCTTGAGCGAGCCCATTTTCTCGGCCAGCTTCTCGGCGAACTGATCGGCGATCTTGTCGGCCACGTGGAAGCGGTTGGCGGCGGTGCAGGCCTCGCCGGTGTTGCGCATCTTCGCGATCATCGCGCCCTGGACCGCGGCATCGACGTCGGCGTCGTCGAAGACGATGAAGGGCGCGTTGCCGCCGAGCTCCATCGAAAGCCGCAGCAAGTTCTGGGAGGCCTGCTCCATCAGCTTGCGCCCGACCTCGGTCGAGCCGGTGAACGACAGCTTGCGCAGCCGTTGGTCGGCGATCAGCGGGCCCATCGTCTCACCCGAGGAGGACGCCGTGACGAGGTTGACGACCCCGGCCGGAAGGCCGTTCGCCTCGAGGATCTTCACGAGCATCAGCATCGACAGCGGCGTCTGCTGCGCCGGCTTGACGACCATCGTGCAGCCGGCGGCGATCGCCGGTCCGATCTTGCGCGTGCCCATCGCCAGCGGGAAGTTCCAGGGGGTGATCAGCAGGCACGGTCCGACGGGCTGTTGCATGGTCAGGACGCGGCCCTGGCCGTTGGAATTGGTCGAGTAGCGTCCGTCGATCCGCACCGCCTGCTCGGAGAACCAGCGGAAGAACTCGGCGCCGTAGGCGATCTCGGCCTTGGACTCGGCCAGCGGCTTGCCCATCTCGAGCGTCATCAACAGCGCCAGATCATCGGCGCGGGACATGATCGCCTCGAACGACCGGCGCAGGATCTCACCGCGCTCACGGGGTGCGCGCGCGGCCCAGTCGGGACCGGCTTCGACGGCCGCGGTCAGCGCGGCCTTGGCGTCATCGGTGGAGGCGTCGGCGACTTCGCAGAGCGACTCGCCGGTCGACGGGTCTTCCACTGACAACGTCCCTTTGGCGCCGTCGACCCATTTGCCGCCGATGTAGAGCTGCTTGGGAACCTCGTCGAGGATCTTCTGTTCCGCTGGGGCTGTGATCGTGCTCATGTACCCAACCTACCACCGGGTTAAACGGCGAGTCCCGGCGGGCTGCTCGTAAGCCCGCCGGGACGGTTGCCTTGCTGCCTTGCCAGCTGGGGAAGCTGTCTGAGTCGCCTTAGGCGGCCTGACGGATCGGGGCCGGCTCGAGCGCCACCGCGAGCACTTCGTCCACGGTCATCGCGAAGTGGAAGCTCATCGCCTCGCGGACCTCCTGCGGGACGTCGTCCAGATCGCCGCGGTTGCGCTCGGGGAGCACCACATCGGTCAGCCCCGCGGCGTGCGCCGCGAGCACCTTCTGCTTGACGCCACCGATCGGGAGGACCCGACCCTGGAGCGTGACCTCGCCGGTCATGCCCACCGTGTGCCGGACCGGCCTGCCGCTCAGGAGCGACGTCAGCGCGGTCACCATCGTCACGCCGGCGCTCGGTCCGTCCTTGGGGATCGCTCCGGCCGGGACGTGGACGTGGAATGAGCGCTCCTCGAACGCCGACGGGTCGATGTCGAGGTCAGCCGCGTGTCCGCGGACGTAGGAGAGAGCGATCTGCGCCGACTCCTTCATCACGTCGCCGAGCTGACCGGTCAGCGTGAGACCCGACTGGGTGGGTGGGGACATCATTGCGGTGGCCTCGACGAACAGCACGTCGCCGCCGGCACCGGTCACCGCGAGTCCGGTGGCCACGCCGGGGACAGCCGTGCGGATCGCCGACTCCTGGAAGTGCCGCTGGCGCCCAAGCGCGTCCCGGACACCCTCCAGGTCGATGACGACCGGAGCCTCCGCCCGATGCGACGCGATATTGGTCGCGGTCTTGCGCAGCAGCGTGCCGAGCTCGCGCTCGAGCTGGCGGACACCCGCCTCACGCGTGTACTCGGTCGCGACCGTCTCGAGCAGCTCGTCGGAGATCTCGACCTCCTCGGCTCGCAGGCCGTTGCGCTCGAGCTGACGCGGCCACAGGTATCCGCGGGCGATCGCGACCTTCTCGGAGGTGGTGTACCCGTCGAAGCGGATCACCTCCATCCGGTCGAGCAGCGGCCCGGGGATCGTGTCGGCCACGTTGGCCGTGGCAATGAACATGACGTTCGACAGATCGAGCTCGACGTCGAGGTAGTGGTCGCGGAAGCTGTGGTTCTGCGCCGGATCCAGCACCTCGAGCAGGGCCGAGCTCGGGTCGCCGCGCCAGTCGGCGCCGACCTTGTCGACCTCGTCGAGCATGATCACCGGGTTCATCGTTCCGGCGTCACGAAGGGCGCGGACCAGACGGCCCGGGAGCGCGCCGATGTAGGTACGCCGGTGACCGCGGATCTCGGCCTCGTCGCGGACGCCGCCCAGCGACATCCGGACGAACTCGCGACCGGTGGCGCGGGCGATCGACTCGCCGATCGAGGTCTTGCCGGTGCCCGGCGGTCCGATCAGGGTGAGGATCGCGCCGGAGCGCTTGTCCTCCTTGATCCCGCGCTCGAGGCGGAGCTTCTTGACCGCGATGTACTCGACGATCCGGTCCTTGACGTCCTCGAGGCCGGCGTGGTCGGCGTCGAGCACCTCGCGCGCGTGCTCAGGGTCGAGCCGCTCGTCGGAGCGCTTGCTCCACGGCACGGCGATGAGCCAGTCGAGGTAGGTGCGGATCACGCTCGACTCGGCCGTCTGCTCGCCCATGCGCTCGAGGCGACCGAGCTCCTTCTCGGCCTGCTCGCGCACGGCCTCGGGCATCTCGGCCTCTTCGATCTTGGTGCGGTACTCCTCGACGATCGAGGCGTCGTCCTCGCCGAGCTCCTTGCGGATCGACTCCATCTGCTTGCGCAGGAAGTACTCCCGCTGCTGCTTCTCGGCGCCGGACTCGACGTCGTCGCGGATCCGCTTGCGAACCTGGAGCTCGGCCAGCCGGGCGCGCTGGAGCTCGAGAGCGAGCTCCAGCCGCTCGGTGACGTCGAGCGTCTGGAGCAGCCTGACCTTGTCCTCATAGCTCAGGTCGGGCGAATAGCCGCCGGTGTCGGCGAGGGCACCGGGCTCGGTGATGCTGCGCAGGAACGAGGAAACCCTCGAATCTGCGCCACGCAGCTCGAGGATCTCCTCGACGACCGCGCGATATTCGCGCTCTAGGTTGCGCGTCTTGCCGTCGACCGGGACGGGATCGGTGTGGTCCTCGACCTCGACATACAGCCGGCCGTCGGGTGCGGTGTTGGCGGCGCCGGCGACGCCACGGTGGAGTCCCTGAAGGGCGACCGCGCGAGCTCCGCCGGGTAGCCGGACGCGGTCCACGACCTCGGCGACCGTGCCGACGTTGGCAAATTCGTTTTCGTGTCTGGGAACGAGCAGCACTCGTTCCTCCTCGCCGGCGTCGATCGCGAGCGTGAGCGACATGCCCGGGAAAGCCACGACGTCGTCGAGCGGGACCAGGAGAAGGCGACTAGACATCAGTTCAAACGTTCGCTTTCGATAGTTGCTTACTCAAGATAAGTGAAGGATACCACTCGGCGAAGATGGATCTCAGTCTATCCGGCTTAGATCGCGCTGCTCCGGTTTCCGGACCGTCAGGTTCGCCCGGCAGGGGTCGACGGCACCGCTCCACATCTGGGATCATCCCCGCGATGTCAGGCCGGGATAAGGCGCCGCCGTCGGGCGCCGCCGACAAATTCGAGTCCCCGTCGCCCGAGGAGAAGGCGCACGACGTGCTCGCTGCGGAGGCGTTCGCGGTGCCGGCGGCCGATCCGTCGCTGCGTCACCACCCGATCACGCTTCCCGACGACCCGAGCGGGATCGCCGAGCCGCACGACGTGCTGGCCGCCGAGGAGTTCGCGATGCCGGCCACCCGCCAGCCGTCCGCGCCGACGAGTGCGGCCGGGCGAATCGTCGCCAAGGCCCGGTCGCCGCTGCTGGTAGGAGCGCTGGCCGCGGTGGCGCTGCTCGTGCTTCGCGCGCTACGGCGCCCGCGCTCCTAGCCGCTCGGCCCGCTCGGCCCGCTCGGCCCGCTCGGCCCGCTCGTCCCGCTCGACCCGCTCGGGAGGAAACTGCGCCTATGCTGAAGTTTCTTCCCGAGGGGACGGAGGACTAGCGCGATCGTTCTCGCCGGCGTGGCGGCATCAGGTCGGTGATCGTGCCCTCGGCCATCTCCGCGGCGAACCCGACCGTCTCGGTGAGCGTGGGGTGGGGGTGCACGGTCAGCGCGATGTCCTCGGCGTCGGACCCCATCTCCAGCGCGTGCACGGTCTCGGCGATGAGCTCGCCGGCGTTCACGCCGACGATGCCGGCGCCGAGCAGCCGGCGCGAACCCGGCTCGAACAGCAGCTTGGTCATTCCCTCGGAGCGGCCCAGCGACAGCGCGCGCCCGGAAGCGGCCCAGGGGAACACGGCCTTCTCGACGTCGATCCCCTCCTCGCGCGCCGAAGTCTCGGTCAGGCCCATCCAGGCGACCTCGGGGTCGGTGTAGGCGACGGACGGGATCGTCCGCGCGTCGAACTGAACGCCCAGGCCGGCGATGACCTCGGCGGCGACCTTGCCCTCGTGTGAGGCCTTGTGGGCGAGCATCGGGCCGCCGACGACGTCGCCGATGGCGTATATGTGCGCGACGTTGGTGCGCAGTTGACGGTCGACCGGGATGAAGCCCGCGTCGTCGACCGAGACGCCCGCCGCGTCGGCGCCGACGGAGCGACCGTTGGGCCGCCGGCCGACCGCGACCAGGATCCCGTCGAACTTGTGGGACTGCTCGTCGGACAGCACCACCTCGAGGTGCTTCTCGGTCGCCTCGACCGACTCGACCTTGGTGCCGAGGTGGATCGCCTCGTAGCGATCGGAGATCCGCTTGTGTAGCGGCTTGACCAAATCGGGATCGGCGCCGGGAATCAGCTGGTCGAGCAGCTCGACCATCGTCACCTTGGATCCGAGCGCGTCGTACACGGTGGCCATCTCCAGGCCGATGATCCCGCAGCCGACCACGAGCAGCCGTTTGGGGACCTGCGGCACTTCGAGCGCGCCGGTCGAGTCGATGACCCGGTCGTCGTCGTCAGGAAGCCCCGGAATCGTCGCGGCTTCCGAACCCGCGGCGATGATGCAGTTGTCGAACGTGACTGTTCGCTCCCCGACCGTGACGCTATGCGGCCCGCTCAGCGCCGCGACGCCGTGGATCACCTCGACCTTGCGTTGCTTGGCCAGGCCGTCGAGCCCGCCGGTCAGTCGCCCGACGACCGATTCCTTCCACGCGCGCAGCGCGCCGAGATCGATCTTCGGCTTCGAGAACTTGATCCCGTGCTCGGCCATCTCCTCGGCTTCCGCCACCACCCGGGCGGCGTGCAGCAGCGCCTTGGACGGGATGCAGCCGACGTTCAGGCAAACCCCGCCCAGCCGGTCGTAGCGCTCGATCAGGACGGTCTTCAGCCCAAGGTCGGCGGCGCGGAACGCGGCGGTGTAGCCGCCCGGCCCTGAGCCGATCACTACGACCTGGGCGTCGTGGCCGCCGGCGCCGTCGGGAGGCGAGGGGGGCGGTGGCGCCGGCTCGTGCTCCACCTTTACGTCCGCAGTGGCGCCGTCGGCCACGCCATCGAGTGTCAGCAGCACGCTGCCCTCGGACACGCGGTCGCCGATCTTCACCGACAGCTGCTTGACCGTGCCGGCCAGCGGCGCCGGTACGTCCATCGTCGCTTTGTCGGACTCGAGCGTGACCAGCGGGTCCTCGACTGCGACCTCGTCCCCGGGCGACACGTGGATCTCGATTACGGGGACATCGGTGAAGTCTCCGATGTCCGGGACGCGCACTTCGGTCACAACAACGCCCGCCGCAGATCCGATATGACCTTGACCAGGTGCACGACGAAGCGCGCGGCGGCTGCGCCGTCGATCACGCGATGGTCATAGGACAGGGACAGCGGCAGCATCAGCCGAGGCTCGAACTCGCGCCCGTTCCAGACCGGCTTCATCGCCGAGCGGGTCGCCCCCAGGATCGCCACCTCGGGCGCGTTGATGATCGGCGTGAACGACGTGCCGCCGATCCCGCCGAGCGAGGAGATCGTGAACGACGCGCCCTGCATGTCGCCCGGCATCAGCTTGCCTTCGCGCGCCTTGCCCGACAGCTCGGTCAGCTCACGCGCGATCTCGAGCAGGCCCTTTTGATCCGCGTTCTTGATCACGGGCACGACGAGCCCGCCCGGAGTGTCGGCCGCGAACCCGATGTTGTAATAGCGCTTTAGGATCAGGTCCCCGCCGTCCAGGGACGCGTTGAAGATCGGGAATGCCTTCAGCGTCGCCACCGACGCGACGACCAGAAACGAGACCATGGTCACCTTGACCCCGTCGCGGCCTTGCTCGTCGTTCAAACGCTTACGCCATGCCTCCAGCTCGGTGATGTCGGCCTCGTCGTTGTGGGTGACGTGGGGGATCATCACCCAGTTGCGGGCGAGCACCGGGCCCGAGATCCGCTGGATCCGCGAGCGCTCCACGCGCTCGATCTCGCCGAACTTCGAAAAGTCCACCTGCGGCCACGGCGGCAGATCCAGGCCCAGACCGGTACCTCCGACCGCCGCCGGCCCCGCCGACGGAGCCGCGGCACCCGGAGCGCCGCCCTCGGCGAACGTCTGCACGTCCTCCTTGGTGATCCGGCCCTTGCGACCGCTCCCGGCCACGCGGTGCAGGTCGACCCCGAGCTCGCGGG
>Ga0335073_10007320_pt1 | contig 15475 bp, 16 predicted proteins | sample Lox_Sample_22_FD_207093 | JGI IMG/M metagenome (GOLD analysis project Ga0335073, IMG submission 207093) | Soil microbial communities from Loxahatchee National Wildlife Refuge, Florida, United States - Lox_Sample_2.2 | ecosystem: Environmental > Terrestrial > Soil > Wetlands | place: USA... | reverse complement strand
AGATCGGCGTCGGAAACGCGGCCATCCGCATAACTCTATGCGAAAGTTGTAAGAACGCGCTGGCAGATGAGCATCCCGATTGGACGTTCACTCAGCTTCGCGAGTTTAAGTAAGCAGGAGATTGTGTGTCCGGCCGCGGCCACCACGTTGATTACGAATCTCTCATGTCCGCAGCGCCGAGCCAAGGCGCAGTTGCTGTTGCCCTGTTCCTCCGAGAAGTTCTTCCGTCTTTATGGCGCGATGCGTACCTGAAGACCATCACGCATCAGCCGAATCTTGCCCGCCTCCGGGTCGGCACATTCGAGTACCTCTGCGATATATATTCCGATCTCGAGTCGAAAGGAGAAGTCGCCTACGATCAATCGCTGCAGGACCGAGTGGTCGCGGCCTTCGGAACTTCATACCCTGCAGAGTCGGCGAACCCACGCCAGTCGCGCAGATGGATCGATCCCACTTTGCAACTTTCCGTCACCGAACGTGACCACGGCCATCTGATCGCTCAGTGCCTTGGCGGCACCAACCTCGGGCTCAACTTTTTTTCTCAAGATCGAAAGCTCAATCGCGGTCATTCAGTGCAAGGCAAGATTTATCGCCAGATGGAGCGCTACATTCACCAGCAGCCTGGCACCTTCTGCTTTTCGCGCCCGATCTACGCCGATGCTTCGAACGTTCCCAAATGGATGGAGTTCGGAGTATTGAAGAACGATCAGACTTTGTGGGTCGAAGTATTCGATAACTGAGGAACCTTTTCCCGCGGCGATGCCAAGATTTTCCCCTCTTGCCCCACTCTCAATTTTCTACTGTTCATTGATCAGCAAGCGCCCCGCAGAACGAGGGAGTGATTCGCCAAGAATTCGTTCCATAGGCCGAAAGTGAGTCACAGTGGCACAGTTTGGCCATTTACAGGGCTGCTCGTTCCGGTGATGATGGCAGCGTGGCGAGAATAATTAAGTTCTACGTGCCAACCAGATTCAGGAAAAAGACATTGCCTCCCGCAGAGCGTCGCGGGAAGCTCATCACCTTTGTGAAGAAGTCAGCTTGAGTCCTATTTCTCGGCTGTCGTCGCATTCAACACGATCGTCAACGGTGTCGGATGGTCTGCCTTCACAAACCGGTTCACCAGAAACCGCTGTCCGTCCTTGGTGACGTCGTAGGTATAAATGTCGGTCGTCGAGACGTGTGTGCGGCCGCGAAGCGGGAATAGCGGCGACGCGGTTCCGTTGGAGAAGTCGCCCGCCGTCGAAATGGGAGCTGCCATCAACATTCCCGATTGTCCAATGTAATAAAGCTCCTTGCCATCGCCGCGCCAGTGCGGCTCCGTCCCCCCTCCCCGCGATACCTGCCACTTGCCCGCCGCATCGGGGAAAGTCGTCACATAGACCTCCCAATCTCCAGATTCAGTGGATGCATACGCCACCCACTTTCCGTCAGGGGAAATCTGCCCGGTTCGCTCCGAGCCTCGAGTTTCGAGAAACAGCTTCGGTTTTCCCCCCGTTGCCGGAACCAGGAACAACCCGGTCGCTCGGTCGCTCGAGGTGTCTTTCAGAAACATGGTGCACAGAATCTGCTGGTCATCCAGACTCCAGGAATTTGCCAGCATGTCCTGATTGATATCCGTGGAAAACACGACTTTTTCTCGCTCCAGTCCGGATGCGGCTTTTGCCATCAGCTGGATGCCCTCGCCGCCTACCGAGCGATACGCGATCGTCTTGCCATCTCGCGACCAGACTCCATTCGCATCTTCGAAAGGGTCAAAAGTAAATCGCGTGCTTGAACTCCCTTCCACTCCTTGCAGCCAAATATTCACGTTGTTGGCTCTGAGGTCAGCGATGTCGACTGCGACGCGCCGTTCGTCAGGAGAAAGAATGGGGTTCGATACTGTACCGGGTTCGCCTACATGCCCAAGCTCTTTGCCGCCTCGGTCTAACCACGCTAACTGCGACAGTGACGTCCCGGTGCTAGTCGAGTAAACCAGCGTTCCGTCCGCGGCCGCCGAAAATGCTCCCCATAAAGTCGCCGGCATGTAACCAACAGAATCCGCCATGACCGTGGCCTCGCCTGAAATCGCGCCCTTGGAGACGTCGAAGGGCGAGGAGACCAGGCGGCGCTTTGGATCCACATAGAAAATATGACCCGGCGCCACGCCCACATTCGAGTACGTCAGCACGATCAACTTCTTCTCTTTCGCATCAAGCGAACTTTCGTAGATGCCGCTGACATGGTCGTCAGGGTTGTTGACAAAATTTCCGTCCCAGAACAGAAAATGATCGCCATCCGGCAGGAACACCGGCCAGCGGTGGGATTGCTCGCCTTTGCTGTACAGCGCCGGATCCAGCGCAGCGTTGCTGCTGCCATCCGCGTTTACGCGCCACATCCCGCCCTGCGCATCCGGTGTATAGACGATCACGTTCTTGGCACCCCAGGAGGCTCCCCGCCCCGCATGCGCGACCGCGAGAGCCTGCGCCGAACCGCCGGAAACCGGAATCTTCATCAGTTTGTCTTTGGCGAAGAAGCCGAGGTAGGCGTTGTCGGGCGACCAGAACGGGTAACTTGCGCCTTCCGTGCCCACAATTTCAGTTGCTGTGGGATCGCCCACGCGTTGGACAAACAAGGCTGGCACTCCGCTGCTGTCGCTCGAGAAGACGTAAACCAGCAATTTCCCGTCGGACGAGAGCGCCATCTGGCTGACTTCGCCAGGAACCGGCAGGGCAAATTGCATTCGTCGCGGAGTCGGCGTCTTATGAACAAACCTGCCAAGCAATCCACCGACTACGAAAAGAACGGCTGCGAGCACCACCCAAGTCCATTGCGGAGATCGATGCGGCGCCGCCGTGGCTCGAATTGCCGCGCTGGCATCCGTGCCGGAAAGCGTTCCGAGGGCAAACGCCAAGTCGCGCGCCGACTGAAATCGCTGCTCCGGCTCCTTTTCCAGGCATCGCCGGACAATCCGTTCCAGCGCCGGAGACACAATCTTCGAATCCGTGCTCAATTCCGGCGGTTCTTCCTTCAGAATCGCCGTCATCGTCTCGGGCGCCGTATCGCGCCGAAACGCGCGCTGACCCGAAATCATCTCGTACAGCACCGACCCGAAGGAAAAAATATCCGAGCGATGGTCAATCGCCTCTCCTCGTACTTGCTCGGGCGACATATAGCCAACCGTGCCCATCACCACGCCCGCCTCGGTAGGTGAACTGGTCAACGTGAGGCCATCCGGTGCAGTCGGTCCCGGTGCTTTCGACTGGGTCAGCTTCGCCAGCCCGAAGTCGAGAATCTTCGCCCGGCCTTCTTTCGTAATAAAAATGTTTTCCGGCTTGAGATCGCGGTGAACGATCCCTTTCTCATGTGCGGCAGCCAGACCCGAAGCGACCTGCACGGCGTAGTCGCTTGCTTTCCTGGCCGCAATCGCGCCATCCTGCAGGACTTCTCTCACGCTTCGGCCGTCCAGCAGTTCCGAAACCAGATACGGACGCCCGTCCTGTCCGCCGATATCGTATAGCGCGAGGATGTTGGGATGGTTTAAGGCCGCGACCGCTCGCGCTTCCTGCTCAAACCGTCGCAATCGCTCCGCATCATGCGCAAAGGATTCGGTCAGGATCTTCAGCGCCACGTCCCGTCCCAGGCGCGCGTCGCAGGCGCGATAAACCTCTCCCATCCCTCCAGCACCGATCAGAGAGAGGATCTCGTAAGGACCTAGTTTGGTGCCAATCGTAAGCGACATGCAGTGCGCAGCATTATACCTGCACCACCGGGCGTCTGAATCGTAATGAGTGCCTCATGAAAGGAGAAGAAAAACCAATCCTCGGTGTTCTCTGCGTCCTCTGCGGTTAGAGTTTTTTCTGAAAAGTGGAATGGGAGCCATAAAGGCTCGCACTATTTCGCGATGCTGATCTCGAAGTACTTGCAACCCGCTGCAAGTGTGGCCTGTTTCACACCCGATCCCGGCACGGCTTGCCCCGTATGTTCGCCCTCCCAGATTTGGGCTAGCGCATAACGGCCGTCGGTCTCAATAAACACCAGGCTTGGCGAATGGCTCACGCTGGGCGATTCTATGGAAGTAGTGATGATGCGTGTGCCAGACTGCTCGCCCTGAACGATCCAGGTGACGTTGTCATTGTTCCAAACCCTTTTGACCTCGTATCGGCCCGCTGGCATGGCCTTGCCCGCGACCACGAAATTGAACGGCACCTCCAGAAGCAGCCTGTGGGTCTGCGCAACCAGGGGAAGGCAAAACCCAATTAGTATGGCCAAACACCAGCTAGCTTTCCGGACATTCATAGATGCTTGCTCCTTCATCGATTCGCACCCCGTCTGCGGTGCCGTGGCGCAAATTCATGCTACGAACGGGAGGCTGGGTTTGATAGATTACGCCGGGCTTCAAATCGGTGGTTACCGTTGTTTGTAAAGATGGGTAAATATGCAGTCATGGCGAGTGTTTAGCCGGATCTGGGGGCGGGGGCTATGCCAGCGCTTTTTCACAGTGTCCACTGTCCAGAGTTTGGCATCACAACCCTTGGAGGCTACTATGCCGGAAACCAAGACGGATTCAACTACCCCAACTCAACAGCCATCTAAAGACCCTTACTACGATGAGAGCGCCTTACGCGAACGGCAGGAGAAGGAAGCCGACGAAATGGCGCGTGCGGCGCAGAAAGTCGAGAGACGATACGACCAGGAGCACGACATTTTCACGAAGTGATAGCTAGGTGTTAGGCAAGCGGGGCGGTCGCGTTTGAGCGCCCGCCCCGCTCAAGTGGATCATTGAGTCACGGTAAAGTTTTGTGAGCTCACGCCTGTGCCGCTTGACGTTGTCACCGCAATCGGACCCGTGACCGCGCCGTTGGGCACAATGGCTTTTATAACGATGTCGCTCACAACCTGAAAGCTGCTCGCCGCCACTCCCCCAAAGGTGACTTTCGTCGCTCCCGTGAAACTGGTTCCATTAATCGTGACCGTCGTTCCCACCGGACCTTGCATGGGTGTAAAGCTAAGAACGGCTGGGGTCACCGTGAACTTCCCGAAAATTGCAATGCCCCCTGCCGTCTCGACGCCCACCGGTCCAGTCATTGCTCCCTCCGGGACAGTCGCCGTGATTTGCTGGTCCGAATTCACCGTGAACTTGCCGGGTATATAGTCCCCGAAGCCCACGCCCTTGGTTTGAGTGAGGCTCTCTCCGTTGATCGTAACAACCGTTCCTACCGGGCCGCTGGTGGGCGCGAAGGTCTTGATCTGCGGTGTTACGAGAAACTTCCGATTGCTCTTCAACGTACCGGCCGAGGTTGTGGCCGTGATGTTTCCGGTTGTCGCTCCCGCCGGCACTACGGCAGTCATATAAGTGTCCGAGACAACGTTGAAGGTTGCCGGTGTTCCATTGAATGAAACCTGGGTCGTGTTGGTGAGGCCCTGGCCGAGAATTTCGATGGTATTGGTGACTACGCCTTCCCAATTCAGTAAATTGACAAAGGGTTTCAGCCCCATGTCCAGGCTGTAGAAGACGCTGCCGCCGATCGAATTTCCCGTCGTGGTTCCAAAGAATTTTCCGTCGGTATGTTGGACCAAAGGCCCTTCAGGCGCCAACCCATCGGCACAACCAGTCTGGGAGCAGAAGTTGTACAGAATTTTCTCCTGGCCTGCGGGCGTGATTTGAAAAATGGTCCCTGTGTTACCGTTCTTGCCGCCCTCAGCGGTTGTGCCATAGAGATTTCCGTCAGTTCCTAATGTCAAGCCCGTCACCGGAAGCTGACCATCGAAAGTTTGAGCGTTGTAATTGAAACTGTAGAGCAACGTATAGGTCCCAGTAGCACTGATTTTGAATACCGTTCCTTGATTGTGGGCACCGCCTTCCTTAGTTGTGCCGTAGAAATTCCCGTCGCTGCCCTGAACCAGGATGCCGACGGGGTAACTTCCATCACCGTTCCCATAACCAGTGAAGTTGTGCAGCACGGTAATCGCACCAGACGGGGTCAATTTATAGACCACACCCAGGTTTGAACTGCCTCCGAAAAGGGCGGTGCCATAAAAGTTGCCATCGGTTCCTTGTGTCGGAAGATTGGGAGAACTTCCGTCGGTAAACACAAAATCATGAAGGAGAACAAATTTACCCGAGGGTGTGATCTTGAAGAAGGTTCCGTCTTGTCCGTTGTATTGTTCCTCGGAGACGCCGTAGAAATTACCGTCCTGTCCCAGCAGCAGAGTGTAAGTGGGCGCGCTATCGTCGTTCTTGTTTCCAAACGTATAGAGCGTATGCAACGCTCCTTCCGGGGTTAACTGGAACACCGTTCCCGCTCCACCGGTTCCCCCGCCCTGGGTTGTCCCGTAGAAGTTCCCGTCGAAACCAAGCGACAGCCCTCCCAACGGGTTAGAACCGTCGCTACAACCACTGAGGGAGCAAAAACTGTAGAGAGTGGTCAACTGCCCGGCTAGCGTCATCTGGTAGGCCGTGCCTACGCTATTGGCTCCGCCATTGGAAATCGTGCTGTAGAGGTTCGCATCGCGCCCTTGAGCAAAAACCTGTGAGAACACCCCGGTGTTGTTGCGATTGGTTTCGGGATAGTCGTACAGGACGGTGTAAGTTTGAGCGCTTGCCAGGGTTGAGACGAAGAATAGAATAACCGCGATCCGTTGCAGCAAAACTTCCGGACGACTCATTGTGTTCTCCTCGAGTGATTGATCTTCCCGTTTGGCGTTGGGGAATCACCAACTCTTCAGCTCTTGCCCCGTTGGCTCCCGTAGTAGTTCCTCATTTCGCATTGCGCAAAGAAGCTGGCAAAACCGTCATTCAACTGGAAGATTTTTAGGATCGGTTGAAAGTGCGATGATGGATTATGTTCACTTTCCAGCCGATCGGTCAGGTCCGCAGCCCATATCAAGACACCAAGCAAATTCCCAAGGGATTTGGCGCCAAACACGAAGCTGAGGGAGTACTCGAACTGTTGCCCGAGTTTGCGCCCGGCCTGGCCGACATCGACGGCTTTTCCCACCTCTTTATTCTTTGGGTCTTTGACCGCTCCGAGGGATTTCAACTGGTCGGTATACCGCCTATCGATGACCGTCCTCACGGCGTCTTCGCCACGCGCTCTCCCAGACGCCCCAATCCGATCGGACTAACCGTCGTCGAACTCCTTCGCCGCGACGGACCGCAATTACACGTTCGCGGTCTCGACATGCTCGACGGCACGCCAATCCTCGATATCAAACCCTATCTTTCGAGTGTCCCGCTGGAAAAATTACGCCGCGGATGGGTAGCGGAAGCTGAGGCTCGCAGGACGAAATGATCGAATACTAAACTGACTAGCCTTCCCGCAGCTTATGCCCGGCCAGATTGCCCAGCCCGTCATAAGCCGCGTACTTATAGGTCTCGCTCAGGGTGGGATAGTTGAAGACCTGCTGAATAAACTCATCAATCGTCAAATTGTGATCGAGCACCGACATCCCGATGTGAATGAGCTCGGTCGCGCTCTCGCCAATCATGCTAATCCCGAGAAGCTTCTTGTCCACGCGAGCGAAAATCAGTTTCAGCATTCCTGCCGTGTCGCCGGTGATGTGTCCGCGTGCATTATTGGCATAAAGCGCTCTCCCCACGCAGTAATCAATTTTCTTTTCTTTGCAGGATTCCTCGGTCTCGCCCGCAGCCGAAATTTCCGGGATCGTATAAACCCCCATCGGCAGCATCGACGCCACGCGCTGCTTGTAAGCGAAGCCGAAGGCATGGCAAACCGCAACCCGCCCTTGCTCCATCGAAGTCGAAGCCAGGGCAGGGAAGCCAATCACGTCGCCGGCCGCGTAGATATGCTGAATCGTGGTCCGATAATTCTCATCCACCGAAATGTATCCCCGATCGTTGAGCGACAGACCGGCCTTTTCCAGACCCAGCCCATCCACTGCCGCCCGTCGCCCCGCCGCAAATAACGCTGTTTCTGTCTGTAGAACCTTCCCGCTCTTCATCGTTAAATCTGCGCCAGACGCCGTGCTCTGCACCTTCGCCGGACGTTCATTGAACCAGAACTGCATACCCAGCGCCGCTAGCCGCTGGCGAAGCCGTTCGCCAATCTCTGCGTCGAGAAACGGCAACAGTCGATCCCGCCCATCCACCAGCGTGACCTGCACACCCAACGCCATGAAAATCGACGCGTACTCGCACCCGATCACTCCCCCGCCAATCACCGCCAAACTTTTCGGAATGCGATCCATCCGCAAGAACGTGTCGGAATCGAACACCCGCCGATCATCGAACGCAATCTCCGCCGGCCGATTCGGCTTGCTTCCCGTCGCGATCAGAATTACATCGCCGCGAAGTTGCCGCTCTGCAGCCGCGCTAGCAACCAAAATCGTATGCGAATCGATGAAAGACGCCTGCCCTCGTACCAGTTCGATGCGGTGCAGTTCGAGATTCTTCAAAATCCGCTGCCGTTCCATCTCCACCACTTCGCGCTCGTGATGCATAAAGTCGCTGATGGTCAGATTTTCTTTCAACGAATAATCGATGCCATAGATTCCACGCTGCTTGAGTCCCGAAAAATAAAGCGCGGATTCGCGCAAAGTCTTGCTCGGTACCGTGCCGGTATTGATCGAACTCCCACCGACGTACTCCCCGCGTTCGATGATCGCAACCCGCTTGCCAAAATATGCGGCCTGCGCACCGGCTTTCTCGCCCGCCGGCCCGCAGCCAATGATGATCAGGTCGAAATTGTCACTAGAAACCACTACATCCCCCTCGAATGCGCGCCCGCGTCTCTAGATCCATAGCAGCGGCGCCAATCCCGCCACCGCGAGTCCCGCCAGCAGGCACAAGCTTTGAATTCCAGTTTTGCGATCCGCCAAACTGTATGCGTAGATCCCTTTGATCAAGTTATTGCTGGCCGCAGCAATCAACACCGCGGCCGCCGCCACTTTCAGCGGCGTCAGTGTCCCTGCAGCTTGCGTCATCCCCATGATGAAGGGGTCGACATCGGTTACGCCCATAATCGCCGCCAGTATGTTGACTCCTGCTCGTCCCAAATATGTAACCGCCAATTGCGTCGCGATCAGCATCAGCAAAAACAAGAGCGCGAAAAAGAACGCAGCTTTCAGTTCCAGCGGATTCTTCGGTTCGAACTCGCGTTGCACATCCGTCGCTTTCGCATCCGATCGCCGCGACCAGATCCAGCCGACCCCAATGGCCGCCCCCGCCAGCGCCAACAGCGCCGCCACTAACACTGCAACTAGATGCTCATTGAAAATCGCCACCAGCGCCGCCAGCCTCAGATACATCACTCCCGAAGCGATCAAAATCCCGCCTGCAAACAAGTGCGGGCGTTCCTCGCGGGCGGCCCGCCGGGCCATCACCACCGTTGTCACCGTCGAAGAATAAGCTCCTCCCAAAAACGCTGCCAATATCGCTCCGCCGTGCTCCTTAGTTAGTTTCTGCAGAACGTAACTACCGTACGAGATCGCGCTGACTGCCACCACCACCAGCCAGGTTTTGAATGGATTGACATGAAAGCGTCCAAACTGCTCGTTGGGTAGAATCGGCAAAATCACCGCAGAAAGCAGCAGAAATTTTGCGAACGTAAGAATCTCATCCGGTGGAATCCGCTGCGCCAGCTTTTCCAGAAAACTCTTGAGCTCCAGCAAAAGCAAGCTGGCGACGCTCAGGGCCGTCGCAATCCAGAGGTGATCGTAATAAACCAGCGCTCCAACCAGAAACGTCGCCAGCCCCGACATCTCTGAAGTCACGCCGGCGGCTTCCGCAGAACACAGTTTTCTCCAATACGACAAGAGCAGAAAACTGCCCACCACCAGAAATCCCAGCGTCAAGGGAACGATCTGAGTTCCCGACAAAAGCGCGATCGAATACCCAATCAACCCAATCAGCGGAAAGGTCCGCACTCCGCCGAACGAATAATGTCCCACCACCGCTTTGTGCTCCTCGCGCTCCAGACCAACCATGAACGACAGAAAGAGCACGAGCACAATCTTCACGGCATCCGGCGGCAGCCTGCGGTAAAGTTCGATCAAATTTTTCTCCGATGGAACCACGCATTGTGTCACAAATTCGGCAATGGCACCATCGGAGTTGAGGCTGTTGAACCTTCCGCAGCCTTGCTTCGCGTCCTCCGCGAAAGCTTTGCGATCCCGGCGGTTAGGTCTTCGCTAGTCGCATCGGGCTGCTCCCCGCCTCTTTTCCAACCCTCCATCAGCCGTGATAAAGTGAGTTTATTCACTACGTCGCGCCAATTCCCTGAATTGGCGGGCTACAGCCTTGCTAGGGGGTGCCTGTGATCTACGATCTCGTGAAGGACCGCCGGGTTTATTCTGTCGATGCCGAAAGTTCCGTGCTCGAAGCCGCCCGCTTCATGATGGAGCACAATATCGGCGCGGTGCCTGTTTTGCGCGACGGAGAACTCGTCGGCATCTTCTCTGAACGCGACATTATGAACCGCGTGGTCGCCATCGGCCGTAGCCCCGGCACCACTCTGGTCTCCGAAGTCATGACCGCTAACCCCAAGGCCGTTAGCGTCAGCGAGACCGTCGAAAACAGTCTCTTCCTGATGCGCGAGCACGGTTTCCGTCATCTCCTTATCACCGACGGTAACCAGTTAAAAGGATTGGTCTCTCTGCGCGATCTTCTCCTTCGCTACGTGAAGGAAAACGAGCGCCGCGTGGCTAGCTAACGCTCGCCGCCTGCGCATTTTTTCGCTCATCTACTAGCACTTTTGTATAGGCGCGGCCTCCAAACTGTGTAAAAATATGGGCGATTAGTGGGGCGCTTATGTTTGGAGCGGTGCAACGTTGTTCGGCAATGCTCTGCAGCGCTCTATTGTTATGCGCCGTCGCTTTTACTCAGAACAGTCCTTCCTCCGACTCCACTTCTTCTACCTCCGATCAGAAATCGGTCAAGACTTATCACGACGGCAGTATCCGTGACATTGACGCGATCGGCAACCGCAATATCGGCTGCCAGCGCAGCATCGGAAATTGGTACAGCCTGGAAAAACAGATCGCCATGGGAAGGTCCTATTCCCAGCAAGTCGAATCCACTTCTAAGCTAATCTCGGATCCGGTGATCAATGAGTACGTCAACCGCGTCGGTCAGAACTTGGTTCGCAACTCCGACGCGCTCGTTCCATTCACCATCAAGGTTTTAGATACCGACGACATCAACGCTTTCGCGCTTCCCGGTGGGTTTTTCTATGTCGACTCGGGGCTTATCCTTGCCGCGGACAACGAAGCCGAACTCGCCGGCGTCATGGCCCACGAGATCGCGCACGTTGCCGCCTGCCACGCCGCCCGCGAGATTTCGCGCGGCCAACTGATGAATCTGGCGTCCATTCCTCTGATCTTCGTCGGCGGGGGAATCGGCTACGCCGCCCAAAGCCTCGCCGGTCTGGCTGTTCCTCTGGGCTTCATGAAGTTCTCCCGCGGTTTCGAATCGGAAGCTGACTTTCTTGGCGTCGAATATCTGTACAAGGCGGGCTACGATCCGCAAGCCCTGACCTCATTCTTCGAAAAAGTGAAGGCAATGGAGAAACAGAAGCCGGGTACTCTTGCCAAAGCCTTCGATACTCATCCGCAAACTCCCGATCGAATCGCGCGAACTCAACGCGAGATCAACACTCTGCTGCCCGCCGAGCCCGAATACAAACTGGATACTTCGGAATTCGAAGATATAAAAGCGCGGTTGGCGCAGCTGGAAAATCGGCACAAACTTAATCCCAGTCATGGTGGCGACGGCCCCACTCTGCGGCGAGCCTCCCACGCTCCAGTTACCGATACGCAGACTGCCGACGACGCCGATCAGCATCCCACCCTCAAGCGCCGCACCGCCCCAGATTCCAGCTCAGGCCCAGACTCCGGCACAACGTCGTCTGGATCGAGTTCTGCTGGCTCTGGTTCCACCTCCAATTAGTTCTCTTCTTCTCCGCTGTACTCCGGCCAACTCCAACTCACTCCTGGCATCCAAAAATCAGTTAGGAGGCCACCTTGAAATCCGTCGGCGCTTTGGTTCTCCTGCTTGCCGCCTCCGCAGTCGCGGCTCTCGCCCAGGATGTGACAACCGAGTACGATCACCAGTCCGACTTCCGAAGTTTCCACACGTATGATTGGCAGAATGTCGCGGCCGATGACCAATCTCTCCAGCCGCGCATCACTGAGGCAGTCGATCGAACTTTACGGTCGAAAGGTTGGCATCGGGTAGATGCTGGCGGTGCAGTCCCACTGGTCGTAGTGGTTGGCGCACGAGCTCAGCAGTACCAGACTGATCCGGTGGGAACGATTGTAGTCGACGTGTATGAAGCCCAAAGCAAACGTCTGATCTGGCATGGCACGGCCAGCGATTCATCCTCGAATGCAGAAAACGCCAATCTGGAAAGGGCCATCGACAAAATGTTCAGAGATTTTCCGCCGCAATGAAGCCGAACCGTTCCAGCCGCTGAGCGTGCCGGAACATGAAACGCTACAAAATTTTTCCCTCCGCAAGGTCCTTGACCAGCGTCAGATCGGCTTCAAGAAAATCGTATTTCGGCAGCTCCGCTCGCGGCGACCATTGAATATCCTTAAAAATTCGGTTCTCGATTTCTCCCCCATAACGCCTCACAACGAAGAACCGCAGCTCAACCGCATTTCCCGTCTTATAGCGATGACGGAACTGCGCGACTTCCTCTTCCACTTGCGCATCGATGCCGAGTTCTTCTTCGAGTTCACGCTTCAAGGCATCGCGCGGCTGCTCTCCCGCCTCGATCTTCCCGCCGGGGAACTCCCATTTCAAGGGCATCGTCTGATGCTTGGTCCGCTGGCAAATCAGGATTTTCCCGTCTTTGACCAGCAACCCAGCCACTACATGCTTTACGGTTGTAGCGGTGCTGCGGCGGGGAGGCACACTCGTCCGGCTGCGGCTCTTCATGCCGGCGACTTTTCTAGGTATTTTCCCAGCAACCCGGCACAGAACTCCACCAGATCACGATCTTCTTGCTTGAAAGCGGCAGGAAAGTGACTATCAATGTCGAGCTCGCCCACGACTTTGCCTCGGTTAAACACTGGCACAACGATCTCGGATTTGGTTTCGATCGAGCATGCCAGATAGCGCGGATCTTTTGTTACATCGTCCACCACAACAGTCTGACCCGTGGACGCCGCTGCCCCACAAATTCCCTGATGCAACGGAATTCGCGTATGCGGCGTCATCGCTCCCTGAAATGGTCCCAGCGCCAGCATCGGCGGATTGCCGCGTGCGCCGTCCTCTATCATGTAGAACCCCACCCAGTTATATTTCAGCATGCGGTCATGCAATAGCTCAGTGATGCGGGACATGAGGTCATGCGCGGATTTCGCCTGCTCGTACGATTTCTGGACCTCCGATTGCACTTCTGTGAACTTGTCTCCCGTTGACATAGTTAAAGATGTTAAACCACCCCTGATTGATTTTCGCAGTTATACTTTCGTGATGCATCTTAGACCGCGCGCTTGTGGAAAGTCCTGAGGATGAATCGCGGATGCCAACGCCTGCAGCCCCTGAATCAACGTCGGCGCCGGAGTATTCAGAAATTCGTCGCGAATACAGTACACGCGGCTGTTGTTGACCGCTCGCATCGCCTCCCAGTCACGGTTCTTTACGATCTTTTCCAGCGGCACACGGTCGCCTGCGCCACACCATGCTGCGACCAACACATCGGGGTTTTCACCCAGCACAGCTTCCGCTGAGATTTGCTTTCCCGGCGCTCCCACAAATTCCCCTCCGGCAGCTTCCACCAACTCCGCAACCCATGGCTGCGATGCAATCAGCGGCTTGCCCCATTCCTCGCAGAAAACTCGCGGTCGCTTCTTTTTTTGCGTCTTGCGTCTTACTTTGTCGATTTCGTGTCGCATTTTCTTGATAGCTTGTGCGCCTCGCTGCGGTACCCCCATCGCCCCTGCAATCACTGCGATGTCGGCATAGACATCTGCGAGAACCCTAGGCGCGAGGCCAAGAAAGCGCGCACCGGATTTCAAGATTTCAGCTAACGCTTTCTCCTGGTAGGGAACTGACGCAATAACCAAGTCCGGCCCCGTCGCGACGATCTCCGACGTTTTGCTCGTCCAGGAATCCGCCACCACTGCCAGCTTTTGTGATTTCACTTCGGGGCAAACATCCACGCAATACTTTGTGCAGGCAACCAGCCGGTCCAGCTTGCCGATTGCCTTCAGAATCACCGTCGCACTGGGCTGAAGGGAGACAACGCGGTGTGGAGTGTAATCGAAAGGCACAGCTTATCTTACAAGCTGCGACAATTCGCGTCGCCCGAAACCGCTACAATTCCATTGATGTATTCTGCCGAACTTCTTGATCATTTCGAACACCCTCGCAATGCCGGCGAACTATCCGACCCCGATGCCTCTGCGCAAGTGCAGAACCCCGCCTGCGGCGATATCCTGAAACTAAGTCTGAAAATGTCCCATGGCCGCATTAGCGAAATTCGCTTCCTGGCGAAAGCGTGTGTTCCAGCCATGGCTTGCGCTTCGGCGTTGACCGAACTTGTACGAGGGAAAACTTTGCAGGAAGCACGAAGCGTACGCCGGGAAGAAATCGTGACCGCCGTCGGTCGTTTACCCGAAGCGTCGCTTCATGCAAGCCATCTAGCGATCGACGCGCTCGCCGCGGTGCTCAACAATCTCAAGCCTTAATGCCGTACCCTGTGCTCTCTGTGTCCTCTGTGTTGAGTGTTCTTGCCGTTGACCTTCGCGCCCTCTGTGTTAAATGCTCTTACCCGCCCCGGTCCCATCCGGCCAGTAAACCCTCCAATTTCTCTCCTGCGCCGTTTTCTCGAGGTCGGGATTCGGATTCACCGCAAACGCGTACTTTGACAACTGCAGCATCTCCGCGTCCCAGCGTGAGTTTCCGAACGCCACGTCCGGCGTTTTTCCTATCCCTTCCTGAATCGCCCTCGGCTTGCCTTCGCCGCTTGGAACTCGCACCAGCCGTTCGGTCACACGCCCATTCTCAATCTCAACCGCGGCAGCCAAAACTCGGTTCTCCGGAATCCCGCAATATTTCATTGCTGCCCGTATCACCCACTCGTTCGTGGAAGAGACGGCCCAAACATCACAGCCAGTCTTTATCAATCGCCGTGCTAGCTCTTTCATCTCAAAAAAAATGTGGCTGACAAAATTCTCCTGAAAATATTGATTCGCTGCCCGCTGCACTGCAGCCTCCGCCAGCCCCCGATGCATGGTCACCATCTCTCCGCAGATCGTGTCCTCATCCACCTTGCCCGCCTTGTAGTCGACGTAGCGTGGCCGTGCCCAACGCGCAATCTCGTCAGAAACTACACCTTGCCTCAATTCCCAATCGAAGAATCCCTCCCCCGCGTCGCCCGCCCACAACGTGCCGTCGCAATCAAACACCGCGAGCTTGGGTTGGAGATGCAGTACCGAGTCGATGAATCGCGCGGCTTTAAGCGTGGGACGTGAATTCAAGAGTCGCTTGCGTTCGGATCATAAGATTAGCGGGGTAACTGGCGAGGAT
>Ga0335073_10007319_pt1 | contig 15476 bp, 21 predicted proteins | sample Lox_Sample_22_FD_207093 | JGI IMG/M metagenome (GOLD analysis project Ga0335073, IMG submission 207093) | Soil microbial communities from Loxahatchee National Wildlife Refuge, Florida, United States - Lox_Sample_2.2 | ecosystem: Environmental > Terrestrial > Soil > Wetlands | place: USA... | reverse complement strand
ATCCTGCTACCTTTCTGTTTTTCGGATTTCCGCCCAGCAAATTTCACCACCTGTTGAAACATCAACAACTACTGTCAGAACTTCGTGAGAGGTGCATCTTAGACCTATTTGACGCGCTGAATCCAGCTGTGACCTCCGTTTGTCCATACGACCACTTGTTGTGGCTCCACCATTGAAAACATTCTCCCACTTTCCAATTTTCGGAATTCCGCCCCAACAAGTTTTTCCCCAATAAAGACCATCAACACTACAGTCAGAAGATTTGTGAGGGGCGCTCCCTAGACATATTCGACGTGCTGAATCCAGCTGTGGCCTCTGTTTGTCCACACGACCACTGGTTGTCCTTCTGCCATTGAAAACATTCTCCCACCTTTCCGATTTTCGGAATTCCGCCCCAACAAGTTTATCCCACAGAAAGACCATCACCAACTACTGTCAGAATTTCGTGAGGGTGGCTCTTTAGACCTATTCGACGCGCTGAATCCAACCGTGGCCTCTGTTTGTCCACATGACAACTGTTTGTCGCTCCACCATTGAAAACATTCTCCCCCTTTCCGATTTTCGGAATTCCGCCCCATTGGACGATCAAAAAGGTGGGAGTGGCGATCGCCGTCAGACGTGAGAAGACTTTTCCATTCGCAGGTATATACTCGGACAGAGATATCTTTTGAGTTATTTAAACAAATTCGCCATATTTACGTCCATGAAAGCGTCCATGCTTTGTTCCAAGCGCTAGTGGCACTGTCAAAACCGGATACCAAAAGGGTGTTATTGTTCCATGACCAGGTATAAGACCCTCCTGAGAATGTGACATTCTGAGGTTGTTCAACTCCCAGGATGGTTACATTTCCCAGCGGTTGATCGACAACGTAGCTCCCTTGACTCGATGCGTTCAGAGTTTTACCGGACGCCATGAGTGTAACCATTAAAGTTGAATTTGGATTTATAGAAACACCGTCGTCAATGTATATCTGACCCGATGCTTGGCCGGTAGAGTTCAACGCAACGAGTAAGTTCCAAGGGTTTTGTCTGCATGCTGTCGTGGTATATCCAGGTTCCTTGGATCAACCATTGTCACGAACAGAAATACCTGCATTGGAAGGATAGCTCCTGCACGAACATGTACTGGAATATAACCAAGGGGTGCATTGATCGTGACGTTCCCAGATGCATTCCTCGCTTCATATGTATACCAATCATACCAGACTTCTGTCCCTGGGAAGACACCATCGACGGTGGTCGCGCCTTGGTCAAGAACGGGAGTTACGAGGACCGTGTCGCCAACAAGGAATTGTCGATCGGCCTCCGCAAGAGTGTCATCGTCGGGAAATTCGTAAAAGAGAGGGCGAATTGTGGGGGCACCGGTGGTGGAAGCCTGATAGAATAGCGTATACCAGTATGGCAGCAACGAGTACCGAATTTGCATGGCCGCACGAGATGCTTCAGCGACCGAGGCCCAAACATAGGCTTCTTGTGAGTTTGCTGAGAGAACATTGTGATTCCGATAAAATGGGAAGAAAGCACTGAGTTGCATCCATCGATTACACAATTCCATGTCTGAATTTCCGTTGAAACCACACGTGTCTGGGCCGACCATTGGTATTCCGAAGAATTGAAAGATCAATGCCTGAGGAATGGCAAAGTACATGTATGCCCACAAAGAGTAATTGTCACCTACTATCAGACCTAGTTCGCCGATGGACATTACCTCCCCAATGACCTGCCACAGCACCTGATCCCGGAAACGTTGAACGAGCAATGATGAATGGGCGTCTGTCCGGATGAATATCTATTAATGCGTTGTATGTTGCTCGCGACTCCAAATAACCCCACAGATTATGAATATCATACTCTCGAGTACCGTCATGATGAGTTGCGTTTGGACTGACAGCATGAACCGCCAGATCATGAGGAGATTGGTGATGATTAATAGCATAGGGTGGATAGTTGATGTTCTCCATAGTCGCATCCACTGTTGCACTCGGAGTCGGAGCGCTCGAGCTGGTCGCGGCACTGGTCGTTGAAGTTACCGCTGCTTGAGATGATGACGCCGAGCTGGCCGCCGCCGCCTCGGTTGCGTTGGTCAAATTGAAACCTTCGGGATAGGTGTAGATGACTTGTCCTGGTTCGCCAGGGAGAGAGAAGGGTGGGTGCACGGGATTTTGAGTGACATTGGAGGAACCGCAAGATCCGACGCAGAACGAGGAAGCTTCGTTCATATCCAACCATATGCCGTCGAAATTCGCGATTTGTGAGAAGTTGCGAAACCCTTCCGTCCACCAGCCTTGCGTGTTGTTGGCCAGCCAGTCGGGGAAGACGGTATATCCTGGCCAAACATCTCCGATATAAGTCGAATTGTCGGGATTCAGCATCCAAATCTCCAGCGTGTCGCCGACAGTGAAGTAATCCGTGGCATCTGATGCGTTGTTCGGGTTTGGATGATATATCGCGGCATCGTGGATGGGAATGTAGTGTTGGCTGTTGTTGTGAACGCTCTCTAAGAACTGGGCAAACTCGGCTGGTGGAAAAGAAATTGGATCAAGGGTCCAATCGCGATACATGTACATGTCTACCAAGTCAGTCAGTGAGAACCAGATGCAAGTAACAGTCGATATCAGTCCATATGGTTTCGAGAGGGATGTTTGCGTCCTTATAACCCTGGACAACATTCTGTAGATCTGAGATATTATGGTATCCCCATCTGCATTGATGAAACCCGAGTGTCCAGTACTGGTGCATAGTCGGTAGACCGATTGATGAAACGTACTGTTGAACAACGTCCGATGGGGACGGCCCGACGTAGAAGTAGAGGTCAAAGATACCACCGATCGCACGGTATTGAAGAGTCGTGTTTCTGAGAACAATGTCCATGCCATTGGTATTTCGAAGGTAAACAGCGTGTGTCGAATGGTTTCGTCCACTTGAGCCGTTTGTATATTTATGTTGGAAATATACCGGATGAGATCCATAAATGTTACCATCGATTGGGTCTGCTTCGTCGCTAGGAATTAGATTGAAATTAAACTGGATGTACTTGGCCCACATTGTACGGGTAAAATTATTTCCCAGTCTCAAAGAGTGAATGACCTCTCCCAAACCATAGACATTATAATCTTCCTCCATATTTGTGGTCAACTCTAGGTACTGCGTTTCAAAAACCAGCTTGTAGCCTCTGGTATCAAATAAAACTTCTCCGTCGCTGCGTAAAACCCAGAACTCGAACGGTGACTCGTTGTAGTTGAAGCTATACTGGAGATCTCCGACTGACGAGAAGGGAGCAGGGATTCGGACGAGGGCCTCGGGAACGCGATATTGAGTATTATTGGTGTCTTCAATGGTAACATGAAGCCGAGTCTCGGTGTCGTAAAACACACTTAGGGTGACATCCGTGTAGTCTTTTCCGTATGCGTTGCAAGCAGACCCGTTCAAAGTCAACGATCCCCTCAAGCCTCGGTCCGTTTTCTGAACATTCGAAAGAGAGTAGCCCGGACATACATTTTGCGCAATTACGGCGGCAGGATTCGAGACAGTCGGAGTTTGCGCAACTCCAATCGTAGCCCATGCTGCAACAGTTGGTTCAGGTCGGTAAGACGTTGAAGACTGTGCCCATGCCCCCTGAACCAGCAAAAACGCAATAATCCCGAACAACATGGTAATGAGCGCGAGTCGATAATTGTCTGGCGGCCATATTTTATGCCCCGGATTACGGCTTTGCGGTCCCCACTTTGACGTGGAAATCTGGGGTACGCCGATGACATCACATGTCGCACAGCAATTTAAGAGTGGCGATGATCGAAACTCGTCGGATAATCTTGGTTGGATGCGACAACATTATTGGCGTGTATAATCTCGTATCGGATGTGGCAGTGGTCGCCTAACGATTTGAGAAGCGAAGCAAGGATAGGACGTCGGTCGTCATTCCGAGATGACGGAAAAGTTTGTGAAAAGCTTGGTTGCGGGCATTGATCGTCGTCTCCCTGCCAACGCGCGACCAGTGAAACTATAAAGAACCGAGTGCTGATGGAATGAAAATAAGTTCTATTCATTTAGTCCATGTCTATACACCAGCAGCTGCTAGTCCTAAATTTATGATGCTGCAAAGGCCCTCTCCAAGAACAAAACCGCTTGCAACTCTTATTACAAGTACCTTTTTCTCCTCCTCATTCTGCCTCTTACATCTCTTAATCCACCACCATGAAGCAATTCCACCAATAACTCGTGCAAGCATGAAAGACGGGGTGTTGTACATGCCTAACTCAGATAAAGCCTGTAAGGTCATGTACCAACAGCAGCGGCCAATCCCGAGGGGAGATATTCAGAACGCCGAACTTTTGAAGTTTTCAAGAGGGTTAATATGCCGAAAATGACTGAAAATACAATTGTTGGAGTCATTACGGGGGGGGGCTCACAATTTTGCACAATCCACCCAGACCTAAATCAGCTGTGAGGAAGGAAATGAGATACCTGTGCAGTAGGAATCTGAAATAGGGGGCCTGGATTCTCATACACTCATGTATAAAGTTTGTAAATTCCAGCACTGATTATCGCACTCCATACACTTGCAATGACTTGCCCGTAGAACTGCACTTTGGGACCCGCACTGAGCAAGTGTCCGGTTTTGAGATCTTGCATGAGATCCCCTGTCTGTTGGGCTCCCACTTCTGCAATTCCACCAGCAATTAAATTGATGATGATTGCATTGGGGTGACTCGAGGAATGACAACTGCAAAAAATAAGTTGCGAGACCTTGCCAATTCCAGACACTGGGTTCAGATCTGTTTCGCCAAGGGCCCAGACACCCAAGACTGAGAGAACAAGCACGATGACAATGGTAATGATTATAGCATAAACTGGGATTTTGTCGAAGATGAACTTAACAGCAATGACACGGAGTAGACTTGATCCTGCTAATCCTGCAAATGTCACCTTGTATGAAACCCGTTGGGCTTCCGGGGTGTCCTCCTCTTCCTTGTCTTCTACTGCAATGCTTTCATATCGATGTCGTGTCATCTCAATGAAGGTAGTAACAGTAATCACAGCCAGGCCGACGATACAATCGGCCATCATAATTGCAAGACTGATCCGAAGAATCCAACCTCGTCCTCCCGACGTTACTGAAGTGAACGGTTGTTTCATCGCAATTATGCATTCATTCAGAAAACCTATCCGGGAATCATCTAAACCATTCGCAAAGACCGTCCGTATTCTATTCATTAAGCAGGAATACCCTCATAATCCGCATACTCCAAAAACCCCTTGACCAGTCTTCTCCGCTTTCTCGCTGCCCGAACTTGCCAATACCGCTGCCACTTGACCAGACACATCAACATGAACACGAAGATCACCAAAATGCTGGCCACAATAGGAACGATGACCTTCTGCTCACTCAACCCAGTCTATACAGTCAACGCTGCGACTTAAAGATGAAGAGAAGCAAAGAGAGAAGGTACATTGTCACCGTATGGACAATTTGTATTGCCTATTGTCCAGCAATTTTCGGCTTTGAGAGCATTGAGATCGATCCAAATAGACTTTGCATCCGTGTTTCGCAAAGCCTGTACTAGAAATCTATTTTCAAGTGGTGTTCGTGGGGCGTCAAAAGTTGTTCCAAACGGACATGTTGTCATAGCTTGATAAAATGTCGCCTGGTCCCCTATTTGCCACTTTCATTAATTCATGTTCCCGAAAAAAGATGCTTGTACACTGTAGAGAGAGCTGTTTACTCTGCACGCAATTTGTAAAGGGGTGCTACATTCGACAACTCCCCATTGTCCCGTGTCGGCGTCTAGCGCAGCACATGCAAAGACATTTGTCGTTCCGTTCTGAGGGAGCGATGTATTTTGTGGTTCAAAGGGAGCCCAAGACCATATTGTGGCGGCGATTTGTTCGTAGGGGGACAGACTGCCGGAACTAACGTTCTCCATTGGCGAGTCAATCAGTGGAGACAGACCACAATTGACGATAGCTTCGAGAGAGTCGTACGAGAGAGGATTTTGCGGGGTAGGGTCTTGCGAGAGAGCGAAAGTTGTGTTGCCTGAGATTGACGTGGAATTGAAGTCTTCCTGGCCTTGGGGACCGAAAACCACGCCAGCAGGACCAAGACACGTAGTAGGGTTGTTTTGAAGGGAGGTTGACGGGATGAGTTGATTTGGGCCACCAAACGTATTCGGAGGGAAGAGGATATTGGAGTCTTGTGCGATGTCGTACTCGGTTGAGGTGACATTGACGGATCCAAATCCAATTAGCAATCGACGGCCTTGTATTTCGAAGAGGTGTCGAGTTGAAGGCCATCCGTTTGGGGTGGATGCAATTTGAGTGACATTGTTAATGTCGAGGGTGTAGTAGTAGGATATATCGATGATGGGATTGGCCTTGTCGGCCAGGAAAGTGCTGTTTATATCTTCCCGTTCAAGAGCTAGGGTGGCCGGAGTATATAACCAATCTCCCAGTGTCGCATTTATTTGCTGCGAAAGAGATTGTCCGGTTCGAATAGAAAGGTCGATAGAGTTGTTCCCTGCTAATGATGGCAAAGTGTTGAGATTCAAGACCAAGAGTATAAGACCTGCTTCTTGAAGATTGTTGTCCGTTCGTGTCAGAATGGATGCGAGCGTGTCGAGGACTGTTTGCAGATTTGCTCCGATGGCGCAAGAGTAATTGTTCGGTAAAGGAATTAGGTCTGTGGGATTCGGTGCTGCCGCTGCGGACGATGGGGTAGCGGTAAAAGTGCTGGTGACCGTGGTATTGAAAGATGATGTCGAAGACGAGACAACCGTCTCAGTTGCTCGCGATATAGTTGTGGTGATTATAGTTGTAGAATTTGACATTGTGTTGGAGACGATCTGTTCCGGACATAATTGAAAAGAGCTCGTTGTATTGTCCCACCACAAGTCCATCTCGAAACGACGATATCCCATACTGAATAAAGTGCTAATTGCGCTGACGTTGTCAACTGAATACTGTCGTGTCCAGAACCATGATGAAGTGAGGTTGATCCCTGGTAAGAGGATATGCGATATCGGTATATCGAGAGCTATATCTCGTTGGACCAGCAGCGCTGACTGGATTGTCGAGTTTGGATACACCAAATCATTGTATGGCCCATAGCTGCTGGTCAATACAATCTCAAACTTTGAGGCTACCTCTGGCCATTTGCGGAGAGAAACCTCGTCACCCATATCACAACTATAAATGGGAGGAGTCGGCGGATTGCCTCCAGCCGCTCTCTCATCGTGAGCAGTCGCCAGGGGACGTCAACGATTGATCAAAACTCTAAACCGATTGACGGCCAGAAGGTCGCGAATATTTCAAACCCGACTGGTTCATAATTTCCTTGACCATCTCAAACCTCCTCATAATGCTGGATTGTAAATCTCACCAAGTCAGGGGCAATGCGAGCAAAGAGGTAGCAAAGTATAGTAAGCGCAGTATGGAAATGGGATTCGAGTGGAATTGGTTCTCCTTTGAGATAGAGGCCTCCCATCTCTTTTCTTCGGCCCATCTTGTCCTCAGCGACATTTTCAAACTGTTATACCTATATCTATGGACCATATCACTCTAAAACCCGTGATTTATGCACGCAATGCTAGATCTTAACTCCATTTCCCTCTCATTCATTGTAATGATACACCTAGGTCAGCACAAGCACGCTGGAAAGGGGATTTTGTACAAGATACTGCGGCAATCCCCAACATGTATACCCCAAACGTCTCGCCATTTTGGCAAACCCTTCACTTTCCAGTAGATGGTAGAACGGGAAAGCGGGAAAGGTGGCTCCATCCCGATGGACACCAGCTTTCACCATCAAGGCAGTTCTATATATTAGACTCTCGTCCGTGAAGATTAGGTGGATACGTTCCAACTCCGTCAAGTTTGACTTCCTCATTACGATCTCTTGAAGGTTCATGCAAGTACGCCATCAATGTGCGATAGGTTGGGATTTGAGCGTACCCTTCCATTAGACTCTATTGCATATCACGGATACCTTCGAATAACACGTCATCATCGTCCATTTTCGCGGCGAGATTGAGGGCGATTTCACTGTCGATCCAGCTATTAAAGTCATAGGGTCGCTCTTGCTGGTTTCCATTGTCGTCAGTGTACTTTTGAAAGGCATTGGCGACAATGATATCTCGGTTATGGTGCGTCATATCCTGGATTATCGTTCTCGGGGTTTCCACAATATCAGCATCAAGCCAGAATACCCACGAGATATGAGGTGCCAAGGTCGTCAGCACGAGAGAGTTTCGAGCAACAGATAACGTCGATCGTCTCGCTTTTTGATGCTCCAGAGCATGTCGTTCTATCACCACGTCAACCCTCTCCCACACCGGTGGGAAGGAAGGGATTATTGTTACCCTTTTCGTCCTGCGTCGTAGGGATTTCAACATCTTGTCGCAGAATAGTGACTAGATTGAATTTTCCATTCGTCGGTTTCCCTTGCACTTCTTTTAACCTCAGCTTGAGTTTCTCGAGGATTTGATCTCCGTCGGGACCCTTTGGAAGAATGAATCCGAGATCAATTAATTCATGCGGGTAAGATAATTGCATCAAGTTTGCCCAATACTCGTCATACCATCGCGCAATGGGAGTCAATATCAATACTCTTTCTCGATTTTGAAGAGCGTTCGCTGTGGATGTGATGTTGCGAAGATCATAGCGGCTTATGATGCCGCCAGAGTTGCGTCGCGAAGGCTGGAAAGGTCGATGTGTTGCGGGATTGTTTTGTGCTGGGGATGTGGGTGGGAGGAGAAAGAAGAAGAGGAATGCGATGGTGAGGATGGCTGAGAGGACAGTTGTGACGGCGCTATTGTGTCTCGATTTTGTTTTCATGATTTTTTTGCAATGGAAGGGGGTGATGCTGAGAGTTATCGGAATAGCGTGAGTCCTCCTTCAATGTGCTTGTATGGAGGATCGAATTTGAGTGTTGTGATGTTATGTTTGTGCTGTTGTTGTCATTACTGTCACTTGCGACGGTCGGTCGAGCTGCTGTGCTGTACCTGTGTCAAACGACGATTAGCAAGGGATTTTTCCAAATCTTGGTTTAGAGGCGCGCGATGGCTTCTCTCTCCCTGGCAAATGTGGCGCCCGGACCTCACGTAATCTCCCTAAGCCAATCACCCGCCTGAACCCGCCCAAAATTAGAAACGCTTCCTGTGACAAAACTCTAAAAGCAGAGTTACACGAACCCATCCCCGGCTGCCCGAGAGGGGCTAAGTCATGTTTGCGTCCGTCAATTCACATGCTGGGAGCATTTAAATTGCTTATTCTAATGCGAAACATTTTTACGATTTTCCCTGGTGGAATGAACAGAATTTGGACCTGGCTACACAACTCAGATCTGACCGGGTATTCAATACACCCAACCTCAAATTTGCATCTCAAACAACATCTCCTCACTATCCTGGCTTGCATTATGCGCTCCACTACTCCCCGTCCCATTCGTCTCGTCACTCTAGACCCCATCAACGCCTCTTCTCACGAGTTCGGGAAAAATTACCATAATACTGTTAAAGCTCGGCGCCTCCATCCTTGAAAACTTTCCCCTCCAGTAAAGTTGCCCCGGACCCTATTCATCAGCATCTTTGTATATTTGACTTTCGTATACAGTTGAGTGGCGTTTGTTCTGTACTGATGGAAGATTCGTGAGATGAGCGTCTGTACCGCATGTCTCACAAATAAGTTCGCCACGGAGTGTTTTCCTCCAGGAACGACTCTGAACGGTACCGCATTTTGCGCAGTGAGGTGGTGGCTGTACAGTCAGGTAGGACGAAACAGTGGGGATGAACCTGGGAATGAGAGGATGAGGGACGATTGTGCGGGAATGAAGGTGGATTTGAAGGTGGATACGTTTCTTGGGCGGCCGAGAACAAGTCCCAGGCAGACGGTGCGGAGGACGGATGCGGAGGACTGAAATTGCTGTGATTATTATTACCCTAGCCCCTTTTAGTAATTATACTTTGAGGGAGGGAGAAACTCTTTGGGAATTTGGGACGAGATATTGAGACTAATGTCAATGAGAAAGTTTGCACGGCGATTTACATGATGAGAATTTCCTAATTGCGCTTGCAGTTGTTGTTGGATTTGAGATTTGTCATCCGTCGGTTCGTCCTCCTCAAAAGATGGGAAGAGACGCACATTAGATGAGGATTCGAAAGGAGGCATCTGTGAAGACGGGAAGTGCGGCGTCACAGTCTGCTGAGAATTCTGATGTGACATTAGCGGCGCCCTAGATTGAGCTGTAAATGCATTTTGCAACGAATTCTGTTCGTCAGCACTCAACGTATAATTCAGCCTAGAAAAGGTTCAGTCGCCTCCAAAAATTGAGTATACCCAAATGCATTGGATTCAAATGCGTCTAACTGGAATGTCGATGGACTGTCCAGAGGATTTAGAGCGGCATCTTGAACCTCCTGGTTGTTCCTTATAGGGAACATGTACGGCGAAACAGGTAGGGAATGAAGATTCGAGGAAAGAGATCCGGCGGAATTAGGTGTATCTGCATCATCGGGTAGATTTCCAAGAAATCGTGTATCCAAATTCAACGACAGAGGGCGTTGATAGTCTGCAGGGACAGAGGTAATTGATCTTGGACGTTGTTGAGGCGGCAGTTTCGGTCCACATTCTAAATGTCGAAGTTGACATCGCAAACATGCCGAGTCGACATTCTCGAACTCACACTGAAAGTCAACCCACTGGCACATTATATTGGGGACGGATACCCTCTTCTTTCGACGTTGACAGGCGAGACATCGTAATGTACCTCGCGGTCCGAAAGGATTATTGCCTCTCCTTCGTTCTCCTTCAATCACAGGACTAACACCCGTCAAGGAATATGTATATGAGAGCATACCTTCTGATGCCCTCAGCGTCTGCCCCCGGATTCAACGGCGGCACGGACCCGGCACGAGGGATACTACTGCTGACGACATCATCCACTAAAACTTTCCCTCTTCCCTGGCATGCAGTGCAACATTCCCATTTCTTGCCAGGGGGAGTTGCCTGCTCGTCATTGTCCGAGTCGATCATTCCCCGCCCCTGCCGCCGATCGGTTCCTGGCGGCCATCCATCACGAGTGACTGCTGCCATCTTATGCTATCGATGGAGAGAGAGTGGGTGATGGGGGAATTCGAATCGGGGAGTACTTTGTAACTGAGGTGCTTGTGACCGTTGCGTAATATGTATTAAGTTGGGGAAGGCGAGAAAAGTGGGATGCGATTAGAGTTTTGGGCGCAACAGCGATGAAGTAAGCGACGCTCGGTCCGCTTCACGAGACGGGAGCCAAGAAGAGGGGAGGCGAAATAAAATGGATACTGGAATGGGCAGTAAGTATTAATCTTTCACAAATGCATAGCAGTTCCTAGCAACATTTATTGCGCAGATTTCGACCTTGTGATGGCTCGATAAAAGGCGACGCCAAAAGAAAAAGCTTAATGCACGTTTATAAGCCAAGAGATCAAAACGATTCTCAGCGCAATGAGACTTTGTACAACTTCAAGCGCAAATGACATTCACGGATACACATGCTGGCCATTTCCCGACGTTATCCGTCCCATAGAATGAGTCACACAAGCACCGCCCCAAAAAATACTCCGGTCGCTTTTCCTCTTCCGCGGCTCTTCCCTGCGACGCCGCTGCAAGACTTTATAGAGGTCTCACAAACGCCAATTTCATCGGCGTAATCTCTGCGCCATCAACATCCCATACTCCACTTTTATAGTAAATATCCTGCCTCAATGCCGTTTTGCACTCGTCCTTCGAATCTGCTTCCATGATAATCACACTGCCCTATCCTCATTAGCTTCTCCACGCCCTCGTAGCCGCAATTAATACCGCAAAAGGCATTGGATCCTCGGGCGTAGGTTCTTTCGAGAAGAAGGCACCTGATTGTTTTAGTCCCGTCGGCAAGCTTGCGGGGAAAAGGGACCTCCAGCTCTGACGGCCTGATTATTTCCAACCACCGATAAATGGGCTTGACGGACTTCAATGCGTTTCTGGATGGTGCCTGGATGGTCATGGACTATGCAAAGGAATTGAGGCTTTGTAGACATTGTGCGTATGTGATGGTGAGGTTTTGTTAGTGAATGAATAAGGATTTGGGGTCGAAGGAAGAGGATTCGCATGCACGGGTTTTATATGTCGGGATGTCGACGGACAATTCCGAGACCGACTTTTAGTGGGGATGTGGCGCCATCGCAATTACCTCCGTGTTTGCAGCGGACTGCACAAATTTCTCTTCGCGACCCGTATAGAAGTAGAGTGAACGCCTTTACTTACCCACACGGCATATTAACTCCCAAAGTATTCAGAAGACTACTTCAAAGCCCAATTCTAAACTCATTGCAGCATTCACATAAGCCGAGGTCCCACGGTCACCAACGCGAACGTTTGATTGTATCAGATTGTAGTATGTAGGATGCTGCATTGAATCAAAGTAATGATATCCTTATTTTCCATTCCCTCCGCTCCAGACTTTAACGCCAGACAAAATTCAATCTCTTCCTCCTCGACCATATGCTTATTATACTGGCTGCGCATTCAATAATCTAACATGTCCATCCATATTGCCTGACTCTGCCAACACCATTGCATGCGGATGAAAATTTAAAGCCGCAATTCCGGCCGTGCGTCCCTGATGAAGAAATCCAGCTTGATGACGCGATGTCGACAGATGCGTACCGTCCATATTCCACACCTTGAAACTTGAACTCGTTGAGCCAGTTGCAAAGACGGGAGCGTGTTCATGGACGGCCAGACACCGCATCTCAGTAGTATGAGCTTGAATTGTTCGAATTGGTTGGTCTTGTAGGATGCTACAGATCAGATTTGGCCCATATCGGAAAATGTACTCGAACAATCTCACCTCGCCTGCAATGGACCCTGTGACCAATTCTCTGATCCCTCCGCGTTGCATGTGAACGTTGACGATCCAGGATTTATGTTGCTTCCATGCACGAACAAGGGGATCTCGATTGTCCTTGCGGACGTCATAGACACGGACTGCTCCATCGCCGAATCCTGCGACAAAATAGTGACCGGCGACTTGGTCGGATGTAAGCGAAGTAATCGGACTTCCTGAACGGGCACTATAATCCGCCACAAGAGTCTCTGTTGCGGCATCGTACATTCTGATGACTTTCATATCACCTCCAACGAGACATTTCCCGGTTCCCCTAGACATGTCAGCAAACCGACTTACGAAGAGATAATTACTGTTGCCATTCCACTACCAAACCGGAGCTGCGATTGGAAGGGACCAAGTCACTCAATGCACGCCATGCGGTCAACAACTCGATATCCTGCGGGTTTTCATAGTTTCGATAAATCTTCAAAATCCCATCAGAACTGCCCACCATCAACAATGCAACATCATCTTCATTCAGAAATTTGGTCGCCGTGATCCTCGCTCCATCTTTATTCCCATTGGAGAAACTATTGAGACGAGTATGTTGATGCCAATCCCACACAAAAACTCCGTCTCTATCATCCGAAACTACCAAATGCGGTTCAAATTGATGGAACAGTAGCTTCATAGGCTGATGGCCCTCGTTATCCAATAGCGCAAGTGTGTTCTGCCAATGACTGACCCCGGCAATTTCTTTGAGAGGCTGGGTTTCGTTGATGATTTGTTCGTTCCGAGTCCGACGCCAAAGACGTTTATTGTATTCGAGGGATCCCGGTTCTTCGGCTTCCGCGTCCTTCATTTGTGGACGTTGGAAGTATTCGGTACTCCAGTCGAAAAAGTCGCTTTTGAGAGGAAGTGTGAATTCCTTGGGACCTTCTTTGTAGGCTCGAGAGGTGGGTTTGTGTAGTTCAATTAATGGAGCAGGACGCAATTCGGTTTCTTTGGGAGGAACATTGGGTTCGGGCGTCGCTTTTTCGGGGAGAGGTTCACCTCCCATGGCGAGGTTGTATGCCACTGACGCAGTGCGTTTCAGGGTATTGTATAGTCCGCCGCCGCTAGTGGAGCCACTCGACGATGTCGGTCTCGCCTGAAGTGCAGGTCGGGATTGAGAGCGTGTTAGGGCCGGATATGCGGTATTGGCTCGTGGCAGCGTGGTTGTCCCGTTGACACGGTTAATGACAGGAGGTGGTTGTAAGGGCGGGGCCTTTTCTTGAACTTTCGGTGCAATTGTCAAGGGCAACTCTTCCAACACATCCCTCGGAAGGGCTGCCAAGGAATTGAAGACACCGTCTATCACGGCGCGAGCTCGAGCAGCGACATCGGGAAACGGATCTTCTGAGAGAAGCAGCAAGGTCCTCCAAATGGCACCAAAAACTGTCCATCGACTCAGTTGATCGTCTTCGGAGTCGGAGTCGGCAATCCTATTTCTTCCTCTACCGTCTCGTGTCCGGTCGGTTTCTACGAGTCTCTCCTCTTGCAAGTATTCCATCGCCGCAACAACAAATTTGACCTCGAAACTAGACGATTAACAGTCTACAGGGCGAAAGAAGGTACCGAGCAACAACTTTCCCAAGAAATATGACCAACTCCTTCCGCACGACACTACTCCCATCTCCGTTCAAACTGAGTGCGTGCACAGCCACCACCACCTCCACGTTTGCCGTCTGATCATCATCTCTTGGTCCCCCAATCAACGAAGTCAACGCTACAAGCGCAGCAATCCTTACTTCCGGAACCGAATCACGTAACAGATCCACCAGACGTAACGGTGCTCCTTCCCGTATCCCCTGCCACTTTGCCTCTGGAAAATCGTTCCACAATTGTGAAATCAACAAGGCAGTCCAATGTCTCATTAATGGTTCTGCGGGATTTCTAGTATCCTTTAAAACCTTGAGACAGATCTGCATTACACCAGGTGCCATGCACGCGATTTGTCCTTGACGAAATTCGCGACAGAATACCGCGAGGATAAATGCGCACATGGAACGATGTTCGGGGATATGGTTTTCGTGGATGTGGAGGTCGAGGGTCGGTTCGTCGGGGGAGGAAAGAAGACGGACAAAGTATGTATAACCATTGTCTTTAAGGAGGTCTATCTGACATGATTTGTCGACGGCAAGGATGCGGGCCCAGATGAAGATTAAAGTTGCTTTGAGATCCGCTGCAGGGGAGAGCAAGAGTTTGCAGACGTATGGGAATATTCCAATAGACAGGGCGAGATTGACGGCCCAGGGACCCAGGTCGAGGAAACGTGTCAGTAGAAGTAAAGCTCTCAATCTGTGAAATTGAGACACTGTTGTTAGCGGTACAATTATCTTGGGTTCAGTTACGTAGAACTTGTAGCACTATGGGTAATTGGTCGGGGGGCTCTTTAGTTATTGCAGCCGTTTGAAGCCCTGTAAAATAAGTCTTTTATTCAGCGAAGAGGACATACAGACTTCAAATGCCGTCAATTGCTCCTCAAAGAAGGTGGAGAATCGTTGCCCGGTATGATAGAGCTCCACCGTTTCAGGCCGGTCATTCTTATCGCCCATATTGTGCCTTTCCCTCTCTGCCTTTTCCTTTTCCAAACGTT
>Ga0335073_10007318_pt1 | contig 15476 bp, 13 predicted proteins | sample Lox_Sample_22_FD_207093 | JGI IMG/M metagenome (GOLD analysis project Ga0335073, IMG submission 207093) | Soil microbial communities from Loxahatchee National Wildlife Refuge, Florida, United States - Lox_Sample_2.2 | ecosystem: Environmental > Terrestrial > Soil > Wetlands | place: USA... | reverse complement strand
AAGGCGACCTTGACGCCCTGCTGGCGGGCGATTTCGAGCGCGGCCAGAAAACGGCCAAGACCCGAAGTCGAATACAGCGACAGCGTGATGCCGGAGAAATAAACCAGGCGCGCCGCCGTCAGCCGTTCGGCGATCCGCCCCCAGTCGGGAAGCTCGAACAATTCGCCGGCCGGCGCGCCGTCGCGCCAATAGCGGGTGATGCGCTCGCCGGCGGGGCCGTTCTCGATCAGGCTGAGGCCGGGCTGGCGGCCGGGAACGCGCAAAATGAGATCGGAGCCGACGCCTTCAGCGGCGGCAAGCGCCAGCACACTGTTGGAATAAGGATCGTCGCCGACGGCGCTGGCAAAGCCGACCTCCAGTCCGGCGCGCGCCAGATAAATCGCTACATTGAATGTGTCGCCGCCGCAGGCGGGCGAAAACCTGCCGTCGGAGCCGCGCGCCAGTTCGATCAGGACCTCGCCGACGCAAACGACACCCGTCTTCTGCTCTTCGCTCATGGTTTCGCTCACCGGCCGGGCATGGGTTCGCTCACCATACTCCGTTCCTGCGGCCGGAAGAGGGTAGCGCGGCCGGAAATAGACGTTATATTATAACATCGCGCAACTTGGCCATTTTGCCAAAATCCGGGGTTCATCAAGAGCGATCATGAGCCATCACCACCTTGGCGGCGCGCCGCACCCCTCGCCTGTTCTGTCGCCGTCGCTGCTCCGGTTGTCGGCCGCGCAGCGGCTTGCCGGCGCCGGGATGCTGATCGTGCTGATCTGGACGGCGTTTCTCTGGGCGATCCGCTGAGCCTGCGATGAGCCAACTCCGATTCCACAATCTGACGCTTGGCTATGAGCGCCATCCCGCCGTGCATCACCTTAACGGCGCGGTCGACGGCGGCGCCCTCCTCGCGGTTGTGGGGCCGAACGGCGCCGGCAAGTCGACGCTGTTCAAGGGCATCATCGGGGCTTTGAAGCCGCTGTCGGGCGCAATCGAGCGCGGCGGACATGAAGCGCATCAGATCGCTTATCTGCCGCAAGCCGCCGAGATCGACCGCAGTTTCCCGATCAATCTCTACGACATGGTGGCAATGGGCCTGTTGCGCACACGGGGCCTGTTCGGCGGCATCACCGCCAAGGACCAGCACGTCGTTGAACACGCCATCGCCGCGGTCGGCCTGACCGGCTTCGAACAGCGCGCCATCGGCACGCTGTCGGGCGGCCAGATGCAGCGCATGCTGTTTGCGCGTCTTCTGGTTGAGAATGCCCGGATCATCGTGCTCGACGAGCCGTTCGCGGCGATCGACGAGCGGACCGCGACCGACCTGCTGCAGCTGGTGCGGCGCTGGCATGACGAAGGCCGCACCGTGCTCGCGGCTTTGCACGACATCGATCTGGTCAAAGCGAATTTCCCCGACACTTTATTGCTGGCGCGCGAGCCGGTGGCCTGGGGCGCCACCGCCAAAGTGCTGACGCCGGAGAACCTCGCCAAAGCGCGGCTGATGTGCGAGGCCTTCGACGACAGCGCCGAGGCCTGCGCGATGCGGGAAGTGGCCTAGCGCCGATGCTGTCCCGGGTGATGCTGTCCCATGTCTTGCTCGAACCTTTGGGCGATCCTGCGTTCCGGCACGCGCTCGCCGCCGTGCTGGCGCTGTCGCTGAGCGCCGGTCCGATCGGCGTCTTTGTCATGCTGCGGCGGATGAGCCTGGTCGGCGATGCGATGTCGCACGCCATCTTGCCCGGCGTCGCCGTCGCCTTTCTGCTCACCGGGCTCAACGTCTTTGCCATGACGCTTGGCGGCATCGCCGCCGGCCTCATCATTGCGCTGCTCGCCGGGGCGATCAGCCGCGCCACGGCGCTGCACGAGGACGCTTCGCTCGCCGTGTTCCTGCTGGTGTCTCTCGCCTTCGGCGTCGTGATCGTGACGCTCCACGGCATCGACATCGAGCGGCTGATGACTTTCCTGTTCGGCGAGACGGCCGCGAACATGAATGCCGAGAAGCTTCTGGTCATTGCCGTGAACGCGACCATCAGCCTGGTCGCGCTGGCGCTGATCTACCGGCCCTTGGTGCTCGGCTGCGTCGATCCCGGTTATCTGCGCTCGGTCAGCCGCGCCGACGGCATCGCGCATCTCGCCTTTCTGGCGCTGCTCGTGCTCAATCTGATCAGCGCGTTTCACGCGCTCGGCACGCTGCTCGGCGTCGGCATCATCATCATCCCCGCCGGGATCGCCCGGTTCTGGACCCGCGATATTTCGGCGATGATCGCGATCGCGGTCGCAAGCGCCCTGGTCTCCGGCTTCGCCGGAGTGGTCTTTGCCTATCACGCCGGCATCCCCACTGGACCGGCGGTGACCCTGTTTGCCGGACTGCTCTATATCGGCTCGGTCGTCTTGGGACCGGTCGGCGGGCTGATCTGGCGGGCCTTTCCCGGCCGGCATTTGGAGGCCTGACCCCGCCCTGTCCTGCCCAATCCGCGAGGGGTTTTGTTTTGCCCCCACACTTAATATATCTGCCGCTCATCCGGAGTGACTTCGCCATGCCCGACGCCAAGCCCGCCACTAAGCCCGACGCCCCGCACAACGAAAAAATCCCGGTCACCGTGCTCACCGGCTATCTCGGCGCCGGTAAGACCACCCTGCTCAACCGTATCCTGTCGGAGCCGCACGGCAAGAAATACGCCGTGATCGTCAACGAGTTCGGCGAGATCGGCATCGACAACGACCTCGTCGTCGGCGCCGAAGAAGAAGTCTTCGAGATGAACAACGGCTGCATCTGCTGCACCGTGCGCGGCGATCTGGTGCGCATTCTCGACGGCCTGATGCGCAGGAAGGGCAAGTTCGACGCCATCATCGTCGAGACCACGGGACTCGCCGACCCGGCGCCGGTGGCGCAGACCTTCTTCATGGACGAGAATGTCGGCAAGCGGACCAAGCTCGACGCGGTGGTCACCGTCGCCGACGCCAAATGGCTCAAGGACCGGCTCAAGGACGCGCCGGAAGCCAAGAACCAGATCGCCTTCGCCGACGTGATCCTGCTCAACAAGACCGATCTCGTGTCGCGCGACGAGCTGGAAGACGTCGAGGCCCACATCCGCGGCATCAATCCCTATGCGCGGCTGCACAAGACCGAGCGCGCCAAGATCGCCTTGAACGAAGTGCTCGACCGCAACGCCTTCGACCTCGACCGCATCCTCGATATCGAGCCGGATTTTCTCGAAGGCGAGGATCACGACCACGACCATCATCACGGTCATGACCACGATCATCATCACCATGATCACGACCACCATCACGATCATGACCACAAGCATTCGCATGGCGGGCTCAAGCACTACCATGACGAGGACATGCAATCGATCTCGCTCAATATCGACAAGCCGCTGAACCCCGACAAGTTCTTTCCCTGGGTGCAGAATCTGGTGCAGACCGAGGGTCCGAACATTCTGCGCTGCAAGGGCATCCTGTCGTTCAAGGACGACGACCGCCGCTTCGTGTTCCAGGGCGTGCACATGATCCTCGACGGCGATCATCAGCGGCCATGGAAGGATGACGAGAAGCGCGTCAGCCGCATCGTCTTCATCGGCCGCAACCTGCCGGGCAAGCAGATCACCGAAGGCTTCGAGGCCTGTGTAGCGTAATCCTCGTTCTTCAATGACCGACACGCGCAGCGACGACAGCCCGTCCGTCATCGACCGCACCCACCAGGTCGCGGCCGCGGGTTCCGTCATTGGCGCGCATTTTCTCGGAGCGACCGCCGCCTTCGTCCTGTCCGAAGAGGCGATCGTGCTCGCCGAGCCTGAAGGCGAGCCGAAGCGCATCGGCGTCCATGGCGGCGCGATCCTTTGCGCGGCGGCTGACGGCAAGCGCGTGGTCACCGGCGGCGATGACGGCAAGGTGATCGCGACCGACGCCGGGGGCGAGTGCATCACGCTTGCCGCCGACGCGAAGCATCGCTGGATCGATCAGCTCGCGCTCGGGCCGGACGGCGCGGTCGCCTGGTCCGCCGGCAAGACGGCCTTCGTGCGGACAACCAAAGACAACGGCAAAGAGCCGCGGCAATTCGAGGCGCCGTCGACCGTCGGCGGGCTCGTTTTCCTGCCGAAGGGCTTTCGGCTTGCCATCGCGCATTACAACGGCGCCACGCTGTGGTTCCCCAATGCCGGGCAGGCCGAGCCGGAAAAGCTCGCATGGAAGGGCTCGCATCTCGGCATCACCGTGAGTCCGGACGGCCGCTTTCTGGTCACCTCGATGCAGGAGGCGATGCTGCACGGCTGGCGGCTCGCCGACGGGCAGCACATGCGCATGTCGGGCTATTCGTCGCGCGTGATGTCGTTCGGCTGGACCGTCGGCGGACGCTTCCTCGCCACGTCCGGCGCAACGCAGATCATCCTCTGGCCGTTCCACACCAAGGAAGGTCCGATGGGCAAGCAGCCGCGCTTGCTGGCGCCGTCCGAGCATCGCGTGTCCGTGATCGCCTGCCATCCCAGGCAGGAGATCGTCGCCGCCGGCTACGAGGACGGCATGGTGCTCTTGGTCCGCATGGAGGACGGCGCCGAGATACTGGCGAAGCGCCCCGGCGACGCGCCGGTCACTGCACTGAACTGGAGCGCCGACGGCGTGTTCCTCGCCTTCGGCACCGAGAGCGGCGAAGCCGGGATCGTCGATCTGACCTGATCAGGAACGGCGTCGATCCGATGCAAAAAACCCCGGACTCTCGTCCGGGGTTTTGCTTTGGCTGACGGAGCGTCCAACCGTGATCAGATCACATACTGCCGCAGCGGCGGAAAGCCGTTGAAGCCGACCGAGGAATAGGTTGCGGTATAGGCGCCGGCGGCCTCGATCAGCACCTTGTCGCCGATGGCGAGCGACACCGGCAGCGGATACGGCGTCTTCTCATAGAGCACGTCGACCGAATCGCAGGTGGGACCGGCGATGATGCAGGGCGCCATCTCGTCGCGATCATGCGTGGTGCGGATCGGGTAGCGGATCGATTCGCCGATGGTCTCGGCGAGGCCATGGAACTTGCCGATGTCGAGGTAGACCCAGCGCACCTCGTCCTCCGGGCTGCGCTTGGCGATCAGCACCACCTCGGCCTCGATCATGCCGGCATTGCCGACGAGACCGCGGCCCGGCTCGACGATCGTATTGGGCAGGTTGTTGCCGAAATGCTTGCGCAGCGCCTTGAAGATCGCCTTGCCGTAGCTCTCGAGCTTCGGCGTCTTGCGCATGTATTTGGCCGGGAAGCCGCCGCCGAGATTGACGATGGAGAGCCCGATGCCGCGCTCGGCACAGCTGCGGAAGATCGCGGCGGCCGACGCGAGCGCCCGGTCCCAGGCCTCGACATTATGCTGTTGCGAGCCGACATGGAACGAAATGCCGTAAGGCACGAGGCCGTTCTTGTGTGCGAACTCCAGGATATCGGCGGCGTAAGCGGGCTCGCAGCCGAACTTGCGCGACAGCGGCCATTCGGCGCCCGACCCGTCGCAATGGATGCGGCAGATGACGCGGCTGCCGGGCGCGGCGCGTGCCACCTTCTCGACTTCCGCTTCGCAATCGACCGCGAACAGCGTCACCCCGAGCCCGAAGGCGGTGGCGATCTCGCTCTCTTTCTTGATGGTGTTGCCGTAGGAGATGCGGTCGGCGGTGGCGCCGGCGGCGAGCACGTCATGCGTCTCGGCGAGCGAGGCGACGTCGAAGCAGCAGCCGAGCCCGGCCAGGAGCTTCAGGATTTCCGGCGCCGGATTGGCCTTCACGGCGTAGAACACCTTGGTGTCCGGCAGCACCTTGGCGAAATTCAGATAATTCTCGCGGACCACGTCGAGATCGACGACCAGGCAAGGTCCGTTATCGGCACGCTTCTTGAGAAATTCGCGGATGCGTGTGGTCATGCCACAGAGCTCCCTATCCGGCCGGTGGCGCAGCCACCGAAGGTGAACCTCCTGCGACGCGCGCCGCTCCGCGCCATGCGGGAACGCTTGCGCCGCCGTGATTGCTGCCTTGGTCCGGATGAGGGAAATCCCGTTCCGCACTGCTGGCAAAGATGGACAAGCCCTTTCGGTGTCCCCGGCATTGGCGCCGGCAGTCATCCAAAAAAGCCCTTCCGTCGTTGCTTTAAGCCGCGTCGCCCGTGGAGAGCGGGCATTGCCGGTTCGCCTCCGGCTGCCGGTCGCTGGAGCAAGAGACGAACGCGAACTCAGGAGCGTTCTCTCTTAGGCGGCTGTCCGGCCTCTTGTCCGGATGCCCACCGACCGACACACGGCCACAGGCACGTGCGAAATTGGGCACAACCGAAATAAGCGATTTAGCGCGCGCGCGCAAGAATTTTAGTTTTAACGAAACGTAAAAGCGCGCCGCGTTGGCAGCGCGGCGCGTCACTCCGCGGTGAAAGGCTCGACGCGATGCGCCGCGCGCACGAACTGCACCATCACCACGACGCCGAAGAGCATGAACAAGCCGTCGAGGATCCGCGCGCCGAGGGTGCCGAGCGCGAACAGATTGGCGATCGCCCAACTGCCGGCAAAGGCCGCGCCGAACACCTCGGCGCTGATCAGGATGGCGGCCGAGATGACCGTCACGACGTTGAGCCAGACGATGCGCTTGGTGCGCTGGACGGGGCTTTGATTGCTGCCGGTATTGCTCATGGAGGCGCACTTACAGCCAAACTATGGGCGAGATCAAGGCGGGCCTTTTGCGCCTCTCCCCGCCGCGCGCGGGGAGAGGACACGGAGACTAGGCCGCGTCGCGGGTGCTCTTTTGGCCAAGAAGCCCGGCCTCGATCAGGGCGGCGCGGATGCGGTCGATCTCGGCCCGGGTCAGTTTGACCAGAGGCGGCCGGACCACCGCGCGCGGCAGCTTGCCGAGAAGCACCAGCGCCTCCTTCATCCGGTTATGCATGTCGGCCCAGGGCTCGGCATAGAACGCCTTGGCCAGCGGATAGATGCGGTCGTTGAGCCGCTTCGCCGCCGCCAGATCGTTCCCTTTCACCGCCTTGAACAGGGCCGATTGCAGGTCGGCGATGACGCTGCCGGAACCGGAGAGCAGCCCGTTGCAGCCGAGCACCAGCGAGGAGAACAGCCAGGCGCTGTGGGTCGTCAGCACATTGACCGGCCGCTTGAGGCTCTGCAGTTCGCGGATATGCATCTCGTGCTGCGGAACGTTGCCGGCCCAGTCCTTGATGGCGCGGAGCGTGGGAACCTCCTCGACCATCTTGAGCAGCGTGTCGCGCGGATAGCCTTGCCCGGTCGCCAGCGGATATTGGAAGGCGATGATCGGCAGGCTCGAGGCGTCGGCAATGCGCTTGAAATGCTCGATCGCCATGGCCGGCGACTGGCCGAGGGTGAACGGCGCCGGCGGGAACACCAACAGCGCCGAGGCGCCGCCGGCCTCCGCCATCTTGGCGATGCGCGCCGCTTCAAGGCTGCCGTCGGCCCATACACCGTTGACGATAGGTAAACGGCTGCCGATTTCGTCCTGCGCGATGTCGAGGACGCGGCGTTGCTCCTCGAAAGTGCAGGATGCGACCTCGGTCGAATGCGCATTGATCGTGATGGCGGACAGGCCGTCGACCGCAGCCACGTCCCGCAAATGCGCCCGAAAGCTCTGCTCGTCGATCGACAAATCGTCAAAGAACGGCAGCAAGACGGCCGGAATGACGCCGTGCGGCAGATAGTGGGCGTAACGGGGCATGTTGCGGCTCTCCTTTATAGGCGCGTTTTCCACACCACATATACCACGGTGGTGCCCGCATTTGGTATGACCTCGCCGATGAGCAAGACTGTGAGCCAACAGCCCCAAGACCGCAGCGTTAACGGTGATTTATTCTTCGCCGCATGGACCACGCCGGACGGTGTCCCGCCGTTCGACCAGGTCCGGCCGGGGCAATTCCGCCCGGCCTATGCGCGGGCGCTGGCCGAGCACGAGGCCGAGATCGCGGCCATTGCCGGCAATCCGGAGCCCGCGACCTTCGACAATACCATCGCCGCCATGGAGAAAAGCGGCCGCGCCCTCGACCGCGTCGGCAACGTGTTTCACCTCCTGGCCGGCGCACATACCAATGACGCGCTGCTCGAAATCGAGCGCGAGATTTCCCCGCAGATCGCGCGCCATTGGAACGCCATCAATACCAATGCCGCGCTGTTCGCCCGCATCGACACGCTGATGCGCGACGCCGACCGTCTCGGCCTGACCACCGAGCAGAAGCGGGTGATCGAGCGCTACCATACCGGCTTCCGCCGCGCCGGTGCCGCGCTCGACGCGCCGGCCAAGAAGCGGCTCACCGAGATCATCGAGCGGCTCGCGGCGCTGGGCACAGCCTTCAGCCAGAACGTGCTGGCCGACGAGCAATCCTTCACGCTGCGGCTGGAAGACGAAGCCGATCTCGCCGGCCTGCCGGGCTTCATGCGCGAGGCGATGAAAGCGGAAGCGCGCGAGCGCGGGCTCGACGGCTATGTGGTGACCTTGTCGCGCTCCAACGTCGAGCCGTTCCTGCAATTCTCTTCCCGCCGTGATCTGCGCGAAAAGATCTTCCGCGGCTTCATCATGCGCGGCGACAATGGCGGGCCGACCGACAACAAGGCCCTGATCGGCGAAATGGTGAAGCTGCGGGCCGAACGCGCCAAGCTCCTCGGATTCGAGGATTTCGCCCATTACCGGCTCGACGACGCCATGGCGAAGACGCCCGCCGCCGCGCGCGGTCTCCTCGAGACCGTGTGGGCGCCGGCGCGGGCCCGCGCGCTCGCCGACCGCGACGCCATGCAGAAGCTGATCGCCGAAGACGGCGGCAACTTCAAGCTCGAGGCCTGGGACTGGCGCTATTACGCCGAGAAGCTCCGGCAGAAGATGTGCGACTTCGACGAAGCCGCGATCAAGCCCTATCTCAATCTCGACAGCCTGATCGAAGCCGCCTTCTACACCGCGCAGCGGCTGTTCGGCTTGCACTTCACGCTGCGTCCCGACGTGCCGGTCTGGCATCCCGACGTACGGGTGTGGGAGGTCAAGGACGAGGACGGCCGGCAGGTCGGCCTGTTCTTCGGCGATTATTTCGCGCGTGCTTCAAAACGCAGCGGCGCCTGGATGACCTCGATCCGCGACCAGGAGAAGCTCTCCGGCGATATCCGGCCGCTGATCGTCAATGTCTGCAATTTCGTCAAGGCGCCCGGCAGCGAGCCGACGCTGCTCAGCTTCGAGGATGCGCGCACGCTGTTCCACGAATTCGGCCATGCGCTGCACGGCCTGCTCTCGTCAGTGACCTATCCAAGCATTGCCGGCACCAGCGTCGCCACCGATTTCGTCGAGCTGCCGTCGCAGCTCTATGAGCACTGGCTGGAACAGCCGCAAGTGCTGCGCCGCTTCGCCCGTCACTATCAGACCGGCGAGGCCATGCCCGAGGACTTGCTGCAGCGGCTCGTCGCCGCGCGCAACTTCAACAAAGGCTTCGGCACGGTCGAATATATTTCGTCGGCGATCGCCGACCTTGATTTCCACTCGCTGTCATCGGACGGTGACATCGCGGCGGCCGCCGATGCCGAGGCTTTCGAAAACAAGGTGCTGGCGCGCATCGCCAATCCGGCGGAAATCGCCATGCGCCACCGGCCGCCGCACTTCGCCCATATCTTCTCCGGCGGCGGCTATGCCGCGGCCTATTACAGTTACATGTGGTCCGAGGTGCTCGACGCCGACGCTTTTGCCGCCTTCGAGGAATCCGGCGACATTTTCGATCCGGCCACCGCGAAGCGGTTACATGATACGATCTACTCCGCCGGCGGCTCGCAGGAGCCCGCCGACGCCTACAGGGCATTCCGCGGCCGACTGCCGAGCGCGGATGCGCTTTTACGTAAGCGCGGCTTTGCCGAGACCGTAGCCGCAAACTGAGCGAGACAATGGATCTACACACAGCCGGCCACCGCCGTGGCGTTGTCTGCGCGCCGCACGCTTCGGCCGTGGAAGCCGGCCGGCAGATACTGGCCGAGGGCGGCAATGCGATCGAGGCCATGCTGGCGATGGCGGCCTCGATCGCTGCCGTCTATCCGCACATGAATCACATCGGCGGCGACGGCTTCTGGATGATCCGCGAGCGCAGGGGCCACGTCCTCGCCATCATGGCGGCGGGCCGGTCCGGGCAGCAAGTGCGGCCCGAGCTTTATCGCGACTATGAGGCCATTCCGGCGCGCGGGCCGCTGGCCGCGCTCACCGTGCCGGGCGCGGTCGGCGGCTGGGCGATCGCGCTCGAAGCCGCCAAATCCTACGGTGGGAAAATCCCGCTGAGCATGCTGTTCGCACCCGCCGTCGCCCAGGCGCGCAACGGCTACACCGTCACCCGCAGCCAGACGCGGCTGACCGAAGAGAATTTCGACGCTCTGAAAGACGCGCCGGGTTTTGCCGCGGCCTTTCTGGCCGACGGCAAGGTGCCCGCCGTGGGCACCACGCTGAAGCAGGAGACGCTCGCCGCCACGCTCGAGCACTTGGCGCACGCCGGGCTTGCCGATTTTTATCGCGGCGATATCGGGCGCGAAATCGCCGCCGATCTCGAAAGCATCGGCAGCCCGCTGACGCGCACCGATCTCGAGCGCTATCGCGCCGGCGTTGCCGAGCCGCTGCGCATCGAATTGCCGTCGGGCACGGTCTACAACACCGATGCACCGACCCAAGGTGTCGTGTCGCTGATGATCCTGGCTCTGTTCGAGCGGCTCGGCATCAGCGAAGCCGAGGGTTTCGATCACATCCACGGCCTGGTCGAGGCGACCAAGCGTGCGCTGCGCGTGCGCGACCGCGTCGTCACCGACCCGAACCATCTGGCCTATGCCCTCACCCGCGTGCTCGACGACCGTTTCATCACCGGCGAAGCGATGAAGATCGACCGGCGCAAGGCCTCGCCGTGGCCGGTCGGCTCCGGCGGCGGCGACACGATCTGGATGGGCTCGGCCGATTCTTCGGGCCTCGTCGTCTCCTACATCCAGTCGCTTTATTGGGAATTCGGCTCCGGCTGCGTGCTGCCGACAACCGGCGTGCTGATGCAGAACCGCGGCGCGAGCTTCTCGCTCGAAGCCGGCACGCTCAACCGGCTGGCGCCCGGGCGACTGCCGTTTCACACGCTCAATCCGGCGCTCGCGGTGCTCAAAGACGGCCGCATCATGGCCTATGGCACGATGGGCGGCGACGGCCAGCCGCAGACCCAAGGCGCCGTGTTCACCCGCCATGTGCAATTCGGCGAGCCGCTCCTTGAAGCGATCGACCGGCCGCGCTGGGTGCTCGGCCGCACCTGGGGCGCGCCGAAGACGGCGCTGCGCATGGAAGCGCGCTTCGACGGCAATCTCATCGATCGCTTGCTCGCGGCCGGCCACGACGTCGAAGTCGTGCCGGACGATTACACCGACCTCATGGGCCACGCCGGCGCGGCTATTCTGCACAAAGACGGCACCTGCGAAGCCGCACACGATCCGCGCGCCAATGGCGGCGCGGCGGGCGTTTAATTTCCTCGCCACAATTCGCCGCTTGCACCGCCGCCGCACCGAACTCGCATGCAGTTTTCGCAAGGCAGCGATACGCGGCGCCGCGCAAGCTACAACGATTTTATCCGCGCACGCCGCGTGCAGATAAAGGGCGCACGCCGGCGCCGCGAAATGTCCACACGCGCGCGCGCATTCACCCGCATTCGTTGCAAATGACTGTCGCGGCGGCGCGGCCGGCGATGTCTTTCCTCGACGCCATTGCGACGCGGCATCGCGCACATAAAGCGCGGCATATCGTTCCCATCAATGCACCGACAACGCGCGAATTAACGCCCAGTAATGTTCTTCTTCGCGTCATTGTACGACGCAACGATTCTCGTAATTAAGCGCGCAAGGGTGACACCGAAACAAGAGAAACAAGAGAATGAAAAGGAACTTGCACGACACCACCTTGACGCCGCGCCGGGACGGAGCTGCGATCAAGAGGCTTCCTTTCGCGCGCACATTTTCGACCGCGCTTGCTCTGACAGCGCTGGTGACGGCCGGCGCGCCGGCGCTCGCCGCCAAGCGCCATCATCACCATCGCGTCGCCGCGCACTCGCTCAACGGCCTGCACATGTATGCCGGTGAACCGCTTGACCAGAACGATCCGCGGCTCGGCGCCATGCCGATGAGCGAGAGCCGCGCCCAGGCGATGCACGACTGCAACATGAAGGCGCAGCCGTACAATTTCAGCACCTGGCAGACCATGCAGTTCTCGATCTACAACGGCTGCATGGTCGAGCACGGCCAGCAGCCGTAAGCGCTGCCCGCCGTCGACAATGCCACGGCGGCCGACAGGCGCTGCCCCGCCGGCCGCCGTTCTTATCCGAAAGGAAGTCTAGGCCTTGCGCTTCTTCGCCGCGGCGCGTGCATCGGCGATGATCTGCTTGAACACTTTCATCTCGACCACGCCCGGCACGCGGAACGTGCCGACGATAAAGCCGGGCGTGCCCTGAAAGCCGAAGGCATCGGCCTGGTCGTTGTTGCGGATCAACAGATCCTCGATGGTCTTCTGGTGCGCCTGCAGATCAAGCTTGGCCTTGTCGACATCGACGCCGGCCTTGGTCAAAAGGTCGGCAATATTGGCGTCGGTCAATTTCTCGGTGGCGCCGATCAGGGCATCGTGCGCCTCCTGGTATTTGCCCTGGTATTTCGCCGCGAGCGCCAGTTTCGCCGCCGACGTCGAAACATCGCCGAAGATCGGCCAGTCCTTGAGCACCAGGCGGATATTGCCGTCCTCGCGGATGACCTGCGCGATTTCCGGCGCGAGCTTCTTGCAGAACGGGCACTGATAGTCGAAATATTCGACGACGGTGATGTCGCCCTTCGGATTGCCGAGCACGGGGATTTCCGGATCGCGCAACACGGCATCGCGGCTGAGAATGTTGTTGGGGTCGGAGGCGAAGGCCGTGATCGAGAGCGCGCCGACCGCGATCATCGCGGCAAAGGCATAAGCCAATAGGCCGCGCGGCGTGAGATTCTTGCTGTACCGTTGTGTTTGCATCGAACCAAACTCGTCGTCAGAGTGAGCGGCGACAGGGGAGCCGCTATTCCATCGGTGAAAGCCCGAGCCGCTCCATCAGCTCGCGATCGCGATCGCGGCCGGGATTCGGCGTGGTCAGCAGTTTCGGCCCGTAGAAGATCGAATTGGCGCCGGCGAGAAAGCACAGCGCCTGCGTCTCCTCGCTCATGCTCTCGCGTCCGGCCGACAGCCGCACCATCGAGCGCGGCATGGTGATGCGGGCCGCGGCGATGGTGCGCACGAACTCGATAGGATCAAATGCACTTTCATCCGCCAGCGGCGTGCCGGCGACCTTCACCAGCATGTTGATCGGCACCGATTCCGGATGCACCGGCAGACGCGCCAAGGTCGCGATCATGCCGACGCGATCCTCGCGCGCCTCGCCCATGCCGACAATGCCGCCGCAGCAGACATGGATGCCGGCCTCACGCACATGACCGAGCGTGTCGAGGCGGTCCTGATAGGTCCGCGTGGTGATGATGTGATCGTAGAATTCCGGCGAAGTGTCGAGATTGTGATTGTAGTAATCGAGGCCGGCGTCTTTCAGCTGCTGCGCTTGCGCCCCGGTGAGCATGCCGAGCGTGGCGCAAGTTTCGAGCCCGAGCGCCTTGACCCCTTCGACCATGGCACAGACGGCGGCGAGGTCGCGATCCTTGGGCGAGCGCCAGGCCGCCCCCATGCAGAAGCGGCTGGCGCCGCCTGCCTTGGCCGCGCGCGCTTCGGCAAGCACCGTGTCGAGCGTCATCAGCTTGTCGGCGGCGACGCCGGTCTCGTAATGCGCGCTTTGCGGGCAATAGGCGCAGTCTTCCGGGCAGCCGCCGGTCTTGATCGAGAGCAAGGTTGAAATCTGCACCTCGGCAGGGTCGAAATTCTGTCGGTGCACGGTCTGGGCGCGGAATATCAGTTCCGGGAACGGCAGGTCGAACAGCGCCCGCACCTGTTCGCGCGTCCAGTCGTGTCGCGGCAGGGATGCGGCGGCAAAATGGGGCGAGGCGTCGGCGGCGAGCGTCATGGGGCTAGTCTTAGAGCATGATCCCGGAAAGGGGAAACCGGTTTTCGGGGAAGCCATGCCCAAACGAGAGCCCTGGCCGCTGATTTGGCCATCGGTACGCCCCGCTTGGCGCCTTAGGCGGCGCTGCTTTCAACCAGCCGCAGCGTCTTGCGCGCCGGTTTGACCGACCCGATCCGCAGCAAAGCCGTCGCCTCGACCGCATTGACCGGCCAGCCGAAGCGGTAACCCTGGCCGTAGGGGCAACCGGCGGACAGCAGGAACTTCTCCTGCCCCTCGGTCTCGACGCCTTCGGCGATGATCTCGATGCCGAGCTCGTGGGCTAGTCCGATGGCGGCGCGCACCACCGCGGCGCTGCGCGTGTCGGTATCGACCCCCGCCACCAGTTGCTGCGCCACCTTCACCCGGTTGATCGGATAGTTCGCCAGATAGCTGAGCGAGGAATAGCCGGTGCCGAAATCGTCGATGGCGATGCGGACGCCGAGCTGGCGCAGCTTTTCGAAGCGGTCATTGTGCTGCTGGGTGATATCCATCAGTACGGTTTCGGTGAGCTCGATCTCGATCCGGTCCGGCGCGATGCCCCATTTGCGCAGGCTCTCGGCGACTTCGCTGTCGAGTTCGGTCGAGGCCTTGAAATGGATCGCCGAGAAATTCACCCCGACCAGCGGCGGCGCAATGCCTTCGTCCAGCCATGTGCGCAGTTGCCGGCAGGCGGCGTCGAGCACCCATCGCCCGAGAACCCGCACCTGACCCGAGCGCTCGGCGATGGGAATGAAGACCGAAGGCGGGATCTGGCCGCGCTTGGGATGATTCCAACGCAACAGCGCCTCGAGCCCGATGATGCGGCCGCTGCGCAATTCGACCTGCGGCTGGTAATGCAGCTCGAGCTCGTTGCGCAGATGCGCGCCGCGCAAGTCGTCGGCGATGAGCACGCGCTCCTGGACCTGCGAATCGAGCGTGGCATTGTGAAAGCGATAACAGTTGCGGCCCTCTTCCTTGGCGCGGTAGAGCGCGAGATCGGCCTGGATCATCATCGCTTCGGGTCCGGCAACTTCGTCCGCAAAGCGCGAAATGCCGATGCTCGCGGAAATGTGGACGATGTTGCCGTCGATATTGTACGGCTCGGCCAGGATCTGGCCGATTTTCGCCGCGAGCGCGCCCGCGGCGTCGAGTTCGTCGACATCGCCTTGCAGGATCGCGAACTCGTCGCCGCCGAAGCGCGCCACCACGTCGGTTTCGCGGATCGCGCCGCGCACCCGCGCCGCGATCTGGCGCAACAACGCGTCGCCCACCGCATGACCCAGCGTGTCGTTGACGTCCTTGAAATGATCAAGATCGAAATAGAGCACGGCGAACGGATTGCCGCCGCGACTGGCGGCGGCGAAGGCGGCATGGATACGCTGCATGAAGGCGCGCCGGTTGGGCAGCGCGGTCAGCGTGTCGGTCTGCGCCAGATCGGAGAATCTGCGGT
>Ga0335073_10007317_pt1 | contig 15478 bp, 14 predicted proteins | sample Lox_Sample_22_FD_207093 | JGI IMG/M metagenome (GOLD analysis project Ga0335073, IMG submission 207093) | Soil microbial communities from Loxahatchee National Wildlife Refuge, Florida, United States - Lox_Sample_2.2 | ecosystem: Environmental > Terrestrial > Soil > Wetlands | place: USA... | reverse complement strand
ACATCGCGGTTCGCCGCGGCTGCGACGTGGACCAACCACGCAACCTGGCGAAGTCGGTGACGGTGGAATAACTCCGTGCTTTACTGATAAGCCTTCATGCAGCGAAGCACACAAGCAATGACACCTGAAACTACAGCCCCCTGAACCAAGTGGAAGCAACGATGGAGAAGTTGAGAGCGTTGCTGAACCACCGTAAGTTTCCGGACGATTTGCGGACCGTCATCGTCGCTGGGACCGTCGATCAGTTAATCGAGCATCACGCGGCCATCCTACTGCTGATTCGCTCCGGCAAGGTCGGGTCAGCGTTCGCCTTAACACGATCCGTGGTGGAGGGTATGTACCGCGGTCTTTGGATAAACTTCTGCGCGAACAGACCAACAGGTGAAGAAGATTCGCCGGGTTTCCCATGGCGCGCGCCGACTTCCCTGCGGGCGCATCTACATAACTAGACCTCATGGCCACGCAAACCCAACCACGTCCGAGTGTCGGGCGCCAGTTGCTGACCGCCGAGCTGACGAAGTCTGTCCTATTGTCGCCGCAGACCAAGCACCTGGAGCTGAAGGTTGAGGGCGTCGACGAATTCCGCTTTGTTCCCGGCCAGTTTGTCTCCATCAAGCAGCCGCGCCCGGACGGCAAGGTCCACACCCGGGCTTACTCCATCGCCTCGCCGCCGCGTCAGGATGCCACGTTCGATCTCTGCTTGAACCGCATAGAAGACGGCTTCCTGTCGAATTGGCTATGCGATCTGGAAGTTGGCGCGACGGTCCAGTTCCATGGCCCGCACGGGCTCTTCACCTTGCGCGAGCCGCGGCAGGACGCCATCTTCATCGCCACCGGCACGGGCATCGCTCCCCTCCGCAGCATGATCGAATGGCTTTACGCCGCACCCGAACGCAATCGTGAGCGCGAATACTGGCTGGTTTTCGGCACGCGCTACGAGCACAGCATCTATTACCGCGACGAGTTCGAGCAGATTGCTCGGGAGAATGCAAACTTCCACTACGTGCCGACCTTGAGCCGCTGCGGCGACGAGTGGTCAGGCTGCCGCGGATACGTCCAGGACCAGGTACGCGAGATCGTCGCCGGCCGCAACGACATGCAAGCCTACATCTGCGGGCTGAATGAAATGGTAGCCGCTGTTCGCAAGCTGCTGACCGAGGAGATAGGCTGGGAGCGCAAGCAGATCGTCTTCGAGCGCTACGATTGAAGACAGCAATTGGCAAGGATTGGCTGATCTTCCGCTCGAAACACTTGTCGGATCATCCGCTCTCCGGCATGATGTTCGCTATGCGCTCGCGTGCCATCGTTGTCTGTCTGTTCCTGCTCTCGCTATTTACCTTCGCCCAGAACTGGAAGCAGGTGCACAAGACGGACGAAGAAAGATGGGCGAAGGCGACTGGCCTCGACCCATACACCATTCACAAGCTCTGGCGCAGCGCGTCGAAGGTCCCCGATGAGAAGGACGACGCTTCACGCATCGCCAACATCGACCTGGACGGCCTGGCGGAACGCCACGATGTGCTGCTGGTCACGTACGCGGGCGAGCAAAATTGCCTCACGCTCACCGTCTTCCGCCAATTTTCCGGAAACAAATTTAACAAGATTTGGTCAGCCGATCGGCCGCCCGATGGCACTGGCTTTTGCGACTCCAGCTTCGCCGGCGCAAAAGCCGAGGCTGACAATGGCGCCATCATGGTCCGCGTGCCGCGTTCCAACGACAATGGCGTCGTAACTTTTGCTGTCTATACCTACGAGTGGAACGGGATCACCTATCGCTTGGCCGACCAGAAGAAGGTGCAAGCGCAATAGCTAATCCGTGGCGCTGTCGCTTCGGGCCGCTATTCTGCGCTCGCGTTCCACCTTGGCCGCCTCGCGCCGCCGCCGTGCGCCTTCATAGCGCCGCTTTTCGTCTTCCGTCTCGGGAATCACCGGCGCGACCTGCAGCTTCCTGCCATGGCGGTCGACGGCGACAAACGTGAGATAGGCGGTCGCGACCTTCTGCCGCGTGCCGGAGATATAGTTCTCCACCAGCACCTTCACCCCCACTTCCATCGAGGTATGAAAGACGCGGTTGACGGCCGACTGCAGTATGACCATGTCGCCGACGTGAACAGGCACGAGGAAGTCGATATGGTCCATTGAAGCCGTGACCGCGTAGGAATGCGAATGCCGGTGCGCGGCCAGGGCTCCGGCAAGATCGATCCAGTGCATCAATCGACCGCCCAGCAGCGCGCCCAGGGGGTTGGTGTCGTTCGGCAAAACGAGTTCAATCATCTCCGATTTGGACTCGCTTACCGGCTTGGGCCGCAAATTTCCGTCGTGGTGTTCCATAAAATTTAGCGCGAGGCGTTTTGGCGGCGTCTCTCGGGGTCCCCTGACATGCGCCGCTGTTGCGCTTGGCGGAGTGTTGGAGCGAGTCGAAGGATCTCTATAACCTGGATGACTCCGCGCGTCGCTCCAACTGCACTTTCAGATAACACTCGGCCATGCGCTGCACGCAGGCTTGCTCATGTTGTTTTGTCCAGGCCGCATGAGCTTTGTCATACAGTAACTCGCCGTAGCTGGCCGGCAGATGCTCCCGCTCGCAGACAAACAGTACATGCAGCAGCCCGTCACGCTCTTCGCCCAAGGCAAAACGCACCGCGTCGGCGACGCGTTCCGCCGGCAAACGGCTGCATCCTTTCGCATAGCCCAGGTTACAGCCCGAGGTCAGCTCTTCGGCGGTCGGATGCACACCCTCATGTCCGGGCGCCGTACAGGTGCCGCACCATCCGGCGCCCAGCGGAAGACGCTGCGGAAACGGCCAAGTGGAATCGAACCGCTGTTCCGGCATGAAGTAGGGGCAGGCCACGAGTTCCTCGCGAAATAAACTCCTGCCAATTGTACCGTTAGCATTTGGCACTTAGCACTTAGCATTTAACATTGGGGGTTGGTTGTTGCTTTTGTCTTTGGCCAAGTCCTAAGTGCAAGCCTTTTTTCGGAGAATCACTCATGCCCGGTCACGAACGAATCGCCACGCTGCAGCAGGTGCTGGACGCCAACCCGAACGACGCTTTTGCCCGTTACGCCCTTGGCTTGGAGTATTCCGGCTCGGGCGATACCGAGGCCGCGCTGTCGGAGTTTCAGCGGCTGCTCGCCGCCCATCCCGATTACACCAACGGATACTTCATGGCCGCGCAGACGCTGATGCGCGCCGACCGCGCCGACGAAGCGCGAGCGATGTTGGAACGGGGCATCGAGTGCGCTCGCCGCACCCGTAATCAGCATGCGATGGCCGAAATGGAAGGCATGCTGGACGAACTGGAGCGCTCCTGATCACGGCAGGTCTGTCGTATCAATCCCCGATCCTGCTGATCTCGTTCAAATAGGCTGATCGTTGGGTGATAATGGCACAACCATGTCTCCGCCTTTCGCGGCACCGGCTTCCGCGCGCAGAAACACGAGTACTCGCCTTCGCCGCGGGTTCACAGCCGCATTGGTGTTGCTGTTTGCCGCGTCCTACGCAAGCGCGCAGAAAACCGGCGGCGATTCGTTGCGGTCACTGCTTCTCCCCGGACAGCAGCAGAGCACGCAGCCGAAGACGGCCACTCCGACCGCAACTCCGTCGGCCCAGGCGGCGCAATCGGCTGCCATACCCTTGCCCGACGTTGCGGCGCGCTCGGAAGACCTGAAGCGCATGCTGCGCAACGTCTCCAATCAATTGCCGTCGCCCGATCAGCTTGCGGCGGCGAAGGCCACGCTGGACGATCGCGATATGGAACTCAATGATCGCGAAAAGGAGGTTGATGAGCTTCTGGCTGATACGCCCGGCACGCTGGAGTTACGGGAGCAGGAGAACTATTGGCGCAGCGAGCAGGAGCAGACCGCAGCCCTGCGCCGCCAGTTGCTGGATTGGGCCAACGTGGCGCAATCGGCCCTGCAACAGTTGCAGGCGCAACAGCCGTCCTGGCACGCGACGCTGCAACAAAACGAAGGGACGCCGGGACTAGGACCGACCTTGGACGTGATCCGGCAGTCCATTGGCGATCTGGAGCGGCTGACCACCCAGGCGCAGGACCAACTAAGGACGATCGTAAACCTGCAGGTGCGGGCCGCCAGCCAGGACCAACTCGCGCTGGACACGTTGGACCGCCTTAGCAAAGCTCGCGAGTCGTTCGATCGCAAGCTATTCGAGCGCGACAGCCTGCCGCTATGGCAGCTTAGCGAGCGCCGGCAGATGGGTGAGAACAACGAATTCTTCCTGGGCGCCTCGCAACGCCTGCTGGGCATTCGCGCCTTCGCCTTTCAAGCTAAGGACGCCCTGGTTTTTCTGTTCCTCCTGCTGTTCGCCTCGATGTTCGGCGCCTACCGCCTTCGCCTGGCAACGCGCCACGTGCAACCGGCCACGGTCCGTCAGGCGCAGGTCCTGCGAATTTGCCGGCACTGGATAGCGCTCGGCCTGCTGTCGCCTTTGCTGTGCGCTTATCTGCTCGCGCCGCTGGCGCCGCTGACGTTGATTGGCGCCGTCATCCTGATCTCGTTCATTCCGATTCTCGTCCTGCTTCCTCCACTGATCGAGCCCCGGTTCCGTATTTTGCTGTACTGCCTGGCCGGCGTCTATTCGCTCAGCACGCTGATTTCGTGGGTTGGCTTGTCGCCGTTCCACAAGCGTGAGACGGAGGTCCTGGTCGAGATCGTCATTTTTGCGCTGTTCGCCTACCTGGTGCGGCCTGCCCGCGTTTCGCGTGCGCAGCCGGGTACCCACCGGAACGAGTTGCGCATCTTCGGAATGCGGCTGGCCGTAGCAATGCTCGGCGGTTCTGTGGTGGCCAACGTCTTCGGATACGTGAAGCTGGCGCAGTTCCTTGCCGTCGTGTCGCTGTACAGCACCTTCATCGCCATCGCTATGCTGACCGGCGTGCGTGTCTTCACGCTCCTGCTGCTGGAGGGCGTCGACACGGCTGCGGCGCAGGAGTTGGCCGTGGTGCGCTGTTACGGCGAGGCCATCACGCGTTGGGTGCCTCGCGTGCTGCAATGGAGTGGAGCTCTGGTCTGGTTCACGGTGACCGTGAACTTGCTGGGCCTGAGCGCATGGCTCGACGATGCGCTCGCTAAAACATTCGGCTTTCACATCGCCGGCAGCTCAGCCAACATCACCTTGGGCGGAGTGCTGGGATTCTTTCTGATTCTGCTGGTGGGGTATGCCATTTCCAGCGCCATTCGTTTTCTCCTGCGCGAGGAGTTGCTCAGCCGCTTCCACTTCGCGCGGGGCGTGCCCGAGCTGATCTCCTCGACCTTCCATTACCTGCTGCTGCTGCTGGTCTTCTTCTTCGCCATCAATGCGGGCGGCGTCGAGCTGAACAAATTCACCGTGCTGACCGGCGCGCTGGGCGTAGGCGTGGGCTTTGGCCTGCAGAACATCGTCAACAACTTCATCTCCGGGCTGATCCTGCAGTTCGAGCGTCCCATTCACATCGGCGATGTGCTCGACATCGACGGCGCCACGGGCAGGGTCACGCGCATCGGAATCCGCTCCAGCACGATCAAGACGTATCAGGGAGCGGAACTGATCATTCCCAACGGGAACTTCATCTCCGGCAAGGTCATCAACTGGACGCTATCGAATGCGCAGCGCCGCCTGGAACTGCCGGTAGGCGTCGCCTACGGCAGCGACGTCAAACTGGTGGCGAGGCTGCTGGAGCAGGCCGCTACCACTCACGAGAGCGTGCTCACCTTGCCTGCGCCCGCCGCATACTTCAAGGAGTTCGGCGACAGCTCGTTGAATTTCGAGTTGCAGTTCTGGGTGATGCAGGAGAGCGGCGCTACCGTGAAGGTAAAGAGCGAGGTGGCGCTGGCGGTGATGGAGTTGCTGGACAAGGAGGGAATTGAGATTCCTTTCCCGCAACGCGACCTGCGGCTACGCGCCGTAAATCCCGATGCCGCAGCCGCGCTGCTGTCCCCCGATGGCTCGCAGAATGATTGCGCCGCCAACGATTCCCAGCACCCGGAGCCGAACCTGCTTTTCGGCCAGGTCAAGGGCCGACGGGCCGGAGAATAGTCCCTTGAAGGGACGCGGCTTCAGCCGGGCCGTTAAAGCGACGAATAGAATGGCCCTTCTGCCCAGAGGGCAGGCCCTCGGCGGCTAAAGCCGAATTTTCAACTCGAGACATCAGCACGCCTGAAGGCGTGCCCCTTCAAGGCAGGGCTATACCCATTGAGCAATCGCTCCAGTAAATACGAGCATAGCGCCCTCCTGATTGTCGGCCTAGCTGCCCTCGCGGTGGTGCTGCTCTATCTGATAGCCCGCTGTCCCGGCATGATGCTCGTCGCCGCACTACGCTGGGCAGCACTGGCAGCGCTGCTTGTCTACGGCTGTCTCCGCCGCACGCTCACGGCCTGGATCTTCATTGCCATGCTGCTGGGTGCGGAGATCGGACACGATTTCCCGAACCTCGCCACGCATCTGCGCGTTCTTGCGCTCATCTTTCTGCGGCTGATCAAGGCCATCATTGCGCCACTGCTGTTTGGGACGCTGGTGGTCGGTATCGCGGGACACTCCAACCTGCGACAGGTGGGGCGTCTGGGGCTGCGGTCCATCATCTTCTTCGAAATCATCACCACCATCGCGATTTTTCTCGGACTTGGCGCCATCAACCTGAGCAAGGCCGGCGTTGGGGTGCAACTGCCAGTGAGCGCCGCCGATACGGGTTCCGTCGGCAAGCTGAGCGCAGAGGACACGATCCTGCATGTTTTCCCCGAGAACATTGCCAAATCCGTTGCCGATGGCGCGGTGTTGCAGGTTGTCGTCTTCAGCCTGATTTTCGCGGTCGCGCTGGCCATGTTGAGCGAGCCGAAGCGCCGTCCCATGCTGGCCTTCTGCGAGAGCCTGAGCGAGGTGATGTTCAAGTTCACCAACATCGTGATGTACATGGCGCCACTGGGCGTGGGAGCGGCCGTGGCCTACACTGTGGGACATACCGGAATTGCCGTGCTGGGCAGCCTGGTGAAGCTGCTACTCACGCTCTACGCCGCGCTGATTGTCTTTATCCTCGGCGTGCTGTTGCCGGTAGCGCTGCTGTTCCGGGTTCCATTGCGCGCATTCTTGAAAGCCGTCGCCGAGCCGGTGAGCATTGCCTTCGGCACCGCCAGCTCCGAGGCCGCTCTGCCGCGTGCGATGGAGGAGATGGAAGCGATCGGGGTACCGCGGCAGATCGTCGCCTTCGTCATTCCCACCGGCTACAGCTTCAATCTGACCGGCAGCTCGCTGTACTTATCCGTTGCGGCAATTTTCGTAGCGCAGGTTTCTGGCATTCACCTGTCGTTGGGGCAGCAGTTGATGATCATGCTGACGCTGATGCTGACCAGCAAAGGCGTCGCGGGCGTATCGCGCGCGGCGCTGGTGATTCTGCTGGCCACGGCGACGTCGACCGGCCTGCCGACAGAGCCCGTCTTCCTGCTGCTGGGCATCGATCAATTGCTCGACATGGGCCGCACCGCAGTGAATGTCCTGGGCAATTGTCTGGCTGCGGTAGTGATGGCGAAATGGGAGGGCGCTTCCATCACAACCCCACCTGAACTCGCACGGGCTCCCAAACCGTCGCCGCTCACTCAGTAAGCGAAGAGCAGATGGCCGGAACCCCGAGCCTCTCCGATAAGGTCTCGCGGGAGTAGGCTGTACTGGATTGCGCAAATCCTTGCCTGAGTTGGCAACCCTGCTTCAACCGCTGTTTTGCTTTGGCCAAATCGTTGCGGTCCCGATACATGAAGGAGGCGGAGAAACAGCTGGACGCGATATTGCCGTGGCACGCCTTGTCGAACTCCTGGAGTGCGCGCGAGCCGTCAACCGCTGTCCCTACTCCGCCGCGGTAGCACTCGGCCAGCCCGGCACACCCGCGCAACCAACCAGTCGAGCACGATCGCTGGAACAATGCGAAGGCGCGCGCCGGGTTTCGAGGAACACCCGAGCCCGCGTAGTACAGCGATCCCAGCAGGAAACAGCTCTCGGCATCGCCGTGATCGCAAGCGGATTGAAAGTTGCTGCCGCTGTTTTCCCGCGCTACCTGGAGCACACCAGCGCAGCCGGGTGACGATCCCAGCTCGCAGGCGTGCGAGAAATTCTTGCCGGCGGCAGCCGCATCGCGGGGGATGATCTGTCCTTCATTCTGCGCCTTCGCCAGGGCCAGGCAAGCCGGCCCTGAACCGTGAAAGCACGAGATATTCATTGACCTGACCCAAACCCGGCACGCGGTTTCATTGCCGTCTACGCATTTCGTGCGCCAGAATTCGGTGTCCGCGCCGGGATGTTTGCCTCCCACAAAGCCCGTCGTATACATCAGCACGAACAGGCCCACCCACACTCCCATGAAGGCAAAGTTCGTCCGTCGCGGAGTCCACGCCAGGGTACGGATGCGCGATTCCACCGCCTCGCTTGCGCGGTCGAGCGCCCGAACGGACAGGTTGAGCGGCGGAACACAGAGCAGCTTGTCGTAGAACGTCGGCGCGCCCAGCACGCCCAGCAGCCAATACAGGCCGAAGACTGCCGCGCCATACAAGCCTCCGAACACGATCTTGCCGAGATTCTTTCGCGGCGAAGTGGCAGGGTCGGTGATCAGAAGGTGCAGACCAAGGAATACCGCCGCCGGAATGTTGGTATCCACGAAAAAATAGAGGCCGGTTACATGGGTGTACACCAGGTTCATGGCGTACAGCGCCGCTGCCGCTGACAAGGTGACCAGCGTCACTGAAAACAAACCTTGAACGATAAGACCCAGAACAAAGATTTCCAGATAGATATAGGGCGGTAGCTGCTGGCTGACAGCAATTTCCTCTCCCCAACTGATATGCGTCGCGTGGGCCAGGATCAAGCCCAGGGAAAAAATGAACAGCGCAATAGCGGAGGGATTGAAAATGTGCGCGCGCCGTCCCTCTCGCTGCCAGGTTATCAACTCCTTGCAGAGAACGCCGGTGGAAATCATGAGAAACTGCAGGAAGAACCAATCTGGCTTGAACCACAGAAACAAGTTCGTGCTGAGCACGATGGGGAAAGGGCCGAAACCCAGGATCCACTTGTCGCGCCGCGACCAACATACCAGCATATCGAGGACATACACGAAAACGATCTGCGCAATGATCAGCGGGATTTCGTGGTACACCTCGCGCCAATACCATCCCCAGTACGCAAAAATCGACGAGTGCATCACGAACTGCACATAGTGCACTGGCTTGGCCAGCAACTCATAGCGCAAGCTGCGTCCGGTCTTAATTACCTGGCGGCGCAGAAAGAACAGGAATACCAACAACGACCCTGCCGCCGAGAGGAAAGACCAGGTAAGCCGCACATTGGCCCTAACCATCGGCAGAACGACAAAACAGCCCAGCAGCACGATAAGCGCGAATGCCAGCCACAGCGGCGGAATTCGGTTCGGCAAAGGTTTTGCATTCTTTTGCGCTTTCGCCGCTCGTACTGCTTGACTCACCTGCATGCTGGGATACCCTGTACTCTCTGATTGGAAGTAGCTGCTGGTACCTTCATTGTGCCTTAGACGGCAGCCATTCTGTCGCCTTTTATTGAGGAAAATAACTTAAGCTTTTGAGGCGACGCCGATGAGGTAAGGCTAAGTCGCATGCTGTTCCCTGCGTCTGAGACAATCTGCTTAGAGACGGCTCGCCGGCAGCGGGATCGCGTTCTTCGCCTGCCGGATTTGCCAATGCTTGTGGCGGAAATGTCCGATGGCGCGTTCGCCCCAGACCCTCACAAAGTAATAGTTCAGTCCCGCGCCGATGGCCGAGCTGACGATGGGAATCAGGCGCGCCGTCCACTTCTCGACGATTTCCGCGCTGGCACTGACCGCGATACGCTGAATGACGCGCGGCACGAAGCGCCGGACGAACTGTTTCTCCACCAGTTCGCGGCTGATGTCCACGCCGGCGGCGCTGGCGGCCGCGATCCACAACTCGGCTTCTTCCTCCTCGGTCTCGTAGGAGAAGCCGTAAATCAGGCTGAGCTTCTGAATCATGCGCAAGGTGATTCCGGCCAGGATGCCGAGGTCGGGGACCATGGTGAAGAGTCCGCCGATGCCGAGTCCGGCTCCTTCAGCGGCGGCGAAGCGCATATGAGCGCGAATGGTGTCCTCGGCGATGCGGTCGAGCAGCTCGGGATTGACCGAGTAGACGCCCTCGTAGGTCAGAGCGGGGAGCTGATACGCCATGCGCAGGTGTTGCAGGTAGCGCTCGGGATCGACCTTGATGGTCTCGTAAGCTTTTAGGAAGGCGCTGCGGACCGCGTCTTCCATCCGTCGGCGGACCCAGGATTTCTTCTCAAAATGGACCATGATCTCTATATTCAGTATAAGGGTCGCAAACCTGATCACGCGAAACTTCGGGCGACTTGGACCTGCGGGATGCCTATGCCGAAATCTGACAGCTATGTAGCTCTGCTGCGCGGAATCAACGTCGGTGGCAAACACAAGCTGCCCATGAAAGACCTCGCCGCCATCTTCACCGCCGCCAAGTGCTCCGATGTTCTCACGTACATTCAGAGCGGCAACGTGATCTTCAAAGTAACGGCCGAGGCTGCCCGGCGGCTGCCTGCGATCGTCGAAAAGAACATTGAGCAGCGCTTCGGTTTTGCGGCTCCTGTAGTTATGCGCGATCGCGACGCGCTGGCGCAGGTGGTGCGTGAGAATCCCTTCCTCAAGCGCGGCGTCCCGGAGACCACGCTGCACGTTTACTTTCTTGCCGATCTTCCAACCACGGACGCGGTCAAGGGTCTGGATGCCAATCGTTCCGTACCCGATGAGTTTCGCGTTGTGGGCCGTCACATCTATCTGTATCTGCCGAATGGAATGGGGCGCACCAAGCTGACCAGCGCCTATTTCGACTCCAGGCTTTCGACCGTCTGCACCGCCAGAAATTGGGCGACGGTGAAAAAGTTGTTGGAAAGGATGGGGTGAGCTACGAGCTCCGAGCCTCGAGCCGCGGGCTATGAACTGCGAGCTGCAAGCTCCGATCTCTGACTGCCGGCTCCAATACTTTCAGGCCAGCGCATTCGCTTACAGCTCGCGGCTCGCAGCTCTTCGCATTGCCGACGCCGCTTGGGAACGATAGACTTAATCATTACAAAGGGGTCCTCCCATGCTGATTGTGATGAAGGCGCACGCCACCGAAGAGGATGTGCGGAGCGTCTGCGAAAGAATCGAAAGTTTAGGTTTTCGCGCGCATTCCATGCCGGGAGCGCAGCGCACCGCCATCGGCATTACCGGCAACGAGACGGAGCTCGATCCTGGCACCTTCGACGAAATGCAGGGGGTGCAGGAGGTCATCCGGGTCAGCAAGCCGTACAAGCTGGTGAGCCGCGATCTCAAGGAAGAAGATACGGTGGTGCGCTTTCCCAACTCCGATGCGACCATCGGCGGCGAAGAAGTGGCCGTGATGGCCGGGCCGTGTGCGATCGAGAGCCGCCAGCAGGCCTTCGCAACCGCTGAGCGCATCGCCGCTGCCGGAGCACGATTCTTCCGCGGCGGCGCCTACAAGCCGCGCACTTCGCCTTACACCTTTCAGGGCCTGGCCGAAGACGGCCTGAAGATCTTGGCCGACATTCGCGAGCGCTTCGGCCTGATGATTGTTACCGAAGCCATCGACAATGAAACGCTGGAGCTGGTGGAAAAGTACGCCGACATGATTCAGATCGGCGCACGCAACATGCAAAATTACTCGCTGCTGAAGCGCGCCGGCCGCACGCGCAAGCCGGTGCTGCTGAAGCGCGGCATGTCGGCCACGCTGGAGGAATTGCTGATGGCGGCCGAGTACATCATGAGCGAAGGCAACTACAACGTGGTGCTGTGCGAGCGCGGTGTGCGCACCTTCGCCGACCACACGCGCAACACGCTCGACCTCAGCCTGGTGCCGGCGGTGCAGCGGCTCAGCCACCTGCCCATCATCGTCGATCCCAGTCACGGCACTGGCAAGCGCAACAAGGTCACACCGCTGTCGCGCGCCGCGGTTGCGGTGGGCGCCGACGGGCTGATCATCGAAGTGCATCCCGATCCCGACCGCGCGCTCAGCGATGGCAAGCAGTCGCTGTTTCCCGAGCAGTTCGATCAGCTCATGGTCGAGGTGCGCCAGATCGCTAACGTGCTGGGACGGAGCATCGCGGCCCCCGGCGCCGCAGCGGCCAGAGTTGCCGGCCCGGCGCTGACGCGATCCGCTGGCCCTGCCACGAGCACTGGGACGGCAGCCGCTCATTAAAGAGGCGGTTGCTATCCTTCGACCTCCTTTGCTTGGAGGACATGAGTCAGGCACGACTCGTGCCGACAACGCATAACTCCTTCTTTTTTGTCATGTCCTCTGAACGGCCGGGCATTATGGCAGCGTGAAATCGTGTCTCTCGATTCAGGCAGTTTGCGCAAAAGCTTCCAGTCTCTTATCCTCTCCCGGTAGCTCGACCCTGCTGGTGAACAGTCTCCGTCAATATTTGCGAATAGCAATCATGCCAGTGCCTCGCGCTGCTCGCCTTCCCTTGGCGAGTAGGTGCGCCCTTGTATTACTGTTCCTGATCACTACCGCCTGCAACGATCGCAAGCCGCTCGCGCCCGGCTATCACGAATACGCCTACATCACCAATGGCAAGAGCAGCTCGGTCAGCGTGCTCGATCTGACGCAACTGGAAAGCAATCCCTCACACCTGTACGCCAAGACCATTACGGTCGGCGCGGGGCCGACGGGCGTAGCCGCCAACCCCAAGGGCAACGAGATCTACGTGGCCAACGCCGATTCCAACAACATCAGCATCATCGACGCCGAGCGCAATCAGGTTGTGGCTACCATCGGTGTGCATCGCGCGCCCTACTATGTTTCGGTTTCGCCGGATGGCAGGCGCGCCTATGTGGCCAACGCAGGTTCGGCGAATGTTTCCGTCATCGATCTGGGTAAGCGCGCGGTGGTTGCCACGATTCGCGTAGGGGGCGCGCCGGGACTGGCCAAGGTTTCGCCCGATGGCAAGCTGGTGGTCGCCAGCAATCGCGCCGACAACACCGTGTCGATCATCGACACCGCCAAGCTTGCCGTCCGCAGCACCGTGCCGGTGTGCCGCCAGCCGCAGGACATGGCAATCGTTCCCGACAACAGCAAGGTCTTCGTCGCCTGTCCGGGGTCGAACCAGGTTGCCGCCGTCGACCTCAAGACCGATCGCCTGCTCACCTATATGGATGTCGGGGAGCTTCCGGTGTATCTCACGCTCAAACCCGATGGCGGCGAGCTATTCGTCAGCAACTTCAAAAGCAACAACTTCTCCATCGTGGAAACTACGACCAATGAAGTGGGAGGAAGCTATCTGATTGGCGATAACCCGTCGCACGGAGTGGTGACCTCGGACAATAGCTTGCTGTACATGAGCAACTTTGGCTCCGACACGGTGAGCGTCTACGCCATCGACGAAGGCCACGTCATCGATGCGGTGCACGTGGGCCGGCATCCGGATGCGCTGGCGCTGACGCCGGATGAGGCGCATCTGCTGGTGCTGGATTCGGCTTCGGGCGATGTGGCCGTAGTACGAACCGTGAAGACGCGGCAGAACTCGAAGATCAGCGCCGATCGCGCGCTCATGACGCTGATTCCGGTTGGCATTCAGCCCAACGACATCGTGATCAAGGCGTTCAAGATCAGTGGCCAGTGATCAGTGGCCAGTTGCCAGTGGCTGTTGTCGGTTGTCAATGGCGTTGCAGGGTCTGCTAGGGGCGGTACGATTGCAGAGCACGCGGTCGAATGGGCAGGGCTCTAGTGATCCGACATCGACATGAGTCAGGGCACGACCTTGGTCGTGCACAAACATGACAAGAACAACTCAGCGGTGGGGGGCGACGGTCGCCGCGAAGCGGCTGATTTCCCTGCGCTGCACCGGCCCATGCCAGCGCAAGTACCCGATGCCAACCCTCATCTGATGGTGCACCGCGTTTGGAATGGTGACCGCCAGGCACATGCCCAGAATGGCGTGCGCTAGTCCCAGAACGTAGAGGTTGCGATAACGCAGGAACAGTGCGCAGGAGACGATTCCCCAGATCAAAGTAGCGATCATGAGAAGTGGGTTGGGAACATGCGCCACGGCGAACAATGTGCCCGCGACGATGACCGCGATACTTCGCGACGGCAAAATCCGCAGCAGCCGCGCGAGAAAGAAATCCTGCAGTACGAACTGTTGTATCAGCGCCCAGACGATATAGATCAGGAATCCCCACTCCACCGCAAAGTTCCGGAACACAGCATGAAAGGTGTTCATGCGGAGCGATGCCCAGACGCCGGCCATGGCGGCGATCGCAGCCACGCCGACAATCCACAACGACTGCCGCGTTCGGGAAGGGCACAAACCTAACTCGACTGGGTCAGGGCGCCACTGCACCGTAACTAAGACGATCCAGAGGAGCGCGGCAAGACCCAGCAGCAACTGTCCGAGAGGATCGCTCCACAAGGACAGCAGAATCAGGACGAAGCCGACAGCGATCTCTAGCAAATCACGCGATCGAAGCCGGGAACTACCATGCCCGACGATTTCGGGGAGCAATTCCGCCGCGTATCTTGATTGGGTTACATCCATCAGCAAACCGGCGGGCCGGCAATTTGACTAAAGAGGCCTCACGGACAAGTAGCGATGTACGAAATCCGGCAGCGAGGCGACGCAAAGCTCGGCCAGGGTTTTCGCGCGCTCGAGTTCCTTATCATAGTTCTGCGACGCGTCCTCTGCGATAAGAACGGTCCGCATGCCGAGCCGCTGCCCGGCTTCGATGTCACGTAGCGAATCGCCAATCATAACGCTATTGCCGGCGTCGGCGGATGGAAAATCACGGAACGCCTGCTCAAACAAGCCGGTCTGCGGTTTGCGGCAGCTACACTGCCCAACATCGTGCGGACAAACGTAGATGCCGTCCAGACGGGCGCCGCAGTCGGCCAGCCGGGCTTGCAGAAGCTCGTGCATGCGCGCCAAGTCCTCCAGCGAATACAGCCCCAACGCGACGCCGCGCTGGTTGGTGACCACGATCGCCTTGCGGCCCGAACGGTTCAAGTGCAGGACCGCTTCCGCTACTCCCGGCAGCAGCTCGAACTCATCGCAGCAGGTGACGAATTGTCCCCTCGGCGGTTTCCGATTCAGCACCCCGTCCCGATCTAGGAAAACGTACTCGATATTTGTAAAGTCCATGGCTGCAGTCGGGTGCACCGCGTTTATACTCGGCTCAAAGCTGCCTAAACAGGTTCTGAGAAGGCCCTCGAATCAAGCGCCACGAGGGATGGATGCCGCCTTCTTTGAATCTGGCCGGCGTCTTTAATGACGCCATAAGTGAACATCTGGCTATTATCCGCCAGCTCGAAGCTCAGCAGGATGCCTTCGAGCGGGCCGCGATTCTGATCACCAACGCTTTACTGCAGGGACACAAGATCGTCTGGTGCGGCAACGGCGGAAGCGCAGCCGACTCGCAGCATCTTGCCGCCGAGCTGGTCGGGCATTTCCGCC
>Ga0335073_10007316_pt1 | contig 15480 bp, 17 predicted proteins | sample Lox_Sample_22_FD_207093 | JGI IMG/M metagenome (GOLD analysis project Ga0335073, IMG submission 207093) | Soil microbial communities from Loxahatchee National Wildlife Refuge, Florida, United States - Lox_Sample_2.2 | ecosystem: Environmental > Terrestrial > Soil > Wetlands | place: USA... | reverse complement strand
AAGCCAGCCAGGGGGGCTCATAGTACGCCGGCAACGGCCAAAGATGCAACGCAGGCCGCGCCGACCGTTGGCCAAGGTGTTTCGAAAGCGGCGAGCCCGAAACCCAGTCCGGCAATTGCCAGGGAGCGGGAACAATAGGAATGGCCAATCACTCGGGGAACCTGTTGACGGCAATTGACGTGGGAAGCGCGAAGACTTGCGCAGTAGTCGCGGAAGTCACGGAGAGCGGCCTGCGCTATCGGGGGCACGGCGAAGCCGAGTCGCGCGGGTCGCGCAAAGGCGTGATCGTGGATTTGGATAAAGCCGTGGGATCGATTCAGAAAGCGGTCGAGCAGGCAGAAGACGCGGCTGGGACGCCGATTGAGCATGCGCTGATTGGCGTGGCGGGAGCGCATGTGCGGGGCGTTAACAGCCAGGGTGGAATCGGCATCGGCGCCCGCGCCAGAGAAATTGGGCGGGAAGAAATTCGCGCTGCCGTCGAGAAAGCCCGTGGCGTAGCCCTTCCGGCGGATCGCGAAGTGCTGCACTTGCTTCCGCAACGTTTCATTCTGGATGATGAAGACGGAATTCACGATCCGCTGGGAATGATGGCGACGCGGCTTGAAGTTCGCGTGCACATGGTTACTGCTGCCGCAAGCGCCACGCAGAATGTGGTCACTGCCGTCAACCGGGCGGGCGTGCATGTGGATTCCACTGTGTTCGAGCCTCTCGCCTGCGCGGATTCCGTCCTGCGTTCGGACGAACGGGAACTAGGCGTCTGCCTCGCCGATTTGGGCGCCGGTTCGACAGGAATCATCGTTTTGCAGGAAGGCGCGGTCGCGCACACGGCGGTGATTCCGATTGGCGGCGACCATTTCACGAGCGATCTTTCTGTCGGCCTGAGCACTCCGGTCGCGGAAGCCGAAAAAATCAAGAAAATACACGGCAATGCAATCGTGACGCTGATTCCCGAGGGAAACCAAGTTGAGGTGCCTTCCGTCGGCGATCGGCCTTCGCGGCTGGTGCCGCAGCGGTTGGTAGGCGAAATTCTGGAGCCACGCGCGCGTGAATTGTTCGAAATGCTCCGCGACAACCTGCGGCATGCGGGAATGCTCGACTATTGTGCCGGCGGAGTTGTCCTTTGCGGCGGCGCTTCCCGTTTGCCCGGGGTGCTCGATATCGCCGAGGGCGTCCTGCGGCGGCCGGTGCGGCTTTCCTGGCCCACGCCACTGGCCAAAATGCCTTCGACGCTGGCCGAGCCGGAATATGCCACGGTTTTAGGCATGATTTTTTACGGGCATCGGGCGCGGGTGGCCCGCGGGATACAGGATGAGCGATGGAGTGCGAGGCTCAAGGCAATGTTCGTCGGGAAGGGCGCCTGAGACTTTCAGGCCTTCCAGCTATGAACGACACGAAAGCGCACGAAGAAGAAAGCAACAGCTAGACAAACCTAAGCGAGGGGTGGCGGCGATGAGAAAAGAAAACGACATTCGCATCAGTTTTAACGAAGAGGCCCGCAACGACGCGAAAATCAAGGTCATCGGGGTGGGCGGAGGCGGCGGCAATGCAGTCAATCGCATGATTGACGCGGGCATGGAGGGGATCGAGTTCGTGGTGGCGAACACGGACTTGCAGGCGCTGCGCATGTCGCGAGCGGCGATCAAGATTCAGCTCGGGGTGAAGCTGACAAACGGCTTGGGCGCGGGCGCGAACCCGGAAGTTGGCAGGAAGGCGGCGCTTGAGGATTCCGACAAAATCATCGAGGCCCTGGAAGGCGCGGACATGGTCTTCGTGACCACTGGCCTCGGCGGAGGCACTGGAACCGGAGCTGCACCAATCATTGCATCGCTGGCCAGCGAAATGGGTGCCCTTACCGTCGCCGTCGTCACCAAGCCCTTCGCGTTCGAGGGCAAACGGCGCATGCAGCAGGCGGAGCGCGGCATTTCTGAATTGATGGAATCGGTGGACACGACCATCGTGATCCCCAACGAAAAGCTGCTGGCAGTGGCGCAGGATGCCGGTTTTTTCGAGTCGTTCCGTGTGGCGGACGACATTCTCCGCCAGGGCGTGCAGGGAATTTCCGACATCATCACCATTCCCGGCATCATCAATCGCGATTTCGCCGACGTGAAGGCGATTATGGCGGGAATGGGATACGCGGTCATGGGAACTGCCACCGCAAACGGGGCGCGCCGGGCGATCGACGCGGCGCAGAAGGCGATTGCTTCGCCGCTACTAGAGGCTGGCGCGATCGATGGCGCACGCGGCATTCTGATCAACATCACCGGCTCCGCTTCGCTCAAGCTCGCCGAAGTGCAGGAGGCCTGCAGCATCATTCAGAGCGCAGCCGACGATGATGCCAATATCATTTTTGGCGCGGTATTGGACGAGAAAGCCAAAGATGCAGTCAAGATCACGGTGATTGCGACCGGATTTAAGGATTCAGCGATCTCTGCGCGACGCCGGGAACGGCATTTCGAACCGGCATTTTCGCAGAGTTTTGCTGAGCCCGAGCCTGAGTTTGACGCCGAGCCGATGCCTCCGCCGGTGATGATGAGCCAGCCAGCGCCACCACCGCCGGCGCCCGTGATTCCCACGGACACCGTGCGCGACGCCATGATCGCCAGCTTCGAGAAAGAAGATCTCGATGTGCCGGCGTTTCTGCGCAAGCGCGGGGAAACGATGTAACCTGTTTGAGCTTTTGCGTCCGCTTTGGGGAACGATCCTGGCCTCCCAGCGTAGAGGTCTCAGGGGGAGACATGAAAAAATGGGCGTTATTGGGCGCAACAGTTGTTCTGTGTTTGAGTTTTGTCGCGGCCGCATCGCCTGACGGTTCCGACAAGCCCCAGTTCAGCAGCGACAGTCAATTGCTTCGTCCGGAGAACTACCGCGAGTGGGTCTTTCTTTCGGCCGGCTTGGGAATGACATATAGCAGCGCGGGGATGGATCATCAGATGTTCACGAATGTCTTCGTGCCGCGATGGGCGTATGCAGAGTTCCTTAAAAACGGCAAATGGCCCGACAAGACCATGTTCGTGGTGGAAGAACGCGGATCGGAGAGCAAAGGGTCCATCGTCAAGGGCGGCCATTATCAGACGGTCGAGTTGATGAGGATCGGAGTCGAGGTGAAGGATGAGGCACGCTTTCCTGAGAAATGGGCGTACTTCAGTTTTGATCAGAGCGGGAAACAAGCTTCGCCGAACCCGAAACCTGCCTGCTGGCAGTGTCACGAAGACCACGCCGCCGTGGAGCACAGCTTTGTGCAGTTTTATCCGACGCTGAAGCCAGTATCGAAGAAGTTTGGGACGTACAAGGAATCTGCGGAAAAACCGGCGGATTGATACCTAGTCCAACCGCACCAGGAAAATTGAGCCCTCGGAGGTTTGCGTCTCGTGGGCCACTTCTTCGGCGCGTTCGCGGTCATCATCGAGGACGCGGATTCTCACCCACCATTCGCCCACGGGGCTGCTGAAGCACAGCACCTTTGCCGTGTGATAGCGGCGCGACAAATGGTCGGCCAGGCCGCGCGCCGTCTCGGATTCGTCAAAGCCGCCGATCTGCACCGCCCAGCGTCCTCCTTGGGCCAGCGGAATCGGCGTCCGCATAACTTCAAGGCGAACTTGCGCGACCCCGGGCCGCCAGACATCTATTTTTTGTGCCGCGGCATAAGAAAGATCAAGAATACGGCCTTCGACAAACGGCCCGCGATCAGTGATGCGCACGATGCACGAATGGCCGGTTTTAATATTGGTTACGCGCACAATCGAGCCAAGAGGCAGCGTGCGATGCGCAGCGGTCATGGCGTTCATGTCGTAAAGCTCGCCGTTCGAGCCACGCCGATTGTGATAGGGCGCGCCGTACCAGCTGGCCATGCCGGTTTCGACCAGAAGAGGCTTGGCATCGGTTGGGAAAGTGAGTTCATCGGAGTTCTTTTCTCTTGGCAGCGCGCTTGGCGGAGGCGCGGGCACGCTGGCGGATGCGCTGGCCGCCACCGCAGGAGTAGTGATCGGCGGCGGGGGCGGAGGAGTCACCCGCACCTGTTTCTTTTCACCGCAAGCTGCGAGCAGGAGCCCGGCGACGACGGTCAACGCGGGTAATAAGTTTCGCAAGCTCACTTGGTCGGCTGATGCTTTTCCAGATAATCGGCCAGTTGCGCCATCTTCTCCGACGCGACGCGCAAAGCCTTGGTGGAATGTTGCCGCGCGGCGGGCACGACTTCGTTATTCAAATACTTGATCAGCTCGGCGGTCTCTTTTTCCAGACGTTCGGTAACCTCGGCCACGGACTTGTTCAACCGTGCCGAGGCTTCGTCGACTTTGCGGTCGAAGTCGCTCATATAGGTCCCTCAAAGGACGGAAGGTAAGACGAATCACATTCCGTTGCGGATGCCAGATTGGCTTATTATTCAGCGCCTGCGGGCCAAGGTCAATGCGGGGGCACCGCAATCTACAATGGGTTTGGCCGTAAACTGGTGAGGATGGCCGAGCGATCACTCGATATTTTGCCGGCGGCACTAATCGCTGAGAAAGAGCGATTCCGGCGAAGCCTGCTGCGCTGGTATGACCAGAACCGCCGAAATCTGCCCTGGCGGCAGGACCGCGAGCCTTACCACGTCTGGATATCAGAGATCATGTTGCAGCAGACGCGGGTGAACGCGGTACTCGGGCACTATCGCAAATTCCTGGAGCGTTTTCCCACCGTGCATGATTTGGCCAAGGCCCGCGAGTCATCTATATTGGCCGCGTGGAGTGGGCTGGGATACTACCGCCGCGCCCGCATGATGCACTCGGCCGCGCGAACGATTGTTAAGAAGCATGGCGGAAAATTTCCGGCTAGCCCTGAGGAATTGCGCTGGCTCGACGGCATTGGCCGTTACACCGCCGCCGCGATTGCCAGCATCGCCTTTAGTGAAGCTACGGCCGTGGTCGATGGAAATGTCGAGCGGGTGTTGACGCGTTTGCTGGGCCGTAACCTGGCGGGAGAAGAACGATGGCAGATGGCCAATGCACTCTTGAGTCCGCAACGGCCAGGCGATTTCAATCAGGCCATGATGGAGCTGGGCGCGACGATTTGCTTGCCGCGTCAGCCCAAGTGCGATGGCTGCCCGGTATTTGACTTCTGCGCCTCACACGGGAAGATAGAAAACGCGGAAAGGCGAAAGCGGCAGCGCAAACGTGAGATCTGCTACGCGTTTCACCAGCGCAATGGCTCCGTATTTCTGACGCAGCGACCGAAAAGCGCTTCCCGGATGCCGGGAATGTGGGAGCTGCCGGAAGTCCCTTCGCAGAACGGCGCGTTGAAGCCGTGGCTGACTTTGCGTCATTCCATCACGATGACGGATTTTGTAGTGCTGGTCGTGCAGTCGAAATCACCGGAGAAAATGACTGGACGATGGGTGCGGATTGCGCGAATTACCGGCCTTCCCCTTACCGGATTAGCGCGGAAAATCTTACGCACGGCCAGGGTCATCTAAAATATGGGCCAGAGGGGAAGGCTCATGGGAGGCATAGTATGACGGCTTTGACGGCGGGAATTCAGGCGCCCGATTTCAAGCTATCAACAATGGACAGCAAGCAGTTTTCTCTCCGCGAGGCTCTGGCACGTGGGCCTGTGGTTGTGGCCTTTTTCAAAATCTCCTGTCCCGTTTGCCAGTACGCACTTCCCATCATCGAGAAAATTTACAAAGCTTACGGTAGCGAGAACGTTGCCATCGTGGGCATATCGCAAAACAATAAAAGAGATACAAATGTTTTCATCCAAGGGTTTGGCGTGACCTTCCCCGTTCTTTTGGACGACATGAATTCCTATCCGGTATCGAATGCCTACGGCCTGACCAACGTGCCGAGCATTTTCTGGATTGGCCAGGATGGAGAAATCGAAATTTCCAGCGTGGGATGGATCAAGAAGGACATAGAGGAAATCAACCGGCGGATTGCAAGCCTTGTAAAGAACCAAGCAAAGCCGCTTTTTCAGCCCAACGAGCAGGTGGCCGACTTCCGCGCAGGTTGAAGCTCCAAGAACTGATCCGCGGTCGCGGATCGCAGTCGGCGGAATGCCCGTACTCTCCTTGGTTCACCGGGATCAAACTAGATGGTTCTGCAGTCGCCGCCATTTCCGCTTTTTACCGTAGAATAAAAAATCCTTGTTCTTATTCTGGCTTTACGAGAGGTGTTGCGGAATGCGCAAAAGCACGTTTATGTGGGCGATTCTGCTTGCTGCCACGTTAATTACGGAAGGCGCGTCGAAAAATGCGCCATCGTACTCGTCGGTCCGGCTTCCCGGCGCCGCCATCGCCGCGATGCAAAGAATTGATCCCGAGCGCATCCGGGCGCATGTGCGTTTTCTCTCGCACGACTTGCTCGAAGGCCGAGGCACCGGCCAGCGGGGCGGCGACATTGCCGCCGAATACATCGCAACGCAATTTGCCTTGTATGGCCTGAAACCTGCCGGCGACAATGGCACCTACATGCAAGAGGTTCCGCTTGTGGGATTGACAACGACAGGGGGTACGACTTTTTCTTTGGCCCCCGACAAGGGCGCGCAGAAGGACTTGCAATTTCTCACCGACTACGTCGCCTACAACGAGACCCAACAGTCGGTTTCCGACGTCGATGCCGAGATTGTATATGTCGGCTACGGCATCGAAGCGCCGGAATACAATTGGGACGACTACAAAGGCGTCGATGTTAAAGGCAAAGTTTTGCTCATGCTGGTGAACGAGCCGCCCTCCGACGATCCGAAATTCTTCAATGGCCGGGCGCTCACCTATTACGGCCGCTGGACCTACAAGTACGAAGAAGCGGCGCGCAAAGGCGCGGTCGGGGCCATGCTCATTCACAAAGAGGACATGGCCAGCTATCCCTGGGATGTGGTGCGCAACTCCAACTCCGGAGAAAAATCTTATTTAAAGCTCGATGGAACTCCCAGGCTGACCGTCGCCTCGTGGATTCACCTTGACGTGGCCCGCGAACTCGCCATGGCATCGGGAATGGATTTGGACAAGATGATGGCTGACGCGCGCTCGCGGGATTTTCATCCGGTTCCACTTCCCCTGAAGTTGAAGGCACACATGGTAAGCAAAATTCGGCCGTTTGAGTCGAACAATGTAATTGCCATGCTGCCGGGATCCGATCCAAAGATCAAGTCAGAGGCAGTGATTTACACGGCCCACTACGATCACCTCGGCATTCGTCCTGACATGCCGGGCGACAATATTTACAACGGCGCGGACGATAACGCCACCGGTTGCGGCATTTTGCTCGAAATTGCGCGAGCTTACTCGCTGTCCGCTGAGCGACCCAAGCGCTCCATCTTGTTTGCATCCGTGACTGCCGAAGAACAAGGATTGTTAGGTTCAGAATATCTCGGCAAGCATTCTCCCATCCCTGCCGGGAAAATCACGCTTGATTTGAATTTTGACGACGTCCCGCCGCTGGGCGCGCCCGAAGAAGTAGAAGTTTCCGGCGCGGAACGGACGACGTTTTATCCTGTGGTGCGGTCGCTGGCTGAGGAATTTCGTCTTAAAATCCGTCCCGACGCCCGTCCCGAGGCTGGGCATTTTTACCGCTCCGACCACTTCAGCCTTGCGCGGGTGGGAATTCCAGCTTTTTCGATCAACGAGGGCGTCAAATATAAGGGACACGACGCCGCGTGGGGCATTCAGCAGGCAGATGAGTTCACGGCCAAACACTATCATCAGCCGAGCGATGAATATCATGCCGACATGGATTTCACTGGCGACGCCGCCATGGCGCGGTTTGGATTTGCCTTGGGATGGGAAGCTGCTACCATGCCAAAGCGCATCGAGTGGTTGAAAGGCGATGAGTTCGAGGCGGCGCGGTTAAAGAGCGGGAATTAAGGAGCGCAGCGATGAAAAGATTGGTTCTGCACCTGGTTCTGATCAGCTCGTTCCTGAGCGCAGGATTTGCCCAGCAAGCGACGATGGCGCCGCCTTCCGCTCATGCGGCGCAGGCGCAACCGTCTTCGGCGGACGCGATCTGGGCCGATTTAATGGCGGGCAATCGCAGGTTCGTCAGCGGCAAAACGAAAGCCGTGAGTGTCATTCCCCTACGCGATGGCCTTGCGAAGGGGCAGCAGCCAAAGGTGGCCGTGCTGGCCTGTTCTGATAGCCGGGTCGGGCCTGAGATCATCTTCGATAAAAATCTTGGGGACCTTTTCGTAGTGCGTTCAGCTGGCAATATTGCGGATGCGATTGGGATCGGCAGCCTCGAATATGCCGTCGAACACCTCGGTTCTACCGTTCTCGTGGTCCTGGGGCACACCAGGTGCGGCGCGGTCAGTGCTGCCTGCTCAAGCGACAAAATGCCCACGGCGAATTTGCAGGCTATAGTCGACAAAATCTCGCCGGCGGTCACAAAAGTGAGGCCCCAGTCAAAAGGGGCTGACGACCTGCTGGAGAAAGCGGTTGTGGAAAACGTTCACCTGAGCGCACATGATGTCATCACCAGCAGCCCTGTGCTCCGGCACTTTCTGCACGATGGCAAGCTGACCGTCTTCGAAGCGGTCTACAAACTCGACAGCGGAGAAGTAGTCAAGCTGGGCGAGATTTCAGGGTCATCACACGAATAGAAGTCGTCGCGACTAGGCAGCTCGCAAAGACGCCGACGATGGCACTGTGGAAGGGCACGACTTCAGTCGTGCCGCTAAGAGGTTTTTTTCCAGCGACCCAAGCGGCCGGCGCTCGCGAGGAGTTCGAAACATGCCGCGCCTCAGCTTTCCATAATCTTCAGACTCCCGCTGACGATCAAGGCAGGCTCCGTGGCCCGCTGCACGTCAGCTGCGCTGAGTCCGGCGGCAACTTCTTCCAACACCAGCCCGGTCGGCGATACGTGAATCACCGCCATTTCGGTCACGATCGTGTGAACTACTCTGACTCCGGTCAGCGGCAGCGTGCACCTTTTCAGGATTTTAGGCTGATTGTCTTTCGTGGTGTGCTCCATCGCGACAATCACGCGGCGCGCGCCGGCCACCAGATCCATCGCGCCGCCCATGCCCTTGACCATTTTTCCCGGAATCATCCAGTTGGCAAGGTTGCCTTCTTCATCCACTTCCATGGCGCCGAGGACGCTGAGGTCGATGTGGCCGCCGCGAATCATGGCGAAAGAATCCGCGCTGGAAAAGTAAGCCGTGCCCGGAATCTGGCTGATCGTTTCTTTGCCGGCGTTGATGAGGTCAGCGTCCTCCTGCCCTTCGACGGGATATGGGCCAATGCCCAGCATGCCGTTTTCGCTTTGCAGAATCACGTCCATGCCGCGCGGAACGTAGTTGGCCACCAGCGTCGGCATGCCGATGCCCAGGTTCACGTAGAACCCATCGCGCAATTCTTGGGCGATGCGCTTCACGATGCGCTCGCGCTTGTCGGTGTCTTTGCCGGGCTTTGCGGCGATTGTCACAAACTAGCTTGCCTTCCGAACCGTTCTTTTCTCAATCCGTTTCTCAAAAAGTGCACCCTGAAGAATTCGATTCACATAAATGCTGGGCGTGTGCACGGAATCCGGATACAGCTCTCCTACTTCCACAAGTTGTTCAACTTCGGCGATGGTCACCTTCGCCGCGGTGGCCATCATAGGATTGAAGTTACGCGCCGTCTTTCGATAGATGAGATTCCCCCACTTATCGCCTTTCCATGCTTTCACGAAGGCAAAATCGGCCTTCAGCGCGTGTTCCATCACGTAAATCCGGCCATCGAACTCGCGGCTTTCCTTGTTTTCGCCGACCACCGTGCCCACCCCCGTTGGTGTGTAGAACGCAGGAATGCCCGCGCCTCCGGCGCGAATACGCTCTGAAAACGTGCCCTGCGGCACGAGCTGCAAATCGATCCGCCCGTCAAGCACCATTTCCTCGAGCAACTTGTTCTCTCCGACATAAGTTCCAATGTGGCGGCGGATCTGTCCCGCCGAAAGCAACAGGCCCATACCCAAGCCGTCCACACCCACGTTATTGCTGATCGTCGTCAGGTCCTTCGTGCCACGGCGAACGAGGGCGCGAATCAGATTTTCCGGAATGCCGCACAGGCCGAAGCCGCCGACCATGATGGTGGCGCCGTCGAAAACATCGGCAATGGCTTCGTCGGCATTGGCTACAACTTTGTTCATTGGAAGAGATTCTAGCTGAAAGTTGACCACGGAGGCACAGAGACACCGACAACTTCATCGATTCGCCTTCTGCGCGTCTCCGCGTCTTCGCGGTGGAGTCTTCCGCAGCTGGTGGGCGCGTTCAAATTCCATCGCTAGTTCTCGCGTATCGAGATTTTCCCGGATGTGCGCCAATCGCTGCTCCATAGCAAGCAAGGCATCCCTGATATTTTCCTCGTTAGTCAGGGCGACATCCCGCCACATGGAGTACGGCGAAGCTGAGATGCGGGTCATTTCGCGCAAGGCGCGGCCGCCGGCTTCCCAAAGCGGTGCACCTTCGCCGAATTCGTCAACCAGGGCGGCGGCCAACGCAGTGGAAATCATCTGCGGCACATGGCTGATCCAGGCGCATAGGTGGTCGTGCGCCGCCGCGTCAATGCTGATAATGCGCGCGCCCATTCTCTCCACCCACTCCAAAAACTCCCCGCTCAAGCCCTCGAAGATTTTCTGCCGCGGCGATGGAGTCACGAACCAGGTTGCGCTCTTGAACAAGTCCGGATCGGCAAACTCTACTCCCGATTGCTCTTTGCCGGCCATGGGATGGCAGGCAAGAAATTGTTTGTGCACCTGCTTGCCCAAGACCTTGCTCGCGCGCGCCAAAACTTCGACTTTCGTGCTGCCGGCATCTACGAGCAACGTTTCCGGGGGAAGTCCGGGCCCGAGCCGGCCGATCAACTCGAGGATGGCGCCAACCGGCGTGGCCAGGACTACGACGTTGCTGCCGCGCGCCGCGTCAGCCGGATTCGTGGTGCCCTTATCGATGGCACCTTTTTTCCGCGCTTTTTCCAAGACCACGGCACGGTCGCAGCCTACGATGCGCCCAGCAAAGCCGCGTTTCTTCAGAGCCAGTCCAAAGGAGCCCCCAATCAATCCGGTCCCGATAATTGTCACGGACTTGATCATGGAAGAATTGAATCATTGAATCATTGAGCGATTGATTCAACGAATAAATGCCTCAATGAATCAATGTGTCAATGGCTACGCGATCTTGCGGCCGACAGCCGGGGCAATCATACGCAATTCATCCATCAATTTCGCGAACTGGGCGGGATAAAGCGATTGCGCACCATCCGATAGTGCCTCGTCAGGATCAGGGTGCACTTCGATCAAGAGCACGTCGGCTCCGGCAGCCACCGATGCCCGCGCCATGGGCGGCACCTTGTCGCGCAAGCCCGTGCCGTGCGACGGATCAGACGCCATGGGCAGATGCGAAAGCTTCTGAATGATGGGAATCGCCGAGATATCGAGCGTGTTGCGCGTGTAAGTTTCAAAGGTGCGAATGCCGCGCTCGCAGAGAATTACATCGTAATTTCCGCCGGCCATAATGTATTCGGCAGAAAGCAGCAATTCTTCGAGCGTTGCCGCAATGCCGCGCTTCAACAGGACTGGCTTTTTGACTTTGCCCAGCTCGCGCAGCAGATTGAAATTCTGCATATTGCGCGCGCCCACCTGCAAGATGTCCACGTAAGGCAGCATCATTTCGATCTGCGAAATTTCCATTACTTCGCTGATTACGCCGAGATTGAAGCGATCGCCGGCCTCGCGCAGCAACTTCAAGGCTTCCAATCCCAGCCCCTGAAAAGAATACGGAGACGAGCGCGGTTTGAAAGCGCCGCCGCGCAGGACGCGGGCGCCAGCTTTCGACACTTGTTCGGCGGCATTAAAGAGTTGCTCGCGGGACTCCACCGAGCAAGGACCGGCCATGACCGCGACCTCATCGCGCCCGATCGTCAAGCCGTTTCGCAACTGAATCACCGTTCCCTGCGGACGAAAGCTGCGCCCCGCCAGCTTGTACGGCGCGCTGATGCGGTGAACTTCCTGCACTCCGTTCAGAACTTCAAGATTGCGCGTGTCGAAGTCCACGCGGGCGCCCACGGCGGCGAGCACAGTCTGCCGTTCGCCCGTCGTCCGATGAACGGAAAAGCCCATCCGAACGAGATGTTCCACGACGTTCTGAACTTGCTCTTCCGTCGCGGATTCCTGCATGGCAACGATCATAGATAAGCCGTCAGCTCGCCGCCGTCAGTTTTGCCGCCCAAGCTGAGAGCTGATGGCGGAAAGCTCAATCATTCACATCCGTATCCAGCTCTGTGCCGCGCGCCCGGTCAGGCGCGTCCTGCGGCGCCATTTCTTGCTGCTGGATCTGGCGCATGATGTCCATGATCCGCTCAAAAATGCGGACCAGGTCTCGATCGGGCAGCGGCCCCGGGTTTACAGCGCGCACATTCTCGAACACCGCGCTTTCGCGATCAGGCTCGTAGATCGGCATGCCGACCGAGCGTTTCAGGCGTCCAATCTCATGGGCCGCGTGCGCGCGCTGGCTCAGCAACTCTACCAGCTTGCGGTCGATTTCATCGATCTGTTTGCGCCAGTCGGAAATGTCCATAAGCTTGCAATCGGTGGCTTTCAGGCCGCAAGCCAAAGGAACTATGTTTCACTCCAGAGAAATCCTGGAATTCTGCGCCACTATTTGTCTGAAGGCAGATGGCTGACGGCTAAAAGCTGGTTTACAAATTTTGCCACAGATTCGGCTTCCTTGCCCGGATTGCGCTCGATCGTCTCCACGATCGCGCTACCCACCACAGCCGCATCAGCGAACTTGCCCACCGCCGCAAACTGTTCTGCTGTCAAGATTCCGAACCCAACCGCAATCGGCAATTTCGTATGCCGGCGTAGGCGGCGAGCCAGTTTCTCCGCATCATCTGCGAGTTGCTGCCGCGCGCCTGTGACTCCCGTGCGCGAAACTGCGTAAACAAATCCGCTGCAAGCCTTGGCGATCGATTTAATGCGTTCTTCTGTGCTGGTTGGCGCGACAAGAAAAACCGTCACAAGATTTCTTTTGCGCATTCCACGCAAGTATTCGCCGGCTTCCTCTACCGGCAAGTCGGTAATCAACGCACCGTCGACGCCTGCACCCTGAGCCGCGGCGGCGAATTTTTCAATTCCCATGCGGAGAATCGGATTCAGGTACGAGAAGATGATCAGGCCGGCCGAAGATTTCGCCCGGATCTCACTCGCCAGTTTCAGTACGTTATGCAACGTTGTGCCCTGGCGAAGCGCCCGTTCGCTGGCGCGCTGAATCACCGGGCCGTCGGCTAAAGGATCGCTGAACGGCACGCCGAGTTCGATCACCTCAGCGCCCGCGTCGATGGCGGCCAGCGCGATCTCGCGAGTGGCCGAGAGACTCGGATCCCCGCAGGTGAGATAAGCGACAAGCGACGGTTTTCTAAGGAAGGCAATAGGCATGCGCTTGGGAGATTGAATCACTCAATCAACGATTCAATGTCTCAATCCAAATTCAGGTTTTCTCTCAGTATTCCGACGTCTTTATCTCCGCGTCCCGAAATATTCACGATCACAATCTCTGATTTCTTCATCTTCGGCGCGCGCTTGAGGGCCTCTGCCACGGCGTGAGCCGACTCCAACGCCGGAATAATGCCTTCTGTTTGCGCCAAAACTTTAGCCGCTTCGAGCGCCTCGGCGTCCGAAGCCGAAAGATACTCAGCGCGCTTGCCGTCGTGCAGCCACGCGTGCTCCGGGCCGATCGACGGATAATCGAGGCCCGCCGAAACAGAATGCGTAGTTGCGATCTGGCCGGCGGCATCTTGCAGTACGTAAGAGAAGGTTCCCTGCAAAACTCCCGGCAAGCCGCCGCGAAAACGCGCCGCGTGGTCCCCGAGACGCTCGCTTCGTCCCCCGGCTTCCACGCCGATCAGTTTCACTTTTTTGTCTTTCAGGAACTCATGGAAGATCCCGATGGAATTCGAGCCTCCACCCACGCAAGCGATGATCGCGGTTGGAAGCTTGCCTTCTGCCTTCAAAATCTGCGCGCGCGCCTCGCGCCCAATCACTTTGTGGAAATCGCGCACCATCGTCGGATAAGGGTGCGCGCCCAGCACGCTGCCCAGCAAATAATGCGTGGTGCGTACGTTGGTTACCCAGTCGCGCATGGCTTCGTTGATCGCATCTTTCAACGTGCGCGAGCCAGACTCCACTCCGCGCACCTCGGCCCCGAGCAAACGCATGCGGAAGACGTTGAGCTCCTGGCGCCGCATGTCTTCAGTGCCCATGTAGACGACGCACTCGAAGCCGAACAACGCACAGACGGTGGCGGTCGCGACTCCGTGCTGGCCGGCGCCGGTTTCCGCGATCACGCGATGTTTACCCATGCGCTCGACCAGCAGCGCCTGCCCCAGACAATTGTTAATCTTGTGCGCGCCGGTGTGCAGCAGGTCTTCTCGTTTTAGATAAATCTTCGCGCCGCCCAGTTTCTGCGTAAGGCGACGGGCAAAGAAAAGCGGCGTCGGGCGGCCCGCGAAGGTCCTGAGAAGCTCATCCAAGCAGCGTTGAAATTTCCGATCGCGCTTGGCTTTCTCGTATTCTCGTTCCAGTTCTTCGAGCGCCGCCATCAGCGTTTCCGGAACGTAACGGCCGCCGTAGGGGCCAAAGCGGCCTGGGGTTTCCCCTGAGTTACGTGGCTTTGGGTATTTCGTATCTCCTGTTCGTGTTATGGACTTCGGAACCGTCGCTGTCGCCATAGATTCGGTTTTCCTAGACTCGCTTTTCCTCAGCATGCGCGGCCCGCACAAATGCCCGCACCTTCTCCGGATCTTTTTTCCCCGGCCTCGCCTCAACACCGGAAGCCACGTCCACGCCAAATGGATGGAACGTTCTCACGGCGTCGCCTACGTTCGACGCAGTCAGTCCTCCTGCGATGATTACCGGTACAAGCAGACTCAGCGACTCCACCATCTCACGCGTGCCGTCCCAATCAAATGTCGTGCCGGTTCCGCCCGTCGCACCGTTGGATCGCGAGTCAAGTAAAACTGCAAAGATTTTCTCGCCGAAGCGGTGGTTGATTAGGATTCCGCCGTTCTTCAACGCATCGCCTGGGATGACCGGAATTAGTTTCGAGACGCCAGCGCACTCTATCCTCCGGGCATCCTTCCAAACCCTGTCCATCGATTGCTTCCCGTGCAATTGGGCCGCAGTCAGTCCCGCCTGGGAGGCGACTTGCCGAATATGGTTGGCATCGCTGTCAACAAACACTCCTACCTTCTCCACATTTTTCGGCAGCTTCGCTACCATCTCTTGCACAGTTTCCGGATCAATCTTCCTCGGGCTCTTCTCATAAAACACAAACCCCAGCGCATCGGCTCCGGCTTCCACAGCCATGAGCGCGTCTTCGAGGTTCGTGATCCCGCAAATTTTGATCCAGGTCATCGCGAATAGAAGAAAAAACAGTTATCAGTTTTTTGTTCTCCGTTCTCAGAGACTCACCGTGCAATTGTCGCTTGCGCTTCAGCCAGCAGTGCTCGCAGCACGTCACCGGGCCAGGCAGCTTTCA
>Ga0335073_10007313_pt1 | contig 15481 bp, 12 predicted proteins | sample Lox_Sample_22_FD_207093 | JGI IMG/M metagenome (GOLD analysis project Ga0335073, IMG submission 207093) | Soil microbial communities from Loxahatchee National Wildlife Refuge, Florida, United States - Lox_Sample_2.2 | ecosystem: Environmental > Terrestrial > Soil > Wetlands | place: USA... | reverse complement strand
GGGCCCCGCGGAACCAACATAGCGAACCCCTTCCCCACCGGCGTTCCTGAACGGACGAAGAAACGCAGTGGCCAGCGACCAACTCTAACGCGCAACCGACCACCGCACACCAAGTACCGGCATTGCGCCGAAAAGCCCTGCATGGGGATCTCCGGTACGCCTAGCCTTAGCGAAGGAAAGAGTATCGCGTATGCTACGGTGCTGCAGTTAAAATCCATATTTGTCGTACTTGTCCGGAACCTCCCTCCGGTAAATGCGAGCAGAGGAGCCCCATGCCGCTTGCCCACGCCGATGTGCGCGTCGGAGTCCTGGGCCGCGCGCTGCGACGATCTGGCCTGGCCCTGGCCCTGGCCCTGGCTCTCGTGGCCGCGGGTTGCCACGTACCGGGAACCTCGAATTCGCCGGCCGGAGGCGGTGCGCTCACGGTTGCCGTGGTGCCGGGCGTCGCAACCGCACCGCTGATGGTCGCGGTCGACGACGGGCTGTTCCGCCAGCAGGGCCTCACCGTCACCGTGAAGCAGTTCTCGTCGGACGCCCAGGTCTACGCCGCCCTGACCAACGGCAGCGTCGACGTCGCGGCCGGGGACTACACCTCTTTCTTCAACGGGATCTCTCTGGGGCAGAAACTAACGCTGGTGATGGACGGCTACGATGCGGCCACAGGCACGATGCAGGTTCTCACCCTGCCGGGCTCTCCAATCACCTCGCCGCAAGCCCTGGCCAACAGGACCGTCGGGACCACTGAGCCAGCAGTGACTTGCAATCCCTCCTGCCAGCAGGGTTTTCCGATCAACATTGACACCCTGGCCGCTCAGTATGTTCTGCAGAGTGACAACGTCAGCCCGGGCAGCGTCAACTGGAAGGGGTTTCCCGAGAACCAGCTGCTCAGCGCGCTGAAGAATCACCGTGTGCCCGCCATCCTGGTCACCGATCCCCTGATCGTCCAGGCGGAGACCCAGCTAGGCGCGGTCGAGGTGTTCGACGCCTGCAGCGGCGTGACGGCCAACCTGCCACTTGCTGGCTATTTCAGCACGACGGCATTCGCGAGCCAGCACGGCGCCGCCTTGGACGCCTTTCGCACCGCGCTGACCACGGCCCAATCTGACGCGGCCATGCGCACCGCGGTCCAGTCGGTACTGCGCGGCGAAAATATGACCACCCAAGAGTCCGCCCTGGTCAACATCGGGCAATATCCCACCTCCGTCAACGTCGGGCAGATCCAGCGAGTCGCCGCGCTCATGTATACCTCGGGCATGATCACCAGCTCGATATCGGTGCGGAGCCTGCTGCTCAAGTGACCGAAGGGGGGGGGGGGGGCATTGCCGGGCTGGGGCGGCGCCCGGGCGGCGGGCGCCGGGGCCCCGACGCTCGCTATCGGCTGACGACGCCACCACCTGCGGCGAGGTCCGCTGACGGAACACGATCGGGGTTAGTCACCTCGACGATGGGGGTTACCCCTCCCCCGGCCGTTGGGGTCTGTTATGCTACATATCCATCCAAGTGTGCATCATTAGGCGCGCCTGCGCCCAATTTCGCCCCCCCGTGCGCATTCGTGGAATGGGATCGACAGTCATGCGAAAATCAAGACGACTTCATGCGCTGGCGCTGGCCGGCGTGGCATGTGCGACACTCCTGGCCGCCTGCTCATCGAGCAGCTCGCCCGGAAGCTCGAGCGGTGCAACCCGCATCCAAGGCGGGACGGCTACGATCGCGCTCAACCAGACCTCTGGCGTGTTCAACTACATCTTCCCGCTGCTCGACTTCGACAACGACACCTTCGCCAATGTCACCTACTCGCAGTACCTCATGTGGCGGCCGCTGTACTGGTTCGGCAGCCCGGGGCACGTCGGGTTGGACGAGAAGGAGAGCCTGGCCGATCCGGCCAGCGTGACCTCATCCGGCGGGAAGACCGTCGCCACGATCCAGCTCAAGTCCTACCGCTGGTCCGACGGCACGCCGCTCACCACCCGGGACGTCGAGTTCTGGATTAATCTGCTCAAGGCGGACAAGGCCCAGTTCTGGGGTTATTCACCCGGAGAGTTCCCGGACAACCTCACCGCGAACGGGTTCAAGGCCCTCAGCAATACCAAGTTCCAGCTCACCTTCAGCCACACCTACTCGGCGGAGTGGCTGTACAACCAGCTTGACCAGATCATCCCCCTCCCCCAGCAGGCCTGGGACAAGGAATCGCCGACCGGACCGGTGGGGAACTACGACACGACGACGGCCGGGGCAGCGGCGGTCGACAGTTTCCTGCTGGCGCAGAACAAGGACACGTCCACCTACGCCACCAACCCGCTCTGGCAGGTCGTCGACGGCCCGTGGAAGCTGACCAGCTACGCGAATAACGGCAGCGGTGACGCCACCTACGTCCGCAACCTGAAGTACTCCGGGCCAGCCACGGGCTCACTGCACGCGATCAAGGTCCTCAGCTACTCGAGCGACACCGCCGAGTTCGACGAGCTGCTGTCGTCCACCGGCGTGGACTACGGGTACGTGCCGTACCCCGACGCCGCGCAGGTGTCGCGGGTCAAATCGGACGGCTACACCGTGCAGCCCTGGACCGCCTGGGGCATCAACTACGTGTTCCTGAACTACTCCTCGGCGCAGTCCGGCGCGATCTTCAAGCAGCTCTACGTCCGTGAGGCGATGCAGCACCTGATCAACCAGGCCGGCTACATCAGCGCCTTCCTGCAGGGCTACGCCTACCCGACTTACGGCCCGGTGCCGACCCAGCCAGCCAGCCAGTTCGTGTCCCCTCAGCAGACTCACAACCCTGACCCGTACGACCCGGCGGAGGCGACCTCCATACTGAGCGGCCACGGCTGGGCGGTGAAGAGCGGCACCGAAACGTGCGTGCGGGCCGGGAGCGCGTCGAACGAGTGCGGGTCTGGCATCGCCTCCGGTGCCACGATGTCGTTCCCGTTCCTTTACGCGAATGGCTCGACCGGAGTCGACGAGGAGGTGGCTTCGCTCCAGTCGTCATTCGGGGCGGCGGGCATCAAGCTGACCCCGAGCGGGTTGCCGTTCGGCACGGCGACGCAGACGATGACGCCCGGGTGCACGGGGCCGAAATGCTGGCAGTTCGCCTACGTCGGCGAGGCCTGGGTCTTCGATCCCGGCTACAACGAGCCCGACGGATCAATCTTGTTCAAGACGAACGGGCCGTCCAACCTCGGTGGTTACTCCAACCCGCAGGCCGATGCGGACATGGGCCAGCTGGGTTCGGGAGGCATCTCGGCGTTCTACAAGTACGAGGACTATGTCGCCAAGCAGCTTCCCGGGCTGTGGATGCCGCAGACCGACTTCCAGATCTCCGCGGTGAACAGCAAGCTCCAGGGCGTCTTGCCGCAGGATCCGCTGAGCAACATTTACCCGGAAGACTGGTACTTCGTGAAGTAGTCCGCTCTGGACGAGTACCTGCCGCCGGAACTCCGCGAGACGGGTGACGGTCATCCGCCCCGGGCGAGTTCCGGCGGCAGGACTCGTTCTGGGCCGGCCCGCGAAGACGGCTAGCCACGCAACCTGCGGCGGGGCGCGAGCCCGCCGGAGGAACCTGAGGCGGTTTAGCCCTCATCGACCCCTAGAGTCTGTTATGATCACTTGCTCACCAAACATGCAGCGATAGGACACTGTATATAAATCGCATAAGTCTGTTCCGTTGGGGGGATTGATGGCCATGCGAATTAGAGGACGGCTTCGACTGCTGGCGTTCGCCGGCGTGGCCTGCGCGACAGTGCTGGCTGCCTGCTCCACGAGCAACTCATCCGGGACCGGATCGCAGAGCCGGGTCAATGGCGGAACCGCAACGGTTGCGCTGACCCCGGGTGAGCAATTCGACTACATCTTCCCGCTGCTTGACACCGAGGATGCGGTCGGCGCCAACATCGAGTACTCGGAATACCTCATGTGGCGGCCGCTGTACTGGTTTGGCGGTGCGAACTCGGTCGGGCTGAACACGAGATACAGCCTGGCCGACCCGGCCACTGTCACGTCCTCGGCCGGGCACACCACGGCGACGATCCAGCTCAAGTCCTACCGCTGGTCCGACGGCAAGCCGGTCACCAGCCGGGACGTGCAGTTCTGGTTCAACCTGCTGAAGGCGAACAAGAACAACTTCTGGGGCTACACACCTGGAGAATTTCCCGATAACGTGTCCGCCTTCACGATCATCAGTCCGAGCCGCTTTTCGCTCACTTTCAAGGGCACGTACTCGGCAGCCTGGCTCTACAACCAGCTCGGCCAGCTGATCCCCCTCCCGCAGCAAGCCTGGGACAAAGAGTCGCAAAACGGGCCCGTCGGAGACTACGACATGACTCCGGCCGGAGCGCTGGCGGTCGGCAATTTCCTGCTGGCGCAGAACAAAATCCTGAGTACCTACGCGACTAACCCGCTCTGGCAGGTTATCGATGGCCCATTCCGGCTGACCAGCTACGCCGCCTCGACGGGTGACGCCACGTACGTTCGCAACACCAAGTACTCCGGACCGGCGACAGGTTCCATTCACGCGCTGCGCGTGCTCAGCTACACCAGCGACTCGGCCGAGTTCGATTCCCTGCTGTCCTCCGGCGGCATCAGCTACGGCTACCTGCCCTTCAACGATGCCGCGCAGGCCTCCAGGGTCACCGCCGACGGCTACAAGGTCGCGGCCTGGCCGACCTGGGGCATCACCTACATGTCCATGAACTTCGCGTCGCCGCAGGTCGGGGCGATCTTCAAGCAGCTTTACGTGCGCCAGGCGATGCAGCGCCTGATCAACCAGGCCGGCTACATCGAGTCGTTCCTGCAGGGTTACGGCAATGCGACATACGGTCCGGTGCCGCTGGTGCCAAGCAGCCAGTTCGTATCCAGCGCCGAAAAGAAGAACCCGTACCCCTATAACCCGGGGGAAGCGGACACGATCCTGAAAAGCCATGGCTGGACGATCAACCCTCACGGCGCCGACGTGTGCACGCATGCTGGGTCGGGCCCAACCGAGTGCGGCCCCGGGATTGCCTCCGGGCAGACGCTGTCATTCCAGCTCCAGTACTCGACCGGCACACAGGGAGTCACCGAGGAGGTCGCGGCGCTCCAGTCATCGTTCTCGGAGGCTGGCATCAAGATAGAGTCATCCGGCGCACCGTTCTCCACGGTGGTCGGGAACGACATCCCGTGCTCCAAGAGCAAATGCTGGGAGCTGAATTACTACGGTCAGGGATGGTATTTCGACCCCGGCTACAACGACCCCGACGGCTCAGTACTGTTCGCGACCGGCGGCGTAGACAACGGCGGCTCTTACTCCAGCCCCACGGCCGACACCGACATGGCCAACCTGGCTTCCGGTGGCTACCCGGCGCTCTACAAGTACGAGAACTACCTCGCAACGCAGCTGCCCGTCCTCTGGATGCCCCAGTTCGACGCGCAGATCTCGGCGGTGAACAGCAAGCTCCAGGGCGTGCTCCCGCAGGACCCGGACGGCAATATCTACCCGGAGAACTGGTACTTCGTGAAGTAAAACTGCCACCTGACAGGAGCTAGGAACACCGTTGGCCGTCCGGACCGAGTTTCCGTTCCCCGTCCGCGTCATCAAGCACGAATGGATCCCAATGCCGGATGGCTGCCGGCTGGCCGCCCGGATCTGGCTCCCTGAGGGAGCCGAGCAGGCGCCGGTGCCGGCCATCTTCGAGTACGTGCCGTACCGGAAGAATGACGGCCTGGTGCTGCGGGATGCCCCGATCCACCACTACTTCGCCGGCCATGGCTACGCGTCGGTGCGAGTAGACATCCGGGGCACCGGCGACTCGGACGGCATCCTCGAGGACGAGTACCTGCCGCTGGAACGCCAGGACGGGCTCGCCGTCATCCGCTGGCTGGCCGCCCAGCCGTGGTGCAGCGGCAAGGTGGGCATAATCGGAAAGTCCTGGGGCGGCTTCAACGGACTGCAGATCGCCGCGCACCACCCGCCCGAACTCGGCGCGGTGATCAGCGTGGCGTCGACCGACGACCGCTACGCCGACGATGTCCACTACATGGGCGGCTGCCTGCTGGCGTGGACCGCGCTGCCGTGGGCGTCGACGATGCTGGCCTACAACGCCCTGCCGCCGGACCCGGCGGTGGTCGGCGGACAGTGGCGGAAGACCTGGCGGGAGCGGCTGGAGAAGACGCCGCCGTACATCGATGCCTGGGTGGCCCATCAGCGCCGCGACGAGTTCTGGCGCCAGGGCTCGGTGGGCGAGGACTTCGGGGCGATTCACTGCCCGGTCTATATGGTCGGCGGCTGGACGGATTCCTACCGGAACGCGATCCTGCGGTTCCTCGAGGGCTATCCGGGGCCGTGCAAGGGCCTGATCGGCCCGTGGGGCCACGATTACCCCGAGGACGGCGCGCCCGGCCCGGCGATCGGCTTCCTGCAGGAAGCGGTGCGCTGGTGGGATCGCTGGCTGAAGGGCGACGACAACGGGGTGATGGACGAGCCCAAGTTGCGCACCTGGATGCCGGAGGCGTGGCGGCCGTCGGCGGGGCACCTGACCCAGCCCGGCCGCTGGCTGGCCGCCGACGGCTGGCCGGTCAAGGACGGGGCGGAAACGCGCAGCTTCCGCCTCGGCCCGGGAACGCTCAGCGCCGCGGGATCGGGCGCCCCCGACGGCGGTGACACGGAACTGCGGATCCGTGGCGCCGAGTCCGCCGCCGGGGACCTGGGACAGTGGGGCGGGCACGGCAATGCCCTCGAATTTCCTGGTGACCAGCGGCCCGAAGACGGGCTGTCGCTGTGCTTCGACACCGAGCCACTCGCCGGGCCAGTGGAGATCCTTGGCGTTCCCGTCGCGCGGCTCGAACTGGCCGCGGACCAGGCACAGGCGCTTGTCGCCGTGCGCCTGTGTGACGTCTGGCCCGATGGTGCCTCCACGTTGATCACCCGGGGGCTGAAGAACCTCACCCACCGCGCGAGTGACGCCGACCCCGAGCCCCTGGTCCCCGGTGAGCGCTACGTCGTCGACGTCCCGCTCAACGCGATCGGCTACCGGGTGCCGGCCGGGCACCGGCTCCGGCTGGCGGTCTCGCCGACGTACTGGCCGTGGGCCTGGCCCTCTCCGGAAGGCGTGACGCTGAGCCTGTTTACCCGTGGCTCGTCGGCTGACCTGCCGGTCTGGACGGATTCTGGCCAGCACGTGCCGCCCCTGCATTTCGCAGTCCCCGAACGCGCCCCCATGCCGCCGCATGCGACCCTGAACGGCGACTCGGCGCGAGAGATCCGGCGCGATGTGGGGACCGGCACGGTCCAGGTGATCAGCACCGGGAACGGCGGTCACCGGCTGCTTGACGACGGGCTCGAGTATTGTGAGCGCGAGCGGGATTTGTTCCAGATCACCCAGGGCGTGCCGTTGTCGGCCAAAGTGGAATGCGAACGCGCGTTCTCCGTCGAGCGCGGGGAGTGGCGGGTCACGGTGCGGACCGCGAGCACGATGTCGGCCACGGCCACGACCTTCCAGGTGACGAACGTGCTCGACGCCTACGAAGGTGATCAGCGGGTCTTCGCCCGGACATGGCACTCCGAAGTCCCCCGGGACTGCGTATGAAGGAATGGGCGCAGCGAGCGTGAGCGTAGTCGAGATCGATGGCCTGCGGACGTTCATCAAACTGCGCTCCGGCGTGGTTCGTGCGGTGGACGGCGTCAGCTTCGCCGTCGAGCCGGGCGAGACCGTGGGCCTGGTGGGCGAGTCAGGCTGCGGAAAGACGATGACCGGTCTGTCGATTATGGGCTTGCTCCCCAACGGCGGCTACATTGCCGAGGGCGCGGTCCGTTTCGGCGGCAAGGACCTGGCCGCGCTGAACGAGCCGGCGATGCGGCGGATCCGCGGCAACGAGATCGGCATGGTCTTCCAGGATCCGATGACGTCGCTCAACCCGACGATGACGGTCGGCCATCAGATCGCCGAGGTGGTCAGGGAGCATCGCAAGGTCTCGAAGCCGGACGCGATGGCGCGGGCCGAGGAAGTCCTCGCGCTGGTCGGGATGCCGCGGCCCGCCGAGCGGCTGACGTACTATCCGCACCAGCTCTCGGGCGGCCTGCGCCAGCGCGTCATGATCGGGATGGCGCTGGCCTGTGAGCCGAAGCTGCTCATCGCCGACGAGCCGACCACCGCGCTCGACGTCACCATCCAGAACCAGATCCTGGTCCTGCTGGACGAGCTGAAAGAACGTCTCGGGATGGCCATCCTGCTGATCACCCACGACCTTGGGGTGATCGCGGGGCGGGCGGACCGCGTGGTGGTGATGTATGCGGGAAAGATCGTCGAGAAGGCCGGCACCGGTGGCCTCTTCCGCGGCACCCGCCACCCCTATACGTCCGCGCTGCTGGCCTCGATTCCCCACCTGGACCAGCCAAACTCCCAGCCGCTTTACTCCATCCCCGGCCTCCCGCCCGACCTCATCCACCCTCCGGCCGGATGCCGGTTCGCACCGCGCTGCCGTTTCGCCGCGGACGACTGCCGTAGCAGCGAACCGGTACTCGGCGGGCCGGATCCGGAGCACCCGTTCGCCTGTTTCCACCCGGTCGGCCCGGTCGATCAGGACCCGAGGCCGGCCCGGGCCGAGGTCACCGAGGTCCGGCCGCAGCGGTCAGACCCTGACTCCGGCGGCGACCTGCTCATCGTCGACCACGCCGTGAAGGAGTTCCCGGTCACCTCCGGCGCCCTGCTGCGGCGCGTATCCGGAACGGTTAAGGCGGTCTCGGATGTGACGCTGACGGTCCGTCGCGGTGAGACGCTGGGCCTGGTCGGCGAGTCCGGATGCGGCAAGACGACCATCGGCCGGATGATCGTCGCTCTCGAGCGCACCACCACGGGGCGGGTGATCTTCGAAGGGCAGGATCTCGGCGGTCTGTCGGGTGCACGCCTGCGGCAGGTCCGCAAGGATCTCCAGATCATGTTCCAGGACCCGTACGCGTCCCTGGACCCGCGGATGCGGGTGGGCTCGATCCTCAGGGAGCCGTTGCAGATTCAGGGCCTCGGGAACGGGGCGGAGCAGCGAGCGCGCGTTGCCGGCTTGCTCGATGAGGTCGGCCTGAACCCGCGGTCGACCCAGCTCTACCCGCACGAGTTCTCCGGGGGTCAGCGGCAGCGGATCGGCCTGGCCCGGGCCCTCGCGCTGTCGCCCAAGCTCATCGTCGCGGACGAGCCGGTCTCGGCGCTCGACGTTTCGATCCGCTCGCAGATCCTCAACCTGATGCGGCGGCTGCAGGGCGCTCACGGGCTCACCTACATCGTGATCTCTCACGACCTGTCGGTGATCCGGTATCTGGCCGACCGCGTCGGCGTGATGTACCTGGGCAAGCTGGTCGAGATGGGCAGGAGCGCCGACATCTACGAGCGCCCGGCCCATCCCTACACCCTCGGGCTGCTCAACACGATCCCGGTGCCCGACCCCGATGTGGAGCGGGCCAAAGATGGGGTCGCGGTGACCGGTGAGCTTCCGTCGGCGATGAACCCGCCCTCGGGCTGCCGGTTCCGCACCCGCTGCCCGATGAGGCAGGAGATCTGCGCCACCGAGGAGCCAGCGCTGCGCTCCTTCGGCGGCGAGCACGTAGCGGCCTGCCATTTCCCGCTCCAGACGCCCGAGGCGCAGCCGGCGGCCGGGGCATTACCGGCGCTGCAGCCGGACGTCCAGTGAGTCGCGCAGGCCGTCGCCGATGAAGTTGAAGGCCACCACCGTGATCACGATCATGATCCCGGCCGGGTAGATCTCCCACCAATAGCCGTCGTACAAGAAGTTGACGCCGTTTTCCAGCATCCCGCCCCAGGTCGCGGTGGGCGGCGGCAGGCTGAAGCCGAAGTAGCTCAGCACCGCGAGAGTCAGGATCGCGTCGGCGACCTGGAAGGTCGCGTTAACCGCGATCGTGCCCACGGTGTTCGGCACCAGATGGCGGAAGATGATCCGGCCTGACCGGCCGCCCATGGTCCGGACCGCCTCGACGTATTCCCTGACCCGCAGGGTGAGCGTCTCACCCCGGACCAGCCGGGCCGGGCCCAGCCAGGACAAGAGCGACAGCACCAGGATCAGGAGCAGGAGCGTCGGCTTGAACTCCGACGCCAGGTCGATGAACAGATAGACCACCGGGATGGCGAGGATGATGTCGACGAAACGCATCAGGACCGCGTCGGCGAACCCGCCGAAGAAGCCAGAGATCACGCCGTAGACAACGCCGATGAAGGTGGCGACCACGGCGACCGCCAGGCCCACCTCCAGCGAGCTCTGACCGCCGGCCATGAGCCGGCCCAGCACGTCGTAGCCCAGGTCGTCGGTGCCCAGCGGGTGGTGACCAGCCGGCGCCTTGTTGGTCAGCAACAGGTTGGTGTCGACCTGGTCGGTGTGCCAGAACAGCGGGCCGACGAAGCAGAACAGCGCCACCAGGACGACGAGGATGAGCCCGGCCAGCGCGAGCCTGTTCTCCGCGAATGCGCGCAAGACCATCCGCCAGCCAGCGTCCTGGCGGATCGCTTCGCCGCCCTCGGGGAGGGTGCCGGGTGAGCCCAGAGCCGACTCGTCCACCGGTACGGTCAGCGGGCCCGCCGCCACGGCGTTGGCGTCGGCTCCGGGTCGGTCAGTCATAGCGCACCCTCGGGTCGAGTACCGCGTAGGCCAGATCAGCCAGGAGGTTGCCGGTCACAGTCAACGCCGCGACCAGGACGGTGACGCCGAACACCACGGGGTAGTCGCCGTTCACCGCGGCGTTGAAGTAGGCGAGCCCGATCCCCTGGAAGTTGAAGAGCTGCTCGATGATCAGCCCGAAGGTCAGGATGCCCGGCATCGAGATCCCGACCAGCGTGGCCACGGGTATGAGCGAGTTGCGCAGCAGGTGCCGGTACAGGATCGCGCTCTGCCGCAGGCCCTTGGCGCGAGCCGTGCGGATGTAATCCTGCGCCAGGTTCTCGATCGCCGACGACCGCATGTACCGGCTGAACAACGCGCAGGTAACCAGCGTCAGGGTGGCGATCGGGAGCACCATGGCGACTGGGTCGGCCAGCACCCCGGTGATCGTGGACGCCTGCGGCGCCTCAGCCGGGAGGATCCTCAGGTTGACCGCGAAGAAGGCGATCAGCAGCAGACCGAGCAGGTATGACGGCATCGAGTAGAGGATGAACGAGATGCCGGTGGCGGCGTAGTCGGCGATCCTGTTGCGGCGGACCGCCTGCATGACGCCGACCGGGATCGCGATGACGAGCGCCAGCACCAGCGAGACGCCGACCAGGAGCGTGTCATTCGGCAGGTCATGGATCACGATCGCGTCCACGCTCATGTTCTGCTTGAACGAGTATCCGAGGTTGCCGTGGATCAACTGGTTGAGGAAGGCGACGTACTGAAGCGGCAGCGGATTGTTGAGGCCGTTCTGGCGGTTGAACACCGCGACCGCCAGCGGGGTCGCCCTGGGCCCGAGGATCGCCCGCGCGACGCTCCCGGGCAGGAGGTGCCGGAGGATGAAAACGATGATCGTTACCCCGAGGATGACGATGATCGCCTGGCCGATCCGGCGGATGATGTAGCCGATCAACGAGTCAGGACACCTCTCTGCGGATAGGGCCGATTCACGCCAGCCTGGGCACACCTGTGGATAGCAGACCGACAGGACTCATGTCTCGTCATTTGCCTTAATCTCGCTCCTGACGTGCATCATCGCCAGAGTCTAGCGATAACCGGCCAGATCGCGCCGATCACCCCACCGCAGCCGCCGCGCTGTCGCTACCATGCCTGTGGTGATCGACGCACACCACCACCTGTGGGATCTTGCCGCCCGGGAGCATGGCTGGCTGATGGGCGGGCAGCCCTGGGCCACCGACGACGAGCTGGCCCGGCTGCGCCGCTCGTTCACCGTCGCCGACCTGGCCCCGCTGGCGGCAGCGGCCGGGGTCACCGGCACCGTGGTCATCCAGACGGCCGACGCGCCCTGGGAGACCCCCGACCTGCTCGCCCTGGCGGCCGGCCTCGACCCGTACACCAGAACCGAAGCGCCCGCCGGCTCGGCTGACCCCGGCGGTACCGCCGGTCCTGGCGGCCTGCTGGCCGGCGTGGTGGGCTGGACCGACCTGACTGCTCCTGGTATCGCCGACGCGGTAGCCAGCCTGCGGGAGCTGCCCGGCGGTGAGTTCCTGCGCGGCATCCGGCACCCGGTCCTCATGGAGACGGATCCGGACTGGCTGGCCCGTCCGGAGGTGCTGCGCGGCCTGGGCGCGCTGACCGCGGCCGAGCTGAGCTTTGACATCGTGGTGCTGCCGCACCAGCTGCCCGGTGCGGTCACCGCGGCCCAGTCGGTGCCGGAACTGGCGTTCGTGCTCGACCATCTCGGCAACCCGCCGGCCGTCGGCCAGGAAGCCAGCTACCGGGCGTGGGCGGCCGCCGTTGGCAGCCTGGCCGCGCTGCCCAACGTGACGTGCAAGCTGTCCGGCGCGGACAGCGACCCATTCCGCGCCAGCGACCTGCGCCCCTCCTACGAGACCGTGCTGGCCGGGTTCGGCCCCGATCGCCTCATGTTCGGATCCGACTGGCCGGTGTCCACGCTCGCCGCGCCCTACGGCCAGGTATGTGACGTGTACCGGGAGCTGACGGCAGACCTCAGCGCGGCCGAGCAGGCCGCGATTTTTGACCAAACCGCCCGCCGCGTGTACCGGCTGGCCGAGCCGGGATCTCAGTAGGCCATCCAGCCGCCGTCGACCATGAGGTTGACGCCGCTGATGTAGGTGGCCTGGTCCGAGGCCAGGAACGCGACCGCCGAGGCGACGTCACCCGGCTCGCCGAGCCGCCCGAACGGGGTGCGGGCCCGGACGTAGGCCGCCGACTGCTCGTCCTGACTGAGATCACCGGGCGTGCCGGTTACGATCTTGCCCGGCGCGACCGCGTTGCAGATGATGCCGTCGCGACCGTGCTCGACCGCGACCTGGCGGGTCAGCTGCACCAGCCCGCCCTTGCTCACGGCATAGGCGAAATGACCCGGCGCACCCACCATGCCATGTTGCGACGTGATGTTGATGATCCGGCCGCGGGCGTCCCCGCGCGGCGGCTGGGCCAGCATCTGCCGTATCGCGGCACGGCAGATCAGGAATGGCCCTCGCAGGTTGACCGCGATGATCGCGTCGAAATCATCGTCACCGGTCTCGAGCAGCGGCTTGGAATGGGCCCCGGCCAGCACGGCATTGTTGATCAGGACGTCGAGGCGGCCCGTGCGCTCGACGGCCAGGGCCACGAGCCGGTCGCAGTCCGCCCGGGCCGAGACGTCGGCCCGGGCGTACTCGCACAGGCCGCCGGCCTGGGCGATGACCTCGTCGGTCGGCACACCGCCGGTCAGCGGATCCCGCCGCACGTCGGCCAGCAGCACCCAGAAGCCGTCCGCCGCCAGCCGCGTCGCGATCGCCCGGCCGATCCCGGACGAGGAACCGGTGACGATCGCAGATCGGGGCACGCCGGGAAGTATAGGCTCACTGCATGGGTAAGCGGGGAGTCGCATTTGTCGCGCACTGCCTGCTGAATCAGAATTCCAAGGTGGGCGACGGTGCGCACTGCGCCGGCGTCTACTCCCCGATCGTGGACGTGCTCCGCGACCAGGGCTGGCGGATCGAGCAGATGCCGTGCCCCGAACTCGCGTTCACCGGCCTGAACCGGTTCTGGGCGGTACGCGAGCAGCTCGACACCCCCGCCTACCGGAGGCACTGCAGGCGGCTGGCCACCGCGGTCGCCGACATGATCGCCGTGCGCGCCGAGCGGGGCGAGGACATCGTGCTGATCGGTGTCGAGGGCAGCCCGTCGATGGGAGTGCACATCACCAGCTCGGACCCGGCCCGCGGCGGACGGCCGGAGTGGCCGGAGGGCACCGCCGAGCTCACCAGCGGCGAGGGCATATTCATCGAGGAGCTGAGGCAGGAACTAGGCCGCCGGGGCATCGTGCCCGGGCTGGGCGGCGAGACCCACGCCCTGCCCGACCACGACGAGCTGACCCAGCAAACGCGGCTCGAGTCCCTGCTGGACAGCCGTGGGCGAGAACCACGCCGCGGGCGAGAAGAACAGTGAAGCCGGACGATCGGTCGTTCCGGATCGCGCTCGTCGATGACCGCTACGTGAACCCGCCGCCCGGCGGTCTTGACGCGCTGGCCGTGCTGGCCCCGGCGGGCTGGGGCGTGATGCAGCTGCCCGCCGATGACTACCCGGCCGGCATCGCGGCCCGCGTCCTGGCCGAGGTGGCGGAGCAGGCCGAGGAGTTCAGCCGGCACGGCTACGACTTCGTGCTGATCGGCGAGCGGGACGGGCTCGCCGACGCCCTGGGCGCGGCCGGCCTGCCCGTTCCCGACCAGATCACGCCGTCCGACCCCGCGGACCTGATCGCCTTCCTGACCGCCCGCCCCGCCCCACCCGCGAGCACCTGGTCCTGGCTGGACCCCGCGGACTCTGCCGCTACAACTGACCTGGGATGAGCGGCAGTCCGGTGGCGTCGGTCTCGACCCGCCAGAACGAGCCGGTCCGCTCTGTGGCCTCGATGTCCGGTGTCTGAGTTGCGGTGACGTACAGGTCCGAGCCGTCGAAAATACAGTTCGTGGCGTGCTCAGCCAGGTTGATCTCGTCAAGCACCGCGCCGTCCGGTGAGATGACGGTGACCCCCTGGGAGATCGTGGTCGCCACGAACAGCCGCCCGTCTGCGGCAAATGCCATGCCGTCGGGCACATGACTATCCGGCAGCTGGCAGAACGTGACGGGCTTCCCGCCCTCCAGCCGGCGTACCCGGTGCGCCGCCGACTCGGTCCAGTACAGCCGCTGCTGCGCGTCGAAGGCGATCCCGTTCGGGTACACGTCCGGCAGCTCGAGCAGCATCTCGCCATCGCCGGTCGCGGCTGAGACGGCGAACAGCCTGCCCGGCGCGCGGACATCGAACCGCAAGTCCTGCTCCGACCCGGATTCGGTGAACCACAGCCGGCCGTCCGGGCCGAACGCCAGGTCGTTCGGGCCGTACAGCGTGTAGCCGGCCACCTCAGAGAACAGCAGCTCGACCGACCCGTCGGGCCGCACCCGCTGGATCCCCGACACGGCGCTGGTGTCACCGCTGCCGGGCACGTTGCCACCCTGGGTCACGTAGATGGCGCCGTCGCTGCCCAGCACCGTCCCCCACGGCGACCCGCCGGTATGCGCGTACGTCGAGACGGCCCCATTCTGGTAGGCCAGCAGCTCGCCGGTGTTGCCGTCGCAGAGCACGATCCGGCCATCACCCATGATCGCCGGGCCCTCGGGAAAGCCGAGACCGGATGCGAGGCGGGTCGACTGCATGGGCATGGCCTTTCCTGACCAGGTCAGACGAACGCCCAGTTCTCGAAATCGAAGGTCGATAGCGGCTGACCCACGGCGGACGCGGAGTAACCAGTGATCTTAGTGCTATAGGCGTCGAGCGCGTCGATGAAAGCCGGGATGATATAGCCGCCCTGCGTGAAATCGAACATCTGCATCTCGTACTCGATCTGCTTGCGCGTCG
>Ga0335073_10007312_pt1 | contig 15483 bp, 13 predicted proteins | sample Lox_Sample_22_FD_207093 | JGI IMG/M metagenome (GOLD analysis project Ga0335073, IMG submission 207093) | Soil microbial communities from Loxahatchee National Wildlife Refuge, Florida, United States - Lox_Sample_2.2 | ecosystem: Environmental > Terrestrial > Soil > Wetlands | place: USA... | reverse complement strand
CCAGGGAGAAGCTGTCCGTCGTCCCGCTCTCCGAGCCCGGACAGGATCCGGCCGACGTTGTCGGCGCGCCGCCGCCGGAGGTGCTCGAGGCGGCCGCGAGCGCGCTCCAGGTCGCCGCGGCGCGCTGGGCCAGGCTCCGGGTGGGGGAGGAACTCGTCTACGAGTGGCAGCCCGCGGCCGGGCCGGCCCCGGCGGTCCTGGCGGCCGCGCCCCGTCCCGCGGCGCCCCGTCCCGCGGCGCCGCATCCTCAGGCACCCGGTCCTCAGGCGCCCGGTCCTCAGGCACCCGGTCCCCACGCGCCCCATCCCCGGGTGCCGCGGCAGCGGGAGGCGGGCGACCGGCGCGACCGGCGGGACCGGCGCGACCCGCCGCGCTCCGGCAGGCGCGGCCCTCGGTAACGTATCCGTCCATGAGCGATGAGCGGCTGGACCGGGAAATGATGGCCCTGGCCCTAGAGCAGGCACGGGCGAGCCTCGCGGTCGGCGGTGTCCCCGTCGGGGCTGTCCTCGCGTCGGGCACCGAGGTGCTCGGCGCCGGGCACAACGAGCGGGTACAGCACGGCGACCCCGTGGCGCACGGCGAGATCTCCGCGCTGCGGGAGGCGGGTCGCCGCCCGTCCTATGCCGGCACCACGATGTACACAACACTGTCGCCGTGCCAGTTGTGCACCGGCGCGGTGCTGCTTTTCCAGATCCCGCGCGTCGTGGTCGGCGAGGCGCGCACGTTCGCGGGCGACCTTGAGTTCCTGCGCGCACGCGGTGTGGATGTGGTGCTCCTGGACGACCCGGACTGCGTCTCCGTGATGGAGGAGTTCCAGACCCGCTTCCCCGATGTGTGGAGCGAGGACATCGGCGGCCGCTAAGCTCACGCTCCCCGCACCTTCTGCACCTCCCGCACCTCCCGCACCTCCCGCACCTCCCGACCGGCGACGCCCAGGACCCGCTGTCCGACTGGCCGCACCCGGCCCGGCCCGCGCCCCCAGCCCTGCCCTGCCCTGCCCTGCCCTTACGTGCGTACTTCGGCCGAAGATGTACCAAACTACGCAGGCAGATCGGTGAACCGTGCACATTCGTCCTGGTATATCCGATATATCCGGCGCAAAATTTGGGCTCCTCTCGTTAGGTGTGTACTTTGGCGTCGTATAAGCCCCAAAGTACACATATAGGCGTTATTGACGGATAACAGCAAGAAAATCTCCAGATAACAGCAAGAAGAGGCTCGTTTGAGGTCCCTAAGTGCGTAGTTTGGAACGTTGTGGAACAAAGTTCGCACCTAAGGACTTCCCCGGAGCCCGTCCCCCGTCCCTAGCTGGCCCCGTGGGCGCGATCGCCGCCGCCTGCCGGATGACCGGCGCGGGCCTCGTAACGCCGAACCGACCAGCCATGAGTGATCGCCTCTCCCAGCCGATCATTGTGGCACTACGTAAGGTACCGGATTAGTTTCAGAGGGTGACTCCCGTATGGGGTCACAAGATGGACCGGTTCACTTCTGTTGTCCGGGTTGTCGGGATGCGTTCCCGGCCGGCCCCGGCGGATAGACTCGAATGTTGTGAGCAGCGAAGTTTCCGCCGAGGTTGGCAAACGGTTCCCTGACGTCGCGGCACTTGCCACCGCGCTGGACGACACGGGTTACATGGCCGGGGATCAACTGTCGTCGGCGTTGTTCCTCGCCGTGCGGATGGGGCAGCCCATCCTGCTCGAGGGCGAACCGGGGGTCGGCAAGACGCAGGCCGCCAAGTCGCTGGCGGAGGCGCTCGACACCGTGCTCGTCCGGCTCCAGTGCTACGAGGGCATCTCGGCGGCCGAGGCGCTGTACGAGTGGAACTACCCCAAGCAGTTGCTCGCCATCAGGCTCGCCGAGGCGACGCACGAGACGCTGCGGGAGACTGACCTTTTCCAAGAAGACTTCCTGCTCTCCCGGCCGCTGCTGACGGCGCTGGACCACCCCGGGCCGCGGCCGGCCGTCCTGCTCATCGACGAGGTCGACCGGGCCGACGACGAGTTCGAGGCCTTCCTGTTCGAGATGCTCGCGGAGTCTTCGGTGACGATCCCGGAGCTTGGCACGCGGCACGCCGTGGTGCCGCCGGTCGTGATCCTGACGTCCAACCGGACCCGCGACCTGCATGACGCGCTGAAGCGGCGCTGCCTTTACCACTGGATCGGCTTCCCCGACGCGGCCCGGGTCGCCTCGATCATCCGGCGGCGGGTGCCCGCGGCGAGCAACGCGCTGGCAGGCGAGGTCGCGGCGGCGGTCGCGCGGCTGCGGGCACTCGGGCTGACTAAGCCGCCGGGCATCTCAGAGGCGATCACCTGGGCGGGGGCGCTGGCGGTTTTCGGCGCGGAGGGATTGTCCCCGGTGGCGGCGGAGCGCACGATGAGCGTCGTGGTCAAGTACCCGGAAGACGAGCAGGCGGTGCTGGAGGCCGGGCTCGCCTCGATCGTCGGACGGGACTTACGAGCCGCCTTGAACGCCCGTCCTGTCGATTGGAGCCCCGTCGACGGCGCGCCGCTGACCGAGCCGGACTACGCGGCGCTCGCCGCGGTGCTCGCGACGGCCCTGCGGGCCGCCGGGCTGCCGGCCGGTCCCGATCGCAGCGAGCGGCTCGCCGGGGCGCTCACGGTTATGGGCGCGACCACGATCAGCGAGCTGCACGCGTGCGCACTCGCGACGATGGTGTCCGGTCCGAATCAGGTCGACACGTTTGAGCGGGTATTCGGTGAGCTGTTCGGTCCCGAGGTCACCGGGCCGCGACCGCCGCAGGTAATGGCGCCGCAGCAGAACATGGTGGTCGAGTCCGCCGAGCGCGCGGACGGCGAGGAGGCCACACCGGACGCGGTCGGCGCGGATGAGCTGCCGCCGGAGCTCGCCGGGCTCGACGAGGCGCTTTCGTCCGGCGGCGCGACCGAATCGGAGCGCGAACCGGGCGATGGCGCGGACACCGAGGAAGGCATGCCCGCGGTCCGGCGCGTCGCTTCGGTGACCGAACGGCTGCGCGAGCGGGATTTCGCGCAGCTCTCGCCCGCCGAGCTCACGCAGCTCGCGAGGCTGATGCGGGAACTCGTGATCGCGGTGCCGCCGAAACGGACCCGCCGGTACCGGCCGAAGAAGGACGGGGCGCGGCTGGATATGCGGCGGACGATGCGGCAGGCCATCCGCACCGGCGGCGAGCCGGTCCGGATCGCCAGGCGGGCCGTCCGGACGAGGCCGCGGCGGCTCATCGTGCTCTGCGACATCTCCGGGTCGATGGAGCCCTACGCACGGGCGATCCTTCAGCTGATGTACGTGGCGACCCGGTCGTCGCCACCCTCGATGAATACGGCCTCCGGGGCGGTCTTCGCCGGCTCGCCGCGGGAGGCCGTGCGACCGCGGACCGAGGTGTTCACGTTCGCCACCAGGCTGACCCGGCTAACGCCGTTCCTCGCGGCCGCGTCGCCGGAGACGATGCTTGCCCGGGCCGGGGAGGCCGCGCCGGACTGGGCGGGCGGCACCCGGATCGGGGCGGCGCTGCGCGAGTTCAACGACCGGTACGGGGTGCGCGGGATGGCGCGCGGCGCGGTCGTGCTGATCATTTCCGACGGCTGGGAGACGGGCGACCCGGCCGTGCTCGGCGCGCAGATGGCGCGGTTGCACCGGATCGCCCACCGGATCGTGTGGGCGAACCCGCGCACGCAGTCCGAGCGGTACCGGCCGGAGGTCGGCGGAATGGCAGCGGCCTGGCCGTATATCGACGCCGTGGTCAGCGCGCACAACTTCGAGGCGCTCGACGAACTGCTCGAAGCGCTGCGCGCGCCGCGGGTGCACCGCCGGTCGTTCGTGCCGGCCGAGGCCGAGTCGCCGACGGATGCCGGTTCTCCTGGCGCCGAGTCCGCTGGCGCCGGGTCCCCGGATGCCGGGGCGGCCGCCGCAACGGGTCAGCCGCCGTCCATGTCCCTGCCGATCACGCAGCACCTCGGCCGGCGCTGGGCGCCATGGCGCGACAACTAGCGGACGAGCAGGTAGATAAGGCAGCCGAGGCCGGCGGCCAGGCAATAGATGCCGAACGGGGTCAGCGGGCGTTCCTTCGCGAAGTACCGGGTCAGGAAGCGGACCGACAGGTACGCGCCGATGAACGAGAGTAGGCTGCCGGCCAGCACCTGGCCTCGGACCCCGGCGCCGAGCGGGCCGGTCAGATCCGGCACCTTGAGCACGCCGGCGGCGAGGATCACCGGTGCCGACAGCAGGAAAGAGAAGCGGACAGCGTCCGCGCGCGACAGGCCGCGGAACAGTCCGGTCACGGTGACCACGCCGTCCCTGCTGATGCCCGGCAGCAGCGCGAGGATCTGCGCCGAGCCGATCAGCACGGCCTGCGGGTAGCTCATCAGCGCCAGCCGGCCGTCGGCCGCGACGGCACGTTCGATTTCCTGCTGGCGCTCGTCGCGGACGACGAGCCGGGTCGGCGAGTGCTCCCCGCTCGCGGTGGCCGGCTTCGGGTCTATGCCGGGCTCATCGAGCGCGGCGAGCCGCGGGCGCGTCTGCCGGGCCCGGCGCTCGCCTACTAGGAGGATGACCCCGTTGGCGGCCAGGAACAACGCGGTTGGTATGGGCTTGCTGAACACGACTCGGAACAGGTGCTCGAGCGCAAGCCCCGCGATGCCGACCGGGATAGTGGCCAGGATGATCATCCAGGCCAGCCGCTGATCGGCGGTCACGACTCGTCTCTCCCGCACCGAGCTGATGAGGCCGTTCACAATGCGCAGCCAGTCCCGCCAGAAGTAGATGATCATGGCGAGCGCGGTCGCGACGTGCAGTCCCACGATGAAGGCCAGGTACGGAGACTCCGGCGTCGAGACGTCCAGGTCCTGCGCCCACGAACCGCCGATGAGCGCGGGGATGAGCACGTTGTGCCCGAGGCTTGAGACCGGGAACAGCTCGGTGACGCCCTGGACCAGGCCGACGACCATGGCCTCCGCGTACGTCATGTGCGACATGACTCCACCCTCTGGGTCGGCGCGCTGAGCCGCGCGAATTATCTTCTACACCACTGTAGATGTTACGTCGCTAGCGCAGTCGTTTCCCAGTCGAGCCACGAGCCGTGGGAATCGGTGCGGGCGACTACCTCCGCACCATCTCGTATCAGCAGGAACGTCTGGCCATCCGAGCCTGGCGCGGCGATTCCCGGTATGACTCCGGGGGCCTCGTTCGACAGCCATATCGCGCCGAGGCCGCCGACGGTGCGCGCGAACGCCGCGCGCTGCGGTCGGCTTACGTAGGCGAGGACGGCCGAGTGGAAGACGACCAGCGTCGCGTCGCGCGGCGCCTCGCTGATCAGGGCCGGGAGGTCGGTGAGCAGATCCCCCCGGTGGACGGTCGGCGGCTGACGACGAGCTGCTGCGACGGCCCCCGCCAGGCGTGCCTCGCGATCGGCCTCACCCGGCCAGAGCAGGCACTCAAGCCAGCGGACGTCGTCGTCATCCGTCACGTCGAGCGGGTTCAGGTCGAGCCCCGCCCGCCAGGCCACGTCAGGTACCCGTGTGGGAAGCGGGACCGGGCCGCGCGGCTGGCAGCGCAGCACCGGGGCCCGCGGGTCGGTCCCGGTGACAAGATGGCCGTCGTAGTCATAGGAGTACCGGTCGACGAGCAGACCGAGGCCCGCGCTCGCGCCGACTTCGAGCAACGCGAGCGGCTGCGGAAGCTGCGCGAGAGCGGGCAGCAGCGTAGCGCACCGAGCGGGCTCGTTGGTCTGCGTCCGGCGCGTCAGCACGGTCTCGGTCAGCTCGGCTGACCGGTCGGTTACCAGCGCCCGCAGGGTCGCGCTGCTGGCCGGTTCGTCCAGCAGGTAACGCGCCGCCGCGAACAGCAGGTTCGGCTGCCGCTTGGCGACGGGCAGCGTGCCGAGGAACCGCAGGACTACCGGATCCTCGGCTACCGCCAGCGTGAGCTCCTCGTACCTGGGCGAACGGCCGTGCGCCTGACCGGCGAAGGCACGATAGGTCTCAGCGGTGCTCGCCGCGAGGTCATCGGTGGACGTCGACATGATCGCAGGCTAGCCCGAGCGCACCCTGGCCTCCGACTCGGGTCGATCGGCGGCCGCGGTCAGGCGACGCTGACGTGGATCGTGTGGTAGCCGGTCGCGCCGTTGGGTTCCGTGATGTGGTTGACGGCGGTCTGGGTGTAGCCGGTCTTGTCGGTGGCCCGTACCTGGATGACGTGGTTGCCTTGCGTCGCCTGCCACGGGTAGTACCACTGCCGCCACGTGTCGATCGTGTCCTGGACGGCCAGGGTGGCCGGGTGCCAGGTGCCGTCGATGCCGACCTCGACCGCCTCGATGCCCCGGTGCTGAGCCCAGGCGACCCCGGCGATCATCACCTTGCCCCCGGGGAGGCTGCTGCCGCCCTTGGGGGTGTCGATGCGGGACTCGGTCTTGATCACCGCCTGCTGCGACCAGCCCCGCTGAGACCAGTAGGCGGTGAACGCGGGGAAGGTCGTGAGCTCCATGTCCACCACCCACTTGCAGGCGGACACATAGCCGTACAGGCCCGGCACGACGACCCGGACCGGAAAGCCGTGCTCGGGTGGCAGCGGCTGCCCGTTCATCCCGACGGCGAGCAGCGCGGCGCGGCCGTCCATGACCGGCTCGGTGGCGACGCCCAGGTTCATCCCGTTGACGTCGCGCATCACGATCTGCGTGGCGCCCTTCTGAATGCCCGCTTCCTTCAGCACGTCCGCCAAGAGCGTGCCCTGCCAGCGGGCGTTGCCGATGTAGCTGCCGCCGACACTCTCGGAGACGCACGTGAGGGTCACGTCGTGGTCGATCATCGGGCGTTTCATCAGGTCGGCGAACGTGAGCGTCACCGGCCGGTCCACCATGCCGTGAACCTTCAGCTGCCAAGTTTGCGCGGCCACCGACGGCACCACCAGGGCGGTGTCCACCCGGTAGAACTGGCTGTTCGGCGTGTAGAACGGCGACAGCCCTGGGATGTCCGTGATCTCCGCGCCCTTCGGCAGGGCCGCTGTCTTAACCCCGGCGCCACCGACCTTGACCACTGATGTGTTGACGGCGAAGCGCCTGTCCTGGAGGTACTGGCCGCCGAAGCCAGCCCCGGCGGCCACTGCCGCCGCGCCGCCGCTCGCGACGAGGAACTTGCGCCTGCTGGGTCCGGGGCCCGTGGAGCCCGCCCGGTGCCGCGTCATGCGGACCACCCGCCTTCGTAGTCGGGTGCCGGATAAGAGGACCGCGATTGGTTGCTCATCCGCGTGGCCGCGCGGATGAGCAAGACGATGGCCACCGTGCCGGCGATGCCGCCGACGATCGACGGGATGACGTCGGTGAGGTGGCTTTCCGGCCTGGTGTACGCGACGAAGGCGCCGAACAAGCCGAACAGGCCGATGCCGGCCACTCCGATTTCGATTCGCCGCCGGGCGAGCATGCCGATCACGAGCGCGATCAGCGCGATCGTGACGTACATGCCGAGCAGCAGCATGGTCTTGTCGTTCTCGCCGAACTTCTGTACCGCGAAGTTCTTCAGCGCGGGCGGCGTGCGGTCGATGAACGCACCGCCCACCGCGATGATCGGCGACGCTTGCGGCCGGACGAATGCCGCGGTGAGGTTCGCCACGCCGAGCGCCACCGCGGCGGCGACGAACCCGGCCACCGCGCCGGCCAGCAGTTGTGCCGCGTTCTGGCGAGGTCGCGCTGGCCTGACCGCTGACCGGCCGAGGTCGCTGACGGTGTCGGCCTGGAACGCGCCGGTGAACGGCGCCTGGCGGAACCCGCCGGTGGGCGGTACCCGGTCGAAGCCGCCCGTGGACGGTGACCGGTCGAACGCGCCCGAGGCCGGTCCCCGGCGGAACGAGCCGGTGGACGCCCCGTTAAACGGATCGCTGTAAGCTCCCGTACCTCCGGGCCAGGACTCGTCGTCCCATGGCGGGCGCTCCACCCGCGGGTAGCGGTCCTCGTACGGCGCGACCGCCGGATACTGCGGCGGGTGCAGGCGGCGCGGTGGGTCGGAGTAGTCCATACCTACATTCACGGCCACCGGACCACCTCCCGTTCGGACATCTCATCGCAGGTAATCAGCCGGTAAGAAGCGGGCGCCCTGATCATGGACCGACGGCACGGCGTAAACCGCCGTCGGCTCGAGCACCGGCTCCGGCGCGTCCTCCCACGGCGGGATGCCGAAGCCGAGCGGGTATTCCGCCCCGGTGGTGTCCGGCCCGGTGGTGTACAGCACCTTGCTTTCCGCCGGGCTGACCGCGGTCGCCGCCACCGTGCTCCCCGGGATCAGCCTCCCGGATCCGGCCACCGGAACCGGGGTCCGCCCTGGAGTCGGGCCCAACCGCCTGATCGCGTAGCGGGCCAGGGCGAGCACGCACGCCACCGCCGCGCCACCGCCGTAGCCGACAAGAGCGGGGTCAGTCAGTACGGCTCCGTGGATGTGCAGGGCCGGACTGTTGGCGAGATATCCGCCCGCGGCGATCATCAGCCATTCCGCCTGGCCATCGAGCGCGACCAGCATCACCAGCAAGATCGCGTACCACTGGTAATGCGGCGTGGTGACCGCGAGCGCGGCCGAGGTCATCAGCATTCCACCCCGCCAGGGCTGTTCCGGGTCGCCCCACCGGAGGATCGCGAGCGCGATCGCGCCGAGTATCAAGACCGCCACCAGGGTCGCGGCCTTCCCTTGCACGAACAGGCCGATGACCTTGAACTCGGTGCCGGAGTCGTATCCCTCCTGGTTCAGGTAGCCAGGGAAGAAGCCGACGATCTTCGAACCGACCGCGAGCACGTGCGGTGTGTACACCAGCGCGATGGCGCTCACCGCGGCCGTCGAGACCAGAACCCAGCCGCGCCGCAGCACGGCAGGCGTGACGAGCACGGGGGTCACCTTAGTGGCGATCGCGAGCCCGAGCAGCGCCCCGCCCAGCACGATCCGCCCCTTGGTCCGGGCCCGGGCGAGCAGCAGCAGCGCGCCCAGCGTGAGCGCGACCGCGACGACGTCGACGTGCGCGTTCTGCCCGGCTTCCAGGGGGACCGTCGGGCACCAGGCCCACAGCACGGCTAGCCTCGGGTCCCGGCCGAGGGACCGAAGCCCGAACAGGAGGAGCACGGTGACCAGAACCGCGAACCCGGCCGCGGCCGCCTGCATCGGGGTGGTGGAGTCGTCCGCGGGCGCGGCGAGTTGCACAGCGGTGAAGTAGGCCTCGGCCACCGGCGGGTAAATCGTCGGGACGCTCGCGCGGTTGAGCTTTGTGCACCCGGCGACGAGCGCGTCCGCGGGGTCCGCCGGGTCCGGCTCGTTCGGGACGCAGCTCGTGTGGTGCTTTGACCCGGGCGCCGACCAGAGGAACGAGTTCCGCAGGTCGGCGACCCCGGCCGCGCCCGGCGGGTAAAGGTACGGGTCGATGCCAGCCACCTGCACCCGCCCGTCCCACATGTAGCGGTACATGTCGGTGCTGTTCTGCGGCGGCCCGGCGAGCGCGGCCAGCTGGAACGCGATACCGCCGACGAGGATCAGGCCCACCGCCACCCGCATCGCCGTCCGGCGCATCAGCCACGCGGCGCAGAAGAAGACGACCCACGCCGCGGCGATCAGCCTGATCTGGTGGTTGCCCCACGGGTCCAGCCGGGGCCGCGCGAGCAGCAGGATCAGGCCGGCGAGGGCGACGAGCAGCAGGGCGATCGCGGAGGTCCGGAGTTTCGCGCTCATGCGACAGAGGGTGCCAGCCGATCGCTGGCTGAGGGCGTCGCCGCAGGTACCCGTAATGAATCGCTAAGGCATGCGCGCGATCACGCGGCGCGGAGGGCGGCGAACCAGCGACCGTCCGCCGACCAGGTCTCGCTGGCCGTCAGGCCAGTCTCGCTAGCGAGCGCCGCGATCTGGTCAGCCCCCACGATCGCCCACGGGAACCAGTCGCCGGCCTGCGACCCATGCCGGAGCCTGACCCGTTCGCGCCGGAGCTCCTCGCCGGGCGGCTGCACCTCGACCAGCGCCTGGCCGAGCGGCGCGAGCAGTTCGAGCAGACGGCGCAGCAGGGCGGCTGGATCGCCGCCGATGCCGATGTTCCCGTCCGCGAGCAGGATGGTCATCCAGCGGCCGGTTCCCGGCACCCGGCCGAACACGTCGCGGAGCATGCTGAGCGCGCCCGCCGCCTGCGCCATGCGCACGGCGTGCGGTGTGACGTCGATGCCGAGCGCGGGGATGCCGCGCTCGGCGAGGGCGACGGTGAGCCGCCCAGGCCCGGATCCGACGTCAAGCGTCGGGCCGCCGCAGCGCTCGATCAGCGAGGCGTCCCCTGGCCGTAGGCCCAGCCAGTCGCCCACCCGCAGCGGCGTCCTGCTGCCATCCGCGCGCTCGATCTCGGTCTGCGCGTGCCCGGCGAGTGCCTGCTCGTAAAGTGCGCCGATCACGCGGGTCCCCCAGAGGAAGAGAAAGCCAGCCAACGACGGGAACCAGTGTTCCCCGGGGTGGCGGCTTGTGGCGCGCCTTCCGGTTTGCCCTCACTTTTTCGTCACTGGCCTTACGGTCTTGTGACCTTTCCGTGCTGTTTGCTGGTTGCGGGCTCACGCATCCCTTTACGGTGTAACGGTGAGTGAAACGCGATATGTCTGGCTAAGCACCGCCAACGGGTGGACGCCATGACAGGAAGCCCGCTGGATCTGCCCGGTCGGATCGTCGTTGTCGACGACGATCCGACGGTGGCGGACGTGGTCGGGCGCTACCTGGTCCGGGACGGTCACACCGTGCAGAGCGTGCGTGACGGCCAGGAGGCGCTGCGCCTCATCGCCATGCACCCGCCGGACCTGGTGGTGCTCGACCTGATGCTGCCCGGGATCGACGGCCTTGAGGTCTGCCGTCGGCTGCGCGAGCGCTGGCCCATCCCGGTCGTCATGCTGACCGCGCTCGGTGACGAGAACGACCGGCTGGCCGGCTTCGAGATCGGCGCCGACGACTACGTGACGAAGCCGTTCAGCCCGCGCGAGCTTGCCATGCGGGTCCGCTCGGTGCTCCGCCGCGCTCGCGGCGGATTGCCCGACAAGCCGGACCAGGGCGTGATCACCGATCGCGAACTCTCCGTTGACCTGGCCGCGCACGAGGTCAGGAGCGGCGGGAAGCTGGTGCAGCTCACCTCGCGCGAGTACGACCTGCTGCTGTTCCTGATGCGCAACCCGCGGCAGGCGTTCACCAGGGAGCAGTTGCTGAACGAGGTGTGGGGCTGGACGTTCGGCGACACCTCAACCGTCACCGTGCACGTGCGGCGGCTGCGGGAGAAGCTAGAATCCGACCCGACGGTGCCGAGGCGGATCATCACCGTCTGGGGAGTTGGTTACCGGTACGAGCCAGAGCCGTCATGACACCGCTGGCGGACCCCATGCCCAATGTGGCGACCAGCGATCTGATGCACGTTAGCGAATGGGTCGGCGGTGCGGTGGTGGTGACCACCATCGTTGGGGTGATCGTGCTGCGCCTGATCGCCCGGCGGTCAGTCGGCGCCCACGTGGCCCTCGTGGCCGCGGTAAGCGTGGTCACCGCCATGGTCGGCATCGCCGAGATCGCCGTCATCATGCTGTCGCCCAGCGACCGCGAGGTGATGCTCGAGCTGATGGGCATCGCCGGGCTGGCGAGCCTCGCCGTGGCGCTGTTCGTCGGCCGCTCGCTCGGCCGGGCGAGTCGGACCCTGCTTGGCGCGGTCCGTCAGGTGGGCGAGAGCGGCATCTACACCCCGCCGCAAGCCCCGCTCCCCGCCGAGCTCGCCGGGCTGTCCCGCGGACTCAGCGAGGCGCACGACAAACTTGGCCAGGCGCGGGCACGGGAACAGGCGCTTGAGGCCAGCCGTCGCGAGCTGGTCGCTTGGGTCAGTCACGACCTGCGCACCCCGCTGGCCGGGCTGCGCGCGATGGCTGAGGCGCTTGAGGACCAGGTGGTGACCGACCCGCGCGAGGTCAACCACTACCACTCGCAGATCCGCGTCGAGACCGAACGGCTGGCCGCGATGATCGACGACCTCTTCGAGCTGTCCAAGATCCATGCCGGGGCGCTACGGCTGACGCCGCGAGTGGCTGGCCTGGAGGATCTCGTCGCCGAGGTCGTCACGAGCGCCGAGCCCGTCGCACGCGTCAAGGGGATCCGGATCACCGGGTCCGCGGTCCGCGGCATGCCCGTGCTGATCGACAGCGCGGAATTCGGCCGCGCGGTGCGTAATCTCCTGATCAACGCGATCAGGCACACGCCACCGGACGGAACTATCGAGGTGCTCGGCGAAATTCAGTCGGGGATGGCGTGTGTCAGCGTGGCCGACGAGTGCGGCGGGATCCCGCCGGGCGACCTGCCCCGGGTCTTCGACGTGGCGTTCCGCGGCGAGAGCGCGCGCACGCCCGACCCGTCCGGCGGCGCGGGCCTCGGCCTGTCGATCGCACGCGGGATCGTGGAGGCGCACTCTGGTGAGATCAGCGTCCGTAACGCGGGACCCGGCTGCCAGTTCCTGATCAAGCTCCCGCTCGCCCGCCCGGCCCCGTCCGCCGTCTCCCGCCCCGCGCCCACCCGGGTCGCGCGCGTCCCCCAGGTCAGCCGCTAGCGCTCATCATGGGTACCGGCATCAGGGTGCCGACGGCGTAAGGCCGGGCGCCCCCGGGGGCGCGGCCGCCGGGCAACGACTGCCTGGCCGGGGCGCGCAAGGGAGCATGGGTGAACTCGGCGACTCCCTCGGCGAAGGTGGTTCGCGCGCGAAAGCCCAGCTCGACGGCGGCCGCCTCGGGGCAGGCCACGATGTGCCGGACGTCCCCCAGCCGGTACTCGCCGGTGATGATGGGCTCGACCGGACCGCCGCCGAACGTGACAGCCAGTTCCGCGGCCAGCTCGCCGACCGTGTGCGGCACGCCGCTCGCGACGTTGTAGGCGCGCAGCGTCCCGCTGGGGACGCCGCCCTCGGCGCAGCTGACAAGCCCGCGCACGTTGGCTTCGGCGACGTCGCGGACGTGCACGAAGTCGCGGCGCTGGCCGCCGTCCTCGAAGACCCGCGGCGGCACGCCGTTCTCCAGGCAGGACCGGAAGATCGCGGCTACCCCGGAGTACGGCGTGTCCCGTGGCATCCGGGGTCCGTACACGTTGTGGTAGCGCAGCGCGACGGCCACGCCGCCCGTGAGCCGTGCCCAGTTCGCGGTGAGGTGCTCCTGGGCCAATTTGGAGGTGGCGTAGGCGTTGCGCGGGTCGGGCGCGGTGTCCTCGCGGACCGTCGCCCAGGCCAGTTCGCCAGCGCAGGACGGGCAGCGTGGCTCGAAGGTGCCCGCCGCGAGGTCAGCCACGGCCCGGGGAAGCGGTCGCACCCGGCCATGCCGAGAGCAGTCGTAGGCGCCCTCGCCGTACACCACCATCGACGAGGACAGCACCAGGCGCGGCACGCCCCGCCGTCCCATGGCGTCGAGCAGCACGGCGGTGCCGGTGACATTGACGTCCGAGTACAGCGGCAGGTCGGCCAGCGACACCCCGAGGCCGACCATGGCGGCCAGGTGACACACCGCGTCCACGCCGTCCAGCGCGTCGTACACGGCGTCCGCGTCGCGGACATCGGCGACGCGAAGGTCCCAGTCGTCGGGGATGTACGCGGGCCGTCCGGCGTGCACGGCGTCGGCGAGCGAATCGAGGCCGCGCACTTCGTGTCCAGCCGCCGTCATGGCCTCAGCTACGTGCGATCCGATGAACCCGGCCGCGCCGGTGACTAGTACTCGCATGGCCGTAAGCCTTGCGGCCGCGGGCCGCGCCGGCGGCCTTCCGCCGCTGGTCGTCACACTTCCGTAAGGCCGGAATCCAGGTCAGCCGGCCATACCGCCGCTAGCGTCGGCCGCATGGAAACGCCCGCGGTACCTATCGATGTGGTGCTGCCCTGCCTCAACGAGGCGGGCGCACTGCCGTGGCTGCTCGCCAGGATGCCGGCCGGATACCGGCCGATCGTGGCCGACAACGGCTCGACCGACGGATCGGCCGAGATCGCCGCCCGCAATGGCGCCACCGTGGTGAGCGTCCCGGTGCGCGGCTTCGGCGCCGCCGTGCACGCCGGCCTGCTCGCCGCCACCAGCGACATCGTGTGCGTGATGGACGCCGACGGCTCTTTCGACCCGGCCGATCTGGAGATCGTCACCGCCCCGGTGCGCGGCGGCACCGCCGACTTGATGCTCGGACGGCGGGCGTCGACGGAACGCGGTGCCTGGCCGGCGCACGCCCGGTTGGCCAACACGGTGCTGGCCGCCGAACTCCGCCGCCGGGCCGGGATCCCGCTGAACGATCTCGGCCCGATGCGCGCCGCGCGCCGCTGCGAGCTACTCGCGCTCGGGCTGCGCGACCGGCGGTTCGGCTACCCGCTTGAGATGGTGCTGCGCGCCGCGGCCGCGGGCTGGCGGATCGCCGAGGCGCCGGTGCCGTACTACCCGCGGACCGGGAAATCCAAGGTGACGGGGACCGTGCGCGGCACCATCCGGACGGTCCGCGATATGCGCCGGGTGCTCGCCGAGTGCGCCGCGGCTGGCTCGCCGGCCCCAAACCAAGCCGCGAACAGGCAGGCCGCGAACAGGCACGCCGCGAACGGGCAGGCCACTACCGGAGGAGTCGCGCATGAGCTGGTTTGACGCGCGGGACGCGCGCGACGCGCGCACCGATACGTTCGCCGCCCAGGTCATTGTCATCGCCAAAGAGCCGCTCCCGGGTCGGGTCAAGACGCGGCTGACGCCGCCCTTCCCGCCTGCGGACGCGGCGGCGCTCGCGGAGGCCGCACTGGCCGATACCCTCAGCACTGTCGCGGCGACCCCGGTGGCCAGGCGGCTGCTCGTGCTCGACGGGGTGCCGGGGGACTGGCTGCCGTCCGGATTCGATGTCATCGGCCAGCGCGGCGGCGAACTCGACGAGCGGCTGACGGCCGCCCTCGCGGACGCCCACGCCGCGCTGCCGCTGCCGATGGTACTGATCGGCATGGACACCCCGCAGGTGACCGTCGACCAGCTGACCGATGCTGTGCGGTCGCTGCTGACCGGCGACGCGGACGCCGTGTTCGGTCCGGCCTCCGACGGTGGATTCTGGCTGCTCGGCCTGCGCAAACCGGATCGCTCGCTGATCGCCGGGGTGCCAATGTCCCGGCCGGATACCGGCCGGGCTCAGCTTGACCGGCTGGCCGGCGCCGGCCTGCGCATCGCGCTCGCTCCCCGGCTGTCCGACGTCGACACCTTCGACGACGCCGAGCTGGTGGCAGCCGAGATCCCGCACTCGCGCTTCGCGGCTGCCTTCAAGACGGCCGTCGGCGGGTTGACGCTCCGCGCGTAACGGGGGCGCACCCTATCGCTGCGGGCGACCGTGCGGCTGCGGGCGACAGTACGGCTGCAGGCGATAGTACGGCTTCAGGCCACCGGGCCCGTGACGGTGACCAGCGTGCCGTACGTCATGTACGGCCAGATGAACTTCGCCGGGTCCCACTCGAGCTCCACGCAACCCAGGCTCTGGTAGTAGCCGTAACCGGGGCGCG
>Ga0335073_10007311_pt1 | contig 15484 bp, 12 predicted proteins | sample Lox_Sample_22_FD_207093 | JGI IMG/M metagenome (GOLD analysis project Ga0335073, IMG submission 207093) | Soil microbial communities from Loxahatchee National Wildlife Refuge, Florida, United States - Lox_Sample_2.2 | ecosystem: Environmental > Terrestrial > Soil > Wetlands | place: USA... | reverse complement strand
CCGGCCACCGCCACCGTGATGCACGGGCTTTATCAATACCTGGACGGCACTTCCATGGCGACGCCGCAGGTGTCCGGAGCGGTGGCATTCGCCGCGATGAATTTTCCGTTTGAAACCGTGACGCAGCGGGTTCAACGCGTCATCACCAATGCGGATATCGTGCCGGGTTTGCAGGGCCTGGTGGGCGCCGGCGGAAGGCTCGATTTGCAACGCATGGTGGACACTGACGGCAACGGCCTGCCGGATTGGTGGGAATTGCAGTACTTCGGCCACCTGACCGGCACCAACCCGAACGCCGATCCCGATCACGACGGCATGAACAATCTGGAAGAATGGATTGCGGGAACGAACCCGACGAATGCCGCTTCCGTTCTGCGCGCGAACGTCGTCTCGAACAGCGCCAGCGGCGTCGTGGTCAGCTGGTCGAGCGTTGCCGGCAAAACTTACTGGCTGGCGCGTTCCACCAATCTGGCGACGGGTTTCAGCACCATCAGTACGAATATTGCAGCCACCGCGCCCACCAACATCTCGACTGACACGGCGGTTTTGCCCGGCAACACCCCCCGTTTCTATCGCGTCGGCGTGGAACAATAAATAGCATCGCAATGCTGCCGCACTTGACCACAACGAGACTTTGGCCGATTATTTTCTGAATGGGGGGGGGCGCACCGGTTTCGACCTGGGGAATGCGCCAGAGGCGGCATGCCGAGGACGATGCGTTGGCCTCGTTAATCATCGCATCAAACAAAACAGCTAACGAAGAATTAGCTCTCGCGGCCTAATGCGTCGCGACGTTCGCCGGTGGACACCTGCTACGCCGGACGAACGCCACAGCAGGTATGGTTGAGGGCGGAGACCGCGCGCCGTTAGCCGAGAAAATTCCCTGCGGACTAGGCAGTGCGATTCGAGTCCGGACGCCATCGCACAGCAGAAAACCTTCTCCGGGCTAAGCATGTAGTCGCGGCTGGTTTGTTTGCCAGGGACGCGGGTTCAACTCCCGCCGCCTCCACCATACCGAATTTCGTTCGGATTCGGACGTGGCGCAGCGGAGCTTGAAAAGTGCCGCCGCCGCACCCCGAAGGCTTTCGAGGGGGGCGGTCGGCCCGACCGGGCGAAATAGGCGAGCTCTAACCCGGCAAACCAGATACCTCGCCCGGAAACGTCGCAGGAAACCCGCCGGAATAACAGACGGCAGGCCAGACTTGCCCACTTCCCCGCGCGCGGCTTACCCTGCCTTGATGCGGTTGCTTGACCGATATTTATTGCGCGAGCTGCTCATGCCGCTGGTGTATTGCCTGGGCGGCTTTGTGGTGTTCTGGATTTCCTTCAACCTTTTCAGCCGGTTGGACGATTTGCAGGAAGCTAGGTTGCATCTGTGGGACGTCATGGAGTTGTGTGCCGCCTGGACGCCGGAATGTCTGGTGACGGTGCTGCCCATCGCCCTTCTGCTCGCGCTGCTCTACACGCTCACTCATCACGCCCGGCATAACGAAATCACTGCGATGCGCGCGGCCGGCATGAGTCTGTGGCGGTTGTGCGTGCCGTATTTTGTGGTTGGATTCGGCGCCAGTCTCGTCCTATTTGCGCTGAATGAGATGGGCGTGCCCCGGAGCACCGCGTGGGCGGAACGCATTTTCAATCGCTATGACCACAAGTCGGACGACGCGCCAAATCAATTCCACGGTTTCATCAACGCGCGCGCCAACCGCATCTGGATTTTTAATGAATATCGCCCCCGAACCGCCGAATTATCCGGCTCGATCGTGGTGAACTGGACCTTTCCCGACGGTTCCATCCGAAAGCTTTACGCCGACCGGGCCGTTTTCTCAAATCCCGGATGGACATTTTACAACGTGAAGGAATTTGAACAGACCAACGAAACGGCGCCGGTCATTCCGCTTTTCAAAACGAATGTTAATGTGCTGGAGATGCCGAAATTTGACGAAACACCGGCGGAAATTGAGAATGAAATCCGGATGAGCGAATACGAGAGCCTGCACTCGCGCAAACTGAACATTCCGCTGTCAGTTCTTTGGGAATATCTGCAACGACATCCGAATTTACCGCCCGCCGAGGCGGCCAACTGGTGGACCAAGTTTGACGGCCGGTTGGCGGCGCCGTGGACCTGCCTGGTCGTGGTGCTCATCGCCATTCCCTTTGGCGTGGCTTCCGGGCGGCGGAACCTCTTCGTCGGTGTGGCCGGCAGCATTTTCATCTGTTTCACTTTCTTTGTGCTGCAACAACTGGGGCTGGCCATGGGCCAAGGGGATCGTCTGCCTCCCTGGCTGGCGGCCTGGCTGCCGAACATGTTTTTTGCCGCGACCGGATTGCTGCTGACCTCGCGCGTGCGATGAATTCGATTCAAGACTGTGAATGACGAGCTGGCCAAATTGACCTCGCGCTACGAGCGGCTGCAACTGCTCCATCAGGTGAGCAACGTCATCCATTCGACGCTGGATTCGCAGGAGGCGTTGCAATTGATCGTGAGCGAGGCGGTGCGGCTCATGCGCGCCTCCAGCGGTTCGGTCGTTTTGGTCAACCCCACTTCAAATTTTCTGGAAATTCACGCCGCGCAAGGATTGCCCTCCAGCGCCCAGCGGCTGCAATTGCGCCTGGGCGAGGGCATCACCGGCTGGGTCGCGCGCCACGGTAAGCCCGTGCGCGTCGGTGACGTGACCCAGGATGCGCGTTACGTTGCCGCCCGGTCCGGCGTGCGCTCGGAACTGGCGATACCGCTGGAAGTCAACGGTGAAACTCGCGGCGTGCTGAACGTGGATTCGGACCGCGTGGATGCCTTTGGCGTGGATGACCAGGAATTGTTGCAGGAACTGGCAGTCCAGGCGGCCAAGGTGATCCAAAACACCTGGCTCTACGAACAGTTGCGCCTGAAAGCGCGCTTATTTGAATCGCTCGCCAGCGTGAGCCGCACCATCAATTCGACGTTGAACCTCGACGAGGCGTTGCGGGTCATCACCCGCGAAGCGTGCGTGCTTATGCGCGCGCGCATGTGTTCGCTGATGATGTTGGATGAAAGCCGTGAGTGGCTGGATCTGCGTGCCAATTATGGGGCGGGCAGGGCCTATCTCAAGAAACCGCGGTTGAGCGTCGCCGAGAGCGTTCTCGGTGTCGTGGTCCGCCGCAAAAAACCGTTGCAACTGGAAAACGTCCAGACCTCTACCCGTTATCAAAACGTCGAGGTCGCGCGGCGCGAGGGATTAATCTCGCTGTTGAGCGTGCCATTGCTGTTCGCGGGCCAGGCCATCGGTACCTTGAGCGTTTATACGGGCCGCCCTTATAACTTTTCCAACGAGGAAATCCGCATTCTGGGCGCGCTGGCGGAATTGTCGGCGATCGCCATCGAAAAAGCGCGGCTTTATGAACGCATCGTGGACGTGGAGGAGCAATTGCGGCAGAACGAAAAATTGTCCGCCCTGGGTCTGCTCGCCGCCGAAGTCGCGCATGAAATTCGCAATCCGCTGACGGTGATGAAGTTGCTTTACCACTCGCTGAACTTGAACTTTCCGGAAGATGATCCGCGCGCAAAAGATACACGGTTGATTGATGTAAAAATCGAGCACCTGAACAAAATCGTGGAGCGGATTCTGGCCTTTGCCCGCACCACCGAACCGCAACTGGCACCGGTGAATTTAAACGAATTGATTGATGAACTCGGCCTGCTCGTGCGCCATAAACTGGCGAATCAGAATGTCAAACTGGTTCGTGCCCTGGCGACGGATTTGCCCGTGGTTATGGCTGATGCGCCTCAATTGGAACAGGCCTTTTTAAATCTGATTCTCAATGCCGCCGAAGCGATGCCGGAAGGCGGTTCACTCACAATAAAATCCCGGCCGGTCCGTTCTCCGCGCACCAGCGAGAAGCCGACACATGTCTCGGTGGAGTTTAAAGACACGGGGAAGGGAATGAGCGAAGAAATGCAAAACCGCGCCTTTACCGCGGTGCTCAACACCACAAAAGCCAAAGGCACCGGGCTGGGCCTGGCCATCGTCGGACGCATCATTGAAACGCACCGCGGCAACATCCGCATCAAATCCCGCCTGAAACACGGCACGAGCATCATTCTCACGCTGCCGCTCAAATAAACTTCCCGAGGATCACCCTCCACATCGGCAGGCTCATTTCGCCCGACCTTGTCGTATCGACCGGGAAAGTTTCGCGCAATTTCCTTGCAACCGACTGCCATCGAATTTATCCACTTACATTGAAATAAATTCTATGAGTCATTCAAAATTGCAATGGTGGGGCCGGTTCCAAAAGTATTATACCGAATTCCCCGAAGTGGGTCTGGCGGTGGACTTGAGCCGCATGAAGATATCCGATGAGTTTTTTGCCAAGATGGAGCCGCGCGTGCAAAAGGCGCTGGCCGATATGTCAGCGCTGGAAGCGGGGGCGATTGCAAATCCTGACGAAAATCGCATGGTCGGCCACTATTGGCTGCGGAATCCCGCGCTTGCGCCAACACCGCAAATCCGTCAGGAAATTGAGGAAACCATCGTCCGGATCAGGGAGTTTGCCGGGAAAGTCCACGCCGGGAAAATTCGCGGAAATGGCGGGAAATTCAAAAATTTCCTGCTCATTGGTATCGGTGGTTCCGCGCTAGGCCCTCAGTTTGTTGCTCATGCCCTGGGCGATCCGCGTACAGATAAGCTCAAGCCCCATTTCTTCGATAACACCGATCCCGACGGTATGGATCGGGTTTTGGCAACAATCGGCCGGGCATTAAATCGAACCTTGTGCATTATAATTTCCAAGTCCGGCGGTACAAAAGAAACCCGCAATGGTATGCTGGTCGCCAAGGCGGCGTATGAAACGGCGGGCTTGGATTTCGGGTCACACGCCGTCGCCATCACCATGGCTGGAAGTGATCTTGATAAATATGCAAATGAGAATAAATGGCTGACGCACTTCCCAATGTGGGATTGGATTGGTGGGCGAACCAGTGAACTTTCTGCAGTCGGTCTGCTACCCGCAGCACTGCAAGGCTTAGATATAGATAGTTTATTATCAGGAGCTTGCGAAATTGATAAGGTAACCAGAAATAAGAACGTTAAAGCAAACCCTGCAGCCCAGTTATCTCTGGCTTGGTTTGAGTCCGGTAACGGTAACGGAACTAAGAATATGGTTGTTTTGCCATATAAAGATCGTTTGGAACTGTTTTCAAAATATCTCCAGCAACTTCTGATGGAATCATTGGGCAAAGAGTTGGATTTGAATCGAAACGTCGTTAACCAAGGAATCACCGTTCTTGGCAACAAGGGTTCCACGGATCAGCATTCTTACGTTCAACAGCTCAGAGATGGCTTGGATAACTTCTTTGTCACTTTCATCGAAGTTTTAGCAGATGGCCGGAACTCAAGTTTAATGGTTGAGAAAATGGTTACATCTGGAGATTATCTTCACGGCTTATATTTAGGTACAAGACAGGCCCTGGCTGAAAGAGATCGAGAATCGCTGACGATCACCGTGAAAGATGTCTCAGCAAGAACCGTGGGAATGTTGATAGCCCTATTTGAACGTGCCGTTGGACTTTATGCATCTCTGATTAATATCAACGCCTACCATCAGCCCGGTGTTGAAGCCGGCAAAAAAGCGGCACAGCAGATTATCGAAATCCAAAAAATGATTTTGGATTATATTTCTAATAAACCAAATATGTTATTCACTGTGGCTGAAATATCAAAAGTTATTGACAAAGAAGAAGATGTAGATACAGTGTACAAGGTTATTCAACACTTAGCATCAAATTCACATCACAATCTCTCGCAATCCCAGGACTGCCCATCACTTCACGCAAAATACGGTTTGAGTTGATTCTTTCATGTTCGTTTATCCAAAACAATACGACGTAATCGTTATTGGGGCTGGGCACGCTGGCGTTGAAGCCGCGCTAGCGGCTGCGCGCATGGGTTGCCAGACTCTACTGCTGACGATGAACGTTGACACGATTGGCCAGATGTCTTGCAATCCGGCCATCGGGGGACTGGCCAAAGGACATTTGGCCCGCGAAATTGATGCGCTAGGGGGAGAGATGGGTAAAAACACGGATATGACTGGCCTCCAGTTTCGGATGCTGAATACAAAAAAAGGGCCTGCTGTCTGGGCACCTCGGGCTCAGTGCGATAAAAAGGCCTATCAATTCAGGTTAAAATGGATCTGCGAGAAGGAGCCAAACCTCGACTTAAAACAAGGTCAATCGGCCAAGATACTTCACAAAAATGGCAAAGCAATGGGCGTGGAAACAACCATGCAAGTCCGATATCATGGAAAGACTGTCGTAGTAACGACGGGGACTTTTCTTAGGGGGCTAATGCATATCGGATCAAATCAGCAAACTGGCGGGCGCGCCGGTGATGTAGCCGCAATGAGTCTTTCCTCATCACTTCAAGAGCTCGGACTGGAGCTTGGTCGGTTTAAGACGGGAACTCCACCGCGCTTGCTTCGCCGCTCAATTGACTTGTCAAAGACCGAAACTCAGCCGGGTCATGAACCAATTCCTTACTTTACATACTGGAAAGATGATTTGTTCCACATGGAACAAAATCATCAAAACTCGGCAGCAGGCGCGTCATTACAAATTAAGTACCCCCCATGCTCAGTTCTTGAACGGTTAAACGGACAATTGGCGTGTTATATTACTTACACGACAAAAAGGACGGCCACATTGATTAGGGATAACCTTCATCGGTCTCCTTTGTATTCAGGTATCATTAAAGGGGTTGGGCCAAGGTACTGTCCTTCAATTGAAGACAAGATAGTAAGATTTAGTGACAAAGAGCGGCATCAGATTTTTCTCGAGCCTGAGGGTATAGAAACGGACGAGATTTACGTCAATGGGTTTTCAACCAGTCTCCCTTTTGAGGTACAGGTTGACTTGGTTCGTACAATCATCGGGTGTGAAAAAGCCGAAATTATGCGTCCCGCCTATGCTGTCGAATACGATCTCGTCTATCCGACTCAGCTACTGCCGACGCTGGAGACAAAGGCCTGTCGTGATCTGTTCTTGGCCGGACAAATAAATGGGACTTCGGGTTATGAAGAAGCCGGCGCCCAGGGTCTCATTGCCGGAATCAATGCAGCACGGCGAGTCAAGCAACTCGATCCCATCGTTCTGCGGCGTGATCAAGCGTACATCGGTGTTTTGATTGATGACTTGGTCACAAAGGGAACCACTGAGCCTTATAGAATGTTCACTTCGCGAGCAGAGTATCGTCTCCTATTGCGTCAAGATAATGCGGACTTGAGGCTGTCGGAGATTGGCCATGAGATTGGGCTTCTGCCTGAGCGCAATTACAAGAAATTCAGAGAAAAACAAAATGCCGTCGCGGTTGAAATGGACAGAATTACTACAACTAGTTGTGGTTCAGATACTTTGGTTAAACTTTTGACACGGCCTGAAGTCACTTACAAAGATTTGCCTAGCAGAAACGAGGCTTTGTCAGACGAGGTTATTCAGCAGGTGGAAATTGCAGCCAAGTACGCTGGATATATTGAACGCCAGGAACTTGAGGTTGAAAAATTTAAAAGTTTGGAAGACAAGATCATTCCCGACACGTTCGATTTTTCAAGCGTGCCAAGTCTTCGACTGGAAGCTTCCCAAAAACTTGCCCGTATTCGGCCCACCACCATCGGCCAGGCGGCTCGGATTTCCGGCGTGTCACCGGCTGACATCGGAATCCTAGCAGTCTGGTTAAAGCGCAGCGCGGCTGCCAATGGAAAAAACGATTTTTCATCGGATTTGTGTGCCAACGATGCCGATGAAGAGGGGCTTGACGAATAATTGCCAGATTGGCTGTCCGACTTGGATTCGAACCAAGAATAACGCCTCCAAAGGGCGCTGTGTTACCATTACACCATCGGACAAGGCGCACGAACATTAAGCCTTCTACACCGCACGCGCAAAGCGAAAATGGCGAGCCGGCGTTTTGGGGCAAGCGAAAGAAAGTTTGCCCGCACCATTTCTTGCCAGCACTATATTGCAGTTCGTCATGAATGACATTTCGACCGCACCCCAGCCGCCCGTCGCGGGAGCCGCCTCGGTGTCCGTGGTCACGCCCATTCTTTCCAAGCCGGTTCAGCGGTCGAAAAGGGGCGTGCTGAAACTCGCGGCCGAGGTCTTGCGCCACGGCGGACCGGGCTTTTTGCAGTTTGCGATTACCAACGTATGCAATGCCGATTGTGATTTTTGCGGATTCGCGCGTTCCAAATTTGATCCCCGGGCCCGGCGGAGTGTGACGTTGCCAGAAGCGCGCCAAGCCATTGATATCGCAGTAAACAATCATATCGGCTATCTGCTATTCGTTGGCGGTGAACCCATGGTCCATCGCGATTTACGTGCCATGACCCGCTACGCAACGGAACGCGGCATTCATCCGATGATTTGCACCAATGGCGGCCTATGGACTGAAGAAAACATGCGCGGTCTGGCCAGCGACGGCTTAAGCAGCGTTATTATGTCCATTGACGCGCACGACGTGGCGAAACACGAAAAGAACCGGGGACTACCGGATGTTTGCCGGAAAATCAAACGTGCGAATGAATTCTTTCATTCCGTTGGCATTCAAACCACCGCCAGTATCACGGCCAGCCGGCTAATTGAGGATTATGGCAAACTGCCTGCCTTTCTCGAATCGCTCGGATTCAAGAGTTGCACATTCAGCTATCCGCTCACGTCACTGGCCAGCAGTTATTTGAGTTTCAGCGACAGTGGCTTGGTGAATTATTCCAAAGACGAACTGCTGCACGTCTTTGAGAAGATCAAACGGATGAAACGCGATAATCATTTTCCGGTCGTTAATCCCATGGAATCGCTCACCGAAATGCAGCGGCATTTGCGCGGCGAAAAGGAAAAATTCGGATGCCTGGGCGGGCATAAGTATTTTTACCTCGATTGGAACCTCGACCTTTATCGCTGTCATTTTTGGGAAGCGCCGATGTGCAAAGTCTGGGAATGGAACGATTCCAAACTGATCCGCGACGGCTGCACGCGCTGCATGATTGACTGTTACCGCGATCCAAGTGTGCTGCAGTTTATAGCGATCAACGCCAGTGACGCGTGGAATGCCTTAAAGGAAGGCAATTGGGCCACGGCGGCCAGGCGAGTCTTTGATCCACGCAATTTGACTTCCCTCAAAGCCCTTTGGGAAGACCGCCAATGGATTAGGGGGGTGTAGTTCCCGCAATTTCCGTCTTGTCATCCGGCCGATTCATGGTAATTTCATACCCCTTTTTATGAAGACGGACATCCATCCGAAATATGTGGAGGCGGAGATTCGTTGCGCCTGCGGCAACGTGATAAAGACCCGCTCCACCAAGCCCGTGATTATTGTCGGCATTTGCAACGTCTGCCACCCGTTTTACACCGGTCAGCAAAAGTTTGTGGACACTGCCGGACGCGTGGACAAATTCCAGCAGCGCGCCGCCAAGACCCAGGCCGCCCAGGCCGCGTTCGCCACCAAAAAGAAAAAGAAAGCTTAGCGACCGGATTTTATTCCGCCCGCGTGTGCGTCGTCACAGGTGGGCGGATTCTTTTTTGAGAAAATGGATTTAAGACCGAACATCGAAAAGTTTCGTCGCCGCTATGCCGAAGTCGAGACCGCGTTGAGCGATCCGAAAGTTTTCGACAACCAGCAACGCGCGCAGGAGTTGTCCCGTGAATATGCCCGGCTCAAGGAATTGACGGCGTTGGGAGAGGTCTATTTGAAGACACTCGCCGACCTGGAGCAAAATGGCGCGTTGCTGAAATCCGAACCGGCGGAATCCGAATTGGCGTTGATGGCCAGGGAGGAAATCACGCGGCTGGAAGCGGATGAACAGAAGCTCTCGCGGCAAATCCAGTTCGGCCTGGTGCCGCCGGACCCGACCGACTCGCGCAATACCATCATCGAAATCCGCGCCGGCGCGGGTGGCTCGGAATCCGCCCTGTTCTCCGCCGACCTCTACCGGATGTATTGCCGTTATGCCGAGGCGCGCGGCTGGAAGGTTGAAACGCTCGATTCCAATCCGTCCGACCTCGGCGGCTTCAAGGAAATCGTCTTCCAGGTCAGTGGCACGGACGTTTATAAACGGCTCAAATATGAGAGCGGTGTGCATCGCGTCCAGCGTGTGCCGGCAACCGAGGCTCAGGGACGCATCCACACCAGCACCAGTACTGTCGCCGTGCTGCCCGAAGCGCAGGAAGTGGACATTGAGATCAAACCGGAAGACATCGAGATCAACGTCTGCCGGGCATCCGGCAAGGGCGGCCAGGGCGTGAACACCACCGATTCCGCCGTGCAAATCCAGCACAAGCCCAGTGGGCTGATTGTGCGCTGCGCGGATGAACGTTCGCAGCAAAAAAACAAGGCCAAGGCCATGACGGTCTTGCGCTCGCGTTTGCTGGAGGCGAAAATAGCCGAGGAAAACGCGAAATACGCCGCCCATCGCAAACAACAAGTCGGCACCGGCGAGCGCAATGAAAAAATCCGCACCTACAATTTTCCGCAGAACCGCGTTACTGATCATCGCGTGGAGGTGACGCTTTATAATCTGGCGAACTTCATTGATGGCGATCTTGACCCGATGATTGATCCGTTGATGGCGCATGACCTGGAGGAAAAGTTAAAAGCATCAAACGGCTGAATCGTCAACGGTTCCATTTTCCGGCCTCTCCAGCATTATGAATCCCCAAGGTCTCATCTTCGACTGTGACGGCACATTGGCCGACACCATGCCGCTGCACTGGCACGCCTGGCAAATCGTCACGCAACGCCACAACCTCCACTTTCCGGAAGACCGCTTCTACGCCTTCGGCGGCGTGCCTTCACGCGATATTCTGAAATTGCTCGCGCAGGAACAAGGCCGGTCGCTGGACCACATCGCCATCGCGCATGAAAAGGAGGAGACGTACCTGCCATTGATTGCCAGCGCCGAGCCGGTCCATGCCATCGTCGAAATCGCAAAGACCCATCACGGCAAAATTCCGATGGCGGTCGCCTCCGGGGGCACGCAAAAAGTGATCGGCCTGGTGCTCGACCATCTGAAAATCCGGCACCTGTTCGACGCGGTGGTGACGAGCGAAATGGTGAAGCACCAGAAACCCGCGCCGGATATTTTTCTCGAAGCCGCGCGACGTATCGGCGTGGAACCGAAATTCTGCCGCGCCTATGAGGATACTGACCTTGGCCTGACGGCCATTCGGGCAGCGGGAATGGAAGCCGTGGACGTGCGGAAAATACGGATTCAGTTGAAGGATTGAAACAACGGGCAATGAGTCAACTTTGCCCAAGTTTCCTGGATTTCTCCGTCGCGGCGCGGACGGCGCTCATCACAAGGGCGCGCATCCGGCCTTTTTCCAGTTCGTGCAGCCCTTCAATCGTGGTGCCGCCCGGGCTGGTGACCTGATCTTTGAGTGCACCGGGGTGCTGGCCGGTTTCCAAGACCATTTTGGCTGCGCCTAAAACAGTTTGCGCGGCCAGTTTCGTTGCCAAATCACGCGGCAAGCCCGCCGCCACGCCGCCGTCGCTCAAGGCTTCAATGAATTGAAAGACATAGGCCGGACCACTGCCGCTCAAACCCGTCACGGCGTCCAGTAACGGTTCCTTGACCTGAAAGGCGATGCCCACGGCCGACAGCAGTCGTTTCGCCAGTTCGCCATCCGCTGGCGTGGCGGATTTGCCGAGGGCGAAGGCCGAAGCCCCCCTGCCAACGAGTGCCGGCGTGTTGGGCATGACACGAATCACACGCGCTCCCGGTGGCAACGCCCCTTCGAGCTTTGCCAGCGGCACACCGGCCGCGATGGAAATGAGCAGGTGATTGGCGGTGAATTTGCCGCGTAATCCGGTCAAGACAACGGCACATTGGTCAGGCTTAACGGCGAGAATCAGCACGTTGGCGGTTTTGGCCACGCCGACATTGGAGTCGGTGGCGGCCACGCCGATTTCGTCGGTAAAATGCGTTCGCGCGGCGGCAACCGGATCCGCGGCCACCATGTCCTTGGGACCCACAAGTTCTGCCTGGATGAAACCACGGGCCAGAGCCGTGGCCATCTTGCCCGCGCCGAGAAAGCCGATGGTGAGTTTAGGTGCCATGAAAATTTTGTAACAGGCCGTCTGAGGGAACGGAAGCGAAAACACGCGGCCAATTCACAGCTTGAATTTACAGGGTAACGATTTATGCTGGGAGGGACACGAACGGTGTTTTTACTTTAAAATGCCAGGCAACCGACGGACATGGGATTCGTTTGAAGCGATGCGCCAGGCCGCCAGTGAAGGCGATCCGCAGGCGCAATGCTATTTGGGCGTGTGCTTTCAAACCGGCCAAGGGGTGGCCCAGGACAATCAGGAGGCGGTCAAATGGTTCCGGCGCGCGGCCGACCAGGGCGATCCGGTGGCGCAATGCTACCTGGGTGTGTGTTATCTGCATGGCTCGGGCGTGCCGCAGGAGTTCGGTGAGGCGGCCAAGTGGTTGCGGGAAGCGGCCGAACAAAACGATCCCGCGGCGCAATTCAACCTGGGCGTGCTTTATGAAACCGGTCAGGGCGTGCCGCAGAATTACGTTGAAGCGGTTAAATGGTATCGCGAAGCGGCGGAACGCGGCTATCCGGCGGCGCAATTCAATCTGGGCGTTTTTTATGAAACCGGCCAGGTCGTGCCGCAAAATTTCACGGAGGCGGTCAAATGGTACCGCGCGGCGGCCGATCAGGAATGTGCGCCCGCGCAGTGTAACCTCGGCTTGTGCTACCAGACCGGCCGCGGAGTGGAACAAAACCAGCAAGAAGCCCTGAAATGGTTCATCCGGGCTGCGCGGCAAGGCGACAAAACCGCCCAGCACAACCTCGGCCTGCATTACGCCGAAATGGAAGTCAAGGAAGCGGAAGCTGCGGAAGCCGCCGCGAACCAATCGCCGGAAAACACAACCCCCGTGGACTAACGCGCCAACTCCCCGAGTTTCGCGTCGGCCTGTCCGCGGTCAATAATCCGACCGGCCAAATCCCAACCTTCTGCCAACGATTTCGTCTGACCGGCCACCAGGAGCGCGGCGGCGGCATTGAGGAGGACGGCGTCGCGTTTGGGACCGCGTTCTTCGCCGCGAAAAATGCGGCGGATGATTTCCGCGTTCACCACCTTGTCGCCACCACGCAAATCCGCCAGGGTCGCCGGTTGCCGGGGAAACATCTCCGGCGACAAACTTGAAACGGAAAAGCCGCGTTCCTGATAAAATTCCGCGACGTGGTTCACGCCCAGCGTTGAAAGCTCGTCCAAATTTTTGCCTTCCGCCAACCCGCAGACGACCATGCCGCGTCGCACGCCCAGCGATTGCAATGCCCGCGCCATCGGCTCGCACAGTTCCGGACGCGGCACGCCGACGAGCATGGCCGATGGCCGGGCCGGATTGAGCAACGGGCCAAGGATGTTGAAAATAGTCCGCTGGCCCCGCTCGGCGCACAGCTTCCGGGCGGGCGCAATATGCTTGAACGCCGGATGAAAATGCGGAGCGAAGAAAAAAACAAAGCCGTGCTGGCGTAACGCCTGCGCCGCTGCCGCCGGCGACAAATCGACCTTGATACCGAGTTCTTCCACCACGTCCGCGCTGCCAACGGACGACGTCACAGCACGATTGCCATGCTTGGCCACGGTCACCCCCCCGGCCGCACACAGGATGGCAACTGTGGTGGAGATGTTGAAGGTACTCAGGCGGTCGCCACCCGTACCGACCACGTCAAGGATTTCGCGCGACCGGGTTTCGGCATCAAGCGGTGGGGAGATAGATTTTTCGCGCAAGGCACGGGCAAACGCGGTGATCTCGTCCGAAGTTTCGCCCTTTTGCGCCAAGGCGGCCAGGAAATCCGCCTTTGCCGTCACCGGGACTTTTTCATCGATCAGTTCCTCCACCGCGGCAAGAATTTGTTGCCCGGTGAGGGATTGCCAACCAACCAGTTGCGGAACCAGCTTTTCAAGCACAGGCACCGGAGGATTCTAGGAATCAGCCGAGCCGCCTCAAAGCGGAAAGTGTGGTGAACGAAAACATGGACAGACGTTGGAAATTCCGTAACTTGTCGGCTGCGGCGGTGGTCTCATTTGTAAACATCGGCGCGGGAAATTAATTTATGACAGATAATCACAGGAACCGGCGGGGAGCATGGGTGATTGTGTTGGCGTTGGCAATCGTGGTGATCGTGGCAGCCATTTGGTATTTCCGTCACGGGCAGGATGCCCAGCCCGAGTATCAGACTGTACCGGTAACCCGCGGCGAATTGACCCAACTGGTGACGGCCACCGGAACGTTAAATCCAGTTACCAATGTCCAGGTCGGCTGCCAGATCTCGGGCACGATCCAGAAGCTCTACGCGGATTTTAACTCCGCGGTGAAAACCGGGGAAGTGATCGCCGAAATTGATCCGAGAATTTATGAGGCACAGGTGGAGCAAGCCGCCGCGGATCTGGCCAGCGCCAAGGCCAACCTAGAGTTGCAGCAGGTGGAGACGGCGCGGAACGCCGAGCTGTTTACCAATAAGCTGATTTCCGGGTCGGACTATGACACCGCGGTCGCGACGCTGCACGAGGCGCAGGCGACCGTGCAAATCAAACAGGCGGCGTTGGACAACGCGCAGGCGAATCTGGGCTATTGCAAGATTTATTCACCGGTGGACGGCATTGTGATTTCACGCAATGTGGACGTCGGCCAAACCGTGGCCGCCAGTTTCAATACACCCACGCTATTCCAAATTGCCAATGATCTGACCAAGATGCAGATCGACACGGCCGTTGCTGAAGCTGACATCGGCGGGGTCGAGGAAAAACAGCGCGTGGATTTTACTGTGGACGCGTATCCCTACCGCACATTTCGCGGGACAATCACCCAGGTCCGCAATGCGCCCACAAATTCCAACAACGTCGTTACCTACGACTGCGTCATCGGAGTGAACAATGCCGATTACAAATTAAAGCCCGGCATGACGGCGAACGTTTCCATCATCGTGGCCCAACGGGAGAATGCGTTGCAAATCCCGAATGCGGCGCTGCGTTTTCGCGCGCCGGAAACAGCGCTGGCGCAAAATGCGGCGCCCGGGGCTGGCGGCACCAATAGCGTAGCGGTGCAGCCGGACCAGGGCGTTGGCAGCAGCACAAATCGAATGCGCGGGGGAGGCGGGGGGCCAGGCGGATTTCACGGGGCCGGCGGAACGGCGGGGCGTGGCATGTTTCGTACTGTTTTTGTACTGGAGGGTGAAGGCAAAGAAGCGAAGTTAAAGCCGGTGCAAATTAAAATTGGCATCAGTGACGGCATCAATACCGAAGTTCTTTCGGGCTTGAAGGAAGGCGACCCGGTGGTCACCGGCATGAGTTTGTCCGGAGCGCAGGCGGGGGCAACGGCCAATCCGTTTGGGGGCGGATTCCCCAGGTTTCGTTAATTATAGTCCCGCAGTGCAAACAAATTCCGTTATCAAACTGACAGACATCCACAAGACGTATCACACGGGCGAGGTGGATGT
>Ga0335073_10007310_pt1 | contig 15485 bp, 13 predicted proteins | sample Lox_Sample_22_FD_207093 | JGI IMG/M metagenome (GOLD analysis project Ga0335073, IMG submission 207093) | Soil microbial communities from Loxahatchee National Wildlife Refuge, Florida, United States - Lox_Sample_2.2 | ecosystem: Environmental > Terrestrial > Soil > Wetlands | place: USA... | reverse complement strand
AACTCCGGTGGGACCACCGCCGATGACAACGAAATTCAGCGGAGGATGCCAGCCGTGTTCCTGCATCTGGCGCTCGGCCAATTCGAAGGCCAGCAGCACGCGGCGGCGAATCTCGATGGCGTCTTCAACGGATTTGAGGCCGGGCGCCTGGTGGGCCCAGTCTTCGTGGCCGAAGTAGCTGTGAGTGGCACCGGTCGCGATGACGAGGTAGTCGTAGGGAATCTGTGTGCCTGAACCGAGAGTGACGCGACGCGACTGCACGTCGATCCCAGTCACTTCATCCATCAGGACCTCGGTGTTGGATTGGCGCCGAAGGATGGTACGGATCGGCTGTGCGATATCTGCCGGAGAAAGGACCGCCAGGGCAACTTGATAAAGGAGCGGTTGAAACGTGTGATGGTTGCGCCGATCGACGACCGTGAGATCCACGGGCAAGCTCTTGAGAGCCTTGGCGGCGTGCAGGCCGCCGAACCCCGCGCCAACAACCACCACTCGCGGCCGCCTGGTGAGGCCATCGGCCTGCAGGGGCTTCGTAAGTTCGCTCATTGCACCTCGCTCACAAGCTATTGATGCGCAGGAGCGGATGCAAGTGGCAGAACACCGGGCAGGCACCTGCAATTCGGTTCGAGAGTGGAGAAGAAAATCAGGGAATTTGAGTTGCACCGGAAAACTGGGCATCGCGTTGAAAAAGAACGGCGATTCTGCCCTGATTCGTTAACACGGTCGTAACTACCAGATTCCGAGAAGAATTACCTAAGTTCATTGTAAAGTTACTTTTCTGGCTACAATTGCTCTTGCAATCCAAAGATGAGCAATTCACGACTGTAAGCGGGAGGGATCTATTAGCACGCATTTGAGACTGGGGGACTTGCTCATCCGGGCCAAGCTCGTGACCGAGCAGGATGTGGCGAAAGCGCTGGCGCGGTTGTCGCTGGTGGGGGGGCGGCTGGGCGAAAACCTGGTTGCCATCGGTGCAATCACCAATCAGCAGCTCGATAATTTCGTGCACCGAACGCCTCGCGAACCGGAGAATATTGCCGTTACGGGGCTGGATGAGATCGATCTGCTGGGTCTGCTGCTCAAGCTGATCTACATTGGGCGGCTGCAAACGGTGCGACAGTTTGCCGACGCGATCAAATTGCCCTACAACATCGTTCTCGAACTGGTGCGGATGGCCGTCGACCGGCTCTATCTGCAGAATCTTGGTGCTCGAAACTCAGAGAGCCTGATCGATCTTGCGTACACATTCACCGACGAGGGGCGGCGGTTCGTTATCGATGCGATCAACCGGCTCCACTACGTTGGTCCCGCTCCGGTGACCCTGGAGGAGTTCAACACGCAGGTGAACCTGCAGAAACTCACCAATGAACTGGTAACTCCGGAGAAGATCATCGCGGCAACGAAGGGCTTGCAATTCGACGCGCGCATTATGGAGCAGGCTGGGCCGGCGCTGAATTCCGGGCGTGCCATGCTGCTTTACGGACCGCCCGGGAATGGTAAAACCACGGTGGCACAGCGTTTTGCCTCAGTGTTCAGCGATGTGATCTACGTGCCGTACGCAATCATGGTGGAGGGGCAAATCATCCGCGTGCACGACCCGAGCATTCACGTTCCGCTCGAAATTGCCGACATCGACGACGAGAACGCATTTACGGTGGTCCGGTCACAGACCTACGATGCGCGCTGGGTGCCGTGCCAGAGGCCGTTTGTCATCACGGGCGGTGAATTAACTCTGGAGATGCTGGACCTGCGCTATGACCCGACGGGCCACTATTACGAAGCTCCGCTGCACGTGAAAGCTCTCGGCGGCACGTTTCTGATCGACGACTTCGGGCGGCAGATCGTAAGTCCGACGACCCTGTTGAATCGCTGGATTGTGCCGCTGGAAAGCAAAGTGGACTATCTGAAACTACACACCGGCAAAACCTTCTCGATCCCCTTTGAAGAGCTGGTGATCTTCTCAACCAACCTGGAACCGGAAGATCTAATGGACCCTGCCTTCTTGCGCAGGCTTCCCTACAAGATCGAAGTCGGTTGCCCAACGCGGGATCTCTACCGGAAGATCTTCGATGGCGAGTGCGCGAAGCAGTCGGTCCAGATGACGGAGGACATCTTCGACGTCATCGTGCAGAAAATCACAGTGGAGAAGGGCCTGGAGCTTGCCGCGTATCATCCCCGATTCATTGTCGACCAGGTGGTGGCAACCTGCCGGTTCATGCGCCAGCCTCCTCACTTCGAACCGCGCTTCATCGACTACGCAATCGACAACCTGCGCGTGCGGCAGAGTTCATCGAAGAAGGTTACGCACGCGAAGATGTAGATGGTGTTTTCACACCCATTCGATGGGAAGCTCTCGAATGGATGAGGCACGTGGTTTCGGCGTCCAGGCCGGGCGTGACGGTTAGATCTCCGGATAGAAATCGAAGAAGGCATCGAGGCTCTGCTTCAGCTGGGCCTCGATCTGTTTGCGTGACCCTTCGAGCACGTGCATGGTTACGTGGGCTTCGTGACCATTGGCCAGCTTCAGGGTAGCGTCGTGAATCTCCTTGACTTCGCCTTCGGGGAGCAGGCGCATTCCATAGATAAGAGTCAGATTTGCCATGTGGATCATCTTATCCATTGCCGTTTGTCGCGGAATTAACCTAACGGCAGGGGGAGCGAGACCCACCGGTTTTGGCGTGGTTTTCCAAAACAGGCAAATGGGGCCGCGCCGTCTACAATCAACAGGGAAAGCTCATGGCAGAAACACGTGACACAGTCATTCTTGGTTCCGGCTGCGCCGGACTGACGGCCGCGATTTATAGCGCGCGCGCCAATCTGAAACCGATGGTGCTGGAGGGCCACGAGCCCGGCGGCCAGCTCTCCATCACATCGCTGGTCGAGAATTTCCCCGGCTGGCCGGAAGGAATTCAAGGTCCGGAACTAATCGACAACATGAAGCGGCAGGCCGCACGCTTCGGCGCGGAATTCAAGCTGGCGCACCTGGAGCGAGTGGAACTGGGCGTTCATCCATTCCGACTGCACACCTCGGCCGGCGAGATCCTCGCGCGCACGCTGATCATTGCTTCCGGCGCGAGCGCGCGCTGGCTCGGATTGCCCAGCGAGCAGGCGCTCATCGGACACGGTGTGTCGAGCTGTGCAACCTGCGATGGCTTCTTTTTCCGCGGCAAGGAGATTGCGGTGGTGGGCGGAGGCGACTCGGCCATGGAAGAAGCGCTCTTTCTGACCCGCTTTGCTACCAAGGTGACGCTGCTCCATCGGCGCCCGCAGTTCCGCGCTTCGAAGATCATGCTGGAACGGGCCATGGCGCACCCCAATATCCAATTTCGCACCAACACGGTGGTCGATGAGGTGTTGGGAGTCGAAGAAAAGGAAGTGAAGGGGCTGCGGTTACGCGACGTTGCAACCGGGGCAACGGACGTGCTCAACATTGACGGGCTTTTTCTCGGGATCGGTCACGAGCCCAACGCGAAGATGTTTGCCGGGCAGATCGACCTCGATGAGGAGGGCTACATCGTTACGCAGGGCAACATTTTCACCACCCGCAAGGGAGTGATTGTGCCGGGTGTTTATGCGTGCGGCGATGTGCAGGATCGAAGATACCGCCAGGCGATTACGGCGGCAGGCACGGGCTGCATGGCCGCTCTCGAAGCAGAGAAATATCTCGAAGAACACGGGCACTGATTGGGGCGTGGGTCAGACGCCGTGGGAAATATCGCGGAAAATCTCGGGCGGCTGGAACAGCAGATTGCTGACGCCTGCCGGCGGGCCGGCCGGCGCCGCGAAGACGTCGAATTGATGGCGGTCTCGAAGACCTATCCAGCGGAGACGATCGAGGAAGCAGCGGCTTTGGGACTGACGTTGTTCGGCGAGAATCGCGTTCAGGAATTCGCGGAGAAATCCGGGCGCCTGGATCCATTGCGAATTCGCCGGGAAAAGCCGATCCGCGTTCATCTCATCGGGCACCTGCAGTCAAACAAGGCCGCGAGGGCCGCGGAGCTGTTTGATGCAGTGGATTCGGTGGATTCGTTGCGGCTGGCTCGGCGACTGGACGATGCCGCGGGCAAGCTCGGCAAGCACCTCCCGATCCTGATCGAAGTGAAGCTGAGCCCGGAGGAAACCAAGGAAGGGCTCGATCCGGAATCTCGGGAGGCGGCGGAGCTTTTCGAAGCGCTACCGGATCTTCACGCGGTCGAGTGCCGGGGCTTGATGACTATCGCACCATGGGGTGCGGAGGAAGACGTGACGCGCGCGTGTTTTCGCAGTTTGCGCGCATGGCGGGACCGGTGGGCGGCAAAGTATTCCAAACTGAAATTCGATGTGCTGTCGATGGGGATGAGCGGGGATTTCCCACTGGCAATTGAAGAAGGCGCCACGCGGATTCGTGTCGGCACGGCGATCTTCGGCAAACGCCAACCCTATACAGGGCCTGCCTGATGCTGCGCGAAACGGCGGGCGGCGTAACGTTGGCGGTGCGCGCACAACCCGGCGCGAAGAAGACCACCATCGTGGGGATCTACGGCGAGGGCGATGCGGCGCAACTCAAGATTGCCGTGCAGGCTCCGCCTGTTGAAGGCCGCGCGAACGAGGCGTTGATCGCTTTTCTGGCCGAGACTTTCAACCTGCCGAAGAAATCTGTCGAGCTGTTGAGCGGAGAGCTGTCGAGGAGCAAGGTATTTCTGCTGCGGAGATTGAACCGAACGAAGGCAGAATCAGTTCTCGAAAACTCAACGAAGTAGTTCGCTCAGCGCGAGTGGATTTCGCAGGCGGCGAGAGCTTCTTCCGGTTCCGGGCGCACGCGGAAGTCGGCGTAAGCTTCGGCATAGATGACATGCCCATCTTTGGCGACGACATAAGTGGCCGGCAGCGGAAGACGCCAGCTCTTGTCGCCATTGATGAAGGGCAGGTTGACCAGGATCGAGAGATAGTAGTCGCGGTGGTAGTCGGGCAGAGTATAAGCGAGGCCGAACTTCTCGGCGACGGTATTACCGGGATCACTGAGCACCGGGAAGGGAAGCCCGTGCTGGCCGACCATGAAGTCGCTCTGGCGCTCAGTCTGCGTGCTGATCGCGACCATGAGCGCACCTTGTTCGCGAATGCGTCCGTAGAGGTCCCGCCAGGTTTCCAGTTCGGTCACGCAGTAAGGACACCAGCGGCCGCGGAAGAACTTGATGACGAGCGGGCCGAGGCTCAGAAGATCGCGTGAGCGAACTAGCTTGCCGGTTGAATCCTTGAGAGCGAATTCGGGAGCCGGCGCGCCAACGGGCAGGATGCGATCTTCAATGCCAGTGGCAAAGAGTTCTTCGACGGCGCGCTCACCGATGGCGAGCCTTTCCGCCTGCACGAGGTTGCGCGTGTTGGCTGTGATCTCGTCGAGTTGGTCCTGAAGGCTGATCATGGTTCCTTCGCGAATTGATCGGCGCGCGCGCTGTTGAAAGAAGCAGATCCTTCGCTCACCACCCCCGAACCGAAGAAAACGTTCGGGGCCCCGTTTGCTCAGGACGACACCCACTCTAATCAGACTGACTAATTTGATCGGGCGACTGCTATCTTCCGAACTTCTGTTTCCCCATCAACCCGCTCATGCCGCCGCGCATCATCTGGCGAGCCAATCCACCTTTGCCCATCTGCTTGAACATCTTGGCCATCTGCGCGTACTGGCGCAAGAGCTGGTTCACGTCCTGAACGCTGGTGCCGGAGCCGGATGCGATGCGCTTGCGTCGCGAGCCGGAGATGACTTCATGATTGCGACGTTCATACGGTGTCATGGAGCCGATGATGGCCTCCACGCGCGTGAACTGCTTCTCGTCGATCTGTCCCGCTGCCTGCTGTAATCCCGCGAACGGACCGACCGAGGGCAGCATCTTCAAAATGCTTTCCATCGAGCCGAGCTTCTTGATCTGGCTCAGCTGATCGCGAAAATCCTCGAGGGTGAATCCGTCGCCGAGCAAGGCCTTTTTCGCAAACTCTTCCGACTTCTTCTTGTCCAATGCAGCATCGGCCTTCTCGATGAGGGAGAGCATGTCGCCCATACCGAGAATGCGTCCGACGATGCGATCGGGATGGAACGGCTCGAACGCGTCGGGCTTTTCACCGGTGCCGATAAATTTGATGGGCTGGCCGGTGACCTGGCGAATCGATAACGCCGCGCCGCCACGGGAATCGCCGTCCATCTTGGTGAGGACTACGCCGGTGAGGCCGAGGCGTCTATGAAAGTCCTGCGCAGAGTTGACGGCGTCCTGGCCGGTCATTGCGTCGGCGACGAACAGAATCTCGGAGGGCGAGAGGAGCTTCTTGAGCTGCTCCATCTCGGTCATCAGTTCTTCGTCGACGTGAAGGCGGCCGGCGGTGTCGACGATCAGAGTGTCGCATGCCATGATGCGCGCTTCGCGGCGGGCCTCGCTGGCAAGGCGCTCCACCAGCTTTGAGTCGGCTGCCTGGCCATCGACTTTGCCCTCGTAAAGCCGGGCTTCAATGGACTTCGCGACAACTTTGAGTTGCTCGCGCGCGGCGGGGCGATAGACGTCCACTGAGACGAGCATTGGCCGGTGGCCGCCTTTTTTGAGCCACTGGGCCAGCTTGCCACTCGTGGTGGTTTTGCCGGAACCCTGCAGGCCGGCCATGAGGATGACGGTGGGCGGCTGCGAGGCAAACTTGAAACGCGCAGTATCGCGGCCGAGGATTTCGATCAGCTCGTCGCGAACGATCTTGATGACCTGCTCGGACGGCGAGAGGGCGGTAAGCACCTCGGTTCCAACCGCCTTGGCACGAATGTGCTCTATCAATTCCTTGACGACGTTTAGGTTAACGTCGGCTTCGAGCATGGCGACGCGAATTTCTTTCAGCGCCTCGTCCATGTTTTCTTCGGTCAGGGTGCCCTGGCCTCGGAGGGTTTTAAAGGCCCTCTGCAGCTTTTCTGTAAGGTTCTCAAACATGTCCAGTTCAGTTTACAGGGAGCGGGGATTCAGAGAGTGAGGGACATAGGGACTGAGGAATTCCGCCCGCGAAATCCCGGATGCTCCCGTCAATTTCGCGCCGGAGCTAACGATTATCGTCGCACTAGAGCAGGACGGGCGGGAATAAGAGTTTCCTGCAGCATCCAGTTGATGATCGGACCCCAGTACTCCATTTGCGGGTGGTAGACGGGGTAGTTGTGCGAGCGGGCGGGCAGGACGAGCAAATCTGCCCGTCCGTCGCAACAGCCGACCAGATCATGGGCCATCTGCATGTTGAAGAGCCGGTCCTGTTCGCCCTGAACGATCAGAAGCGGAAGTGAGCACTTGCAAAGCGCCTCTTTCGCGGACCAGATTGGTGGGACAAGAGGAGACATGAAGCCCGGGATCCAGGCTGCACGAGCGGCATTGCGGAAGGAGGAATAGCCGGCGCAAAGGATCAGGCGATCGGGAGCGACGCGATCGAGGATTGCCGGGGCCACCCCGGTGCCGAGCGAGAATCCAAGGAGCGAGAGCGGGCAACTCGGGGTCAATTGATGCAAAAGCTGAAAGGCAGCCACAGCGTCCTGCTCGCACTGGAGCCAGTCGGGTCGGCCGGTGCTGCGGCCATATCCGGAGTAGTCGAAGACCAGCGAAGCAATGCCGTTTTCTGCAAGGATTCGCTGGATTGCGAACCATTGCGCTACCACTTCGCCAATGCCGTGGCAGATCAAAACTGCAGAGCGCGGTGATCCAGAGGCTGGCTCGACGTAAACGGCATCGAGCAGGTTTCTTCCGCTGGGAATTGCGTGCTGTGTGGCCGAGACACATGCGCATTCCGGCCGGGTGCGCGGAACACGGCCGAGAAGCCGGTCTCTCGCCTGCACGAAGCGGCTGGCGCAGATCAGCGACGTGGTGAAAAGAAACCGTTGCAGCGACATTGCCGGCCTCGTCAGGTTTCGCTACCTCTGCATTCTCGCTTTCCCACCCATTCGACGGAAGAGCCTGTCGAATGGATGGACCACCCAACGTTTTACTGTGCCGATGAAACAGCTGGATGAATAGCTACATCTAGTTTGCCGGCTCTACAAGGTACTGCTCGAGCTTGCCGTCGGGATACGTGTATGTCGTAAGTGTCAGTTGCTGCGTGGGGTACTGGATGCGAAAAACACGGAAGGTCATGCCGCCGCGCAACTGTTCGCCCACCTGACGGAAGGTGAGCGAGTCGCCGAGCGGGCCGAGGCTGTCGCGATAATCGGCGAGACACTGGGCGTCGAAGTAAGCACTGAGATTCGGCGCGAGCAGATTGCGATCGATATGGCCTTGTTGCAGGCCTTTGTAGATGGCAATTGCCTGGTCTTCCGACGGTGTGTGCTTGACGCCGGCAACGGTAGCCGCAGCGAGCCGCGTAATTTCTTCTGCGCCACCCGCCATGTGATTCGTCAGCACGGTTACGGCGATGCCATCGTCGATGAGCACTTCGTTGTCAGAGACGAATCCGTTGACCTCGCCGCTGTGCTCGATGGAGTGGTGGCCGTCGCGAGTGACGATCTCTACGCCGAGACCGTAGTGCGTGCCTTTGCCGTCCTTCAGCTTCACCTCGGTAAACATCTGGTTGTAGCTTTCGGGCTTGAGAATGGTGCGCTGCATCAGGCTGATATCCCACAGAGCCACATCGTGCGCGGTCATGGCGAGTTCTCCGGCGGCGAACATCCAACCCTCGCCGCCGTTAGGAACGGGGCGCAGCGGTCCGAGCGCGTTGCGCATGTACGGGGACGCGTCGGCTGGGGGGAGCTCTTTGGCGTCGCTGTTCCATGCGCTTTTCATGCCGAGCGGGCGAAAGATGTGTTCGCCCAGGAAATCAAAAAGCTTCTGGCCACTGACTTTTTCGATGATCAGGCCGGCGATGACGTAGTTGGTGTTGGAGTACTGCCATTGCGTGCCAGGTTCGAAATCGAGCGGCTTGGTGGCCCATTCTTTCAGGATCTCCTGCGGCGTAACCGGTTTGAGTTGCGATGCAACGGGATAGTCCTCCGGCGCATAGTCCTGGTAGCCGGAGGTATGCGAGAGGATCTCGCGGATCGTGACTTCATCGCCGCGGGTGAGGCCGGGCACGTACTTGCCCACCGGATCGTCGAGCGTGAGCTTGCCCTGTTCCTGCAGCAGCAGGATTGCGGTGGCCGCGAACTGCTTGGAGATCGATCCGATGGAGTAACGCATTTCCGGCGTGGCCGTCCTGTCGGGATGGATGCGAGCCAGCCCGTAGGCATGCGTGTAGACAATCTTCTGTCCTTGTACAACTGCGACGGATGCAGATGGCACGCCGCGCTGCTTCATCACGTCGGCGGCGATGTGATCGATGCGTGCTTTGAGTGCGGGGTCGATCGTATCTGCGGTCTGGGCGCAAAGAGGAAAAGAGAGAGCGACGACGAGGGTGCAAAGTGCGGCTGATCTGGTCACGGGCGAGTCAACTCCTACAGTCCTGATTTACAAGCCTAACAAAGCGGATGCGATAGGCTGGTTTTTGACATATCCGAAAAAGCCGGTGAGGGGCAGGCATGCAGCGTCTGATTGAGGGGCACAAAAAGTTTCTGGCGGAAGTATTTCCGAAGCGGAGGGATCAGTTCCATTTACTTGCTGAGTCGCAGGCGCCGGAGTGGTTGTTCATCACTTGCGCGGACTCACGCATCGTGCCCGACCTGATCCTCGGCACGGGCCCGGGCGATCTGTTCATCAGCCGCAGCATTGGCAACGTTGTGCCGATCTCGATGAATGATATCGATGGCGTCACCGCGACCATCGAGTACGCGGTCGACGTGCTGAAGGTGAAGCATGTAATTATCTGCGGGCACTCGGACTGCGGCGCCTTGAAAGCGGCGGTGAATCGGCACGGCCTCGAGAAACTGCCGAAAGCGAGCCGGTGGCTGCAGCATATCGAAGCCGCATTCACGCATCGGCAGCCGATCAATCCTGAGGACGGCGCCCATGCAGAGCTATGCTCACTGATTCGCGGCAATGTCGTGGCGCAGTTGCAGAACCTGAAGGCGCAACCGTCGGTTGCCCGCGCATTGACGGAGGGCCGGCTCGCGGTGCACGGCTGGTACTACGAGATACTCACCGGCCGCATCGAGCAGTATGACGAGACCCTGCGCAAATTCGAGCCGCTGGTGGGATGATTCCTACTTCTTGGTCTCTCGCGCAGATTTGATGAACGCGTGCGACTTCTCGATGTGCGCGGCCTGTGTGGAAAGCACCTGGCGGACCGGCAGAGGTAAATAGCTCTCGATCGCCCTGCCATATGCATCGCAGGCTTCCTCTTCTCCCTCTTCGGCGGTCGCGAGCAAGGTTGCATCGCCTCCGCCCAGCGCCGATTTCAGGTCGCTCCATGCGCGGCGAATACTGCCTGCCGCGGTGCCGGTTTCCCTGATATCGTGCACGCCTTCCCAGTGAAGGATGGATTCGAGCACCCCGCGAAACTGCGCTCGCGTGAGCGATTCGGCGAGGAAATAATCTTTCAGGGTCTCATCCTTGATCTGCTCGCCGAGTTTTTTGAAGCCTTCCTGACCGTCGATCAAAGCCTGGATCACGGAACGCAGTGCAGATTCCGTTTCCTTCAGATCCTTTGAGGGCGATGACATAAAAAGAACCTCCGGGGAGATGAAAACGCGAGCAGGGTCCGACGGCTGTCATTGCGATTCTCCTTCGCCGCCGGCGAGTGGGGGAAATCGCGAAAACCCCACGCCCCTGCCCAGAAAATGGATCAACCCGCTGAGGTTGGGTCGATCCAGTTGGTTGGATGCGGAAACTGGATCTCACGGAAACGCCTGGCGCCGGGTTCTTAATTCCAGGGAAGAACTCAGGATCTCCCGGGTCTCGCGCACCACGGGAACCAATCACTGATCATTGTTCACCGACTGCTTTCTTCAGTGCGCACCCGGCGGTGGTGCAGCGTGCTTTGGCGGTTTCCGGAACAGCCACACCGCAGCCGCGCAGAAGAAGGCCAGCAGTGCGGTCCAGCGGAATACATCGACGTAAGCGAGCAGCGCAGATTGTTGTTGGAGTAGTCCGTAGATCAGGCCCATCGATCCCGGCCGGGAGGATGCGGGGCCAATCTGATGGCCGAGATACAGCGCGATCCGACGTGAACTTTGTTGGAATACCGGGCTGGATGGCGTAAGGTGGGCGCCGATTTCAGTCTGGTGCAGCGCGGCGCGGCGAATGATCGCCGTGGTGGCCATGGCAATCCCAATGGATCCGCCGATATTGCGCAGCATGTTGAAGAGGCCGGTGGCATTGCCCATCTCCTCGCGCGAGAGGGTCGAGGTGGTCATCGTGGCGAGCGGGACGAAGACAAAGCTGAGTGCAAATCCGGTGAGGGTGATAGGCATCAGCAGCGTGTAGGGGCCGATGTCGAGGTTCACCATGCCGAAGAACAGCGCGCAGATGCCGAAGCCGACGAATCCGGCACTGAGAAGTCTGCGGTTGTCCATTCGCGAACCGAGGATGCCGATGACCGGAGAGCCGATGAACGAACCGACGCCGCGCGGGCCGACTACGAGTCCCGCCGTGAACGCGGTGTAGCCCATCACCTCCTGGTAGTAGAGCGGCAGGATGGTAATCGTGATGTAGATGCACATGCCCAGCAGCGCAATCAAGAAACAGCCGGTGCGAAAATTGCGGTTCTTGAGAACATGCAGATCAACGAGGCCCCTGGGGTTGGACCACGAGCGCCAGATCCAGCCGACCAATGCCACGATCAATGCTGCAACCGCCCAGCGGACCCAGACAGCGCCGAACCAGTCGTCTTCCTGACCCTTGTCGAGAACGACTTGCAAGCAGCCGGTCCAAACGGCAAGCAGGCCGAATCCGATGTTGTCGAATGCGCCGACCTTGGCGTGTTTGATGTAGGGCGGATCATGAACGAATCGCGCGATCATGAAGACCGCGAGAATGCCGACCGGAATGTTGATGTAGAAGGCGTAGCGCCAGCTCCAGGTATCCGTGAGCCAGCCTCCCAGCGTCGGTCCAAGGACGGGCGCGACGACGATGCCGAGTCCGTAGGCGGCCATGGATTTTGAGCGCTCTCGAGGTGGAAAGCTTTCCAGCAATATCGATTGCGACAGCGGCTGAAGTGCACCGCCACCCGCTCCCTGTGCGATGCGTGCGAGCAGGATCGCGGTGAGCGATGGAGCGGCTCCGCAGAAAAATGACGCAACAGTGAAGATGACGACACAGGTGAGCAGAAAGCGCTTCCGTCCAAACCGGCGGGCGAACCAGTTCGAGGCGGGCAGAATGACTGCGTTGGCGACCAGGTAGCTGGTGAGCACCCAGGTGGCTTCATCGTTGGTTGCAGAGAGGCTGCCGGCGATGTAAGGCAGAGCCACGGATGCGATGGCGGTGTCGAGCACCTCCATGAACGTCGGCAGCATCACCGAGCATGTAACCAGCCAGGGATTGACGCCCTGCGTCAGCGGGTATCGAGCTTGGACCCCAGCGGTAGCCATCGAAGAGAGAACAGTCGAGACTACATGATTTGCCTATGATCGAGTTGTGATGTCTGTCAGACCAAAACCAGTCGGATGCGCATGGGATTGCGCCTTGCGGGCGACGGGTCTTTGCAGGGGGACACCGACTCGGGAACGGCTCGGTTGAATACGCTGGTCGGGCCGGTTTCTGGAACTTTGGATGCCTACAAGCTTTTTGATAACTATGATTTAGACTGGTGCTTAATTCTAAGGCCTGGATTGGTTTTGAGCTCTCGATACTGGAATTGTTTACAAAAATAATGTCAATAAAGGTTGACACTAATTCACTCATGGTGCATCTTATTGAATGACAGCGAAATTACTTGTAAATCTGAGGCAGGAAAACTAATCATGGCGAAAATCATAGGAATCGACCTGGGCACGACCAACTCTTGCGTTGCCGTCCTTGAGGGCGGAGAGCCAAAAGTCATCCCGAATGAGGAGGGTGCACGGACCACCCCCTCGATCGTCGCGTTTTCGAAGAGTGGCGAGCGCCTGGTTGGCCAGGTCGCCAAGCGCCAGGCCATTACCAACCCCGAAAACACCATTTACTCCATCAAGCGCTTCATGGGGCGGCGCTTCAATGAAGTAAATGATGAGATGAAGATGGTCCCCTACAAGGTGGTGCAGCAGGGCGACCACGTCGCGGTTATGGCGCAGGGCAAGGAATATACCCCGCCCGAGATCTCGGCCATGATCCTTCAGAAGCTGAAGAAGAGCGCTGAGGCGTATCTGGGCGAGTCGGTTACGCAGGCCGTTATCACGGTTCCGGCGTACTTTAACGACGCGCAGCGCCAGGCGACGAAGGACGCGGGCAAGATCGCCGGCCTTGACGTGAAGCGCATTGTCAACGAGCCGACGGCAGCCGCGCTGGCATACGGGCTCGACAAGAAGAAGGACGAGACCATCGCCGTGTACGACTTCGGCGGCGGCACGTTCGATATTTCGATCCTCGAAGTGGGCGAAGGAGTGATCGAAGTCAAGTCGACCAATGGCGATACCCACTTGGGCGGCGACAACATCGACCAGCGGGTCGTGGACTGGCTGATTGCCGAGTTCAAGCAGGAAGAAGGACTCGACCTGAGCTCGAAGGGCAACGAAATGGCCCTGCAGCGCCTGAAAGACGCCGCAGAAAAGGCCAAGATCGAGCTCTCGACGACCGTGGAGACCGAGATCAACCTGCCGTTTATTACCGCTGACGCCAGCGGTCCGAAGCACCTGGTTCGCAAGCTGACGCGGGCGAAACTCGAGAACATGGTTTCAGACCTCCTGGAGCGCTCGCTCGATCCTTGCCGCAAGGCGATGTCCGACGCAAATGTGACGCCTAAGGAGATCGACGAAGTTGTGCTGGTCGGCGGCCAGACGCGCATGCCCAAGATCCAGGAGCTGGTCAAGAGCCTCTTCGGCAAGGAACCGCATCGCGGTGTGAACCCTGACGAAGTGGTCGCGGTTGGCGCGGCGGTTCAGGCGGGCGTGCTGGCAGGCGAGGTCAAGGACCTGCTGCTGCTCGATGTGACTCCGCTGACCCTGGCGATTGAAACGCTTGGCGGCGTGGCTACACCGATGATTCCGCGCAACACGACGATTCCGACCAAGAAGACGGAGACTTTCTCGACGGCAGCGGATTCGCAGACCGAAGTTGAAGTGCACGTGCTGCAGGGCGAGCGCCCGATGGCGGGGCAGAACCGTACGCTGGGCAAGTTCAAGCTGGGCGGGATTCCTCCCGCGCCGCGCGGCATTCCCCAGATCGAGGTGACCTTCGACATCGATGCCAACGGCATTCTGAACGTGACGGCAAAGGATAATGCGACGGGCAAGGACACGCGCATCACCATCACCTCCAGCTCTGGCCTTTCCAAGGAAGAAGTGGAGCGGATGGCGAGGGATGCCGAGTCCCATGCCGCCGAGGACAAGGAGAAGCGCGAGGAGATTGAGGCGCGCAACTCGCTGGACGGTCTTGTCTACAACATCGAGAAGATGCTGAAGGATGGCGGCGACAAGGTGCAGGCGGCCGACAAGAGCGAAGTGGAATCGGCTCTGGCCGACGCTCGCAAGACGCTGGACAGCAACGCCAGCGTGGCGGACATGCGCGCAGCCAACGACAAGCTGACCCAGGCCAGCCACAAGCTCGCCGAGGCGATGTACAAGGCCAGCGCAGCCGCAGGCCAGGGCGCTCCGACCGCGCAGGCTGACGGTACGCCGGCAGCCGAGCCGAAAAAGGACGAAGGCGTCATCGATGCCGAGTACGTCGACGTGGACGAAAAAAAGTGACGTTAGCGGTGTTAGCCTCGCTGCGCGAGAGTTAGCGGAGTTAGCATGCGGGGTGGGCGTTTTGCCCACCCCGATTTTCTAAGGGTGTCATCCTAATGGAGCCGCGATTACTGACGGTGTCATCCTGAGCGAACGGGGACCCAAGCGTTTTCTTCCGGGATCCCCAAAAAGCGCTTTTGCTATTTGGGGCAGAGCTTGGGGTGGTGAGTCGAAGAATCTGCAGTTTCAAGACAAACGTTAAGATGATCTGAGTTTTCAAAATTACATGGCCACGACTGCAAACAAGGATTACTACGCAACACTGGGCGTGAAAAAGACGGCCTCGCCGGAGGAGATCCGCAAGGCGTTTCGGAAGCTTGCGCGCAAATATCATCCTGACGTCAATCCCGGCGACAAGAAGGCCGAGGAGAAGTTCAAGGAGATCTCGGAAGCCAACGATATTTTGAGCGACGAGAAAAAGCGCAAGGTTTACGACCAGCTCGGCTTCTATTCCGACCAGATCGATCCGGCACAGGCGGAAGCATACGCGCGCCAGCAGCGCGAAGGCAGTGTTCCGATCGATTTCGGCGGATTCGATTTCTCAGGTTTCCAGGGCGGCCCGCACAGCGGTGGCGCTGCCTCGAACCAGTCGACATGGGGCAGTTTTAAGGACATCTTTTCCGGAATCTTTTCGGGCGCGCAGCAACCGCAGCGTCCGCACGGGCCGGAGCCGGGAACCGATCTCGAGTACCAGGCCACCATCGATTTTTGGTCGGCG
>Ga0335073_10007308_pt1 | contig 15486 bp, 11 predicted proteins | sample Lox_Sample_22_FD_207093 | JGI IMG/M metagenome (GOLD analysis project Ga0335073, IMG submission 207093) | Soil microbial communities from Loxahatchee National Wildlife Refuge, Florida, United States - Lox_Sample_2.2 | ecosystem: Environmental > Terrestrial > Soil > Wetlands | place: USA... | reverse complement strand
AGAGAGCACTGCAATTGGTCAAGTCCCGACCCAACGCCGCCCTGATGGCGAATGATTTGCAGACACAAATCAAATGTTACCAGGCCGGCGCTCAATTCCGCAGTCGCGCCCTCACGAATACGCCGGCGACAATTCCATAGGGAGGGAACCGGCGTGTGCGCTTCCGCTCGCAGAGATGGCTTTGGGAGCACCCCATCTGGCTTTCCAGTGGCGGTAGGGATCCGGCACTTGCTCAAGTTCAAACAGCCATTCAACCCGGAAGTCCTCCGTCATGAAGAAGAAAAAATGCACCGCAAAAAACTCACACGACTTCAAAACACAGCTGCCGCCCTCGGCGAAGAAAATTTCGCATCGCATTGTGGATGCTCGCGCAGTTCAAATTGAACAGCCCAACGCCCTGCCCGCCTCGTGGAGCTGTCCCGGTTAATACCTGCGCTCGCCGGAATCAAAATAACCGTCCAGCCGGGGAATATCCTGATGGTTCTGGCTGCGAGCGTACCGGGAGTTCTCCCGTCCTCTTTCATTGCCCGCGGCCGCCATTCGCATAAACTGGACGCGTGAAATCCAAAGGCGCGGTTTATCTCGTCGGGGCTGGGCCGGGCGACGCCGGGTTGCTCACGTTGCGCGGCGCGGAGCTGCTCCGCCGCGCTGATGTCGTCCTCTATGACTCGCTGGTGAACCCGGAACTGCTGCGGTTCACGCGCCCAGGGGCAGAGTTAATCTCACGCGGCAAACACATGAAAATGCCGCAGGAGGAAATTACCGCGCTGGTCATTGACCGGGCGCGCGTAGGCAAATGCGTCGTCCGGCTCAAGGGCGGTGATCCCTACATTTTCGGCCGGGGCGGCGAAGAAGCCGAGGCGCTGGCGGCGGCGGACGTTCCCTTTGAAATCGTGCCCGGTGTCTCATCCATCGTGGCGGCCCCGAATTACGCCGGCATTCCCCTCACCCACCGCGAACATTGCTCCAGCTTCACCGTGTTCACCGGTCATAGCGATTCGGCGGATGCCGCCACGGCCCTGCGCTACGAGCAGATCGCCAAAATTCCCGGCACGAAAGTCGTGCTCATGGGCACGGACAACCTGGACGACTGGACGAAATCGCTCATTGCGCAAGGCATGTCGCCGGCAACGCCCGCGGCCATCGTCCAATGGGGCACACTGGGGAAACAAAAATCCGCCGCCGGCACGCTGGCCACGATTGCAGCATTGGCGGCGAAGGAAAAAATCGTTCCGCCCGCGCTCACCATTGTCGGCGACGTGGTCAAGTTGCGTGAAAAACTGAACTGGTTCGAACAGCGTCCGTTGTTCGGCCAACGCATCGTGGTCACGCGCCCGCGCGGGAGGGACGCCGTGTCGGCATACCCACATTTCGGGGATGGCGGCACGCCATCCTTCCCGACAAGATTGGCCGAACTCGGCGCGGAGGTGCTGGAAATTCCGGCCATCAAGACCATCCCGACCAACGACAAGCAGGATGTTGTGGACGTGTTGCTGGGATTGAACTCCTACGATTGGCTGGTGTTTACGAGCGTCAACGGTGTGACGGCGTTTTTCGACCTTTTCTTCAAACGCTTTCAGGATTTGCGTGACCTGGGCGGAGCGCGCATCGCGGCGGTCGGGCCGGCCACCGCGGCGAAGTTGCGCGAACTGCATTTGCAGGTGGACCTGACGCCGGAGGAAGCGTTGGGCGCGAAAATCGCCAAGGTCTTTGCCGAAAACGAAAGCGTCGAAAACCTGAAAATCTGTCTGTTGCGCGCCAGCGAAGCGAACCCCGACCTGCCGCGCGAACTGGAAACGCTCGGCGCGATTGTGGATGACATTGCCATTTACCGCACCGTGGCCGAAACCGAGGATCGGTCGGGCGCGGGCGCCGACCTGCTCGAGAACGGCGCGGATTGGATCACGTTCACGAGCGGCTCGACGGTGGAACATTTCCACGCGCGCTTTGATTTACCGAACTTGCTGAAGAAATTTCCGCAAACCAAACTGGCCTCCATCGGTCCGGAAACGAGCAAAGCCATCCGCGCGCTGGGTTTGGCCCCGACCCTCGAAGCGAAAGAGCACACAACAGATGGTTTAATTGCGGAATTACTGCGCGGAACCAGGCCGGGGAAAACATTGAAATAGAGATTTCTGAGATAACAGGTAGCCGCCGACATCCATGCGTGTTGCCCGGACTGGTTCAGGCAAGGCGCGCCACCCCGTGCGCGCCGCTGAACTGTCAAAAACCAACCAATGTGCAAACGAGACGGCGCGCATGAAGTGACGCGCCGCAACCTTTGCGTTCTTTGTTTCCTTTGGGCAACACGCCCATCAATCGGTGCCAATCGGATAAAGGTGATCGACACGGTGCGATCTGAACCCGCAATGCGGGACGGTTGCGCGATCAATTGGATTACTTCAGGCCGTTTCTCCAGTGGGACGCTTGCTTGACTCGCCATCGCGCAAGCGCAACAGGAGGTAATAGGCCAACGGCGTCGCGATCAGCGAAAGCAGCACCGAAATGCAGAGCGCGCCGATGACGGCGACAGCCAGCGGCCGGAGCATGTCGGCGCCCGCGCCGATGCCGTACGCCAGCGGCAACATCCCCAGCGCCGCGGCCAGGGAAGTCATCAGGACCGGGCGTAGACGGCGGTGGCCGGCGCGCACCAATGCCTCCACCAGTTCCACGCCCTGATCCTGCAATTGCCGGGAAAAATCCAGCATCAGGATGCCGTTCTTGGCCACAATACCGACGCCGATGATGGCGCCGAGGAACGAAACAATATTAAGCGTGATGCCGGTGAGCCACAGCGCGACGAGCGTGCCGAACAACGCGAGCACCGAACCGAAAACAATCGCCACCGGCTCGTAGAACGAACGAAATTCGATCAGCAACACGGTAAAGACCAGCAGGATGGCAGCGGCCAGCACGACCATCAGGTTGCGAAAGGATTCCTGCTGTTGCTGGTAAAGTCCGCCGTATTCAACCGTGCCGGGCGGCAGTGATTTGTCCTGGCTTAACTTCGCTTGGATGTCTTTCATCGCGCTGCCCAAATCGCGGCCTTCAAGCCGCGCGGACACGATGATGTCCTGTCGTAAATCGTCACGGTCCAATTCCACCTGGCTCGGTTCAACCGACAAGTCGGCCACCTGATCCAGTCGCACGACCGCGCCGTCCGGTGTGCGAACGGGTAATTCGCGCAACGCGGCGATGCTGTCAACGGACGCAGGCTCGTTCCGCACCCGGATGTCAATCACCCGGTCGCCTTCGAGCATGGATGACGCCACTTCACCCATTAGCGCCGTGTTGGCCGTGTCGGCAATATCCTGCGCGGTCAGGCCGAATCGTTCGGCCTCCGCAGGCCGGACACGCAGATTGATGGACGGACCGGTCTCGGTGAGGCCGTCAAAGGAATCCACAACCCCAGCGATGCCATTCGTAATTTCGTTTTCGACGCGGGGCGCCGTCTGCTCCAGCCAGTTCAAATCCGGTGAAAACAACTTGATTTCGATGGGATCAGGAGTCAGTTGCAAATCGCCGATCACGTCAGTCAGGATTCCCGGAAATTCCCAGCGCATCATCGGGAACCGCTCGGCGAATTTATGACGCAATTCGGCGATGACCTCTTCCGTCGTGTGCCGGCGGTTCGGTTTGAGTTTGACCGCAAAGTCGCCGCGATACGGCTCGGTGACGAACATGCCCATTTCGGTGCCGAGTCGGCGCGAGTAACCTTCGACATCCGGGTTGGCACGAATAATCGCCTCCGCCTCGTCAAGAATGCGCGATGTTTCGGTGAGGCTGGTGCCCGGCGGCGCCCAGTAATCAATCACGAAACCGCCCTCGTCGAAGTCAGGCAGAAAATCGGATTCGAGCTGTTGGTAAACGAAAATACCGCCGAGCAGCACCAGCCCGCACGCGGCCAAGGTCAGCCAGCGGTGGCGCAAGGCGACACGGACGGCGCGTTCGTATATCCTGATGACCCGCGTCAGCAAAAACCCGCCTTCCAGTCCCGTCGGCGGGTGGCCATGCTCCATTTTTTCCGGCTCGCGGATGAACCACGCCGCCAGCGACGGCGTGAGGGTGAGCGCCAGGAGCAACGACACGAGCAGTGACACCACCATCGTCAGCGCCAGGGCGCGGAAAAACACGCCGGCGACACCGGTCAAAAATGCAAGGGGAATGAACACCACCACCGGCGTCAGCGTCGAGCCGATGAGCGGATAAAGGATTTCCCCGATGGCTTCCTGGATACCCGCCAGCCGTGGCCGGCCGGCGCCGATTTTTACACACATCGCCTCCACCACGACGATGGCGTTGTCAATGATGAGGCCGATGCAGGCGGCAATGCCGCCGAGCGTCATCATGTTAAACGTCATGTTCGCCAGTCTCATGGCGACGAACGTAATGAGCACCGTGATGGGGATGGTGACGATGGCCGTAAGCACGCTGCCCCAGCTTTTCAGAAAGAAATAGAGGATGAGCACAGACAGAACGAGTCCGAAGAGGATGGCGTCCCAGACACTGCCGACCGAGTCGCGCACGAATTGCGACTGATCATAATAAAAATCCAGATGCATGTCCGGCGGCAGTTCCTGCCGGAGTCGCTGGAGTTTTGCCTTCAACGCGGCGGCGATGTCGAGCGTGCTGCCGTCCGGCTGGCTTTGAACATTCAACAAAACGGCATTGCGCCCTTGAGCGGTGACCACCGTGTAAGCGGGCGCCGGTCCACGTTCGATGTGCGCCACGTCCCGGACCAGAATCGGGTGGCTGTCCCGCACCGCGATCACGATGCGGCCAATGTCCTCCGGCGAATGGACGCGCCCGTCCACCGTGGTCAGGTAAAGATGGTAATTTTCCTCGATCATGCCAGCCGGCGCGATGAGGTTGTTTTTTGCCAGCGCGTCGCTTACATCCGCCAGGCCCAAGCCGGCCGCCTGTAATTTCAACGGGTCCACGAGGACATGAAACTCCGGCACCCGGCCGCCGACGAGTTCCACTTTGGCGACGCCCGGGATTTGCAGGAAGAGCGGTTTCAACTGGTAATTCGCCGTCTCCCACAAAGCCATGATGTCGCGATTGGAACTGGTGAGGCTGATGCCGATGATGGGAAAGGCGGAGAACGTGACGCGCTCGATTTCGGTTTCGGCAGTCGTGGGCAGCTCGCCGCGGATCTCCGCCAGTCGTCCCAGCACGTACAATTCCGACTGCGGCATGTCCACATGCCAGTTGAAAAAGACATTGATCTGGGCCGAACCGCGTTTCGTCGCCGATCGCACCGAAAGCGTGCCCGGGATGTCCTTCATCGCCTCCTCGATCGGCCGCGTGACCGTGGCCATCATTTCATCGGCAGGCATGATGCCGTTGTTCACCAGGATGACCACGCGCGGAAAATCCGTCCGCGGGAACACCGAGGACGGCATATGCAGCGCCGAAAAAACTCCCGCGAGGCACAGGGCCGCCGCGATGAACGTGATGGACAAGGCGTGCCGCGTGGCGAACCGGCCGAGGCGCGAAGAGGTGACGGCAATCATGGGAAGCTACTTGAAATCAATCCCCTGTCAGGAATGACTAATAACGAAACCATAATGACTAAAGGATGACGAAGCCCGAATGACGAATGGCCGCCCGAGCAACGCCCATTCATTCGACATTCGACATTCGTCATCTGGAATTCTTTGGTCATTCGGATCTGGGGATGAGTCATTTTGCCACTTGGATTTTTGTTTCCTCCGGCAATCCGTAGGCGCCGACCGTCACCACGGCAGCGCCTGCTTTGAGCCCTTCCCCGGCAACCTCCACCCAGCCGTTCTCCCGGAAACCGGTGTGTACCGGTGTTTGCGAGGCTTCATCATCTTTGACCACCGCAATGACGCTTTGGCCGTTGACATCTGTGACCACGCTATCGGCCGGGGCCGCCAGGCAATCCACGTGAACGGCGGTAATGATTTTCAACGGGACAAATTGGCCGGGGCGCAGCCCGCTGGCGGCCGGCAACAACACCCAGGCTGGAACGGCACCGGTTTTCGGGTCCACCGCCGGGCTGACAATCGAAAGCGTTGCCGTCACGGGCGGCTGCGTCAGGACCTGCGCCTCCTCGCCGGTTTTCAAATCCGTCGCTTCCGCCGCCGGGATTTGCAGGCTCACCGCCAGCCGCTTTAAATCAACCACCTCGGCGACAACCGTGTTGACATCCACGGCCTCGCCGGCCTTGACGTTGAGCCGCGTGACGATTCCGGACAACGGCGCGATGACTTGCAGGGCGGCCAGTTGCGCCTCGGCGTCCTGCAAATTTTTCAATGACGTGTTTTGCTGGGCGTATAATTTTTTCTGCCGGGCTACTTCCTGCGCCGCGAAATCGGCCGTTCCCGCGCCGGCATTCAATTCCATCAGCACATCACCCCGCTTCACCATCTGGCCCTCCATGATATTGACCCGGGCCACCACCCCGGCGGAAGGGGCCGCGAGTTGCGCGCCAGCGGCCGGTTGCTCCACCGTGGCCGGCGCGGCTTCCACCATCCCATAACCGGTCACGTAGCGATGCAACGCCATGCGCTGAAGCCTGCCGATCTGAACGGAAACCACCGACGGCACATTTTCCGCCGGCGCTTCAGTTTCGTCATCCGAATTTGAACCGGCGCGGGAGGATTTAATGAGCGCATAGATGACCAGCGCGAAAATCAGGATAATCACGCCGCCGATAATGATTTGTTTTCGTTTCATTTTTCAGCTTGAGGAAAACCGTTTTGCGCCGTGTCCATCGTTGCGGGCGGAAGCGTCAACGGACTTTGCAGGGCATCCTCCAACCGGCCCAGCGCCTGTTGTGCCGAGACCAGCGCGTTGAGCCGGTTTTGCGACCCGGCGGCATATTCGACTTCGGCGTTCGCCACCGCCAGCGGGTCCGTCTCACCTGCCTGCGCCTGGGCGCGAACGGAACCCAATTGTTTCCGCGCATTGTCCAGCAGCGCTTTTGCGGTGGCCACCTGCTGCAGGGCGGCGTGATACCCGGTCAGCGCGCTGTCAATTCCGGCAATGGCATCGGCCTGGACTGACAAAAAATGCGCGGCGGCTTGAGCGCGTTTTGCCTCGGCCTCGGCCACCGGTCCCTGATTGTGGTTTAACAGCGGCAGAGTCAAGGTGAGTCCCAATTCCCACTGATTATCACCGGCGCTGCCGCTGTTCCAGGCGTAGCCGGGGCCGAGATGCAGGTCGGGATATTGATTGGCGATTTCAAGCTGGAGGGCGGACTGGCTGGCAGCGTATTCGGCCAGCGCACCCCGCACGTCGGCGCGATTCAACAACGCCTGCCTCCGGACTTCCGACCGGGTCAGACCGCGTGGGAATTGATTCAATTCAATGAAGGAAAGCCGGACGCCGGCCAATGCGTGCGTCGGCACGCCCAGCGCATGAGCCAGCTCGATGCGCGCCTGACGGGTTTTGCCCACCGCGTCCTCCCACGCCAACCGGGTCGTGGCCAAAGTGGTCCGGGCCCGGGTGACTTCAAAATCGGAGACCGAACCGGCGCTGAACTGACCGTCGAGCAAACGAACCACGTTGCTTTGTGCCGTATCCTGCCGGGCCAGTAATGCCTCGAGTTCACGTGCGGCATAAAGGTTGAGCAGCGCGGCGCGGAGCTGGCTGCGCACCTGCCAGACTACGCCGACGAGGTTCCAGCGCGCCACTTCGGCCAGTTGCTCCGCTTCAGCCACGCGTTTGCCGCGTTTGCCGGCGGTTTCGATGGGCAGATCAAAGCTCACCGGCACAATCCAAGGACTGGGTGTGTCGGGAATCTGGCTGTCGTAGCCCGGCGTCGCGGTCACGGAAGGATTCGGGCGCTCGCCGGCGGTAATTTTCGCGGCTTGCGCGGCGAGCAATTGCGCCCGCGCTTCGAGCAGCGCCGGCTGATAATAAAAAGCAACGAACGTTAGCTGCTTCAAGTTCCAGACGTCGCGCGGGCCGGGCATGGCAACATGGTTTGTCTCGAAAAAGGCCCGGAGATGTTCATCGGCGAGCGAACGCGCGTCGAAGGCGGCGGCGGTGTTTTCCGGTGAAATGGGCCGCGGATGATACGTAGCGCAGCCGCCGGCAAGAAGGAGGATGGCGGAAAGCGTCCAACACCCAGCCTTCAACATCCAACGTCCAAAGACTGCGGTAGGGCGCGTCACTCCGTTCGCGCCGAGGCTGGACAAGCGCGATACGGCGCGCACGGAGTGACGCGCCCTGCCATTGGAGGTTCGTTGTGGGATTTTGGATGCTGGATGGTTCATTGGCTTGCCTCCAGCGGCAGGCGAACGGTGACGGTTGTCAATTGGGACGGTATTGATTCGACCTGAATCGTTCCGCGGTGCGCGGAGACAATCCATTTGGCGATGCTCAGGCCGAGACCGCAACCGTCCACCTCATTGCCGTGTGCCGGGTCACCGCGGTAAAACCGGTCGAACACGCGCGGCAACGCTTCCGGCGGGATGCCCGCGCCGGTATTGGCAATGGTGAATTCCGCCATTCCACTCGCCCGGCACAGATTCATAGTTACCTGGCCCTGCGGGTGGTTGTATTTGACGGCATTGTCGGCCAGGTTGAGCAATAATTGCCGCAAACGATGCCGGTCACCGGTCAAAACAATGTCTTCGCAGGCTTTCATTTTGACTTTGATGCCTTGCGGCTCAGCCAGGATTTGGGCATCGGCACGGGCTTCCCAAACCAATTCGTCGAAGTGAAGTTTGTCCGTTTTCAAGGTGACCTGGCCGGCATCCGCCCGGGCGAGCAAGGTGAGGCCGTCCACAATGCGGGCCAGCCGCTGCAATTCGTCCAACTGGCTGACGAGCCGTTCGCGCTCGGCTGCCGAAAGAGATTCATCGCGCAACGCGGTTTCCGTTTCGCCGCACAATACCGTCAACGGCGTTTTCAGTTCGTGCGAGGCGTGCAACGTAAATTCGCGGGTGCGATTGAATGAATCGTCGAGCCGCGCCAGCATGGCGTTAAAAACCTCCGTCATTCGGTCCAGCTCATCGCCGCTGCCGGTGCGCGGGAGCGGCTTGCGCAGATTGCGTTCATGCACTTTGGTAATGGCCTCGGTCAGCCGGGTCACGGGCGCCATGGCTTTCCGCGTCAACCACCAGCCGCCCAGCAATCCCAGCACTACGGCCGGCAGTCCCACTTCAAAGACCATCTCGCTGGTTTCAGAAATGGCGTATTCCGTCGGTGCGCGACGATGTTCATGGCGCAATTGTTCGTCAATTTCCCGGTAGGTTCCCAATCCGATGATGAGCAGGGAGGCCGTCAGCACAACGGCGTACCACAAGGTCAGGCGCGTCCGGATCGTCATGATGGTTCCTGCAACACGTATCCGACGCCGCGCACGGTTTGGAGCAATTTGGGTTCGAACTGGGCGTCAATTTTCTCTCGCAGGCGGCGGATGTAAACGTCCACCAGATTTGTGCCCGGGTCGAAATCGTAGTCCCAAACCTTTTCGAGAATCATCATGCGTCCGCACAACCGGCCCGCCGAGCGCATGAGAAATTCCAGCAGCCGGTATTCCCTCGCCGTCAACTCGATTGCCGTCCCGCCGCGCTGCGCCCGGTGCGTCACGGTGTCGAGCGTCAAATCCGACACCCGCAACACCGGTGATTTATTGTCGCCGCCGCGCCGGCCCAGGGCGCGCACGCGGGCGACCAGCTCCGCCAGTTCAAACGGTTTGGGCAGGTAATCATCCGCCCCAGCATTCAGGCCTTCGACCCGCTCGTTCACCTCGCCGCGGGCGGACAGCAGAAGGATGGGCGTCGCGTCCCGGCGCTCGCGCAACTGGCGCAACACACTAAGGCCGTCGCGCCCCGGCAGCATGATATCGAGCACGATGACGTCGAACGGTGTTGTCCGCGCGGCAGCAAGCGCGTCATCCCCGTTACCGCAAACGTCCACGGCGAAACCTTCGGCCTGCAGCGCCTTGCGGACAAATGACGCCGTCTTCTTCTCGTCTTCAACCACCAGCACGCGCATAGGCCGACCGGAAAAAGTCACGGGTTGGACGAATTGTCCATGCCGTAAACCAGAATTTTGAAGGTGCCGGGAACCATCCGCGGGCGCCGCTCGCCTTCGGCCGGCGGTTCGAATTGGGCGGTGGCCAGGTAAATCTTGTGCGTGGCGGGATCCAGCGCCATGGTGCGCGCACCGCGTTGGGTTTGCAGGCTTTGGACCAAGGTCAGTTTGTCCGGCGCTTCTTCCTTCGCAATCGTCGTGGTGCCATCGCTACACGAGGCAAAGGCCAGTCGGGTTTCCGGATCAAATGCGTTGGCATCCACCCCCTGCCCGATCGGCACGGAAGCCAGCACTTTGCCGCTGGCACTGTCCATCATCACCATCAACTTATTGTGGCAGCCAAGAAACAGCCGGTGATTTTTCACGTCAATGGCCATCCCGGAAGCCTCCTCGCCCGGGGCAATCGGCCACCGGTTCACCACCTGGTGGGTTTTGGCATCAATGACCGCCACCTCGCTTTTGTTTTCAAGATTGTCATACACCCGACCGGCTGTCGGATCGGCTTGCGCGAACTCCGGCCGGCCGCCAAGCGGAATGGTGGCGACGACCTTTTGTCCTTTCACGTCAATCACGGTCGCCGCCTGTGCGCGGCCACAGAAAAGGTAGGCCTCGTTGAGGGCGGGATCGTAAGTGTAACCGTCCGGGCCTTCGGCCGTATCCACCTTCGACAGCGTTTGCAGCGTTTTCAATTCCACGATCCCGGCCTTGTTTTCATGCCCATTGCTGGTGACACCGAGGCCAAGGTCGGCGGCGATGGCCACGCCGTGCACGCCCGGCGTGTTGGTGATTACACCGCAGACCTGGTCCTTGGCCAGGTCAATCACTGCGACTTCAGTCGCGTGCGAGACATAGAGGCGTTGCGCGGTTGAATCCACGGACAAATAATCCCAGCCGCCGTTGCCGCCGACAGGAATTTCCTTGATGAAGTGATAAGGTCCGTCCGCGCGGCAGGCCGCGGCCGTCAGGAGGCCAAGGGCGCCGGATAACACCGGCAGGAAATTTTTTTTCATGTTGCTCCATACGGTTGAGGTTTTGGTTGGATGGTTCGCGATTACTTTTTATTTTTCATTGCCTTGCCGTCAATGTTCATCTGCTTTGAAATTACCAACCCGGCCATGAAACAATGCCAACATGAATGCCGGCTGAATTTTGCGTGACAATTCTGTCATTTGCCGCCGCACCGCCAAAGAAGATTTCATCCGGAACTTCCCAGAAATTGCTCGACCGTCTTTGATGATCGTTGTACAGGTGGTTGTAATATGAAACCCGCGGCCAAGATCTTCAACGTTCGATTCCCTTTTGTTTTCCTGATGTCGGCACTGCTTCTGGCCGGAAACGGGAACGTCGTCCTGCTGGCCCAGAACAACACCCGCGCGACCACGACGGCGTCAGGCGTGTCGGAGTATCCGACCGATCCTTCCCAGTTGCCCGGCAAAGGGCCGGCGGCAACCTGGAGCGGACTGCCCAAACTGTGGGCGCAGCGTCATGCCCAATGGGGGCGGACCGCTGGCCAGGACAAGGGCGCGGTCGTGTTTTTGGGAGATTCCATTACCCAGGGCTGGAATGCGCTGGCCAATGCCTTTCCGAACCTCAAGGTCGCCAATCGCGGCATCGGGGGCGACACGACGCGCGGCGTATTATACCGCCTGAAGGACGACGTTCTTGATTTGAATCCGAAAGCGATTGTGCTGCTCATTGGCACCAATGACATTGGCAACGGCGCCCAGCCGGAGGATGTGGCGGACAACATTGAAGCCATTTTGCAGGAAATAAAGAAATTCAACCCCCGTCTGCCGGTCATCGTTTGCCAGGTGATGCCGAGGAGTGATCGCAACCTGCATGCCGCGCCCCGGATTGAAAAGCTCAACGCGCTGGTCATGGCGGCGATTCAAAACGACCCCCAATTCACACCGTGCGACACGTGGAGCATTTACGCCGATAAGAACGGTGATTGCCCAAAGGATCAATTTCCTGATTTGCTGCATCCCAACGCCGCGGGTTATGAAAAATGGGCGGCCGCCTTGAAACCGATTTTTGCGAAATTGAATCTGCCGGCGCCGTGACCGCCCTTTAGTCGGTGAGCGGCAGATGCGCATACACGGCGAGGGCCTGGGCACGCGAGCGCACGTGAAGCTTTTCGTAAATCCGCCGGATGTAAGTGTTCACCGTTTGCACGCTTAACTGGAGCGAATTGGCTATTTCCTTGTAAAGAAAACCACGCGCCAGCAAATCGAGGACCTCTTGTTCACGCGGGGAAAGGCTGGCCGCGCCACCCGAACCGGTCATCGGCCGGCAAAAGGACTGCACCACTTTCCGGGCAATACTGCTGCTCATCGGCGAGCCTCCGGCGTAAACCTCCCGCAGCGCGGTCAGCAACGTCTGACGCGGAGCCTGTTTCAGCAGGTAACCGCTCGCCCCCGCCGCCAGCGCCTTGAAAATATGATTGTCGTCTTCGTACACCGTCAGCATGACAAATTGGGTCGGAGGCAGGACCGGTTTCAAACGGCGGATGCATTCGATGCCGTTCATGCCCGGCAAATTGATATCCACCAGCACGACCGCCGGTTTTTCCCGGGGCAATATCTCCAGGGCGCTCTCCGCGTCGTCATGCTCGCTGACGCATTGAAAACCGTCCGCGCGCCGAATCCAGTCGGCCAGGATTTCCCGGGCCGACACGTCATCTTCGATGATGGAAACGGTAATGCTCATCTCATTCTATCTTTTCACTTTATCACGTCCGAAAAAAAAGGCTTGTCACGACTTTTAGCGACATCCGCCGCAAGGGGAAGGGCGCCCGGTTCCGGCGCGGGCGGGCGGGTCGGGCCCGACTCCGGCTGGTCCGGCGGCACCGGCACGATAAATTGCACCTCGGTCCCCTGCTCCGGCGCACTGCGGATTTGACAGCGTCCGCCAATTTTTTCGAGGCGGCGGTGCATGTTTCTGAGCCCGTTGCCGGAGGTGGAGCGGCCGGTTTCGCGCGGCACTTCGCGCCGCAGCGGCTCCGGCACAAAGCCGCGTCCATGGTCGCGCACCAAAAGGGTAAAAGCGTGGGCGTCGGTCGTCAAAGAGATGCTGACTTCCGAAGCCGCGGCATGTTTGACGACGTTGTGCAACGCTTCCTTGAACGCCAGGAACAGATTGTGACGCACCTCTGCCGTGACCGGCCACGGCGGCAGTTGCACGGGCACATCCAGCCGGCAGCGGATGCCAAGCGAACCGAGGAATTCCTGGGAGAATTTTCCCAGGTAATTGGCCAGGCTGTCCAGCGTGTCGTGCTCCGGGTTGACGGCCCAGACAATTTCATCCAGGGCGCGGGTGAGTTCGCGGGTGGTGGCGTAAATGCGGTTCAACTGGATGCTCGCCTGGCCCGGGTTCTGCAATTCACCCTGGGCGGACTGGCTGAGCAGCGATATGCGCGTCAGGTTGGCGCCCAGGTTGTCATGGATGTCCCGGGCAATGCGGGTGCGCTCGCGCTCAATCGCGCGCTGGCGTTCGAGGCGATCGAGTTTCCGGCGCATGCGCCGCCGGGCAATCCAGAACACTCCGCCGGTCAGAATCGCCGCCGCCGAGACGCCGGCTACGACATAGAACCACCAAGTCTGCCAGAAATACGGATGCACGGTGAACGCCAGCACCGCACTGGCGGTGCTCCAAATACCGTCGCTGTTGCAAGCCATCACTTCAAACCGATAGCGACCCGGCGGGACGTAATTGTAAATAACCTCCCGCTTCGTCCCGGCATCCGTCCACTCCTGGTCCGATCCCTGCAACCGGTATTTGAAGCTGACCTTTTCCGGCGCCACGAAGCTCAGGCCGGTATAGCGGAATTCCAACTGGTGCCGCCCCGGCGGAATCCGGAGGGCGCCGCCGGCGCGCTCGTTCCCTTCCACCGGCCGACCATCCATAAGCACCTTTTCGATCAGCACCGGCGGTGGCAGTTGGTTGACTTTGATGTTGTCCGGGTCTATGCCGACCGGACCCTTGCTGGTGGAAAACCACAGCCGGCCATCGCTGGTCCAGCAACTGGCAGGCTGGAAGCCGCCGGAACATTCCAGCGTGGGCATTCCGTCACCCGTTCCGTAAACCAGGGGGTGCACCGCCGGAATCCGCCCGTCGGCGCACTGGTTCAGTTCCTTTTTTTGTATGCGGAAGATGCCGCCGTGCGAGCTGATCCAGAAGTTGCCATGGTCGTCCTGTTCGATGGCGCAAATGAAATTGTTCGGCAGACCTTGCTCTATTTGGACGGATGAAAAGCGCCCGTTTTGGAGCCGATCCAGGCCGCCGCCGTAAGTTCCGATCCACAAGACGCCCTCCGTGTCCAAATGGAGGCACTGGACGAAATCGCTGGAAAGTCCGTCGGCTTTTCGGAATTGCTTTACGACGCCGTGTTGCCACCGGCCCAGACCGCCGCCCATCATGCCAAACCACACTGTGCCATCCGGGGCTTCGGTAACGGTCCGGACATCCGGCAAGACCAGGTTTTGTTTCGCGCCAAAACTGGTGATCGCGCCGGCCTGATAGCGTATTAAACCGGTGTCGGTTCCAATCCAGGTCACGCCCTCGCGCTCCGGCAGGATGGCCAGCACCGGCGCGGTAAAGTTTTCCAGACCGGGCGCGCGCGCGAACTGGTTGCTGTGTTGAAGAAACAGCCCGCCGCCCCAGGTCCCCGCCCAAAGCTGGTTCCCGCTGTCTTCGGAAACCGACCAGACGAATAAATTCAACAGACCATTGTTGTCCCCAAAATGAGTCCACTCGCCATTTTGCAGCTCATACAGGCCGGCGCCCTCGGTGCCAATCCACATGGATCCGCGGCGGGAACAGGTGACGGAGAGCACGTTGGCGCCCTGCCAATCGTCCGGCGGGTTCAAGGTGGTGACGCGGCTGGGACGCAGGGCCACCAACCCGCTGTTGCCGGTGCCCACCCACAAGGTGCCCTCGCGGTCCTCGCACAACGAGCGCACCCAGTTGTTCGGAAATCCGTGGGCGCGATCAAAATGAACCACGCCGCGGTGCGGAAAGATTAAAAAAAGTCCCTGCTGCAAGGTTCCCACCGCCAGGCCGCCGGACGCCATTTCCATCATGGCCGTGACGGAGCTTGGGCCCAACGGGCTGGGGCCAAAATCCTGGGTCCCGGTTCCCTCCCATTTCAACACCCGGTCGCGTGTCATCATCCAAAGGCCGCCGTCAGCGCCGGAGCAAATCCACTCGATAAAATCCTGGGGTTGCAGCCTTACCGGGATGGGAACCAGACGGCCACGGTCAAGGGTATAAACCTCGCCGTCGCTATAAACCCAGATCGTTCCTTGCGGACTTTGGGTCAAGGTCACGGCCGACACCGCGCCGCCGGTGTTGGCCATGGCGACCGCCTCGCCGTCCAGCGCCACCAGTTTGCCGCTCGGGTTCAGGAGCCAAACCCGACCCGAGGCGTCGGCGCCCATATTCTGAATTTTTCTGCTCTCCCACGAAGGA
>Ga0335073_10007307_pt1 | contig 15487 bp, 14 predicted proteins | sample Lox_Sample_22_FD_207093 | JGI IMG/M metagenome (GOLD analysis project Ga0335073, IMG submission 207093) | Soil microbial communities from Loxahatchee National Wildlife Refuge, Florida, United States - Lox_Sample_2.2 | ecosystem: Environmental > Terrestrial > Soil > Wetlands | place: USA... | reverse complement strand
ATAACCCACAGCACCGGGGCCATGCGGTTGAACAGCGCGCCGAGAATGACAAGGACGAGGCGCTCGGGACGTTCCATAAATCCTACGCGGCAGGAGCCGATGAGCGATTCGGCGCGGGCACGCGTGTAGCTGACCATAATGGCGCTGATCATGACGAAGGCGGTGAGGACGACATAGAAGAAGCGTCCGCCGCGTGCGTAGAAGACGAGCAGACCGAGAAATTGCGAAGCGTCGGAGTAGCGGTCGACGACGGAATCAAAGAAAGCTCCGAAGCGGGTGACGCGGTTGGTGGCGCGCGCGACTTGTCCGTCCACCAGATCGAAGAAGCCGGAGAAGATGATGACCAATCCGGCATAGATGAACAGGCGCTTCTGATTGCCGGCGTTGGCGGAGCCGAACAGAATCGCGGCCCAGGTGTTAACCAGCAATCCCATGAACGTGAGAACGTTGGGATTAATGCGGGAAAGCGCGAGCCAGCGCACGATGGTGTCGAGCAGCTTGCCGCAGGCCCGGCCGAAGGCGGATGTCCAGCTCAGCGACATTATGCGCCAGCCTCTTTCCGGTCATCGGATTCCACCTCGTCGTGAATGGTGCTGAGCTTGAGGATCTCCAACTCGCGCTTGCCGTTAGGTGTGACGACGACGGCTTCGTCTCCAACTTTTTTGTTGAGTAGGGCGCGCCCGATGGGGCTCGTTGTGGAGATTTTGCCGGCGGCGACGTCTGATTCTTCGCTGGTGACCAGCTTGTATTCGACTTCTTCGTCCTTGGTGCTGTCGTAGACCTTGACGGTAGATCCCAAGCCAACTTTGTCGCGTGGGATGTTGTTCATGTTGACCATGGACAGGTCGGCCAGCCGCTTGCCGAGTTGCCGGACGCGCGCCTTGACGAACTCCTGCCGCTGCTTGGCCATGTGGTATTCGGCGTTCTCGCTGAGATCGCCAAGAGCAGCGGCCTTCTTGATTTCTTTCGGTAGCTCGTGAATCAGTTCGTGTTCGAGCGCGTCAATTTCTTCCTGCAACTTCCGTCTTATTTGATCTGTCATGGATTAAAACCGGATCACGGCAAGGCTTGGGACATTATAAACCTCACGGCGATGCTCTGCCCGGGAGTTAGGCGAACTTTGCATCTGGCAGGCCCATTTTGAAATCGAACGGGCATGTATAGCCTCCATCAATCGCAACTGCCATTTGTGGGAATGTCGCATGAGTTCTGGGGTCGGGATCATGGGCCGGTGGGCATCTCGTTCTTTCTGGTCATTGGCGAGCCGGGTCGAGGAACGCGGCTGCACAAGCACGACTATGACGAGATCGTTTATGTGATCGAAGGGCGATCGAAGTGGGTGGTTGGGGATCAGGAACGGGAGGCGGTCGCTGGAGACGTGCTGATTGTGCGAGCGGGCGAGCCGCATAAGTTCGTCAACAGTGGGGACGGGCCACTGCGGCAGTTTGACATTCATTTGAATCCGACGTTTGAGACGATGTGGCTGGAGTAATTTCCCACTTCTGGCAAGACCGGCCAGAAGTGGGGGCACCCAGGCTCAGGATGACAATGCCTGCTTCAGATCGGCGATCAAGTCATTCGCATCTTCGATTCCTACCGAATAACGAATCAATGCCTCGGGGATGCCGGCGGCGGCGCGTTCTTCTGGCGTCGATTCCACATGGCTGGTGGTCGCGGGAGGGCCTGCAACCGTTTCAACGGCTCCCAGATTGGCGGCAAGATTCGCGTATCGCAGGCGAGGCAGGAACTGCTTGACCGTGTCGAATCCGCCATGAAGGGCGAAGCTGAGGACGCCACCGAATCCGGACATTTGCCGGCGGGCGATCTCGTGGCCTTCGTGCGAGGGAAGGCCGGGATAGAACACTTTGGCCACGCGCGGATGCGCGCTGAGGAATTCTGCGATCTTCAAAGCGCTTTCGTTTTGTTGGCGAATGCGAAGATGAAGCGTCTTCATGCCCCGAAGGAGCAGATATGCCGACATGGGTTCGAGGCAGGCGCCGTTAATCTCGCGGAAATGGTAGATGCGGCTTACTGGATCTTTCGGGCCACAGGCGATGCCGCCGAGAGCGTCGGCATGGCCGCCAAGAAATTTGGTGGCGCTATGAATGACGAGATCGGCGCCGAGTTCGATGGGACGCTGATTGATAGGCGTGGCGAAAGTATTGTCGACGACGACGGTCGCTCCGTGACGATGAGCAGCTGCGGCGAGACGGGCGATATCGACGACTTTTATCGTGGGATTGGTGGGAGATTCGAGGTAAACGACTTTGCAGCCTCGGGCGATTTCGGCCTCGATAACCGCATGATCGGTCGTGTCGCAGAGAGTGACGTCGATCTGAAATCGCGGCAGGAATTCGATGAAGATTTTGTTCGTTCCGCCGTAAGTGTCTTTGACGGAGACGACGCGGTCTCCCGGCGAAAGCAGGGTGAATAGCGTGTTGCTAATCGCGGCCATGCCTGAGGAAAAACTGGTGGCGGCTTCAGCACCTTCGAGGTCACGGACTTTCTCTTCGAATGCCGCGACTGTCGGATTCGTGTTACGCCCGTAGATGTGGCCGGCTTTGCGTCCGAGGGCAACTTCGAGCCACTCTTCGACAGTTTCGTATCCGTAGGAGACGCTGAGGGAAACGGGAACTTGGGTGGCTCCAGCCCACCGCGGTCCGTCCTCACCGGCCCAGACGGAGCGGGTGCCGAGGCCGAGACGATTGTTGTTTTTGGGATCGGTCATGGAGGGTCCGCAAACATGATACAGGCCAACGACGTGCCGATGCGTCCATTACTCAAACCGCTCGAAGGGCGGCAAGCCTGTGACACTACTGTGCAAAGTTATGAGCCATGACCTCGGAGCCGCGCTGCTGCAACTTGGCGGCTTGCTCCTGGGCTTCCCCGATCTGAGCAGGGGACAATATTTTGGCGAGAGAATGAAGCAGATCGCGGCCGCGCGGGTCACCTGAGAGATCGGCGGCTTTAATCCATGCGTAGGCTGCCTCGGGATTCTTACCCGTGCCTCGACCTTGAGCGTACAGGTATCCAAGTTTGATCCGCGCGCCGGTGTGGCCCTGCGCGGCTGCTTTTTGAAACCAGGCGAAGGCCTCGCGATCGTTCTGGGTGACGCCCTCGCCCCTAAGGTAGAGATCGGCCAGATTGTTCTCTCCCAGAGGATTGCCGGCCTCTGCCGCCTTGCGATACCACTCAGCTGCGGTGGAAAGGCTGCGCGCACATCCGAGGCCTTGGTCGTACATATATCCCAGGTTGGTCTGAGCGCTACTGTCGGCGGCTTCCGCTCCCTTTCGGAACCAACGAAGTGCGTCCGAGTCGTCTTGCCGAACGCCCTTTCCTTCCAGGTAGAGGATTCCGAGATTGTAGTAAGCCCGGGCAAAGTGTTGGCTGGCAGCTGCATGCAGCCACTGGAGGGCAGCCCCATAGTTCACTGGCGTTCCCCAGCCGTTGATATACATGACTGCAAGATTCACTTGGGCGGGTGCGTATCCGCGCACAGCCGCACGTTCGAACCACTCCATGGCGTCCTTTTCGCTGTAATCAGGACCGATGACCAGGATGGAGGCGATGCCTAACTGATTCTGCTCAAAAGACTGGCCATTTTCAGCCATGCGGCGGACGGTGGACAGATCGCAGACCTGGGCACTGGAGTCTGTCTGGTGCGTGACGACAACCAGGCTGCATTGTTTGTTGGCGGATGTTTGAGCCAACGCGGTTAGATTGAGGCTAGCGACTACTAAACAAGCTGCGGCCACGGTTAGTAGAACCTGTTTTGCATTCATTGCATTCCTCCCGACTTGTTCGAAATGAGCCTAACTTGCCGTCGGAAGGAAAGAACCGCAATGCAAAGCAGGTCATTTCTTCGAAGGGCCTACCTCATTTGCGGGCTATCAGGATCTCATCGGATATCGCATAGATGACAAATGACTTATTCGAGCGTCCAAGGGAACTGGAGGGCGGTTCGCTGCGTAGGAACATGACAAGGGGCACGTCGGAAATGACTGGCCGAGTGGACTGTCTAAGATTGTGGAGCCGCAGATGACCAGAGGCATGTTCGATCGCGCACGTTTCGGTCCTTACGAAGTGGACTTGCAGACTCGCGAGCTGTGGAAATTCGGCACGCGACTCAAGCTCATAGGGCAGCCATTTGAAATCCTGACGATGCTGCTTCGCCGGTCGGGCGAGCTTGTCACGCGAGAGGAAATGCGCTCGCGGCTATGGCCGTCAGACACTTTTGTGGATTTCAACCATGGTCTGAACGCGGCCGTGAACAAACTGCGCGAGGCTCTGAGCGACTCTGCCGAGAGTCCCCGATATATCGAGACTCTTCCTCGGCGAGGATACCGATTTATCGCAGAAGTTGAGTGGCTGGATTTGAAGCCGGCTCACAAATCAGGACCGGAGAAAGAAAGCGTCCGTTTGAGCGTGGCAGACTCCGTTCCTGAGTTTGCGTCGGCTCCAGAATTGCATGCGCAATCCTTCTCCACTCAAATTGAAAGTGAATGGGTGCGTTATTTTGTCGGCGCAGGAGTGATGTTCACGCTGGTAATTATCTTTTGCCTGATCGTTGTCCTCCATGGCGGATTCCGCGTTCCTAAGGCTAGTGCCGAACACGCGGCATTGGAGCACACGAGACCACTATTAACGATCGCAGATACTTCCACGCCCGCCTTCTCGCCCGACGGTAACTCGGTGGCTTTTTTTCGAGAGCGCACAGTGACTGGCGAGGCCGGCATCTATGTGGTTTCGGTCGGTGGCGACCATCCTCTTCAGCTGACGACCGGAGACAGGGACTGTTGTCCGGTGTGGTCGCCCGATGGGCGCTCTATCGCATTCACCCGAGAGGTAGGTCACGTCTACTCGATTCACGTGGTGGCGGCCGATGGCAGCAGTGAGCAGAAACGGCAAGCCGGAGGGGTACTGGCAGGGCAATTGACGGCGTCCCCTATGCAGCGAATCGTTGCAGTCGCCGCCAAGGAATCGTGGCGAGATCGAGAGATTCCCACAGGCGGAATTGCTCCGGCCCGGCCCGGTATTGACTGGTCCCCAAACGGAGGCCTCATCGCATTCTCAGGAGCGGATGGGCTTTACGCGGTCTCACCAGATGGCTCGGCCCTCCATCGCATCACAACCGCGCCGCCGTTAACTCAGGATTGGGGGCCTGAGTTTTCACCGGATGGAAGCCAAATGTTGTTCGTTCAAGATCACCAGAGCGACTTGTCGAACGAAATTCTTTTGGTCTCAGTCGCGGGTGGAGAATGCAAGCATGTTTACTCCGAGCGGGGAAGAATCGCCTCGCCGCCAAAATGGTCGTATGACGGGCGGTCGGTGATCTTTTCTTCCAATCGAACAGGTCATCCAGCGCTATGGAGGATCGCGTTGGATTCTCCCAACAAAGCGGTCCAGGTCAGCGAGGCGGGCTCTCCGGCCTGGGATCCCGACGTTTCGCGCCGGGGCTATCGTCTCGCGTACGAGCACCTGCTGCGCAGTCTTAGTATCTGGCAAATGGATTTGTCGGTACCCGACAAGCCACTGTCTTTATTGATCTCTGGCACAAGCGACACCGACCAGGGGCCAGGCCCGCAATTTTCTCCCGATGGCCGGAAGGTCGCCTACATGTCGGACCGGTCGGGAACCATGGAAATCTGGGTTGCGAATCGCGACGGGAGCAATCCCTTCCAATTATCGGCAGTCGGAGGCGCAGGCACCCCGCGCTGGTCACCTGACAGCCAGTCTGTCGTTTTTGATGTGGCAACCGTGACCGGTCCTAAAATCGTTGTGATGGGCCTGCGTGGCGGCGCACCGCAAATCTTGGCGGACGGCGAGGTCCCAAGTTTCTCCCGGGATGGCAAGTGGGTTTACTTTGCTTCTGCTCGCACGAGAGATTGGCAGGTCTGGAAAGTGCCGGTGATTGGAGGTTCGGCAATCCAAGTCACGCATCAAGGTGGACACGCTGCGCTCGAATCGCTGGACGGCAAGTTTCTTTACTACGCAAAAAATCCGGGGCCGGAACCGGAAATCTGGCAAGTTCCGGCCGAGGGTGGAGAAGAGACTGCTTTGCCATTGGTCAGGCCGGGATCGTGGGCGAGCTGGCAGATCACGAAAAACGGAATCTTGTTTGTGGGGCCGTCACTCGGGCATCAGGCGGTGCTCAGCTTCTACGATTTCGCACGGGACAGAACGACCGAAGTCGCAGTGCTAAACCGCATTCCATTTTGGTTAGGCGCAACCCCGGACGGAAAATCGGTGGCCTTTGATCAGCCCGGTCAGGAACAGGATCAAGCGATGCTGGTCGACAACTTTCGTTAATGCCGCGCTGACTAGAATCCGCCGGGCACTGGCTTATGCTTGGAATTCTGATGCTTCGGGGAAGCGCAGCTTGCACTTGGCCAGAGTCAGGGTGAGCAACTCTTCCACCTTGCATTCGTCGCAATTGCGGGCCATGGCCAGTTCGCTCACCAACAGGTAGCGGGCGCGCTCCAGCATCTTTTTTTCGCGGAAGGAGAGCGGCTTGGCCTGATGCAGGGCGATCAGGTTCTTAAGCACGCCGGCGACTTCGAACAGCGATCCGGTGCGCATCCGGTCGGAATTTTCCTTGAAACGATCCTTCCAGTCCCCGCTGCTGCCGTTCTCGCTAAGTGATAGATAATCCAAGACTTTCTGGATTTCCCCGTTGCGGACGACGCGCCGCATGCCGACACTTCCGGCATTGTGGCAGGGCACCATGACTTTCAGGCTGCTGGCCTTGATGTGCAGCAGGTAGAAGCGCTCGATGGTAGCACCGATCGAACGGCTGCCGATCTGCTCGATAACTCCGACGCCATGATTGGGGTAGACAACCTTATCGCCGATGTGGAAATTCAAGTCCGTACCGCTCATAAAATTCACCCTAAGGTAGGAGGGTTAGTGGGGAGAACGTCATCTATCCTGTAAACATGGTACTCCCGAAATGGGAAGGAAGGCAAGCCGTGGGGCATGGGTGGTAGTTATTGGGGGTTGCCGATTTCACGTCCTCAAGATGCGGCTCGCCGTAGTCATCGCACAGGAGCCCAGAATAGATGATCCCGGTCACTGAACAATTGCAACGTGATATGTAGTCTGCTCTCGTAGTCGGACCGCAGTGGAACCAGCTGAACTTCTACGACGTAAACATCCGTAAGCCTCGCGCGAGGATCACATTCCCTTCATGGCAACGTCCAAACCAGCATGACGCTTCGCGACCTCATTCTCGACGTGATGCGCACCCTGTGGGCCCACAAATTGCGCGCGTTTCTGACAATGTTTGGCATTGCGTGGGGAATTGTGTCGATTGTGCTTATGGTGGCTGCCGGTGAAGGGCTGCGTAAGGGACAGGAAGAACAGGAGCGGACGCTGGGGAAAGACATCATGATCGTCTTCCACGGCCGCACCAGCTTGCAGGCAGGTGGGTTGCACGCAGGACGATTGGTCCATTGGGAAGATCCGGACCTGCCTGTGGTTCAGGCCGAGTCGCCCGACTGTCAATTTGCCATCCCCGAGCTTGAGCAGGAGACGGTGCGGGCTCATACCAGCTACAACAACGCTGCTTTTCTTGTGACCGGGTCCTATCCGGTGTTCGCTGAAATACGCAGTCTCGATGTCGGAGCGGGGCGATTTTACAACTGGAGCGACATGCGCGAGGGCAGGCGGGTCGCGTTCCTCGGATCGGACGCGGCTAAGCAACTGTTTCCCGGTCGAAACTCCGTCGGGGAGAACGTATATCTGGACGATTTTCCCTTCGTGGTGATCGGGGTGATGGCGAGCAAGAAACAGGATTCGTCGTATGACGGCTGGGACGTAAACAAGATCTTCATTCCGTTTTCCGCGATGCGCCGGGATTTCCCTGATAAGCCTCCTGGAACTCCCACTACATTTGATCAGTTGCTGGTTGTGCCTAGGTCTGTCGGGCAGCATCAGGCCTGCAAGCACGAAGTCCGCGTCGCGCTGGCCCGCATGCATAACTACGATCCGAATGACAAGGAAGCTTGCCCGATCTGGGACACGGTTCAGGAGGCGCAGGCCTTTAAAACTATGACGGATGGAATGAAGCTTTTCCTCGGTGCGGTTGGAGTTGTGACCTTGTTGCTGGGAGGCATTGGCGTGATGAACGTCATGCTGGTAGCGGTCCGTGAGCGAACTCGCGAAATTGGAGTGCGCAAGGCGATCGGGGCTCCAGCAGCTACGATTTTGCGTCAATTCTTCATTGAAGCTTTGATCATTGCAGCATTAAGTGGCGGTATTGGCATGGGGGTGGCGTTTGGATTGTGCGCGCTTGTAAATCTGCTGCCCATGCCCGATTTCTTTGCCGGCTTGATCCCGAGTTGGACATCGGGAATGGTGGCGACCGGGTTGTTAGGAACGATCGCTGTTGGAGCGGCGCTCTATCCGGCGCGGCGGGCTGCGTCCATCGATCCGATTGAGGCGCTGCGATACGAAGCGGGAGGATAGCCTCGGGTCGTGAGATCAGGCCGGGAACTTCGGATTATGCAGCTCGTAGGTCTTTATGCTTGTAGCCGTGATTGTCGAAGCCTGGGTCGCGCTTAAGCGCAACATGACCCGCAGCTTGCTCACCATGCTGGGCATAGTCTGGGGTATTGCGACGGTTACTCTTCTGATTGCGTACGGGAGCAGTTTTCGCAGCGTTCTGGTAAACGGATTCGACGCATTTGGAAAGGGCGCTGTGATTTGCTGGCCGCAACAGACCAGCGAGCAGCCCGGTGGGCAAAGAGCGGGGAAAAAGGTCGTCTTAGAGCAGGCCGATCTCGATATGGTGAAGGAGACGGCTCCTCTGGTAAAGCACGTCTGCCTGGAAACAGTTCGGCGTCCCGGCATCGCTTACGGCGACCGCATTTCGGGCACAGCTCCGGTCCGGGGAGTGTGCCCGGAATACGGCGAGATGAGAAATGAAGTTCCCGCAGAGGGCCGATGGATCAACGCCGAAGATGAACTCGAACGCAGGCGCGTGATTTTCCTGGGAGGCCGATTGAAAGAGCAACTGTTCAGCGGCCAACCGGCAGTCGGAGAAACCGTTGAAGTCGCCGGGGTACGCTTCCAGGTCATCGGTGTGATGACCCGCAAAATTCAACTCAGCAACTATTTTTCCAGCGATGACGATTCATCATGGATCCCCTATTCCGCAGCCGGCGACTTGTGGAACACGCGCTACGGCGACGTAATGGTTTTTGAGCCGATTGCTCCGCAATTCGAAAAGAAAGCCATGGCGCAGGTGCTGGCGGCGATTGCAACTCGTCAGAATTTTTCCCCAACCGATCCCAAAGCCTTGCAAATGTTCGGGCGCGACGAGTTCCGCCCGGTGATCGATGCGCTCACCATTGGCTTGCAAGTCCTGCTGACCTTCATCGGAACACTGACTCTTGGAATTGGTGGCGTGGGCGTTATGAATATCATGCTCGTGTCGGTCGATGAACGAATCCGCGAGATTGGCCTGCGCCGCGCTTTGGGCGCGCGCAAGCGGCACATCAAGTTGCAGTTTCTGGCGGAGACGTTGCTCATTATGCTCATCGGCGGCGCAATCGGCGTTGTGTTGTCCTATCTGATTGCATGGTCGGTAGGCACTTTACCGATGATGGGGCCGTTGTTTGAAGACGATTCCGGGAAGGGCGATATCCACCTTCGCATTTCACTCATCACTGTTCTTCTCTCGACCGCCGTGTTGCTGGTCGTGGGGGTGATCAGTGGTCTGGTGCCAGCCTTGCGGGCCTCAAAGCTCGATCCTGTGGAAGCGCTGCGCTACGAGTAAAGACGGAGTTTCTGAATGGCGCCCAATCTCCGTTCTCCGCCCGTCGCTTAATCCAGATCGATCTGCCAAACGTCCGCGAATGGTTCTCAGAGGTCTCCGACTACGAAAACTCAGTCTTGGGACATTGCTGGGCCCCTATAATCGGCAGCGTGAGTTCTGAACAGGAATCGGGCAAAATAGGGCGCGTGTTGGGCCTCGACGTGGGTTCACGCCGCATTGGGATTGCGGTGTCGGACCCGCTGGGGATCACCGCGCAGGGGCTGGAGACGCTGCAGAGGCGCAATAAGCGGGCGGACTTCGAGTATCTGGGACGCGTTATTCGAGAGTATGAAGTGAAGGAAATTGTGGTCGGGCTTCCCCTGCGGATGAGCGGGGCGGAAGGCACACAGGCCGACAAAATGCAGATTTTCGCCGAAGAATTGCGTAAGCGCTTCAGACTGCCGGTTCATCTCTATGACGAGCGTCTGACCTCGGCGGAGGCGAATCGGCTGCTGCGGGAAACGGAGCTTTCTATCGAGAAGCGCGGCAAAGCGGTGGACCGGATGGCGGCAGTGCTGATCTTACAGGGATGGATGGAGAACCGGGCGTCGAGCATCCGCGATCCGGCGTCCGGTTAATGGCCTCGCATAGCCTTTCGATACGCCATCACATTCTTGTCGTGTTCCTCGAGGGTGCGGGCGAAGCGGTGGTGACCCTGGGCGTCGGCGACGAAGTAGTAATAATCGCTTTGCGCCGGATGCATCGCAGCTTCCAGTGCGCTGCGTCCCGGATTGCCGATGGGACCGGGGGGAAGTCCAAGATTGCGGTAGGTATTGTAGGGGGAACTGAATTGCATGTCGGCATGATGAAGCGCGCCCTGGTACGTCCCGGCAAGAAGTTCGGCGTAGATGATGCTGGGGTCGGCATCGAGAGCGATCTTCTTGTTGAGCCGATTGTAGTAGACGCTGGCCACCAGCGGCCGTTCTTCCGGAACGGCAGTTTCTTTCTCGACGATCGAGGCCAGCGTGACGACGCTCTCGAGGTTCAGAGGAATTCCTCCAGGGGTGGCGCACGGATCCGATGCGATCTGCTTTATCACTCGAACCGGACCGCTTGTTTCGGAGGCGAGTCCGATTTGGCACGCAACTTGGCGGAATTGTTTGACCATGGCTGCGGCCATGTCTTGCATGGTCATCATGCGCGTGAACTGATAAGTATCGGGAAACAGGTAGCCTTCGAGCGAATGTGCGTTCGGAGCAATATCAGAGATCAGTTCGGTATCGGATTGCGCAACTTTGAGGAAGTCTTCGGCTGAACCGAGACCTGCGGACTGGATGGCGTGGGCGATATCGAACATGGTGAAGCCTTCGGGAATGACGACGGTGTGGAAGTAAACATCGCCGCGGCCAATCCGCCGCTGGACATCGATCAGGTTAGCGGGCTTCTCGAAGAGATATTCGCCAGCCTTAAGCGATCGTCCGCGATGCAGGTAGCGCCAGAGTACGAAGGCTTCCTCGCTGCGGATGACTCCGGCACTCTTGAGTTCGGCGGCGATACGGCGGGTGGAAAATCCAGGGTGCAGAAGAACGAAGACTTGGCCAGAGGGCTGGACCCGCGTCAGAATGGCCCAGGCGAACCATCCGCCGACGGCTGCGACTGCAATCAGGATTGGCCACAGAAGTTTCCGCATAGTTGTCGGCGGGCTGCAGTTCTTCACGCCAAGTAACGCGACGCCTCCGTAAGTTTAGATGATTCGACGCGGATAACATCTGACCAGAGTGTGTGAGCTTTCGTAAGTAGCTGAAATGGTATGTGGTTGGACCAAGGCTCTACCTTGGAGTGGCGGCAGAGATACAGGGCTCAACTGAGTCTGCATCCTTCTGGTCGCGGTATACTCAAATGCGATAGAGGGTTTCTTCATAACTTAATGAGGCGTAGCAAGTTCTTAAGTTTTCTGTTGTTTCTGGCAGTGATGCCGTTGTCCGGGTGTCTGCTGCGGACGCGTCGGGTGGAGGAGCAGTACTCTAAAGCGCCACTGAAGACGGCCACGCAGCAGGACTTGATCGACATCCTGAACCGGAAGGCCGAGGCGATCCAATCGCTCAAGGCGACGGTGGACATTGACACTTCGGCGGGCGGAATCAAAAAGGGCCAGATCACCGACTACAAGGAGATCCGCGGCTATGTGCTGGCGCGGAGACCGGCCATGCTGCATATGGTCGGGCTGCTGCCGATTGTGCGCACGACGGCCTTCGACATGGTCAGCGACGGCAACCGGTTTGAACTGTGGATTCCTCCGAAGAATCGGTTTGTGGTTGGAACGGACCAGGTCCCGGCGGCGGATACGAATCATCCGCTGGAGAACCTGCGCCCGCAGAACATCTACGACGCATTATTGATTCCTCCCATTGATCAGCAAAATGAAATTGCAGTGCTGTCGAACGGGTACGAGACGCTGCACGACGCCAAGGGCCACAAGATTCTGCAAGATGACTATGAGTTGATTGTCATTAAAAAGTTCGAGAAGGGGTGGGGGTTGTCGCGGAAGATCGTCTTTGGCCGCACGGACTTGCAGCCGCATCAGCAATTTATATACGACGAGAGCAAGAAAGTCGTAACGGATGCTCGGTACGCGAATTACAAGGAATACGACGGCGTGATGTTTCCGTCACGCATTGAGATCTGGCGGCCGGAGGAGGAGTACGATATCACGCTGAACATGTTGAAGGTCGACATCAACCAGCCATTAAGCGACCAGCAATTCACGCTCGAACAACCCGCCGGGGCCGAAGTGGTTCACCTCGACCGGCCGCAGTCAAGTTTGGCATTGCCTCCAGGGCACGATAACAGCGGCCAGTGACAACGCGAGCATTCGCCATCCGAATTCAGCATCCAGCGTTGGAGCCAGAACTTACGAGCGTCTGAATAGTGAACAGGGATTGTTCGCGTCCATTCATGCACCAAGGCCAGGCAAGCCAAAACAGCAAATCCGACTGATACTTATGATGAACAAAATGGTGGTCAGCAACCTGGTGCATCGGCCGATCCGGTCGATGATTAGCATCATCGCGATTGCGTTGGAAGTTACGTTAATCCTGTTGATCGTGGGGCTGGCGCTCGGGATGCTGAACGACTCGCGGCAACGGCAGGCAGGAATTGGTGCGGATGTGGTGGTGATGCCACCGGGGTCTTCGTTCATCGTGGGGCTGACGGGCGCGCCCATGTCGATCAAGATTGGCAACATTCTGGCGAAGTTGCCGCATGTGGTCGATGTGGCGCCCGTGGTGACAAGTGTTTCGACGCAGGGGACGATTGAGCTCATTGCCGGAATCGATCTGAATAGCTATGAGAAGCTCGCCGGGCCATTCCAGTTTGTGGCGGGTGGACCCTTCAAAGGGCCGGACGACTGTCTGGTGGATGATCTGTTCGCGCGCGCAAAACACGTGAAGGTCAATGACAAGATCGAAATTCTCAATCATTCCTTCCGAGTTGCAGGCATCGTTGAGCCGGGCAGGGGTGCTCGGAAGTTCCTGCAGTTGAATGTGATGCAGGATCTGATTGGCGCGGAAGGAAAGGCGACCATCTTCTATGTGAAGACGGACGATCCGAATAATGCCGACGAAGTGGTGAATGAGATCAAGGCCATTCCGGGGATGGAGCATTACGTGGCGACGTCGATGGCTTATTACTTATCCATGATGACGACGAGCCACTATCCGGGAGTTTCCCAGTTCATCGATTTCGTCATTTTCATTTCGGTGATTATCGGATTCCTGGTGATTTTTCAATCCATGTACACGGCCGTCATGGAGCGCACGCGCGAGATCGGAATCCTGAAATCGTTGGGCGCTTCCAAGTTTTATATCGTCGATGTGATTCTGCGAGAGACTCTGCTGCTGGCCATCGGAGGCATCATCGTAGGGGTGCTTTTCAGCTTGCTGGCTCGCGTAGGAATTGATCACCGTACAACCCTGCGGGTGGTGGTGACGGGCAGTTGGATTCTGAAAGCGACGGCAATAGCGATCGTGGGATCGGTCATCGGTGCGTTTTATCCGGCTTACAAAGCGGCGCAGAAAGATCCGATCGACGCGCTGGCGTACGAGTAGCAGACTTTGCGGCCAGCGGAGAGTACTAGATGGCGCATCTCTGGTAGCATGTCTGTTCGATCTAAATGTTTTCGCTCGAGCCTTTAATCTAGTTATCAATCTGGATTCTAAATTTAGCTTAAGAATTAACTTCAGGAGCCTTCCATGTCAGCACCCAGCCGCCGCCCGGAAATTCGCCGGCGCCGCACCCGTAAAGAAAAGATTCTGCAATTGCGCAAACGTCTTTCTGCCGCCAAGACCGACGCCGACCGCACCCGCATTCAGGCGAAACTTCATAAGCTCTCCGTTGCTTCCCCAGGACAGCCGCTGCTGAAGTAATAACGGCGGGATGCCGGCGTGGCCTCAATCCGCAGCGGAATGGGCGGCGACAGGTTTATCGCACACGATCTCTTCGTATGCGGCCAGGATGCGCTGGACTGACGTTTGCCAGGAGAATTTCGTGACCTGCTGGTATCCGAGTTCTTTTAGGCGCGCACGCAGGGCCTGATCGATCAGCACACGATGCAGCGCGCGCCGAATCTCGAAGACATTTTCCGGATTCACCAGCACAGCCGCATTTCCCACCACTTCCGGCAGCGACGAAACATTGGAAGTCACGACCGGCGTTCCATGCGCCATGGCTTCCAGCGGAGGCAGTCCGAACCCTTCGTAGAGCGAGGGGAAGACGAAAATCTTCGCCAGGTCGTAAAAAATCCGCAGCACTTCGATCGGAATAAATCCGAGAAAGCGAACGTCATTCTGCACTCCGCTGCGTACGACAGTGCGGCGCAGGTCCGGATTGCCCGACAAATCATCGCCGATGATGATGAGCTTGAGATCGGGATAGACCTGATCCCGCTCCAGTTCCGTTTTGAGCGCGGAAAATGCCTCGATCATGCGCACTACGTTCTTGTGCGGACTGACCCGGCCAGCATAAAGCAGAAAAGGATAGGTGACCTGATAACGTTGCGCGATCAACGCCCGGTCGGCCTCGGTGGCGTGACCGTGCATGAAGCGTTCGTCGATGGCGTTGTAGACGACCTCGATGTGGTCGGAATCGATTTCGAAGAGTTTTTCAATTTCGATTTTGGTGAAGTTCGAAACAGCGAAAACCCGTGCGGCGCCGCGCAAGACGCGCCGCGTGAGCTGAAAATGCAGCGAACGCCAGAAGCCACTCTGCTCGCGTGCGCGCGACATATGGTCCAGCATGTCGTGCACCGTCATGACGTATGGGCAGGGAATTCCGCGCGGGACGGAGAACAGGTTGGGGACGTGAAGAAGATCGCAATCGAGCCGCGAGAGCGCCGATCTGAATTCGCGATAACCTTGCATCGTTCTTTCCGGAGCGGTTAACCGGACCGTCTGGAAGTTCGCGGGAAGCGGACCGATCTCTTCTACTTTGGCGGGAGTGCCGGTCAAAAAATATTCGTTCGTGTGGTCGAGACGGCCGAGCGTGCGGACGATGTTGCGAATGTAGGTGCCAATGCCAAATTCGGTCATCCGGCGGATGTCGATGGCGATCTTCACCGATGTGATTTAACCACAGAGAAGATCAATTCACCACAGGGGACAGGCGGTTGGCCCAGCCTTTCAATCGCTGGCGCAAAATACAAAGGTGGTGCCCCATTCTTTCGCGCTCTTTGCG